>Ga0134128_10000008_pt1 | contig 338435 bp, 290 predicted proteins | sample KB31754_FD_96462 | JGI IMG/M metagenome (GOLD analysis project Ga0134128, IMG submission 96462) | Terrestrial soil microbial communities with excess Nitrogen fertilizer from Kellogg Biological Station, Michigan, USA - KB3-175-4 | ecosystem: Environmental > Terrestrial > Soil > Unclassified ...
GGACCCACATTCCAAGCCCTACAAAACGCCTGGCGCCTAGAAGACGACCTATACGCCGAAACCACCCTCAACCCAGAACAACAACCCGACCAATACATCATCCACCCCGCACTGCTCGACAGCACACTGCACACCCTCCTCCTAGCTGCCCCTGACGGGCAAACCCCAGAACAACGCGTGCCGTTCTCCTTCGCCGGCCTACGTCTATACGCCCAAGGCGCCACCACACTGCACGCCCGCATAACACCCACAAAAGACACCATCACGATCCACGCACAAGACCCCGCCGGCAACCCCATCCTCACCATCCAAACACTCACAACACGCGCCATCGATCAGACCGCCCTCAACCAAATACAACACCCAGCACACGACACGTTGCTCACGCTGCAATGGACACAACCCACCCCCCAACACTCGACTGGCACACCCAACGCAATACTCTTGGGGGAGGCTCCTGAAGAACACGTCGCCGAGGGCGCTGGCGGAGTTTCGGGGAACTTCGCGCGTTATGAGGGTCTGGATGCCTTAGCGGCGGCTATCGAGCAGGGGGTCCCAGCGCCGAGCTTCGTGCTGGCGCGCGCCAGTGAACTGGAAGAGGGCGCTGAACCGCAGGGGAGTGGGGTTGCCTCAGGTGCAGGTGCCCTAAGCGTGCGAGTATTAGAGTTGTTACAGGCTTTTCTTGCCTGCGAGCATCTTGCCGGGTCCAGGCTCGTCTTACTGACTGATGGGGCGCTTGGGGTGGGTGTGGATGAGGCTCCTAATCTTGATCAGGCTGCGCTTGCTGGGTTGATGCGCAGTGCCCACAGCGAGCACCCTGAGCGCTTCGCCCTGGTCGACCTTGACGGCAGCAACGACTCGTGGCAGGCTCTCCCCGACGCGCTGGATTGTGGCGAGCGGGAGATTGCTCTCAGGGGTGGAACGCTCCACGCACCCAGGCTCACACGTGCGAGCTCTGATTCCTCGCTGATCCCACCGGCTCCTCAGCCCCCCGATACACGAGGCACAACACTGATCACCGGGGGAACCGGTGGGCTGGGCGTCCTTCTGGCCCGCCACCTCGTGGTTACCCATGGTGCTCGCAGCCTGCTGCTGCTGAGTCGCAGCGGTCCTCAGGCGGAGGGCGCCGGCGAGCTGCAAGCCGAGCTTGAAGAATTGGGCGCGCGGGTGCGAATCGTGGCTTGTGATGTAGCGGACAGGCTGCAGCTGGAGCGGGTTCTCGGCGAGATCCCGGCAGAGAACCCGCTGACAGCGGTTATCCATGCTGCTGGTGTGATCGATGATGGCTTGCTCGTCTCTTTGGATAGGGAGCGTCTTGAGCGCGTTTTTGCTCCTAAGGTGAACGCGGCGGTCAATCTGCATGAGCTCACGGAGAGTCTCGGGCTCTCCGATTTCATTCTCTACTCCTCTTCCGCCGCGATTCTTGGCGGCCCAGGACAAGGCAACTACGCCGCCGCCAACGCCTTCCTCGATGCCCTCGCCGGGTATCGTCGCGCGCGCGGGCTGCCAGGTCTATCGCTGGCATGGGGTGCCTGGGAGACAGCCACCGGCATGACCGGCACGCTGAGCGACGCCGACCGCGTGCGCCTTACGCGTCTTGGCTTGGCGCCGCTCAGCGATCAGCAGGGTCTTGAGCTCTTCGACGCGGCACGTGCGGCTGATGAGTCCTGGCTCGCGCCGATGCCTCTGGATACCAACGCATTGCGAACTCAGGCTGGAGCCGGCCTGTTGCCAGCGCTGCTGAGCTCGCTGATTCGCACGCCTATCCGCCGCGCCAAAGGCACGAGTGGCTCACTCGCCAAGAAGCTTGCTGCCGTGCCTGAGGCTGAATGGGAGCAGATCACCCTTGGCATCGTCAAGGAGCACGTCGCGGCAGTCTTGGGACACGCATCCCCCGAGGTCGTCGATCCCGAGCGATCCTTCAAAGAGCTTGGCTTTGACTCGCTCTCGGCGATTGAGCTCAGAAACCGCCTAACCCAAGCCACCGGGCTCAAGCTGCCGGCGACATTGGTATTCGACTACCCCAACTGCGCGGCCATAGCTCGATATCTGCTTGCCCAACATTCACCCGCCAACGGCAGTGTTGAGCACGGCTCGCCCGACGCCGCGATCAGGCAGACAATCGCATCGATCCCCATAACGCGCCTTCGCAGCAGCGGCTTGCTCGACATGCTGCTGGAGCTGGCCGGCTCTGATGCCACGGACTCCAATGGCGAGCCCGCCGCGTCGCCGGGCGATGGGGTGGATCGCATCAAGGAAATGGATTTCGACAGCCTCATCGAGGAGGCCCTGCAGAGCAGAGAGCCTGCCAATGAGGACCCCATCAAGGCTGAGGAGCCAGGTCCGTAATGACAGTCGATAATGGTCGTGCCGCCGAAGCACTGCGTGCCTCTCTGATCGAGGCGGAGCAACTGCGCGAGGCTAATCGGCGGCTGCGCATGCGCGCGGAGGAGCCAATAGCGATTATAGGTATGAGCTGTCGTTATCCGGGTGAAGTTTCTTCACCGCGGGATCTATGGGAGCTCGTTGCCTCAGAGCGAGACGCGATCAGCGAGTTTCCTGCTGACAGAGGTTGGGACGTTGACCGTGTTTACGATCCCGACCCTGAGCATCGCGGTACCAGTTACACGCGTCGGGGAGGGTTTCTCTACGACGCTGGAGAGTTCGACGCAGAGTTCTTCGGGATCTCCCCGCGCGAGGCGTTGGCAACCGACCCCCAGCAGCGCCTCCTGCTGGAAGGTGCCTGGGAGGCTCTTGAAGACGGCGGTATCGATCCCGCGACGCTACGTGGCTCGCAGACCGGCGTATTTGCCGGAGTTATGTATCAGGACTATGGATTGAGCGCCGGGCCTGTGCCGCCAGAGCTTGAAAGCTATATGGGCACCAGCGTGGGAGGGGGGGTTATCTCTGGGCGCATGGCCTATACGTTCGGGCTTGAGGGTCCCACGGTAACGATCGACACCGCTTGTTCCTCTTCGCTTGTCGCGATGCATCTGGCATGTCAGGCGCTGCGCCAAGGCGAATGCGGGCTGGCTTTGGCCGGTGGCATAACGGTGATGTCGACTCCCGGGGTGTTCATCGCCCTCTCCCGTCAGCGCGCCCTTGCGCCGGACGGCCGTTGTAAGACCTTTGCCGAGAGCGCCGATGGCACGGGCTGGAGTGAGGGTATGGGTCTGGTTGTCTTGGAGCGTTTGTCGGACGCCAGGCGTTTGGGGCATCGCCCGCTTGCCCTGATCCGAGGTAGCGCGGTCAATCAGGATGGCGCATCGAATGGCTTGACGGCACCCAATGGTCCTTCGCAGGTGCGGGTGATTCGTCAGGCGTTGGCTAGTGCGAGCCTGTCCGCGGGGGATGTGGATGTCGTCGAGGCGCATGGCACGGGGACCGCCTTGGGCGATCCGATCGAGGCCGGCGCGTTGATTGAGGCCTACGGTCAAGGGCGCTCTGGGAGCCCTTTGTGGCTTGGATCGGTGAAGTCCAATATCGGCCATACGCAAGCTGCTGCCGGGGTCGCCGGTGTGATGAAGATGGTGATGGCGATGCGCCATGGGATGCTGCCTAAGAGCTTGCACATTGACGAGCCTTCCAGCCATATCGACTGGTCCGATGGTGAAGTCGACCTGTTGCGAAATGCCGTGGAGTGGCCTGCCGGTGAACGTCCCCGGCGGGCCGGTGTCTCCGCGTTTGGCATCTCGGGCACGAATGCGCACCTGATCTTGGAGGAGGCCCCCGAGCTTGCAGATGAGATCTCGGGGACCGGGGTTGTGGACGATGGCGTTCTGCCGTTTGTGCTGTCGGCAAGCAGCACTGAGGCGCTCACTGCTCAGGCTGCGCGGTTACGTTCGTTCTTGACGGGATCTCCTGATGTTGGGTCGCGGGATGTTGGCGGGTCCCTCGCGTTGCACCGCACGGGGTTGCCTGAGCGCGCGGTGGTAATCGCAAGCGACCGTGCAGGGCTGCTCCAGCGCCTCGATGCACTCGCGCAGGGGAGCGAGACTGAGGGTGTTGTGCGAGGTGCTGCTCGTGGCAGGGGGAGGGTCGCGTTCGTTTTTTCAGGACAGGGCTGTCAGTGGGAGGGGATGGGGGCTAGGTTGCTGGAGACCTCAGCGGTATTTGCTGAGCAGCTGCAGGCGTGCTCGGTTGCGTTTGCTCCTTACCTTGATTTTTCATTGCAGGACGTGTTACGTGGCCAGGAGGGTGCGCCTTCGTTGGGGCGTATCGAGGTGCTGCAACCCGTGCTGTTCGCGGTGATGGTCGGGTTGGCTGCGTTGTGGCGTTCCGCTGGTGTTGAGCCAGCGTTTGTGGTGGGCCACTCCCAGGGTGAGATCGCTGCCGCGCACGTTGCGGGGGCGCTTAGCTTGGAGGACGCCGCGCGAGTCGTGGCAGTGCGTAGCGGTTTGATCGCACGCCTGGCTGATAAAGGCGCCATGGTGTCGATCGCGGCATCTGCCGAGAGGGGGGCGTCGCTTGTTGAGCGTTTCGACGGACGTGTTGCATTGGCGGTTGCCAATAGTCCTTCCTCGGTGGTGCTGGCATGCGAGCGTGGAGTCATTGATCAGGTGCTTAGCCATTGTGAGGCGGAGGGCTTGCGCGCACGCGAGGTCCCTGCGACTGTGCCCACCCACTCTGCGCATGTTGAGGTGTTGCGCGAGGAGCTGTTGCAGGGTCTGGCGGAGATCGAGCCGCACTCCTCGGCAGTGCCCTTTTATTCGACCGTTGCCGGCTCTCTACTCGACACTGCGGGGCTTGACGGTGAGTACTGGTATCGCAATCTGCGTGGCGTTGTGCAGTTCGAGAAAGCAACGCGCGATCTGGTCGAGGTTGGATGCGATGCGTTCCTTGAGGTGAGTCCTCATCCTGTGTTGGGGGTAGCCGTAGAGGAGACGCTCGACACCTTGGGCGGCGATCGCGCTGTGAGCGTCCTCGGCTCGCTACGACGCGCGGAAGGAGGGATGGAGCGGTTCCTTCATTCCCTCGCGCAGGCGTACGTCGGGGGTATTGCTGTGGACTGGTCCCCGTTCTTCGCCGGCTCTCAGCGAGTGGGGCTTCCGACATACGCCTTTCAGCGCCGCCGCTTTTGGCTATCTGCCGGCCCCCGCGCGGGGGATGCGTCCTCGTTGGGCCTCGCCACGGCCGAGCACCCATTGCTCGGCGGTGCCGTGGATCTCGCGGGGGATGGCGAGGGCATGCTGTTCACTGGGCGCCTCTCGTTGGAGAGCCATCCCTGGCTCAGAGACCATGCGCTGGGAGACCTCCCACTGCTGCCCGGTACGGCATTTTTAGATCTCGCGCTTGCCGCTGGGCAGCGCGTCGGGCTTGAGACGCTCGAAGAGCTTGTGCTGGAGCGCCCCTTAATATTTGCCGAGCAAGGTGCGGTGCAGCTCCAGCTCACGCTGGCCGCGCGCGACGAGCACGGCCGCTGCGAGCTTGCCATCTACTCGCGTCCCGACAGTGACAGCGGCGAAGAGGAGTGGACGCGCCATGCATCGGGCATACTCGGAGGCGAGGGGTCGCCGCCCGCTGCCGAGTTTGAGGATTTCGCCGGGTCTTGGCCGCCGCCGGGGGCCGTCGAGCTCGATACTGAGTTTCTCTACGATCGCCTTGCGGAGGCGGGTTACGTTTACGGTCCTGCCTTCCAAGGGTTGCGGCAGGCGTGGAGCGCCGGTGAGAAGCTATTCGTTGATGTGTCCCTTGATGAAGATCAGCAGCAACAAGCTGACTCGTTTGTGATCCACCCCGCGCTTTTCGACAGCGCCTTGCACGCGCTTGTGCTGGCTGCCCCGGAGGGGACAAGCGCAGAGATGCGAGTGCCCTTCTCCTTCACGGGCATGCAGCTACGCGCGCAAGGCGCCTCCGTGCTGCGCGTTTGTATAAGTCCACTGCCTGAGGAGAGCCTGCGTCTTGTTGCCCTCGATCCTCAAGGAGCCCCCGTGTTCTCTGTGGAGGCGCTCAAGACCCGACCGATCGATCAGGACGTCCTGCGCGACATACCGCGCGCTGGAGACGACGGCTTGTTCTCTGTGCACTGGACGCAGCTCTCGGCTGAATCCTCCAGCGCCCCAGCGCTGCCGGGGGTGCTCCTGGCAGACGCAGATTGGAGTGCGCCCCCGGCAGCGTCGGCGCTCGGGGAGCTAGCTCGCTATCGGGATTTGGCTTCATTGCAAGCCGCGCTAGATCAGGGCTTGCCCTCACCGGGACTCATCCTCGTGCGCGCCGTAATGCTGGAAGAGGCTGAGAATGGCGCTGGTGGGCTTGCTAGGGCGGCATGCGCTCGGACCGCGCGACTGCTGGAGCTGTTGCAGGCCTTTCTTGCCTGCGAGCATCTTGCTGCGGCCAAGCTCGTGCTCTTGACCGAGGGGGCGCTTGCGGTGGGCGACGGCGAGGCGCCTGATCTCGCGCAGGCTGCGTTTGCCGGTCTCATGCGCAGTGCGCATAGTGAGCACCCTGGGCGCTTTGCCCTCCTGGACATCGACGACAGCGATGCCTCGTGGCAGGCCCTCGGCGGCGCGCTGGCAAGCGAGGAGCGAGAGCTGGCGCTCAGGGACGGGGCTCTGCATGCCTTGCGACTCGCGCGCTTTCGCACACCGAGCGAGGAGGAGTCACGCGGTCCTCTGGATACCCAGGGCACCGTCCTGATTACAGGTGGAACCGGTGGGTTGGGGGCGCTCCTGGCTCGCCATCTCGTCACAGCTCATGGCGCTCGCAGCCTGTTGCTGCTCAGTCGCAGCGGCCCTCGTGCCGAGGGTGCGAGCGAGCTGCAAGCCGAGCTTGAGGAGTTGGGCGCTCAGGTACGGATCGTGGCGTGTGACGCCGCTGAGAAAGCACAGCTGGAGCGCGTCCTTGACGAAATCCCCGAGGAGAGCCCCTTGAGCGCGGTCATCCATGCCGCTGGTGTGCTCGATGACGGCTTGCTCTCCTCTTTGGATGAGCAGCGCTTGGAGCGTGTGTTTGCTCCTAAGGTGAACGCGGCGGTCAATCTGCACGAGCTCACGCAGCATCTCGGACTGTCCGATTTCGTTCTCTACTCCTCGGCTGCCGCGATTCTCGGTAGTCCGGGGCAAGGCAACTATGCAGCCGCCAACGCCTTCCTGGACGCGCTTGCTGAATATCGTCGTGCGCAAGGGCTGCCCGGCTTATCGCTGGCCTGGGGAGCATGGGAGATGAACAGCGGCATGACTGCTGCCCTAAGCGACGCAGACCGAGCGCGCTTTACGCGCTTGGGGGTAGCTGCCATCGCCGATACGCAGGGCCTTGAGCTCTTTGACGCTGCGCGCGCAGCTGATGAGTCCTGGCTCGCGCCGATGCCGATGGATGCCGGGGCATTGCGCGCTCAAGCCAGAGCCGGCCTATTGCCACAGCTGTTCAGCTCCCTTGTGCGCACGCCCACTCGCCGTGCCCAGGGCACAAGCGGATCACTGGCAAAGAAGCTGGCCGCCGCACCGCAGTCCGAGTGGGATCAGATCACCTTGCAGGCGGTGCGAGAGCACGTCGCGGCTGTGCTGGGCTACGCCTCGGCTGACGCGGTTGAGCCGACACGTTCCTTCAAAGAGCTCGGCTTTGATTCCCTCTCGGCGATTGAGCTCAGAAACCGCCTGGCGCAAGCCGCCGGGCTGAGGCTGCCTTCCACGCTTATCTTCGATCACCCCACGCCCCAAGCGAGCGCAGCATTTCTACACCAGCAGCTTAAGCAGGCAAAACCGCAGGGTGGGCCTGAGCAGAGCGGCGATGAAGCTGGAACGCTCAGTGAGCTGATCCGGCATGCGCACGACCGCGGCATGCTCGGCGATGTTCCGCGTCTGCTGGTAGAGGCATCGATCTTCCGGCCTACCTTTGAGTCTGGAGCGCAAGCGGCCGGCCTGTCTCGCCCCGTGACGATCGCCACCGGAGCGGAGACCCCCGAGCTGATCGGTGTGCCCTCGTTTGTAAACGGCATGGGGCCGTACCAGTTCCTGCGCATCGCAAGGGCTTTTGATGAAAGAAGAGCTGTTGCGGCGTTATCGCTGCCCGGCTTTGCCAAAGACGAGCTTCTGCCTGGCTCGTGGCGGGTGCTTGTCGACATGCTCGCTGAGCTGGCCTTGCAAACTGCCGCAGGCAAGCCATTCGTGCTGGTCGGCTACTCGATCGGTGGTGCGCTGGCACACGCCCTCGCTGAACAGCTGCAAGCCACCGACAATGCAGCATCTGGCGTCGTGCTGCTCGATACACATCCGCTGGCGCTTGACCAGCAGCCCCAGATTTTCTCAGCTGTTATGAGCCGAATATTGACCAGCAACTATGCCGATGTCGTCGTTCGTGACGATCACCTTGTGGCGATGGGCGCCTATATGCGTCTGCTGAGCGAATGGGCGCCCGCGAGGCTGGAGATCCCTTCGCTTCTGATCCAGGCCAGTGAGCCGTTGGGTGAGGGCGTGTCAAACGAAAGGTGGCAGCATGCACAGACCGCGACGGAGGTCACGGGCGATCACTTTACGATTATCGAGGAGCAGGCGCAGGTAACCGCTGAGGCGATCGAGACCTGGCTGTCTGAGATCTATTCGCCACGCCACTGAGGCGAGCGTTTCTCGGCAAATGCGCGCACGCCCTCGCGCATGTCTTTAGACGCGAAGGAGTCATGACGTAACTGCATCAACTCCCGCTCGACCTCCGCCGGCAACTCGCCCTCCGCCCGCAGCAACGCTGCGATCACGCGCTTGTTGCCGCGCTGCGCAAGCGGTGCGTTGCCGGCCAGCTCGGCTGCCAGATCAAGCGCCATCTCCTCCAGCTCGCCATCTGGAGCAACGCGGTTGACGAGCCCCCAGTCCAGGGCTTTGGCGGCGTCGATGTAGCGACCGAGCAGGAACAGCTCACGGGTGCGCGCGACGCCGATCACATCCAGGAAACGGCGCAGGCCCATATGTGAATAAACCAGCCCGAGCTTCGCCGGAGGCATGCCCAGCTTTATCTCGTGTGCGGCAACGCGCAAATCGCACGCCAGCGCCAGCTCCAAGCCGCCGCCGATGGTGTGGCCTGGCAGGGCGGCGAGGGTGGGGTAGGGAAACGCCTCCAGCGCGTCGATCGCCTCGGTGAAGGGGTGGGCGATCAGACGCTCCGCCCGGACCTCGAACTCCGATTCGGGTATTTCCGCGATGTCATACCCGGCGGAGAACATCCCGTCGCTTCCCGTTATGAGCAAACAACGGGCTGGGCTCTGCGCTGAGGAGAGCTCAGCCAGAGTTGCCGTTATCGCATCGAGAATCGGGTGGTCAAGCGCATTGCGCTTTGCCGGATTGGAGATCGTCAGGCGAGCCACTCCACTGATGGGCTCATCCAGGAGCAGCTTGCCTTCGGCCAGCTCAGATCGGGGAGATGGGGAGGACATCGGGGCGCGAGCGTCCTACTCCAGAACCACCAGCGTGTCGCCCTCATTGACCGCCTGGCCCTCCTCGCAGCGGATCTCTGTCACTGTGCCGGCGTCTTCAGACTCCACCGGCATCTCCATCTTCATCGACTCCAGGATGGCCACCGTATCGCCCTCCTCGATCTCATCTCCTATCGAGCACTCGATCTTCCACACCGTGCCCGTGATGTGGGCCTCTACCTCCGCCACCTGGGAACCTCCTGGAAGGGGCCACTGGCCCGGTTTGAGGGCGCCTCGGGGCGACCCCTCCTCAGCAATTGCGTCAGCCGTGCCGACTTGGGAGGACAATACTTGTCCTCCCTCATTCATGGTCTCCAACACCTTCATCATCCTCACCGCCCGTAACGAGGCCGATCGCCTGGGCGCCACGCTCCAGGCGCTGGCCGCTGCCTTCCCCGGCGCTCCGGTGTGGGTAGGCGACGACGGTTCAAACGACGGGACCGCCCAGATCGCGCTTGCCGGCGGCGCTGCCGTGCAGCGCAGCGAGCACTGCATTGGCAAAGGCGGGGCTGCCACGCTCACCGCGCAGCGTGCGCTTGAAAGCCTGCGTCCGCCCGCCGAGTCGATCGCGGTGCTGTGCGATGGCGACCTCGGTTCCTCCGCTACAGAGCTCGCGCAACTTCTCAAGCCGCTGGAGCGGGGGGAGGCCGATCTGGCTGTCGCCGTCTTCGCGGCTCGTGTGGGAGGGGGGCTGGGGCTTGCCGTCGGCTTCGCGCGCTGGGCGATTCGCCGTCGCTGCGGTCTGCGTCTGCAAGCTCCCATATCCGGCCAGCGGGCGTTGCGGGTGGCGACGCTGCAGGACGTGCTGCCGTTCGCTCGCGGCTTTGGCATGGAGATCGGTATGACGATCGACGCGGCGCGCGCTGGGCATCGTGTGTGCGAGGTGGCTCTTGACCTTGAGCACCGCGCGAGCGGCCGCACATTCGCAGGGTTCGCTCACCGTGGCCGCCAGCTGCTCGACTTCATCCGTGTCTACCGGGAGCGAGCATGATGGGAGCGGCGATGGGCAGCCAAATGGATTGCACAATGGCATGGGTTCGGTTATAAATGAGTGCCTGTAGTTTGGGTCAGCAGCATGGGGAGGTGGGGTCTTGTCCGTAACCGGTCAGCCGGGTTCGGACTATCGCGCTATCGAGGCGCCGATAGCCGATGAGCTGGCGAGCGCAGGCCAAAGGCCGGCGTACGATAGGTCGTCCAAGGCCCATCGCTGGGGCGTTGCCATGGTGCGCCGCCGGCGCCTTGTGCTGGCGCTGTGGGCGTTGGCGCTGATCGCCTCGGCGGCGCTCTACCCAAGCTTGCAGCACGCGCTTGGCGCCCCTGACTACCTCGTCGCCGGCTCGCAGTCCGCGCGCGTGGAAAAGCTCGTGGAAAAGCGCTTTCCCGAGGTCGGTACCGAGGATGACGCGCTCGTCTTCCAGTCTCACGCCCACGTCGCCTCCGACCACGCCTTCGGTCAGTTCATCGCTTCGCTCGATGCGACAATGAAGCACCAGAAGGGTGTCAAGGGCGTGCTGGGGCCCTTCGATGAAGAATCCGTCGGGCAGATCTCCTCCGACGAACACGCCGCCGTCGCCGCCGTGGCGCTCACCGGGGACTCGCAGCAGCGCTTTGAAAACGCCGCCCGCCTGCAGGGCATCGTGAGGCACGCCGCGAGCACCAACAAGGCCGGCATCCAGGCCTGGCTGACGGGGTATTCGCCCGTCACCAAGGACCTCGTGCATGTGCAGACGCGCGATGTTGAGCGCGCCGAGGCGATCGGCTTGCCGGTCGCGCTCGTGATGCTGCTGATCGCGCTCGGCTCGCTGTTCTCCGCCTTCCTGCCGCTGCTGCTCGCGGGCGTCGGGCTGCTGTTGACCTATGGCGCGCTTGCGATCGTGATCCAGTTCTCGCACTTCGACAACTTCCTCATCTCGATCGTCGCGATGGTCGGTGTGGGGATCGGCATCGACTACTCGCTGATAATCGTCAGCCGCTTCCGCGAGGAGCTCGCGCGTCGACCGCGCGGCGCGGACGAGGAAGAGCAGGTTGCCGATGCCGTCGGCGTGGCGCTCGCCACCGCCGGTCGCACGATCCTCTTCTCCGGGGTGATCTGTGGCCTGGCGATCATCTCGATGTTCGTCCTGCGTGCCGCTGTCTTCCGCGAGATCACTGTCGGCGTGATCGCGGTCGTGATCTGCACGCTGCTGGCCGCGCTCACCCTGCTGCCCGCGCTGCTCGGCCTGCTCGGCACGCGCATCGAGCGGGGCGCGCTGCCGCCGCGCATGCAGCCGGCCAACGCGCGCGCATTCGACCCCGCTCGTCCCGGCGGCTGGGCGCGCTGGGCGCTCACAATGATGCGCCATCCTTTCCCGGCCATTGTCATATCGGTCGCCGTGCTGCTGATCGCGGCGGTGCCGGTGCTCGGCATGCAGTACGGGCTCAACCTCGGTGTCTTCGCCGTCTCCGAAGCGCCTTCGGGTAGAGGGGAGCAGGTGCTGGCCCACAACTTCGCGCCCGGCGCCGTCTCGCCGGCCAGGATCACCATCACGGGGGGCAGCGCGGCCAACCAGGCGAAGGCGGAGCAGGCGCTCACCGAAACGCTCGAAAAGGACCCGCGCGTGGCCGGTAGCGGCGAACGGCACAACTCCGCCGGGGTGCTCGTCAACGTCGTCACGTCCGTAGCTGTGGACTCGAACGCCGCCACCAATCTCATCAGGCACATACGCAGCGAAGTCGCGCCCCAGCTTCAGCGCCGCTACGGCGTCACCGTGCTCACCGGCGGCGCCACCGGCGTGATGGTCGACCTGGCGCACGAGACAGAAGTCAGGTTCCCGCTCGTGCTGGGCCTGATCCTCGGCTTCTCGCTGCTGTTCCTGCTGATCGTCTTCCGCAGCCCGCTGCTCGCCATCAAGGCGATCATCATGAACCTGCTCGCCACCGGCGCGATGCTCGGCATCGTCGTCTACGTCTTCCAGGATGGTCACGGCCAGCAGCTCTTCGGCTTCACCAGCACCGGCTTCATCCAGTGCTTCGTGCCGCTTACAGTGTTCGCGCTCGTCTATGGGCTCTCGATGGACTATGAGGTGTTCTTGATCCGTCGCATCCAGGAAGAATGGAAGCGCACCGGCGATAACCGCCGCTCCGTCGCCATCGGCGTCGAGCACACCGCGCGCCCGATCGCTGCTGCCGCCGCCATCATGGTCGCCGTCTTCGGCAGCTTCGTCACCGCCAACCTGCTCGAACTCAAGCAGCTCGGCTTCGCTGTCGCGGTGGGCATCGCCATCGACGCGACGCTCATCAGGCTCGTGCTCGTGCCCGCTCTGATGCGTGTATTCGGCACCTGGAACTGGTGGATGCCAAAGTGGCTCGACAGGATCTTGCCCAAGCTTGAACCTTAGGGAGTGGGATAGGTTGCCTGGCAATGATTCTCGCCATCGACCAGGGCACCACCGGCAGCACCTGCCTCGTCTTTGACGAGCAGGCCCAGCCGGTTGGTCGCGCCTACAGCGAGTTCACCCAGCATTTTCACCAGCCCGGCTGGGTCGAGCACGACCTCAATGAGATCTGGGAAGTCACTCATGCGCTCGCCGGGCAGGCTCTCAAGGATGCCGGTGTGCGACCCGGTCAGCTCGCTGCCGTTGGCATCACCAATCAGCGTGAGACCGTCTGCGTGTGGGATCCTGCCACCGAGCGGCCGTTGCACAACGCGATCGTCTGGCAGGACCGTCGCACCGCTGCGCGCTGTGAGGAGCTGCGTGCCGTCGGCGTCGAGGGCCTCGTGCGCCGGCGCACCGGGCTTGTGCTTGACCCTTACTTCTCCGCCACCAAGATCCAGTGGCTGCTAGAGCACGTGCCGGGCCTGCGCGAGCGGGCTGAGAATGGCAGTGCGATGTTTGGCACGATCGACTCCTGGCTTGCCTTCAAGCTCACAGGGGAGCACCTCACGGACGCCTCCAACGCATCGCGCACGATGCTCTGCGACATCGCCTGCGGTGAGTGGGACTCGGAGCTGCTGGAGCTCTTTGGCATTCCGTTGCACGCGCTACCGCGTATCTGCGCAAGCGCCGGCCGGCTCGGGGAGACCCGCCCGGACATGCTCCACGGCCACAGCGTGCCGCTCGCCGGCATCGCCGGCGATCAGCAGGCCGCGTTGTTCGGCCAGGCTTGTCTTGCCCCCGGCATGGGCAAGAACACCTACGGCACCGGCTCCTTCGTGCTGCTCAATACCGGTCCCAGCGCGCCTGCGCCCGCGACCGGGCTGCTGGGAACCGTGGCCTGGGATATCGAGCAGCGACGTGCCTACGCGCTTGAGGCATCCATCTTCGTCACCGGCGCCGCCGTGCAGTGGCTGCGAGACGGTCTTGGCATCATCGCGCAGGCCTCTGAGGCCGAGGGACTTGCTGACGCCCTCGCCTCCAACGAGGGCGTCTACTTCGTTCCCGCCCTCACCGGCCTCGGCTCGCCTCATTGGGATCCTGAGGCGCGCGGGACCATCGTCGGACTCACCCGCGGCAGCGGCCGCGCGCACTTCGCGCGCGCCGCACTTGAGGCCATCGCCTATCAGAGCCTTGATGCCGTGCGGGCGATGGAGGCCGCCTCCGGGCAGCCGCTGCATGAGCTGCGCGCCGATGGCGGAGCAACCGCCAACCGCTGGCTCATGCAGTTTCAGGCCGACATGCTCGGGGTGCCCGTGGTGCTGCCGCAGATGACCGAGACGACCGCGCTCGGGGCCGCCTTCCTCGCTGGCCTCGGCGTGGGGCTCTGGAGCGTTGAGGATCTGCGCCGCACCTGGCGCGAGCAGGCGCGCTTTGAGCCGCGCATGGGCAGCGATGAACGTGCCCAGCTGCTCGCCGGTTGGCACGCTGCCGTGGGCCGCGCGCGTAACATTGTGACGGCCGATAGGTAGAAAACATTGCAATGAACGATCTCGCCTCAATGCGTGAGCAGGTCTACAGCGACCCGCGCCCCAAGGAGCACTTCGACCGCTTCCACGAGCGCGCGCGCACGCGCGAACCCGATTGGACCTATGAGGCCACGCGGCTGCTCACCTCGCTCTACGCCTACAGCCTGCTGCGCACCCGCGCGATCTCCACCGACAAGGTCCCTGGTCGCGGCGCCGTGATCCTCGCGCCCAACCACTTCTCCTTCATGGATCACTTCCTGATGGGCTGCTACCTGCGGCGCAAGGTGCGCTTCATGGCCAAGTCCCAGCTCTTCAAGCCGCCGATGCAGTTCGTCTACACACACGGCGGCGTCTTCCCCGTGCGGCGCGGCGCTCGCGATGAAGAGGTCTTCGTCACCGCCAAGGCCATCCTCGCCCGCGGCGGTGCCATCACCATGTATTGCGAGGGCGGGCGCTCGCGCACCGGCAAAATGGCCACCGAAGCCAAGCGCGGCATCGGACGCCTCGCGCTGGAATCGGGCGCTCCGGTCGTGCCGATCGCCATCCACGGCTCCTCGCACGTGCGCAACTGGAAGCGCCTGCGCTTCCCGCAGGTCACCGTGCAGTACGGCGACGCCATGCGCTGGGAGGCGATCGCGGATCCCTCCCGCGAGCAGCAGCAGGCCGTCGCCGATGAGGTCCTCAGCGAGATCCGACGCCTCTACGCCGGCCTGCAGGAACACGGCCGCAAGGGCATGCTCAAGCGCATCCGCGCCGAGCGCCGCGCCAAGGTCATCGCGCCGCACGCGCGATGAGCGCCGCTGGGCGCCGGTGCGGTCGTGACTGAGCCGAGCGCCGTGGGTGCCGCGGCGCTGCTGCGGCCCGGGTTGCTGCGGGACACCTCACTGCTGCTGGCCGGTCCACCTGCACCGCTGGGCGCCGCTGCAGCCGATGCTTTTGCTGAGCTGGGTGCGCGGGTATCCACCTGCCTGCCTGATGGCGAGGACGAGGCTGCCATCGATCTCGCAGTCGCTCGGGTGGGCGACATCGACCTGCTCGTCGTTGACGGTGCCGGGCTTTTCGAGAAGGGTGCGCCCGCTGCCTTGCGCGCCTGCCTGGACGCCGCCTGGAACGTCACTCGCGCTGTTGTCAATCACGCCTTCCTCCCACGTCAGCGCCCCGGTCGCATCGTCTACGTGGCGCCTTCGCCGGACGCGGGAGAGCACGCGCAGGCCGCCCGTGCGGGTCTTGAGAACCTCGCCCGCACGCTCTCCGTCGAGTGGGCTCGCCACGACATCAACGTCGTGACGATCGCGCCGGGCGCCGCCACGGCCGCCGATGAGGTTGCCGCGCTCGTGGCTTACCTCGCCTCCCCCGCGGGAATCTATTTCTCCGGCTGTCTCCTCGATCTGGGCGCTCACGTCGGGGCTTGACAACCTAAAAGCATCAGAGTTTCCTTTGGGGCTTGACAAGATTAGCGGACTATGCTTATAGTGCTCTTGCCATGTGGTCCCAGGGTTGGGACGGGTGGCATTGCATAGGTCGGGTCAAGGGTCCTCCCGCTGGTGTGGGCTCCATGGGACCGCAGGGAATGTCGGAGAGGATTTCGATCGCTTTTGAGGGTAATGAGATGAGTGATCTTCTTTTCACCGCGCGTGGCGCGGCCAATGGTCTTACGGCTCCGTTTGGGGTTGTAACTAGATGCGTCAGCATCACTGACGCATCTCTCTCTCTCTCTCTCTCTCTCTTGGCCGGGCTGGCTAGCTTCTAGGCCTCGCTTTCTGTTTGCCGCTCTGCGCCGTGTGTGCAGGGTGGTTTTGTGCTGCCCAGGCCTCCTGGGTGGTCGTTCACTCGATTGCTCTGAGGAGGGGATGTTGATGCGTGTTCGTGGGCTGCTTGTCGCGCTGATGTCGTTGGCTGTATGGGTGCTCATGCCGGGCGTGTCGGTTGCCGCGGCGGATTCGTGTCCGAATGCGGTGTACCGCACAGGGCCCTCGGCGAACCTGCCCGACTGTCGCGCCTACGAGCAGGTGTCGCCTCCGTTCAAGGCCGGCGGCGTTGTGCTTGACGCCTTCACCAATAACCTCTCCGCCGGCGATGGGTCGAATATGTTTCTCGACAGCCTGGGCGGGTTTGGCGAACCGCTGGACAATGCCGGCCCTCAGGGGTCTGACTACACCGCTGTTCGCACCGCCTCGGGTTGGGTGTCGCGCTCGATCGACCCTCCGCAGTCGCAGTTTCAGATCAGTGGCCTGACCGCCGATGACGTCAGCCAGGATTTCAGCAGGAGCCTGTTCCGGCGCAGCCCGAGATCCTCAAAGCCGTTCGACTATCGCTTCTACCGGCGCGAACCCGATGGCTCATTCGTCGAACTGGGACTCACAGTGCCTCCTGCCGCAGTGGCCGCATGGGTGCCGGCCGACCTTTCTCCACCCAATCCGGCGTCCTATGAGGGCGGGTCGGTTGACCTCTCGCGTGTGCTTTTCTCCGAGCAGGCCGTCTCGCACAGCACCATCGACTTCCTGTGGCCGGGAGATGGAACGGTCGGCGGCTCGTCCTCCTTGTACGAATACTCTGGCAGCGGCAACTCCTCGCCGCGACTGGTGGGAGTTGACGAGGAAGGTCACCAGATCAGCCAGTGCGGGACCTCTCTCGGCGCCAACCACGAAGGCGGCCCCGTGCAAGCGCAGGCAGCGTTCAACGCGGTGTCGCCGAATGGGAATATTGTGTTCTTCAGCGTCGCCCCAGGGGGATGCACGGGCGAACGTGAAGGGGTGGGAGTGGTTGGCTCGGGTCCACCCGTCGCTGAAGTGTATGCGCGTGTGAATGGCGCCGCGACCGTCGCTATCTCCGAGCCCTCTCCGGCGGATTGCTCGGCATGCGATACCGCACCGGCGGATCAGGCTCCCGCGGTCTTCCAGGGCGCTTCTCAAGATGGCGCCAAGGCGTTTTTCCTGACCAGTCAGCCGCTGCTGGGTGGCGATTCCACCAGCAATCTCTATCTTTACGACTTTGCCGCCCCGGCCGGTCAGCGGGTGGTGCGAATGTCCGCGGGGGACCCGGCCGGTGCGAACGTCAAGGGTGTGGTGCGCATCTCCGAGGATGGCGCGCGGGTTTACTTCGTCGCGGGTGGCGTACTGACGAGCGTTCCCAACGGCCAAGGTCAGAGCGCCGTGGAGGGCGAGGACAATCTGTATCTGTACGAGCCCGATCCCGCCCACCCAGGTCAGTCCAAGACTGTTTTCGTCACAGCGCTCTCGGGCGGCGACGCAGGGGACTGGGCTTTGACCGACAGGCGCCCGGTCGAAGTGACACCGGACGGCCGCTTTCTGCTGTTCCTCAGCAACAACCGGCTCACGCCCGATTGCGCGACCTGCGCCGGCCGCCAGCTCTACCGGTATGACGCGCAGAGCGGGGAGCTCGTGCGTGTCTCGATCGGCCAGGACGGTTTCAATCAGAACGGAGTCACACTTGAATCGCTGAGCATCGTTTCACCGATTTACAGCAACGATACGCTCGCCGCGCCGCGGCTGGTCTCGATCTCCAACGATGGCGCCTACGTGTTCTTCAAAAGCGCCACGGGGTTGACGCCGCAGGCGCTGAACAACGTGTGCCTGCATGAAGAAGAAGGTGAATGCTACGCGTATGCGCAGAACATCTACGAGTATCACGAAGGTCAGGTACATCTGATCTCCGACGGCCAGGACCGCAACGCGGTGCTGGCCAACAGCGCCGTGCAGCTGCTCGGGGCGAGCCCGTCGGGCGCCGATGTGTACTTCAGGACCGCCGATCCGCTGGTGGCCCAGGACACCGATACCCAGGCGGACGTGTATGACGCACGAATCGACGGTGGCTTCCCGGCGCCCGCGGCGGCGGCGTCGTGTCAGGGCGAAGCATGCCAGGGCGGTCTCTCCACGACGCCGTTGGGGCAGGTCCCTGGGAGCTTCGCGTTCACGGGGCCAGGTGATTCCGCGCCTTCCAAGGTCAGTGCGAAGAAGACCACGAAGAAGCGCCATGTGAAGAAGAAGGCGAAAAAGCCTCGCAGGAAGAAGCGGCACGCGAAGGCTCCCCATTCGGCTGGGAAGGGTCGGTGACCACGATGAGCAAGGAGACTGTTTTGAAGGGTGAGATCGCAGTGAGCCACGAGTCCCGCGATTCTCGGAGCATGGGACCGTGGGGTGTCATGTGCGCTGTGGCCATGCTCGTGGTGGTGCTCATGGTGGGGGCGGGCGCCGTGCCGGCCTCCGCCGCGACGCCGGGTGTGAGGTGGGGGTTGCAGTCGCTGTCGCGGCCGACGAACTTCCAGCCGGCGGACACCTTGGACCGGTACACGGTTTCCCTGTTCAACCTCGGCAGCCTGGATTCCAGCGGGACGGTCACCGTGACCGACACACTCCCGACTGGCATCACGACCTCGGAAACACCAAGAGCGGAAGAAGAAGAAGGAAGAAGTGGCTGGGAATGCACTCCGGGGGCCGGCAACAGCGTCGTGACGTGCACCTCAACGGCATCGGTTCCCGCGTTGACATCGGCGGAAGCGATCACGATTCCGGTGAGCGTCACGCCCGGCGCGTCGGGTGCGAACGAGGTGCAGGTGTCCGGAGGTGGCGCCGCGGAATGCGGGGGACCGGGTCAGCCGGCGTGCGCGTCGGCGAGCAGCCCGACGGTGCTCAGCTCGCAGACGCCGTCGTTCGGGCTCGTCGATCTCAGCGCCTCGCTGGTGGACGCCGGTGGCGCGCCCGATACCCAGGCCGGCGATCACCCCAGCGCATTGACGACCAACTTCGACTTCGCCACTGCCAACACGCTCAACTATGAAAGCACCCCGGATGTCGAATCGGTTGAGGCGGTGAAGCAGATCGTCGTGGACCTGCCCGCCGGTCTCGTCGGCAATCCGCAGGCCGCACCGGCCTGCTCGCTCTCGGACCTGGCCGACTCGGGCTTTGAAGTGCCGGGGCGTAAATGCAACGCGGCGACCCAGGTCGGGGTGATCCAGTTGATCGGGGGACCCCACAATGGAGGCATCGCCACCCTGCCGATCTACAACGTGGTGCCCGAGCATGGCCACCCGGCGGAGTTTGGCGTTTTTGAAAAAAGACTCCAAAGACCTGCTCTGCTGTATGCGAGCGTGCGCGGCGGTCCTGACTATGGCGTGCGCGTGATGAGCCAGAACCTCAACACGTTCGTCCCCGAGGTGGGGATCTCCACGACGTTCTTCGGCAACCCCGCGGCAAAGGACGGGAGCCCGCTCTCGCCGCTTGCGTTCTTCACCAACCCTGCGGATTGCTCGGGTGAACCATTGACGGTATCGGTGCATGTGGATTCCTGGGTGCACCCAGGCAGGATGAACGCAAATGGCGAACCGGACTTCAGCGACCCCAACTGGAAGGGCTCCACGACGACATTGCCGCCGGTCGGTGGCTGCGGAGCGCTCCAGTTCACCCCGTCGATCGGGTTCGCGCCGCAAACCACACAGGCGGGTGCTCCCGCGGGGTACAGCTTCGATTTGAGCGTGCCGCAGTTCAGCGACCCGAATGGGTTGGCGACGCCGCCGCTGAAGCGGGCGAGTGTGACGCTGCCCGAAGGCGTATCGATCTCGCCCTCCTCGGCGGATGGGCTGCAGGCATGCAGCGATGCGCAGTTCGCCGTCGCGTCGACCGAACCTGCCTCCTGTCCATTGGCCTCGCAGGTCGCCACCGTCACCGCCAAGACTCCGATCCTCGATGAACCGGTGGTGGGCCAGGTGTTCGTGGGCTCGCCCGACTGCTCGCCTTGCAGCGAGGCGGATGCGCGGGAAGGCCGCATGGTGCGGCTGTTCATGCAGGTGCAGATCCCCGGCGCCGCGCTGAAGTTCCCAGGCAGCGTGTCCGTGGACCCGGCGACGGGACGTTTGACGGGCACGTTCGACGGGCTGATCCAGCAGCCGATCAGCGACGTCCAGCTGCAGTTCAAGGGCGGCTCCAGGGCGCCGCTTGCGAACCCCCGCAGCTGCGGGGTGTTCACGACCACCAGCGACCTGGAGCCCTGGAGCGCGCCGTTCACCCTCGACGGGACGCCCAGCTCGTCGTTTGAAACGACCGGCTGCGGGAACCCCGCTCAGTTCTCGCCGTCATTCCTGGCGGGGACCGTCAGCAACCAGGCGGGCGCCTTCTCGCCCTTCAGCGTGTCCTTCTCGCGTACCGACCAGGACCAGGATCTCCGCAGGCTCACGGTCGCACTTCCGCCGGGGCTGCTGGGGATTCTCAAGGGCGTGGAACGCTGTCCTGAACCGCAGGCATCACAGGGCGCGTGCGGCGCGGGGAGCTTGATCGGGCACGCCACCGCCACCTCGGGCCCCGGCTCGCACCCCTACTACGTGCCGGGCGGCCAGGTGTTCCTCACCGGCCCCTACAAGGGCGCCCCGTTCGGGTTGAGCGTGGTCGTGCCCGCCGTCGCGGGTCCCTTCAATCTCGGGAACGTCGTTGTTCGCGCCGCGATCAGCGTCGATCCGCACACGGCTCAGATCACGGCGGTCAGCGATCCGTTGCCCACGATCATCGATGGCATCCCGTTGCAGCTCAAGAGCGTGAACGTCAGCATCGACCGGGAAGGGTTCGCCTTCAACCCCACCAGCTGCGATCCGCTGGACGTCGCTGGGACGTTGACGAGCGCTCAGGGCGCGCAGGCGCACCTCGCAAGCCGCTTCCAGGCGGCGGGCTGCGCGGGACTGGCGTTCAAGCCTTCGTTCACGGTTTCCACGCAGGCGAAGACGAGCAAGAAGAACGGCGCCAGCCTCGATGTGAAGGTCGGCTACCCCAAAGGGGCGCAGGCGAACATCCGCAGCGTCGCGGTGAAGCTGCCCAAGCAGTTGCCTTCGCGCCTGACGACGATCCAGCAGGCCTGTCCGCAAGCGGCATTCAACTCGAATCCCGCGTCGTGCCCGGTGGGCTCGGTGATCGGCACGGCGACCGCGCACACCCCGGTCCTGGCGAGCGCCGTGACCGGACCGGCGTACCTCGTGTCCCATGGCGGCGCGGCGTTCCCTGACCTGGTGGTGATCCTGCAGGGCGAAGGCGTCACGCTGGATCTGATCGGCGGCATTGACATCAAGAAGGGCGTCACCAGCTCGACCTTCGCGAGCGTCCCCGACGCGCCGATCTCCAGCTTCGAGCTCGCGCTGCCCGAGGGACCGCACTCCGGGCTTGCCGCGGTCGTCTCCGCCAAGGCCAAGGGTAACCTCTGCGGCCAGTCCCTGGTGATGCCCACCACGATCACAGGGCAGAACGGCGCACAGCTCAAGCAGAACACCAAGATCGCCGTCACCGGCTGCCCCAAGGCGAAGAAGAAGAAGCCCGCCAAGCACAGGCGCGCCAAGAAGACCAAGAAGCACGGGTAGTGGTGCTCATGACCTCGCGTGAGCGTAGTGCCGGGGCGCGTACCCAAAGGGCACAGGACAAGCGGGCGCGTCTCGGTCAGGACGGGCTGCCGCGCGAGCACGTCACCGAGATCCAGCGAGTGCGCATCCTCACCGCGATGGCCGAGGTAGCGGCCGAGCGGGGGGCCGGGGCGGCGAGCGTTGCTCATATCGTCGCCCGCGCCGGGGTGTCTCGCAGGACGTTCTATGACCTCTTTGAGGACCGTGAGGACTGTTTTCTCGCCACCTTCGACGAGGCGCTCGCGCAGGCTGCCACCACGGTGCTGCCTGCGTATCAGGGGCAGGCTCGCTGGCTCGAGCGCATCCGCGCGGCGCTTCTTGCGGTATTGGTGTTTTGCGAAGAGCAGCCCGCCTTGGCGCGCTTGTGTGTCGTTGAGTCGCTCGCGGCGGGACCTCGGGCGCTGGAGCGCCGGGCGCAGGTTGTGGACGTGCTCGTCGGCGCCGTCGATCAAGGCCGCGCCGAGCGGCCCTCACGGGTGCCCGAGCCGCCGCCGCTCGCGGCCGAGGGTGTTGTTGGTGCGGTGCTGTCGGTCATCCACCGCAGACTGGTGGCCGGCAACGAACCGCTCACCGATCTCTTGGGCGAGCTCACCAGCGCCATAGCGCTGCCTTACCTTGGCGCCTCATCGGCCCAGAAGGAGCTGCACAGACCACTCCCTCAAATTAAAAAAATCAAGCACAGCTCGCACGGCGATCCGCTTGAGGGTCTTGACATGCGCATCACCTACAGGACCGTCCGCGTGCTGATCGCGATCGGCTCGCGGCCCGCCGCCAGCAACCGCGAGATTGCCACTGCCGCCGGCATCGCCGATCAGGGCCAGGTCTCCAAGCTGCTCACGCGTCTGGAGCACCTCGGGCTGGTGCGCAACGACAGCCTCGGGCATGCCAAGGGGGCGCCCAACGCCTGGGTGCTCACTGGGCGCGGGCTTGAGGTCGAGCGCGCTGTCCGCGTGCAGACCGCCTCACGGTCTGCGCTCAGCGCGGTGCGCTAGGCAGCGAAGTGGCTAGCGCCGACGTCGCGTCACTGGGCACGGCACCACGCTCGACGCGCTTGCCGTCGTGCCATCCACGAAGGCAAGCTCTGAGGCGAAGTGAAACCCCCCGTGGGGACAGCGCGTTGGCAGCGCGATGCCTTCGGGGCGATAGCCGACCGTCTTGCCGTGCACCGTCTTGAAGTACGTCAGCCCTTCCGGGCCGAGGCTCAGCTTCATGCTCACCATCGAGATGTCCGGCGCGCCCGGCAGCGACGGGATCAGCGGCACCGCTGTGCTCAGGCTCTGGCTCTGACCTCCGAACAGCACCCCAGGGAAGATCAGCTGTGCCGCCACCGGCGAGCCCGCTTCCGCATACAGCAACACCCCGATTTCTTCTCCTACCGGCGGCCCCATCTCGGCTACGATGCTCGCCGACTCCGTTATCGGTTCCGGCCCCACCGGAACCTTGATCCGCGCGCTGCCAAGGCCCAGGCGCGCGTCGGCGGGGCAGCCTTCCGATCCACTCGCCAGCAGTGTCGCCGGGTGGCAGATCGACAGGCCCAGCTTGCTGCCGATCAGTTCCAGATTGGCCGGTATGCGCATCTCGAACCTCGTCACCGGTGAGGGCAGCCCGTCGCTTGCGCCGGCCACGCCGATATCCAGCGCCAGCTTCAGCGTCGTGCTTGCGCCCAAGCGATAGGGCGAGAATCCTGCCTGCAGCTTGGCCGTCTCGGTTGCCTGCGCCACCGTGGGCAGACAACCGAGGGCCGCTGTCAGCAGCAGGGCGGTCGCCGTGGGAAGCCTCACGGCTTAGCGACCGCCCACTGGCATTACACGTTTATGCTGCCCTGCATCTGGGTCGTGGCGTGGAAGTTGTGCCGATCCACGACGCCACTGAACTTCAGGCCTCGGCCCGAAGCATGCGCCCAGCGGCCCGTGCCGCCGGTGATCGACATGATCCCGGTGAAGTACACCTTGGCGCCGACCACGCGTCCCTTGGTGCTGGTTGTGCCGCTGACCGAGCCGCCGCTTGAGGAGTAGGCCGTAAACGACGCTCCTCCCGAGGTCGAGCTCACCGACGTGAAGCGGATTGCGATCGTGCCCGACTGACTGCCCGTGAACGTGCCCTTCTCGTTCAGCACGTGCCCCGGCCGTCCGATCAGGTGCAGGTTGGAGTTCACATTGAACGCCAACGTTTTCGCCGCGGTTGCGCGCGGGCCGTTATGCGCCGGTGCGGCAGGCGCCAGCGCTGCGATCGCCCCCAGGGTTGCTGCCGGAAGCATCAGCCACATCCGGCGTCTCGCGGCGCCGCGCAAAGCATGCAGCCGACCGCTCTCTCCACCATCACCCATGCCCTTCATCTTACTCCCCATTACCCCTCCATCCTCTTGGTTTGCAGAGGAGATGGTAGCCACCTCACCGAGGGCACGCGCCGCTGAGCGATCCGATTCGCTCAGCGGCGGGTACGCCGGGGAAGGAGGTCCGCCCACCCGGTCTCTGCTGTATTTCAGTTCGCCATACCCGTGAACTGGCCGCCTGTGATGTTCAACACCTGCCCGTGCACATAGTTGCCCCACGGCGAGCACAGGAAGAACACGCCACCTGCGGCCTCCTCAGGCGTGCCTGGGCGGCCCAGCGGAATCAGCATCGAGGCCATCTGGCGCAGCTGCTCGGGGATGCCGAGCTGCACCTTCTCGCCGCCGATCTCCATCGTGTTGTCCTCCTGCTTGGCCGCTGTCAGGCGCGTCTCGATGAAGCCGAAGGCCACGGCGTTGACGTTCACCTTGAACTGGCCCCACTCCTTGGCGAGTGTCTTGGTCAGGCCCGTCACGCCGGCCTTGGCGCTTGAGTAGTTGGCCTGGCCCGCGTTGCCCATCGTACCCGATATCGAGGAGACGTTGACGATCTTGCGGAAGACCTCCTTGCCTTCCTCGCGCTCCTTCTTGGCGGGCTCGCGCAGGTGCGGCGCCGCGGCGCGGATCACTTTGAAGGGCACCACCAGGTGGATGTCGAGCATCGCCTGAAACTGATCGTCGGACATCTTGTGGATCGGCGCATCCACGGTGTAGCCGGCGTTGTTGACGATGATGTCGATCTTCCCGAAGGAGTCGATCGCCTTCGCCACCAGCTGATCGGGGGCGTCACCCTTTGTGAGGTCGCCTGCGAAGACCGCGGTTTCGCCGGCGATCTCCTGCGCTGCCTGCTCGGCGATGTCGCCGTCCAGATCGTTGATGAGCACGCTTGCGCCCTGCGCGGCCAGCAGCTCGGCGGTGGCCCGCCCGATGCCTCTTGCCGAGCCTGTGACGATCGCGGACTTTCCGTCGAGTACTCCCATGGCCCTTATCGCTCCTTGTCGTTGTCGAAGAAGGCCGCAGGTTATAGCGAGCCGCGCCGCCGGTGATTATCACGCCGAAGTCCTGTGTATAGATGGCGCCTGCCTGGCCGTGGGCCATCGATGCCGGTGGGTGCGGGCTGACGCCGATCGCGGTGTCTCTGTAGCGAGCATTGAGGATGTTCGCCAGGTGTTCGGGCGAGTGCACCCAGGCTTCCACGATCGCCGCCGGTGTCGCCAGGCTCAGCGTGCCCCAGGCGATGTTCTCGCCCACTTCGTAGCCGATGCGGCGGTTGTACACGTAGCCGCTTGCGCGCATCCGTTGCAGCGGGGTGTCCCCGCGCGGGCCGATGTGGTCGAAGTAGTCGCCAAACGCCATGTCCTCGGTGTGCTTTTGCGCCGCTGCTTCGATGCGGCCGTTCTCGCGCAGCGGGTTCTCGCCGTGGCGTTCGCGCACCTGATTGACCAGGCATTCCGTCGCCGCCCTCACCCGATCCAGATTCCCCAGGCGCGGCATCAAGTTCGCGTCGGCGCACACGCCACCGTCCGCGACCGCCGAGGCCGTGGTCAGCATGGGGGCGGCCCCGCACACAAACATCGCCAGGGCAGCCGCTAGCGTCGGGCGAACTCTTGCCACATTGGTCTAATCGGCGCCTCTATGGCGAACATGAGCACGTCGGTCGGCTCCTGGACGCATCTATGGAGTCCTCGTACATCCCCTAAGGCGCCCGCGCGGGACGGTCGATGTGCTATTCATGCAAGCTCGCCGCCAAGCCCTCGGCGCTCCCAGTCGGAGACATCGGGCTCGCGCCGGCCTTCGGCTCATCGTTCTGGCGTCCGGAAGGCTCTCCGCATGATGCCTGCGCCTTCTGTAGCCTTCCCGTGCATAGGCATTGTGCCTTTCTCGACCCCGCGCCACTCCGTCGCTTCACGACACCTGTCTACGATTCCACAGCGACCATGACCAGCAGGATCGACATCCGACCATTGTCTACGCCGCCTCTGGCGCCGGCTTCGCGCTGACCTGCGCCGGATTCCTTCGTCAATGGCCTCCAGGGAAGATAACGAGGGTTATGAGCTGAATCCGCAGAGCGGCACGCTCCTCGCAACTAGCGACGTGGCTGCCCTGAGCGGCGTCCTCGAAGGTAGCGAGACCGAGACGCCGACAGCGCCCAGCCCGGGCAAGTCAGCGGAGAAGGAGAAGGCGCAGAAGAAGAGGATTCAGAAGATGCGGGCCCGTCTGATCAAGCGCGCCGATCGCATGGCCGAAGAGCTTGGGTGGACGCGCTTGCAGTTCTTGGCGAACGCGGGCTGCTCCGGCGACGCCACCGTTCCCGACAAACACCTTGAGGACTTTCTGCTGTCCTGCGTCTCCTACTTCGACTGGCTCGAGAAGATGACCGATCAGCTGGACCTGGTATTCGACCAGCGGCTCGTCGTGCTCGGCTTCACCGAGCTGTACAACGACAGCGGTCGCAAGCTCTACTTGTGCAAGGAGGCCATGGAGGGGGAAGTCGCGCTGGGCGCTCAGGGGTCCATGCCCGCTGTTGTCCCGCCCACCGCGATGCAGTTGCTCGAACTCGGCGAGGTCATCGAGGCCTTCCAGGTCGCACGCGGGCATCTGAGCACGCCCGCCGGTCTGCGCACCAAAGCGGTGCTGTTCGACGACCCCCTCTACGCACTCTCCCCGCACATCGATGAGCAGCGGGTTGCGCTGGCGTCCAGCGACCCTGAGCTGCTCGGCGGCAGGGTCGCCGAGCGTATCCTCGAGCACGTCGCCAGTTGCCCGATCTGCGGGGAGTTCGACGACTCGCTCGACGTCGAACAAGCCTGAGGCGAGATTCACAGCATCCCGGTCCGCCGACGGACCATGGCAGGCCCCAAGATACCCGAGGTCACCATCGGCTCGCCCGCCGGATCAGTAGGATCGCGGATCAAATCTGACTGGTGGGAGTCGAGGACGGTCCAGGCCCGTGGCTCGCCTCCCGATTATGCGTTGCCCAGATCAAGGGGATCCCCTGACGCTCCACATTCATATTGGACCAAGTCCGCTCGCACAGTCGCTCATCCTCCCGCTCGCCGATGCCGCTGGCTTTCACAGCTACCTCGTCGGTCGCGTCGATGCAGAGCCGCTGCCGACTGAGAATGGGGAACACTTCTACACCCTGCGCTGGGAAGGCCCGGAGGGGTGCGATGAGGAGAAGCGGACGGTGTGCTGGTGCCAGCCTGGCTCCTTGCAGGATCTCCCCGCGGAGGTTCTGCGGGGACTGAGCGAAGATGGAGCCGTCCTGATCACCGCAACTCTTCGCAATGAGGGCATCGAGGCGCGCGCCAAGCTGATTCTGGAAATGCTCGAGCTGCGGCTCGATCCTCGCCTGTCCGGCGCCGAGACCGTGGTGATGCCCTGCGAGAACAAGGTGCCGTCGCAGTGGCGGAAGATCGAGGATCTATGCCGGGCCGGCGGGGCCATCTATTTACAGCCCTTGGTCAACCGCATCTCCGTACCGGTCCCGGATCTCGAAGTGGGTGCGCGCGAAACGCGCACCCACCGCCTGGGTGAGTGGCTCGTCGCGTCGCCCCAGCGCCCCTCGAAGGTCCTCGACGCGCTCTCGCTGAATCCCCAGTTCGATGTCGTCGAGGATCTGGAGATGCGTCTCAAGCGCAAGTTCTCGATGGTCAACGGCGCCCACCTCGCGTTCGGCATCGTTGGCAGGCGCCAGCGCCGCCGGAGCCTGAGCGAGACCGCGCGCTGGCCGAGGAACACCTACGACGTCGTCCGGCTCCACCACGTCATGGAACATGGGCTCAACTACGTCGGCTGCAATCTGGCCGACACCTGTGGCTACGGCCGCGAACATCTCGCAGCCTACTGTGAGGTCGACGACCAGGTGTCGCGCATCATGGCGTCGCTGAAGCGCGCCGATCCACGTTCCTTTCTGGAGATCGTCGACGAGCGCCTGTCCAGGCCCGCGGCCCTGACCGCGAACGCGCAGCGCAGCCACGATGGCGAGATGCGGCTCGGCGACTGGATCGCGCCCTACCGCGAGATCTTCAACAATCTCGACCACGTGCTCGAGAAGCTCTCGGCCTACAGCGATTTCAACCCCAAGCAGCGGCGCGGACTACGTTTTGATCCCACCGTCGACAGGGAAGCCGTGGCGCTCTACGAAATGTCTCTGCGCCGCTGGGAGCAGGAGGGCGAGGTCGTCAACCGGGTCGAGCGTCTGCGTCGCAGCCTCGCCATGCATCGTGGCGCCCCCAACGCTCGCGGCTGATCGGATTCACAACAGCCGCCCCAATATCTCGCGCATGATCTCGTCGCTGCCGCCGCCGATCGGGCCCAGGCGCGCGTCGCGCGCTGCGCGCTCCACCCAGTGCTCGCGCATGTAGCCCATGCCGCCGTGGATCTGCAGGCACTCGTCCATCAGCTCGAAGCTCGCCCGCTGCGTCAGGAGCTTGGCCATGCTCACCTCCTTCAGCGGTTCCTCGCCGCCCACGAAGCGGCGCAGCGCGTCGTAGGTCACGCACTGGCACGTGTACACGCTCGTCGCCATGTCCGCCAGCTTGTGGCGGATCGCCTGGTGGGTGCTCAGCGGCTTGCCGAAGGCTTTGCGCTCGCGCGCGAACTGTGCCGTGCGCTGCCAGGCGACTCGCATCGCGCCCACCGCGCCGAGCGCCATCGCCAGGCGCTCCCACTGGAAGTTGGCCATGATCAGCTTGAAGCCCTCGTGCTCGGCGCCCAGCAGGTTCTCGGCCGGCACGAACACGTCCTCGAAGGAGATCGTCGCGGTGTCCGAGGCGCGCCAGCCCAGCTTGTGCAGTGCTGAGGACTTCACTCCCTCCTGGCGGTCCACGATCAGGAAGGAAATGCCATGGTGGCCGCCTTCCTCAGTCGTCTTCACGGCCGTCACGATGAAATGCGCGCGCACGCCGTTGGTGATGTAGGTCTTCTCGCCGTTCACTACCCAGCCGCCGTCGACCGGCGTCGCGCTCGTGCGCAAGGCGGCCACATCGCTGCCCGCACCTGGCTCGGTGATGCCCAGCGCGCCGATCTTCTCGCCGCGAATCGCCGGCTCCAGGTAGTCGCGCTTGTGCTCGTCCGTGCCGAACTTCCAGATTGGCGGCGTTGCGATGTTCACGTGCGCGCCGATGCCCGCCGCCGTGCCGCCCGAGCCGATCCGCGTCAGCTCCTCGATCAAGATCGCCTCGTGCAGGTAGTCCCCGCCCTGGCCGCCGTGCTCCTGCGGGTACTTCAATCCCAGCAGGCCCTGTGCTGCAAGCTTGGGGAAGATCTCATCGGGGAACCATTCCGCTTCCTCCCATTCCTGCGCGTGCGGCGTCAACTCGCGTTCGATGAAACCGCGAACCGAGGCGCGCAGCTCCTCGTGCTCTGCGCTGAATGGGGGTGTAAGAGGGCTCATCTTGCTTTTCCGACCGGCACATGTGCCGGTCGGCGGGACCGTACATGTACGGTCCCGGGCCGGTCCACATGTGGACCGGCCTTACCGCTCACAAGCCGTAGCTGCGGCCGATCACATCGAGCATGATCTCATCCGTGCCCGCGCCGATGCGGTTCAGGCGCATATCGCGCCACACCCGCTCCACGTTGTACTCGCGCATGTAGCCCGCCCCACCGTGGATCTGGATGCACTCATCCGCCACTTCGCACGCCATCCGCGCCGTGTACAGCTTCGCCATCGAGATCTCGCGCACCGGGTACTCGCCATTGGCGAAGCGGTAGGCCGTCATGTACACCAGCTGGCGGCCTGCCTCGATCTTCGTCGCCATGTCCGCGAACTTGTGGCGGATCACCTGGAAGTGGCCGATCGCCTTGCCGAAGGCTTCGCGCTCCTTGGCGTACTTCAGCGTGTGGTCGAAGCACTTCTGTGCCGCCGCCACGCAGCCCGCCGCGCCGATCATGCGCTCGCCCTGCAGCTCCCACATGATGTGGTAGAAGCCGCGGCCTTCCTGGCCCAGCATCGCCGAGGCCGGCACGCGCACGTCCTGGAAGGCCAACAGCGCCGTGTCCGAGGCGTGCATGCCCATCTTCTCAAGCTTCTTCTCCTTGATCACGCCGGGCGAGTCCATCGGCACGAGGAACAGGCTGAAGCCGTCGTAGCCGGCGTCGGGGTCCGTCTTGGTGACGAGCACGATCACGTCGGCGCGGTGGCCGTTCGTTATGTACGTCTTTGAGCCATTGATGATGAAGTCATCGCCGTCTCTTACAGCGCGCGTCTTGATGCCGGCCACGTCGCTGCCCGCGTCGGGCTCGGTGATGCCCAGGCAGAGAATCTTCTCGCCCTTGATCGCCGGCACCACCCATTCCTGCTTCTGCTCCTCCGTGCCGAACGCCAGGATCGGCGGCATCGCCATGTCGGTGTGCACCGCCAGGCCCATCGCCAGGCCGCCGCTGTTGGCGTTCGTGATCTCCTCCGCCAGCACCATCGCGCTGAAGTAGTCCCCGCCCTGGCCGCCGTACTGCTCGGGCTTGTCAAGGCCCAGGAAGCCCAGTTCGCCCATGCGCGGGAAGACCGAGTTGGGGAAGGTGGTCTCCTCCCATTCGGCCGCGTGTGGCGCCAGCTCCTTGAGCGCGAAATTGCGCACCGACTCGCGCAGCGCTTCGTGCTCGTCGTTGAAGATGAAGTGCTTGCGCTTGGCCTGGAAGTCAGGCTTCAGCACGCTCTCGGCGGTGGCCATCTCTGTGCTCCTCTTTCTCTTGCTCTTTCGGGGGTGCTTCCAAGCTAACGCACCTGCGTCTGAAAGTAAACAGTAGGACTTCCTACTTGCCGCATTGCTCAGGGCCGGTGAATGCATACAATGCGCTGCATGTCCGTGGGCTGGTCGATGAGGACGTGGGGGAGAGGCGCGGTCTTGGCCATGCTCGGCCTGGCCTTCTCGACGGCCTGTGTGGCCCGAGCGGCCGCGCCGCTACCCCCCGACCTCGTGGCGCTCGAGCAGAGCATGTCCCATTTGAAGGTGATTTCCGAGCGCTTCTCCGTAAAGCTTGAACTCACCCGGGTTCAAGAGGGCGAAGCTCCGAAGCACGCGGTTCTCGCCTCGCTTTCCGGCGAGGTCGGTGAGACGCCTCCGCAAGTATCCATGCAGATCGTCGCCTTCGGTCAGCGCCGCGTCTATCGCGAGATCGGTTCCGCAACGTATGAGCGCCGCTCACAGATCGCTGGCTTCGACGGTGGGCGTCCCTGGGTTCGCGGGCGGGAGTTAAGCGTCGGGGGCGAGTCTTCGCCTGAACTCAATCCGGGACACCTGCTCTTGGATATCCCCAGCGCCGGGCAGAGCGGTTTCGCCGCGCTGGTGGAAGAACTGGGTAACGCCCAGAGCGTCGTCGAGCTCGGTCCCACCACCGTCGATGGTCAGCAGCTCATGCGATTCGATGCGACGCTGGATCCCGCCTTGTTGCTCAAGGGCTCGAACTCCCTGTCACAGATAGTCGTGGGGAACGGGACCCCGCAAGGAAAGGCTCAGGCCAAGCCAGCGCCAACGCCCACACTCATGCTGGAACTGCTCGTCGCGCCCAGCGGACTGCCGGTGCGGGCTCGCACCACGCTTGCCGCTGCCGACGTGACAATGGTGTCCGATACAGACCTGAAGGCGATCAATATCCCCGTGCACGTGACGCCGCCGAGCGCCCGGCTCGTGATCGGCGAAGCGCAGCTCCAGCGGTTTGAACGGCGCCGCGAGCAGCGCTATCTGCGCGCCCTGACCAAGTCTGAGCACGCAAGCCTGGAGGCGCAGCGCAAGTGCCTGCGGCTGCACAGGCACCGCCGACTTGCCTGCCTGCGCGCGCATCGCCCGCATCTTCCCCCGCGGCCTCCCGGCTCGACGTCCGGCCTCTCCGCACGGATTGGGCCGGTCGGCTTCGGCGAACTTCTCTGAAGGACGCTCACGAGGGAACAAACACGGACATTGCGGGATCATTAGAGTCGCGGCATGCCTGGAGACAGCGTCCTCTACGACGTCGCCGATAACGGCGTTGCGACGATTACGTTGAACGAGCCCGACACGCGCAATGCGCTCTCGGCGGAGGTGCTGGGCGGGCTCACTGCCGTCTTCCAGGGCGCCCGAGAGGACGATCGCGTGCGCTGTGTCGTGCTTGCCTCCTCGCACGAGAAGGTTTTCTCCTCCGGCGCCAACCTCGGCGGCTTCGCCGGGGACGTGCCGCTTGTGCACAAGCACTTCGGCTCGGATCTCTTCGTGGGGCTCTTCAAGCTCATCGGCTCGCTCGGCAAGCCTACGATCTGCGCCGCTCGCGGGCACGTCCTTGCGGGCGCTCTCGGCATCGCGATCGCCTGCGACCTGATCGTTGCTTCCGAGGAGGCCACCTTCGGCACGCCTGAGATCAACGTCGGCGTCTTCCCCTTCATGATCATGGCGCTCATCTACCGCAACGTCCCGCGCAAGAAGGTCAACGAGATGCTGCTCCTTGGGGAGCGTTTGGACGCGCAGCAGGCGCTGCAGGCCGGGATCGTCAATCGCGTCGTGCCTGCCGCGGAGTTCGATGCCTTCGTGGACGACTGGGCCGGGAAGCTGGCTTCCAAGTCCCCGCTCGTCATGCGCCTTGGCAAGGAAGCCATGCGCCGGCAGATGGACATGCCGCTCGACGATGCCTTGGACTACCTGCGGGCGCAGTTGTCGCTTACCCTTTCCACGGAGGACATCGTTGAGGGTGTGACCGCGTTCTTCGAGAAGCGCCCCCCGCAATGGAAGGGACGGTGAAGACATGAGCTCCATCGTCAGAGCCGAGCAGGCCACCTTGGTGGCGATGCGCTGTCGCACCGCCGAGCGCTCGCCTGCCGCTGCCCCCGGCGTTGAGGTCCTTGCCGCCACCATCGGCCGGCAGATCGGCGCCGAGCCGCGCCTCATCGGCTCGCCGCAGCCGCCGCTCAGTCAAGGCTTTCAGGATGACCTCGCCGGCTCGCGTGGCTGTCTGCTGGAGGCCGGGGGGCAGGTTGAGGACGCGCTCAACGCCGGCACCTTGCCGCTCGTCATCGCCGGTGACCCCGCGATTGCGCTCACCACGCTTCCCACCGTTGCGCGCATGCACCCCGAGGCGCGTGTGCTCTGGCTCGATGGGCACGCCGCTTTTCACACGCCTGCCACCACCTCAAGCGATTATCTCGGCGGCATGGCTCTCGCCGGCGCCTGCGGCCTGTGGGACACCGGCTTTGAGGGACACATCGCCGGCGAGCGCGTCGTCCTCTGCGGCGTGCGTGAGATGCAGGAGGGCGAGCGTGAGAACCTCAATCAGGCGCACGTCACCGTCATCGGCTCAAGCCTTGAGACGCTGGTCTTCATGCAGAACGCGCTCGACGGCGCTGCCGTCTACGTGCACCTTGACGTCGATGTCTTGGATCCGGCGACAATGCCTGTCAGCCACGCCGTCAAGGTGGCCGGAGGCTTTGACGACGGCAAGCTGCTGGACCTGCTGGAGGCGCTTGGGGAGAGCTGTGACGTGATCGGCGTCGAGGTCACCGGCTTTGAGGCCGCCGAGGGTCAGGGTGAGCAGGCCGGCCTCGGGGCCGAGGTCATCGCCGGGGTGCTTGATCCCTTGCTGCCTTGATGGCTGGACAGCTTGACGGCGAGGCGCCCAACCTGCCAGAGTAGGAAGTAGGACTTCTTACTCTTCACTCCTGCCCTATGCCCGAGACCGCCGATTCCACTTCGCTGCTGCGCCCGCTTGTGGAGGATCTGCACGCGCGTCGCGCCGCCATCAAGCTCGGCGGCGGCGAGGAGAAGATCGCTCGCCAGCACGCGCAGGAAAAGCTGACCGCGCGCGAGCGCCTCGCGCTGCTGATCGATGAGGGGACCTTTGTCGAGCTCGGCATTCATGGGCGCCCGCACTTCTCCCAGCGCGCCATGGAGGGCAAGGAGGCGCCCGCCGACGGGGTGGTGACCGGCTACGGCAAGGTTGATGGGCGCCTGACTGCTGTCTGCGCCTATGACTTCACCGTCATGGCCGGCTCCATGGGCATGACCGGCGAGATCAAGGTCACGCGGCTGCGTGAGCTCGCGCTGACCAAGCGCATGCCCTTCGTCTGGCTGCTCGACTCCGCCGGCGCGCGCGTGCAGGAGGCCGCCGGCTCTGTCTTCGCCGGCTCCGGGCACCTGTTCCGCGAGGAGGTCATCATGAGCGGCGTCATTCCGCAGGTCGCCGCGCTGATGGGGCCTTGCGCCGCCGGCACCGCCTACATTCCGGGGCTTGCGGACTTCGTGCCGATGGTCAAAGGTCGCGGCTCGATGGCGCTCGCCGGTCCGCATCTCGTGCGCGCCGCTGTGGGCGAGGACGTCACGCAGGAGGAACTGGGCGGCTCGCGCGTGCACTGCCGCAAATCCGGTGTCGGCGACATGGAAGTGGACAGCGACGAGGACTGCATCTTGCGCATCAAGCAGTACCTCTCATATATGCCTCAGAACTGCGAAGAGCGCGCGCCGCTGCGGGTGGTCTCTGACCCCATCGAGCGCGGCGATGAGGAGTTGCTCGACGTCCTCCCTGAGTCAAATCGCAAGCCTTACGACATGTATGAGGTCATTCGGCGGATTGTCGATGACGGCGAGTATCTCGACATCAAGGGGCTGTGGGCCAAGACCGTCATTACCTGTTTTGCCCGTTTTGGGGGTCGGCCGGCGGGGATCGTCGCCAATCAGCCCAAGCAGCTTGGCGGCATTCTCGACAACAATTCAGCCGATAAGGCCGCGCGCTTCATAAATCTCTGCAATGCCTTTGGCATTCCCCTTGTTTTCTTGCAGGATGTGCCAGGTTTCATGGTTGGCACCAAGGTCGAGGCTGAAGGGATCATTCGTCACGGCGCCAAGATGCTCTACGCCGTCGCCAACGCCACCGTGCCGAAGATCACCGTGATAGCGCGCAAGGCCTACGGCGCCGGCTACTACGTCATGTGCGGGCGTGCGTATGAGCCCGACCTGATCGTTGCTTGGCCCTCGGCTGAGATCAGCGTCATGGGGGCCGAGGGGGTCGTGGAGATCGCTTTTCGCAAGGTCGTCGATGAAGCTGAGGACCCGGCGGCCAAGCGCGCCGAGCTGATCGAGGGCTTTCGCAAGGCTTTTGACGTTTACATCGCTGCCGGCAACGATCTGATCGATGACGTCATCGATCCGCGCGAGACGCGCTTGACGATCTGCCGCGCGCTTGAGATGGCCGAGAACAAGCACGTCGAGCGGCCGTGGAAGCGGCATGGGGTGGTGCCGGTATGAGCCTTGACGATCCCGTTGTCATCACCTGTTCCATCTCGGGTGTCATCGCCAACCGCGAGCAGTGTCCCGCGATCCCTTACACCCCCGAGGAGTACGCCGCCGAGGCCCGCCGCGCCGTCGAGGAGGGGGCCAGCATGATTCACATTCATGCGCGCAAGCCTGATGGCACGCCGAGCTATGAGATCGAGGACTTCGCTGCCATTACCGAGGCCATTCGGGGGGCCGTTGACGATGTGATTATTAATTACTCCACCGGCACCATCGGCGTGCCTGTGGCCAAGCGCGTTGAGTATCTGCGTGCCTGCCGGCCTGAAGTGGCGGCTTTGAACATGGGCTCCATGAATTACGCCAAGTACTCGCGCTCGCGTAAGGACTTTGTTTTCAGCATGGTCTTCACCAATCCCTTCGAGGAGATCATCGAGTTGCTGCGGGCCATGAATGAGCTGGGCATCAAGCCCGAGCATGAGTGCTTTGACATCGGGCACGTCGGTAGCTTGGAGCCGCTGATCGACATGGGGGTTTTGCGGACTCCTCTGCATGTGGACTGTGTCATGGGGGTAGTCGGCGGCATCCCGCCGACGCCGCGCAACCTCACGGCGATGGTTGACAACATTCCTTCAGGCTCGCACTGGGGCGTAATCGGCATCTCGCGCCAGCAGTGGATGTTGCTGGGCGCCGCTCTGACGCTCGGCGGGAGCGTTCGGGCGGGTGTCGAGGACAACCTCTACCTGCCGGATGGCACCATGGCTCGCTCCAATGGCGATCTCATCGCCAAGGCCAGGCAGATGACCGAAGATGTGGGGCGCCGGCCCGCCACCGTCTCGGAGGCCAGGGGGCTGTTAGGAATCCCACCCACCCTCGCTCGGTCGTGAGCCTGCCGCTTGAGGGCATCCGCGTTCTGGATCTCTCGCGGTTGCTGCCGGGAGGCTTCTGCTCGCTGCTGCTGGCTGACTTCGGCGCCGAGGTGCTGAAGGTCGAGGACACCGGCATGGGCGACTACATTCGCTGGGCGCCGCCTTATTACGAAGGAGCCGATGACAGCGCCAAGTCAGCGCTCTTTCTGTCGCTCAATCGCAACAAGCGCTCGATCCGCATCGACCTCAAGAGCGAGCCGGGGCGCGAAGTGCTGCTGCGGCTGGTACGCGACTACGACGTAGTGCTTGAGTCCTTCCGGCCCGGCGTGCTTGAGCGTCTCGGAGTGGGCTATGAGCGGATGCATGAGGTCAATCCGAGGATCGTCTACTGCGCCATCTCCGGCTACGGGCAGGACGGTCCCAAGCGCGACAGCGCTGGGCACGACATGAACTACCTCGCGCTCGTGGGCTTGCTCGGGTTGACCGGCGAGCGCGACGGGGCGCCCACCCAGGCCGCCGGGCAGATCGCCGATCTCGGCGGGGGTGCGTTGATGGCTGCTTTCGGCATTCTTGCCGCGCTGCGCGAGCGCGATGGCGGCGGCGCCGGGCGGGCCGGTTCGGGCCTGGGCCAGGTCGTGGACGTCTCGATGGCCGATGGCGCGCTCTCCTGGCTCGCCATGGTCGCCGGGCGCTACTTCGCCGAGGTGGTTGTGCCACAGCGCGGCGGCCTTGAGCTTGCCGGGTCTTTGGTCTGCTATCGCCCCTATGAGTGCTCCGACGGCTGGGTTGCGCTCGGGGCGCTTGAGCCCAAGTTCTGGCAGGCCTGGTGTAAGGGGGTGGAGCGCGAGGACTTGATCGAGAAGCAGTTTGAGGGGCCTGGCTCTGCTGCTCACGAGGAAGTGCAGGCGGTCTTCAAGGGGCGCACCCGCTTGCAGTGGCAGGAGTTTGCCCAGCAGCATGACTGCTGTCTGGAGCCGGTCTTGGGCTTGGACGAGGCGCTTGACTCCGAGCTCGTGCGGGCGCGCGAGATGGTGGTCGAGATCGAGCAGCCTGGGGTGTCCCAGGGTGTGCGCCAGCTTGGCATTCCCGTCAAGCTCAACCGCACCCCCGGCGAGCATGCGCGCTTACCTGGCCCGGCGCTGGGCGAGCACACCGTCGAGGTGTTGCGCGAGGCGGGTTGCTCCGCCGCGGAGATCGAGGGTCTCTTGCAGGCCGGGGCGGTGGCTGGAGCGGCTTCGGCGGGGACGCAGGCGGACGCGCCGACGGCGTTTCGGGCGTGAGCATGGCTGTGCGGTCGGACACCGGCAGCGCCGTGCAGGAAGCTCACCTGCTGAAGATGAGCGAGCTGGCCGAGCGCTCGGGCGTCAGCGCCGGCACCATCAAGCACTACCTGCGCGAGGGGCTCCTCGGCGGGGAGGAGGGGATCGTCAGGACCAGCCGCAACATGGCCTACTACCCGCCCGAGCTGGTGCAGCGCATCGCCTTGATCAAGCGCTTGCAGGAGGAGCGCTTCATGCCGCTGCGCGTCATCAAGCGCGTGCTTGAGGACGATCCGGGGCGTGTGCAGGCGCTGATTGAGCTGGAGGATCGCATCCTTGAGCGGGCCATCGCCAGCGCCGATGAGCGCCGCGTCTCTGCCAAGGAGGTGCGTGAGCGCTATGGCATTCCCGACAATGTGCTCAAGCGTCTGGCCGAGATCGGTGTGCTCAGCCCCAGCGGGCGGGGGACGGCCCGCGCCGGTTATGACCACGACGACGTCAAGATCATCGAGGCGATCGCCAATTTCCGTGCCGGTGGCTATGACGAGGCGCTTGGCTTCACCGTCTATGACACCTTGCGCTATCGCACCGCGCTTGAGCCGCTCGTGCAAGAGGAGGTGCGCGCGCTGCTCGATCGTCTTGCCGGCGAGGTCGAGGTCGATCGTGCGCTTGAGATGATCGCCGCGGGCTCAGAGCCGCTGCGCGAGCTGATCGGCGCGATGCACTCCAAGCTGCTGCTGGCCGAGCTGGGACGGCAGCGCGAGCGGCGGGGGTAGGCGGGGTAAGGCTCCTGCTCGCCGGGCCGGGGTGTCAGCGGGAGCGGCGGGATAGGCTCACGTAGGCATGACTGCGCGCAGCGCCACCTCCAGGCAGGCCGGCGGTTGGCCGGTGATCGTCGCCTACGCGCTGGTTTGCGCGGCGACGCAGGTTCTGTGGCTCACCTACGCGGCGATCACCACCGAATCCGCCAGGCGCTATGGGGTATCGGTGGGGGCGATCGGCTGGCTCGCGGAGATCTTTCCCTTGCTCTATGTGGTGCTCGCGATTCCTGCGGGGATCCTGCTCGATCGCTGGTTTCGCCCTGCGCTCGCGGCGGGCGGAGCGCTGGTCGCGCTCGGTGGCATCGTGCGCCTCGGCGGCGAGACCTTTGCCTGGGCGATGGCCGGCCAGATCATGGTCGCCGTCGCGCAGCCTGTCGTCGTCAGCGCCATCAGCAAGCTCGCCGGCGAGTACCTGCCCACAGATCAGCGCGCCGGTGGCATCTCGCTCGGCTCGGCCGCCGGCTTCGTCGGGATGCTGCTGGCGCTGCTGCTCGGTCCCACCGTGGGTGCCCACGGGCAGCTGCAGCGGCTGCTCGTGCTTGAGGCCTTGCTGGCGGCGATCCCGGCGGTTGCTCTGGCCGTCACTTTGCGTCGCGCGCCGCAATACACAAGCGAAGAGCACGCCGCGATCGAAGGGAGCGCCGCGCGGGCGCTGTGGAAGCTGCCCTTGATGCGCACGCTCTGCGGCCTCGTCTTCGTCGGCTTTGGCATCTTCGTGGCGCTCGCCACCTGGCTGCAGACGCTGCTGGAACCCGATGGCGTCTCCGAAGCGACGGCGGGCGCTTTGCTGGTCGGGATGGTGGTTGCCGGGATCGTCGGCTGCGCGCTGCTCCCGCCTTTGCTAGCGCGGCGCCACGCCGAGCGCGGCTTCATGCGCCTGGCGGTGCTCACTGGTTGCTGCGGCTGTGTTGTTCTCGGCGTGGCGCCTTGGCTGTGGCTGCGCGCGCTGGCGCTGGTGGCGATGGGGCTGATCCTGCTGCCGGCGCTGCCCGTCATCCTCACCGCGGCCGAGCAGCTCGCCGGCGCCGCCGCGGGCACCGCCGGCGCGATCGTGTGGATGGCCGGCAATCTTGGTGGTCTGCTCGTCGCGTTGCTCGTGCAGGTCCTGGTGCACGAGCCGCTGGCCGCCTTCCTGGCGATGGGCGCCGTCGCGCTGCTCGGGCTGCCGCTCGCGGCGCGTCTGGCCTCGCCGGCGACGGTCAGGCGGCAAGCCGTAGCGGCTTGATGCTGATGCTGATGCTGATGCTGTTGTGCAGCGCCCGATGCTGGGCAGCGCCCGATGCGGGCTACCTGTCCTGGAGTACCGACAGAACGTTGCCGGCAGGGTCCTTGAACCACGCGATGTAGGGACCGCCGCCGCGGAAGATGCCTTTCTCGTCCTGCTCGAAGCCCTCATAGCGCTCGATGCTCACGCCGCGCGCGCTCAGCTCATCTACCGCGGCGTCGATGTCATCCACGGGGAAGTTGAGAATCGTGTAGTCGGCTGGGGTGTGATTCGGTTTGGGGTAGATCAGCGTGGGCCGCTCGCCCGCCAAGTGCAGCGTCAGCAGTCCGTGCTCCTCGGATGTCTTCAGCCCCAGCGTCTCGCCGTAGAACTCCTTTGCCTGCGCGATGTCATCGACGGCGAAGCCGCTGAATGCCTTGGTGTTCGCGAACATGACCGACTCCTTGCTCTTCGAGGGGGGGGGATCTGTGGATATCGCAGGACTCTTGCTGATGCTGATGGCTACCAGTGCGCGCGGTGGTGCTCCACCACGCCTAAGCCATCGACCAGCTCGATGCCTCCGGGAAGCGTGCCGCTGAAGGTGCCGAACGGCGCCTGGTAGTCGCTGCGCACCAGCAGCAGGTTCTCGTGGCGGTGGCGCTCGGCCTCCGCGGCGAAGCGCAGAGTCGAGCCGTCCTCGGCCACGATCTGCGTCAGGTCGGGGGCGAAGCTGACTGGGGCAGCCTCGTGTGCTGTGCCGGCGATCCACACGGCGCGCTCGCTGCCCTCGGGTGGATCGTTGACGCCTTCCACGAGGTTGAACGCCAAGGGCGCCCCTGTCGGGTCTGAGCCCACCCCGGCCGCCCAGCGCCACTCCGTCATGCGTGCATGGTGCCCGGCGGTGTCGTCCACGATCGCCAAGGCCTCGATCGGACGGGGCGCGCCGCCGTCCAGAGCCAGCGTGCCGTGGGCGGCGATGCCACCCTGCTTGCGCGTCCACACATACTCGGATCCGTGCGGGCAAGTCGTTTCCCATCCCGCTTCTTCCTCCAGCGCAAAGTCAAGTCGCACCGCACCGTCGTGTACCCGCACTCGCCCTGGTTCAAGCCTGACCGCGCCCCGGCGCATGAACATGTGAGTGCGCTCGCGCAGGCGGGCGTCCTCGCGCGTCAGCAACGCCCAAAAGCTCTGGTGCGCCGGACCCACCTGCACCCTTGCCGCGCATAGCATCAACTGCTCGCAGAAGATCCCCACATAGCGCCAGCGCTTGAGCGGCCGCAGGCCCCGAAACAGGGGCGCCTGCGGCCCCACGCTCGTGGCTGAAGGGCTTCGAGAGCCCAGGGGGCCCCTTGTGGGCGCTATGCTTGGAGATGTTGACTGACTAGTCAATCTATTCTGCGGGAGAGGTTGCCCGCGGGAGGGAATGCGCTTTTGAGAGTAGCGGCCGTCCAGCTCAATTCCACTGCCGATAGGGCCGCGAACATGGCTGCTGCCGATCGCCTTGTGCGCGCCGCCGCGGCCGATGGCGCCACGCTCATCGTACTGCCTGAGAAGTGGACCGCGATCGGACGCAACGAGGATCTGCGCGCCGCGTCGCAGACGCTTGAGGGGCCGGCGGTTGCCTGGGCGCGCGAGCTTGCCCGTGAGCTCGCCATCGACCTCGTGGCCGGCTCGATCGTCGAGCGGCCTGCCGGGGCGCCGAAGCTGGCCAATACCTCCGTGCACGTCAACCCCCAGGGCGAGATCGCGGCGGTGTATCGCAAGGTGCACATGTTCGATGTCGAGATCGAGGGGCGCAGCTACCGCGAGTCCGACATCGAGGACCCCGGTGATGAGGTCGTGCTCAGTAAGACCGCCCAGGGTGTGCCCTTGGGGATGTCCATCTGTTATGACCTGCGCTTTCCCGAGCTCTACCGCATCCTTGCCGTTCAAGGCGCACGTGTGATCGTTGTGCCGGCTGCCTTCACGCTGCCGACCACGCGCGACCACTGGGAGGTGCTGCTGCGCGCGCGGGCGATCGAGAATCAGGCCTTCGTCGTGGCCGCCAACCAGATCGGACCTCATCCTGGCGGACACCGCTCCGGCGGGCGCTCGATGATCGTCGATCCTTGGGGGGTGGTGCTGGCGCAGGCCGAGGACCGTGAAGGACATATCGTGGCCGATCTGGACCTTGAGCGCCAGCTGGAGATTCGCGCGCAGCTGCCGGCGCTCGCCAACCGCCGTCCCTCCGCCTACCGCTGGCCCCAGGAGACTCACGCATGAGCTCGACTCGCGCCGGAAGGTCTCGTGTGGAGGTGGCCGCATGAACGCCACGCGCGCCAAGAAGTCCTCCGACAAGCGCCGTCTGATCCTTGACGCGGCCGTCAAAGTGTTCGCGCGCCAGGGCTTTCACGCCTGCCGCGTGTCGGACATCGCCGATGAGGCGGGCGTGGCCTATGGGCTCGTCTACCACTACTTCGCCTCCAAGGATGAGGTGCTCGACACGCTCTTCTTAGAGCGCTGGAACGTCATGCTCGACACCATCCGTGAGGTCGACGCTCAGGTCATCCCCGTGCGCGAGAAGCTCGGGGTCATCGCTTCCTTCATCGTCGACAGCTATCGCCACGACCCCGACCTCATGAAGGTCATCATCGTTGAGGTCACCCGCGCCGCCAACTCCTTCGGGCAGACCCACCTGGGGCAGATCCGCGAGGCCTACGATCTGATCTCCCAGATCGTCGTCAAGGCCCAGGCCGAAGGCGCTTTCAAGGACGACATCGACGCAGGTTTTGCCGCCATGGCCTTCTACGGAGCCATCGAGCAGATGCTCACCGGCTGGATCTTCGGCCTGCTGCCCGCCGACGATGAGCACTTCGAGCGGGCCAAGTGGCTCGTGGTGGAAACCGTATGCGGTGGATTAGAGACGACCACCGTGGGCAATACACTCTCATAATGGAGAACGACATGGTCAAGCGATTGATGTGGTCCGGCCTGCTGGCCGGCTTGGGCGCGCTTTCGAGCATTGCCGCTCAGCGCGCCGCCTCACTGGTGTGGCGACGCTTCTTCGATGAGGAGCCGCCGGAGTGAGCGACACCCAGCAGGCTCCGCCGCGCAGGGATCAGCCGCCGCAAAACATCGCCACCGCGATAACCGAAGTCTCCGAGCGCGCGACGCTGCTTGTCCGCGAGGAGATCGAGCTCGCGAAGGCCGAGGTCAGTGAGAAGATCTCCAAACTGGCCCGTGGCGCGGTGGTCGCCGGCGCGGCCGGCATCTTCCTCGTCACCGCCTTGATTTTCGTGCTCAATGGCTTTGCCTGGCTGCTCTACTACGAGCTGCCCATCGGCAGCAGCTTCACTTACTTCTGGGGCTTCTTCGCGATGGCTGTGATCTTGATCGTGCTGGGTGTGCTGGCCGGACTGCTCGCCGCCCGCCTGGTCAAGAAGAGCTCTCCACCTGTGCCTAACATGGCAATCGAGGAGGCCCGCAAGATCCGCGAGACCGTCAGCTCGCCGGCCGAGAGCACCGCCGGCGCGAAGGGAGGAGCCAATGGCGCAGCGCTCCCCAGCTGAGATCCGCGACTCGATCGAGAACAACCGCCAAGAGCTGGCGGTGTCGCTTGAGAAACTACGCGGCGAGGTAACGCGGATCACCGACTGGCGTGGACAGATCCAGCGCCACCAGCGCGAGCTTGCGATTGGCGCCGCCGCTGTCGGCACGCTCATGCTGCTGCGCGGGCGTCGTCGCCGCAAGCGCCGTCGCTAGGCTCTCAGCTGAGCAGCGCGCGCGGGATCGCGCCTACGCCGATCAGGCCCGGCCCGGTGTAGGTGCCGATCACTGGTCCCACCTCGGATACGAAAGCCGGCTCTGAGCCATACAGCTCGCGGCCGTGCTCGATCAGCCGCTGTGCCTGGTCGGGAGCTTGAATGTGCTGCACCACCCAGCCATCCGCTCCCGAGTCATGCAGCTCGTGCATGTACTGCACCATCCGCTCAAAAGCCCGGCCCGCGGTGCGCACGCGCTCCACCGGCGTGATTTCGTACTCCAGCGAGAGGATTGGCTTGATCTTCAAGGTGCCGCCCAGCCACGCCTGGGCCTTACCGATGCGCCCGCCGCGGCGCAGATACTCAAGCGTGTCCAAGCAGAACCAGATGCGCAGCGCCTTGCGCGCCTCGCGCACTCGCGCCACTACGGCCTGCACGTTGCCCCCTGCACGTGCCGAGGCAGCGGCAGCCAGCAGCAGCAGCCCCAGCCCGCCACAGGCTGTTTCGCCGTCGATCACTTCGATACGCTCGCCCAGCCCACGCTCCACCAGCACCTCACGTGCTTGCCGCGCGGCCTCACACGTGCCCGAGATCCCGCCTGCGAGGTGCACCGAGACGATGTCCTGGCCATTCTCAAGCAACGGCTCCCACACCGCCAGGAAGTCGCCGATCGAGGGCTGTGAGGTGGTGGGCGTCTCCGGTTCGCTGCGCAGGCGCGCATAGAACTCGTCGAAGTTGGGCATCTCAAGCTCGCGCTGGGGAGCCGCGCCCCAGCCCACGTACAGGCTCACCTGATGAATGCCCTGACTGTCGGCCAGTGCACGCGGGAGATAGTTGGTGGTGTCGGTCACCACTGCCACGGAGGACATCGGCCGGTGACCCTACAGCAACGGGCGCCTATGAACTTCTCACGCGCCCCGCATATACGGAGTTTGCTTGGACTGATGGGTCCGATCGGCAGGGCGGGCAAGGCTAGACTGACCCCGATGCCCAAGACGCTCCTCACGGGTGGAGCAGGCCTCGTCGGCTCGCAGGTGGCCCGCCTGCTCGCCCAACGCGGCGACAGCCTGCGGCTGACGGTGCGCGCGAGTACCAACCTCGAGAACCTCGACTTTCCCTACGAGGCCGTCACCTGCGACATCCTCGACCGCCGCGCCGTACGTCGTGCGATGCGTGGGGTGGATCGCGTCTTTCATCTCGCCGGCAACACCAGTCTGCGTGCCCCCATCGACGCGCTCTTTCGTATCAACGTCGAAGGCACGCGAATCGTGCTGGAGGAGGCGTTGCGCGCGGGGGTGCAGCGGCTCGTGTATACCTCCGACGTCGCTGCCATCGGCCCCACGCCGCGCGGCACGGTGGCCGATGAGACCCAGCCGTTCCGCGGCGGCTACGGCCTCTCCTACATGGAGTCCAAGCACGAGGCCGAGGTGCAGGCGCTGCGTCTGGCCGCCCATGGGCTGCCGGTGGTGATCGTCAATCCGGCCTTCGTGTTCGGCGCCGGCGACGTCAATCACTCCTCGACTGAGCTGGTGCGCCGCTGTCTGCGCCGCGAGCTGCCCGCCTATGTCGACGGGGCGTTGAACGTGGTGGACGTCAAGGATGTCGCCGCCGGGCATCTGCTGGCCGATGAAAAGGGCACCGTCGGGGAGCGCTATATCCTCGGCAACCGCAACTTCACCTTCGACCGCCTGCTGGCCGACATCGGGCGCCTCTCAGGTGTCGAGCCACCCGCGATCAAGATGCCCTTGCCGCTCGCGCTGGCCCTGGCGCGCGTCACCGAAGAGCTGCCTGGGCGCGCGCCTGTAACCGCCGGAGAAGTGCATATCGCATCGCTGTGGTGGACCTACAGCAGCGCCAAGGCCAAGCGCGAGCTGGGCTACCGGCCTGGGCACCACGAGGACACCTTGCAGGAGACGATCGAGTGGTATCGCGCCAACGAGCAGCGCATGGCCGCGCCGGGCGCGCGGCAGGCGATCCCGCTGCGCATGCTCGGCTTCGGCTTCCGCCAGGCCGATGGCGTGCTGCGGCGGCTGGGGCTGGTCGACGGGGACGACTAGCTCAGACGGTTCTCGATTGTCAGTCCAGCGGCCGGCGGCACTACCGCTGATAGCGGCTCTGCTGTCTCCTCAGGGCTCTCGACGCCCAGCGTCTGCGCCAGCTCGCCCGACTCGTACATCTCCATCACGATGTCGCAGCCGCCTACCAGCTCACCCTTCACGAACAGCTGCGGGATCGTCGGCCAGTTGGAGATCGCCGAGAGCTCTTCGCGGATGCGCGGGTCAGGCAGCACGTCCACGGCCGCAAACGGTGCGTCCAGCGACTGCAGGGCCGCCACCGTGCGCGCGCTGAAGCCGCACGCCGGCGCTTCCGGGCTGCCCTTCATGAACAGGATCGTCGGGTGCTCCGCGATCGCCTCGGCAATCGCTGTGCGAATGGGGTTGGTGTTTGTCTCTGGCATGTGAGGCTCCTGACTGGCAGTGGGCTGCTGGCTAGCTGGGCATGGCTTCTGAGGGCTGCGCGACCTGCACGTCTGAGGGCTGCGGGAGGAGCGTCTTCAACGACAGCGCATGGATCGCGCCGCCGATCTCCGCGCCGAACACGTCATAGACGAGACGGTGCTGCTCGATGCGGCTGCGGCCCGCGAACGCCTCGGCGGTCACCGTCGCGCGGAAATGATCGCCGCCACCCGTGTAGTCCTCGACCTCCGCGCGCGCTCCTGGAATTGCTGTCTCGATGCGCTGCTTCAGATCTTCGGCGCTTGGCATATTGCTCCTCAACGGGCTCTCAGCGGGTCGCTATACTTTGGAAAGCGATGATATCGATCACTGACAAGGGTGCCGAAAAGGTTCACGAGTTCCTCTCCGGGCAGGACGCCGACGTCAGCATGGCCGGCCTGCGTGTGGGCGTGCGCGGCGGTGGCTGCTCAGGCTTTCAGTACCAGCTCGCCTTCGATGAGCAGCGCGACAACGACATCGTCTTCGAGAGTCACGGGCTGAAGCTGCTCGTCGACAACGAGAGCCTGTCCTTCGTCAGTGGCTCTGTCATCGACTACGAGGAGAGCCTTCAGGGGGCCGGCTTTAAGGTCAACAACCCCAACGTCGTAGCCGCCTGCGGCTGCGGCTCCTCCTTCCGCGTCGCCGAGGAAGAGCAGGTCTCCGCAGTCTGAAGGCCGGCAGCGCCCAGGCCGGCCTTGCCCGGCGTGCCCCTACGGTTCGTTATCCAGCGACCGCCACAGATATCGGCAAGCCAGCGTGCGATGCGGCCGCCACGGCTGCGCGATCGCTTCCATCTCCGCAGGCCCCGGCATCCCCTCAAGTCCGTAAGCCAGCTGCATCGCCTTGCGAATCCCCAGGTCCCCCACCGCCAGCACGTCGGGGCGCTGCAGGTGGAACATCAAGAACATATGCGCCGACCAAACCCCCAGCCCCTTGACCGCCACCAGCTCGGCGATCACCTCATCGTCTGGCAGCTCATCCAACCGTTCCAGCTCAAGCTCCCCTGAGAGCACGTGCTCGGCCAGCGAGCGCAGATAGCCCACCTTCGGCCGCGAAAGCCCCGCCGCTATCCGCAGCTCTTCGGGATCGTCGTCGAGCACCTCCTGCGGTGTGGGCGTACGCCCGCCGAAGCGATCCGTCAGGCGCGTGAAGATGCTCCGCGCCGCCTTCGTCGAGAGCTGCTGGCCCGCGATCGTGCGCACCAGCGTGCCGTAGTGATCGTCCGGCCTGCCGACGCGCGCGTCGCCCAGGCCCTTGGGGGCGACCTGTGCGATCAGCTCCGCCAGCACCGGATCGCTGCGGCGCAGATGGGTGAGGCCCTTTTCAGGCAGTGCGCAACGCCTCTGCGGCCACCGGCTCGCCGTCCAGCGCGTTCAGCGCGCGCTCCAGTGACATCCGCAAGCACGTGAAGCTGGGGGTGTCGCGCACCGTGAAGCGCGAGGCCTCCGTCGTGCGCAGGCGCTGCACCAGATCCAGGAACGTGCCCACGTCGTCGGTGTCGAATGCCACCACGAACTCCTGATCGTCCAGGCCAAAGGAGTAGGTCGTGTGGTTGTCGACCCCAGGATATTCGCGGCCTACCGTGATGTGCCCCTGCATGATCCGCCAGCGCTCCTCCGCGGGCAGCGCGTACCACTCGCGCGACTTCACGAAGGGGTATACGAACACGTACTTGCCGCGGAAGCCTCGTGGCGTTGTGCGCTCGTCCTCGCTGTATTCCGAGCTCTTGCGCATGCCTAGGAAGGAGTAGGGGGTGTCTGCCCACTGCATCAGCCCGCTCTGCCCCAGCACCACGTGCAGCTCGTGGATGCGATCGAGGTTCTCAGCCTCGCTGATCAGCAGCAGCTCCGCGTCTCCTCGCGTGCCCACCAGCGAGAAGGACTGCAGCAGGTGGCCATCGGCGAAGTCCTCACAGGCGGCCATGAACTCGCGCTTGTGCTGGGCTCGCTGAGCGCTCTCCAGGCGCCGCCACGCTGGATCGAGCTTCAGGAACGTGTACTTGACGAAATGTCGCTCGCTCATGATGATTGAAAAGAGGGGGCCCGACTCCTCGGCCTATGGCCGACCATGCCACCCGCTCCTCCAGAGGCTACAGTCTTAGCTGTGCGCATCGCACTCGTCTCGCCGTATTCCTGGACCTATCCCGGCGGAGTCACGCGCCACATCGAGGCGCTTGCCGCCGAGTTGGCCGCTGCCGGTCACGAGCCTCGCGTGCTCGCGCCACTGGACCCCGACGATGCCCTCTCGCGCCGCCTGCATCGTGGCGCGGCGCCTGCGCCCCACCGCACGCCTGAGGGCTTCGTCTCGTTGGGGCGCAGCATCGGCCTGCCGGCCAACGGCGCCGTCTCGAATCTTGCCCTCACGCCCACCGCCGTCTCCACGCTGCGCCATCAGCTGCGCTGCGGGGGCTATGACGTCGTGCACATCCACGAGCCTGTCGCGCCCTTTGTCTGCTGGGATGCGCTTGGCAGCGCTCCTCAGGATCTCCCTCTCGTGGGGACCTTCCATACCTACTCCACCAATCCGCTCACCAACGGCGGCGCCTCACTGCTGGGCGCGCGGCGGCGCATGAACCGCCTGCACGCTCGCATCGCCGTCTCCGAGGCTGCCTCCTGGACCGCGCGGCGCTTCTTCGGCGGGCGCTATCGCATCGTGCCTAACGGTGTGCATCTCGCTGCCGATGCGCCGAGGGAGTGGCAGGAGCCTGACGCCGATGAGCCTTTGCGCATCCTCTTTGTCGGCTTGCCCGTCGAACGCAAGGGCCTGCCTGTGCTGCTGCGCGCCTTCGAGGCGCTGCGCGAGCACATCCCCGCGACGCTCACCCTCGTTGGCCCCGGCGCTGAAGACGTCGCGCCGCTGTTGCTAGACCCCCGTGGCGTGCACGCGCTCGGCAAAGTCTCCGACGCCGAGAAGTCCGAGCAGCTCGCTCGCGCCGATGTGCTCTGCGCGCCTTCCTTGCACGGCGAGAGCTTTGGCATGGTGCTCACCGAGGCCTTTGCCGCTGCTGTGCCCGTCGTCGCCTCCGACATCCCTGGCTATCGCGACGTTGTGCGCCAAGGCATCGACGGGATGCTCACCGCCCCTGGCGATGCGCTCGCGCTCGCCGAGGCGCTGCGCCTGATGGCGCTTGAGCCTGAGCGCCGCCGCGCCATGGCGGTCGCCGCACGCCAGCGCGCCGAGCGTTTTTCCTGGCCGCACATCGCCGCCGAGGTCAGCGACTGCTACGAGCAGGCCATCGCCGTCGGCGCCCCGCGCGCGGGCCTGCACCGGCTGATGGTGCGCCACGGCCTTGCTCCCGCGGATCTTCAGCCCGCTGTTCGTGCGCGACGGCTTGAGAGCTTGGAACCTGTGGGTGGGGCGGCTTCCTCAGCAGAGCGCGGCCCACTCCTCTCTTTACTTAAACGCCTTGGCCTGCTTGGCATCTCGCTGGCCGGACTCGCCCTTGCGCTGCTGGCTCTCTCGCACATTGGCGTTGATCAGGTGCTCGCCAGCCTGCTCGCCTCCAGTCCCGGTTTGCTCATTGCGGGACTTGCGCTGATGTGTGCCTCGATGTTCGCGCGTGGTTTTGCCTGGTACGCCATCCTCAGCGTCGCTCCCACCTGGCGTCGTGCCAGGCGCCGCGATGCCATGCAGGGAACCTTCATCGGCGTGCTCATGTCGGCCACCCTGCCTGCGCGCTTGGGGGAGCCTTCGCGTGCTCTGATCGTCGCGCGGCGCCTCGGCCGCGCGCGCGAGACGCTGCCCGTCGTGCTCGGCACGATGGTCTCGCAGACGCTCTTGAACCTGCTCGCGCTCTGCATCCTGGGTGTCGCCATGTTCTCCAACGTCAATCTGCTCGATGGCCATCACGGGGCCTTGATCGCCTCTGTGCTCGCGCCTCTGGGGGTGCTGGCGATTGTGCTGCTTGCCCCTGCGCTCGTGCCGCGTGCTGCCGTCTCGCGCTCCACGCGCATGCAAGGGCTGATAGTCGGTCTGCGCCGTTCGCTCGTGCGCGTGCGCGCCGGGCTGTCTGTCTTTCGCCATCCGCGGCAGGCCGCGATTGCCACTGCCGCGCAGTTGGGAGCCTGGGGGCTTCAGTGGATGTCCTGCTGGCTTTTGCTCATGGCGCTCGGTCTTGACCGGCACGTGGGGGTGGCCGGCGCGGCCGCCGTGCTCTTCGCCGTCAACGTCACCGCCGTTGTGCCCGCCACGCCCGCCAACATCGGCGTCTTTCAGGCGGCCTGCGTCGCGGTGCTCGCCGGCGCCTACCACGTATCCACTCCTGACGCTCTTGCTTACGGCATCATCCTGCAGGCTGTGGAGATTCTTACCGCCGTCATCATGGGCATGCCGGCGCTTGTCAACGAGGGGCTCTCCTGGAAAGACGTGCGGCTGCGCACCATGCACGCGGCGCCTGTGAAGCTGCCGGCCTTGCCGGATAAGCAGCGCGGAGCGGCGGCGCAGCGGCGCTAGCCGGCGAGCGCTGGCTCGTCCTCGTCTTCGACCGCGCCTTCGGGTGGGTCCTCGTCGGCCAGCTCGCGGGCACCGCCGAAGGTGGTCAGGGAAGGGTCGCGGTAGGAGCCCTTGATCAGGTCGTCCGGCGAGCCGTCGGGGAGCAGGCGGCCCTGGCGCGTGCCGAAATAGATCGCCTGTGGGTGGTGAGCGATCAGCGCCAGCGTGGACTGCTCTGGTTCGGGGGCGTAGCCCTCAGTGATCTTCATGCCGATCTGCTCCAGGCTCAGCAGCCGCTCCACCTTCAGGTGCTCGCTCTGCTCGGGCACCGCCGGATAGCCCCACGAGTAGCGCCGGCCCTGTGTGGCCGGGATCGCCAGCATCTCGCGCGCCTGTGCGTGCAGCCACTCGGCCAGGCCCTCGGCCGTCTGCACGCCGAGGCCATGCACGAACAGCTGCTCGGCGAACTCGCCTTCGGCCTCCAGCTTGGCCATCAGCTCCGTCACCTCTGAGCCCACCGTGACGGCCTGCACGGCGATCGTGTCGAGCTGCTCCGGCGGGTCCCCCTTGGGGGACGGCTCCCCGTTGGCGTCCAGTGCCGGACGATAGAAGTCCGCTAGACAGATGCGATCGCCTTTGGGCTGGCGCGGGCACACGAAGCGGGTCAGCTCGCTCTTGCGGTCCTTGGGGTCAAGCACCACGATCTCGTTGCCCTGTGCGTAGCAGGGGAAGAAGCCCAGCAGGGCGCGCGGGTGCAGGTAGTCCTGCTCCGCCCACATCCGCTCCAGGCGCGGGCGGAAGTTCTCCTGCACCAGCTCGCGCCAGGCCTCGCCCTTCACGCCCTTGCCGCCCCAGTGCAGCTTGAACAGCACGTGCGTGTCGAGGTGGCTGTAGACCTCCTGCATGTCCACCGGCACCTCTTTTACGCCCCACCACGGCGGGGTTGGCACGGGGACGTCCGTGCGCGCCGCGCTGCGCACCGAGTCATCGGCGAAGTTCAGCTCCTCCTGTGGCTCCTCGCCCTTTTCGCGGAAGGCCGTCGCGCTCGTGCGCAGCTTCTCCAGCAGCGCCGCATGCGCCTGCTCGTCGATCAGCTGGTCCATCACCGACAGGCCCTCGAAGGCGTCCTTGCAGTAGAACACGCCGGGTGCGTAGGGCTCCGTCGATTCCTTGCCGCCGGGGTACAGCGCGCGGAAGCTGAACGCGCGGTTGATCGCCGCGCCGCCGATCAGGACCGGGTATTCAAGGCCCTTCGCGTGCAGCTCCTGAATGCACGCCGGCATCTGCTTGCTGGTTGACACGAGCAGGGCGCTGAGGCCGATCGCTGTTGCCTCGTGCTCCTGCGCCGCGTCCACGATCGTCTGGATCGGCACCTGCTTGCCGAGGTCGATCACCGTGTAGCCGTTGTTCGTGAGGATCGTGTTCACGAGCGACTTGCCGATGTCGTGAACGTCGCCGAACACCGTCGCCAGCACCACCGTGCCCTTGGTGTAGCCCTCGATCTTGTCCAGGTAGTTCTCAAGCTGCGCCACCGCGCGCTTCATCACCTCGGCGGACTGCAGCACGAAGGGGAGGATCAGTTCTCCGGCGCCGAACTTATCCCCGACCTCCTTCATCGCCGGCAGCAGCACCTCGTTGAGCGTCGGCACCGCGCCGATCTTCTCGACGGAGCGGTCGATCCAATCCTCCACGCCCTCCTTGCGCCGGCGCAGGATGTGGAAGTGCAGCGCCTCCTCGGGCTCCATGCCCTCGGTGGGGTCCACCGCGCTCTGCACGTCTTCCTCGCCCTTGCTCTCGAAGTGCTCGATGAAGTGCTGCAGCGCGTCCTCGCTGCGGTTGAACACCAGGTCGTCCGCGAGCTTGCGCTCCTCGTCGCTGATCTCCGAGTAGGGGGTGATGTGGTTCGGATTGACCATCGCCAGATCCAGGCCCGCCTGCACGCAGTGGTGCAGGAAGACCGAGTTCAGCACGGCGCGCGCGCCGGGGCTCACGCCGAAGGAGACGTTCGAGACGCCCAGCGAGGTCTTGACGTGTGGTATCTGCGTCTTGATCTGGCGGATGCCCTCGATCGTCTCCACGGCCGAGGGGCGCCACTCCTCATCGCCTGTGGTGAGGGTGAAGGTGAGGCAGTCGAAGATGAGCAGCTCCGGGTCAAGGCCGTGCTCCTCGCAGCACAGATCGCGAATGCGCTTGGCGATCTCCACCTTGCGCTGCGCTGTCTTGGCCATGCCCACCTCGTCGATCGTCAGCGCGATCAGCGCCGCGCCGTGGGCCAGTGCCAGAGGCACTACGCGGTCGAGCTTGTCGCGGCCCGCCTCCAGGTTCACGCTGTTGACGATCGCTCGGCCGGGGATCTGATCGAGCGCGACTTCGATCACCTCGGGCTCGGTCGAGTCGATCTGGATCGGCGCGGGCTGCGTGAGGGAAATGCGCTTGGCCACCTGGCGCATCTGCTCGTCCTCGTCCTGGCGCTCGGTCAGCGCCACGCAGATGTCGAGCACGTGCGCGCCGCCGGTGACCTGGTCCTCGGCGATCTGCACCAAGCCGTCGTAGTCGTCGGCCAGCAGCATCTCCTTGGCCTTGCGCGAGCCCTGCGAGTTCACGCGCTCGCCGACCATCGTCGGGCGCGGCTCCTGTACCAGGGGGGTGGCCGCGATCATCGAGGAGAGGTGGGGGGGCCTCGGGGCGGGGCGCGGCTCCGTTGCGCGGCGGGCGGGTGGGGTCCCAATTCTCTCGACTATCGCCTTGATGTGCTCGGGGGTGGTGCCGCAGCAGCCACCCACGACGCCCACGCCATAGCGCTCCACGAACTCCTGCAGGGCTTTCGCCAGGGGCTCGGGCTGCTCGGGGAAGATCGTCTCGCCGTCCGGGCCCTGCAGGGGGAGGCCGGCGTTGGGGATGCACGCGACCGGCACCGGGCAGAACTCGCCCAGGAAGCGGATCGCGTCGCGCATGTCCTCCGGGCCTGTCGAGCAGTTCAGACCGATCACGTCCACCTTCAGGGCCTCCAAGGTGCACAGCACCGCGCTGATGTCGGTGCCCAGCAGCATCTTGCCGCCGTTGGGCAGCAGCGAGACTGAAGTGTGAATCGGCAGGCTCCTGCCGGTTGACTTGAACGCCTCGCGCGCGCCGAACACCGCGGCCTTGACCTCCAGGATGTCCTGGGCGGTCTCGATGATGATCAGGTCCGCGCCGCCGTCGATCAGGCCCGCTGCCTGCTCGGAGAAGATCTCCACCAGCTCGCGGAAGCGGATCTGGCCGAGGGTGGGGTCCTCGCTGGCGGGCAGGAAGCCCGTTGGGCCGATCGAGCCGGCCACGTAGCGGCTCTCGCCGGCGGCCTTGCGTGCGATTTCCGCGGCCTTCGTGTTGATCTCCACCGTGTAGTCGGCCAGACCCCACTCTTCGAGCTTCAGGCGTGAGGCCTGGAAGGTGTCGGTCTCCACGACCTCGGCGCCGGCGTCGAGCATCGAGGCGTGCACGCCTTCGATCACGTCCGGGCGGTTGAGGATCAACGCCTCGTGGCACTTGCCCTGCAGGCCCCCGTAGTCCTCCTGCGTGAGGTCGAACTGCTCCAGGGTGGCGCCCATGCCGCCGTCGTAGACGACCACGCGGCGGGCGATCGCATCGAGGTAATCGCGCATGGGGTGGATGCTAGCGGCGCGGTGGTCTGTCGCGGTAAGCGCTTCCTTCGGTCGCATTCGGGCATGGAGCAGGCGATCGCCCTCGCCGCCAAGCAGCCGATCGACTCCAGCACCCTGCTTAGCGTTCACCGCACCCTGCTGCGCTTCGGCGAGGACGAGCCGATCGCCGGTCGCTGGCGCGAGGGCCAAGGTTGGATCGGCGGCTCCAATCCCCACAGCGCCATCTACATACCTCCGCCGGCCGCTGAGGTCCCGGGGCTGATGAGTGATCTTGTGGCTTTCCTGCGCCGTGAAGACATCCCCACGCTCTGCCAGGCCGCCCTCGCCCACGCCCAGTTCGAGAGCATCCATCCCTTTATCGATGGCAACGGTCGCGTGGGGCGCTGCCTCATCCACGCGATCCTGCGCCGGCGGGGTCTTGCCCCCTACTGCGTCCCTCCGGTCAGCCTGATCCTCTCTGCCTGGCGCGACCGCTATTTCGCTGGCCTCGACGAGTACCGACGCCGTGACGGCTTGCACGGTTGGGTCGCCTTCTTCGCCGAAGCCTCCTCCACCGCTGCGCACGAGGCCGAGCGCCTGGGCGGCGATATCCAAATACTCCGGGAGACTTGGCTCGCGCGCCTGCCCACGCCTCCCCGCCGTGACGCCGCTGTGCGCCGCGTCATCGCCCTGCTTCCTGCTCATCCGGTCCTTGATGTCTCCGTCGTCATGCACGAGCTTGGCGTCTCCGACCGGACTGCCGGCGCCGCGCTTGCCCAGCTCCAGGACGCCGGCGTCGTCCGGCTGGTCACCAAGCGCTTGCGAGGGCGTGTGTGGGAGTGCCCCGAGCTCTTCGCGCTGGTGCAGGAGTTCGAGCACAGTCTGTGGTAGGCGGCCTCAGCCAAGTCAGGCGCGCTTTGTAGAGCCATTCTGGCGGGCCGGTGAAGACTTCCCTGACAGGGGGTTGACTTCTTGCTCTATTTATGTCTAGAGTACGTCTATGCCGCTGCTTGTCATGGGTAGCGGGTAAATAGGTCTGGTTTTGGGGTCCACCCTTTGGGTTTGGATTTCAGCGCTGACGAAGGATGAATGGGAGAGGGACTTGATCGTCTTGGGAGAAGATGAGCGATGAGCGCCATTGCCTGCACCGCGCCTGGCGCGGCCTGTGATCGTACGGCTCCCTCTGGGGGTCTAACTAGATGCTTCAGCATCGCTGAGGCATCTCTCTCTCTCTCTCTCTCTCTGGACGGGGTTTGGGGCCAAGCGGCCTGCTGTTGAGCCTCGTCGCCGTGGTCTAGCTGCGGTCTGCTCCGGCCTTTGGGGCCGGGTTGGGTTTGGACGTGCGCATTGCGTGCGCCTTTCGTTGTCGCATTGGCGAGGGGCGTGCCCCTCTGTATCAATCGAGGAGGGGATGGTTTGATGGGTGCTCTGCGGAGTCTGCCTGTTGTCGTGTTGGCGCTTGTGTGTCTGCTGGTCGTGGGGGTTGACACCGCGACGGCTGCTTCCAGCGAGTTCGGCGGCCTGGGTGAAGAATCCGGTCAGTTCCTGGAACCGCGCGGAGTGGCCGTGGAACAGGCGAGCGGCGATGTCTATCTCGTGGACAGGAACAACGCACGGCTTGAGAAGTTCGGCGGCGAAGGGGCTTTCATGTTCGCGTCGGGCTGGGGAGTGGCGGACGGGAGCACCCAGGCTGCGCAGACGTGTACGACGCAATGCTTCGCGGGCCTAAGTGGAAGCGGTGCGGGCCAGCTTGATTTCCCGGAAGGTGGTGTTGCGGTGGACAACGATCCGCTGAGCCCCTCATCCGGCGACGTCTACGTCTTCGACAGCCGCAACTCGCGGGTGGAGAAGTTCGACGCCAACGGGACGTTTCTGCTGGCCTTCGGAGGCGAAGTCAACGAATCGACCCACGGGAACGTGTGCTTCGCCGGGGAAGCCTGTGAGGCCGGAGTCCCGGGAACGCAGCCGGGGGAGTTCGAACCGGCGAGCGGAGACAACATCGCTGTCGATGCCGCCGGCACAGTTTACGTCGGTGACCTCGATCGCGTGCAGGAGTTCAGCCCCGAAGGCGCCTACACCGGGCAGATCACATTGCCTGGCGCCGGCGCCATGACGGCGCTGGCTGTCGACGCCGGCGGCGACGTCTACGTCAAGAGCGCGGAATTGAGCGGAGTGCGCAAGTACGACGGCGCCGGCGTCGAACTGGGTGAACCGCGAGATGCGTCCGGGCAGCCGCTCGCGATCACGCTGGGTCCCGCAGGGGAACTGTTCGTCAACGACGTCGAAATCAGTCACCGCATCCTGGAGTTCGACTCCGCTGGAACCGAGCTCGCGAGCTTCGACTCCGACTACAAGGGCTTCGTCACCGGCATTGCCTACGGCGAAAGCGCCGGTAAGCTTTATGTCCTCAGCACCACGCAGGTGCGTCTGCTCAGTCCGCCGGCCGCCGGGCCGCTCCTCGTCACCGGCAGCGAGTCGGCTGGCGGCGTGCAGCCCACGACGGCGACACTGGGCGCGCTGGTCAACGCCGAGGGACACGAAACCACCTATCACTTCGAATACGGCGCGAGCGCCGCCTACGGGTCGAGCACCGCGACGACGACGCTCGGCGGCGGCTTCGAAGACGAAGCGATCAGCGCCGAAGTTGGCCAACTACAGCCGCGTACGCTTTACCACTTCCGCATCGTCGCCGAGAACTCCGCTGGCACCACGTTCGGGCCCGACGAAACGTTTACGACGCTGCCGCCGGCGCTGATCGAAGACGAGTGGACCGCGGGCATCAGCGCGAGGAGCGCCACGCTCGTCGCGCAACTCGACCCGCTCGGGCGCGACACCACATACCACTTCGAGTACGGGCTGAGCGCCGCCTACGGGACGAGCGTGCCCGTGCCCGACGCCGACGCCGGAAGTGGCACGGGGACTGTGACCGTGAACGCACTGGTCGAGGACCTGGTGCCCGGGAGCACCTACCACTACCGGCTCGTCGCGCACAACGCGCTCGGCACCATCGAAGGACCCGACCGCACGCTCACCACGCGGTCAGGCGGTGAAGCATCGGGGTCCGAAGCGTCGGGGTCCGAAGCGTCCGCCCTGCCCGACGGGCGCGCGTGGGAACTGGTCTCGCCGCCGGACAAGCGCGGGTTCTCGCTGGAATCGCTCACCGAACGCGGCGGGCCGATCCAGGCCTCCGCCGACGGCAGCGCGATCGCCTATGTCGCAAACGGCCCGATCGAGTCCGAAGCCAAGGGCAACCGCAGCTTTGAATACGCGGAGATCCTTGCTCGTCACGGCGCGGACGGCTGGTCCTCGCAGGACATCGCCACGCCCCACGAAGCGCTGACGGTGCTGAATTTTGACCTCTCCGAGTACCGCATGTTCTCGCCCGATCTCTCGGTCGGGCTGTTCGAACCCCGCACCACCACTCCGCTCTCGCCCCAGGCGACCGAACACACCCCCTACCGGCGGGAGGCCGATGGCGAATACACGCCGCTGGTCACACCGGCCAACGTGCCACCGGGCACGCGGTTCGGCCAGCTCAATGGACAAGGGAATCCCGAAACAGGCGACGTCAGCTTCAAGGGCGCCACGTCGGACCTCAGCCACATCGTCCTGGCCTCCTCGCAGGCGCTGCAGGCGGGCATCGGGGTGCAAGGCATCGAGGAAAACCTCTTCGAGTGGTCGGGCGGCTCGCTGCGGCTGGTGAGTGAACTGCCGGATGGCAAGGCCGCGACGGAAGAGGGGGTCAGTGCGGAACTGGGGTACCAGAATCTCATCGTCAGGCATGCCATATCGCGCGACGGCACGCGCATCTTCTGGGCCAGTGCGGGCCATCTGTACATGCGCGACATACGGCACGGTCAGACGTTGCGACTCGATGCGGTCCAGCCGGGCGCACGGGGCGGCAGCGGCACAGCCGCGTTTGCCTCGGCGAGCAGCGATGGAGCGAAGGTCTTCTTCACCGACACGAGCCGCTTGACCGCCGACTCGACCACGACCGCCCGCTCGGGCGATGAAGAGCCGGATCTCTACATGTGCGAAATCGGCGAAGGGGCGGGGCATCCGGCGTGCGCGCTGAAGGATCTGAGCGTCGATCACAATTCCGGTGAAGCCGCTGACGTGCTCGGCACCGTGATCGAAGCGGGCGAAGACGGTAGATACGTGTACTTCGTAGCCAATGGCGTGCTCGAGCCAGGCGCCACGCGCGGGGGCTGCAGCACGACAAGCCACGGAGAGACCTTCATAGAACCGTCGGGCGTGACGTGCAATCTCTACGTGGCCGACACCGTGACGGGTGAGACGCGGCTCATCGCGAGACTCGCGGCGAGAGACATCCCCGACTGGGCGCCGTACTTCTCCCAGCTCGGAGGGCTCACCGCCGGCACCTCCCCGGACGGCCGGTACCTGGCGTTCATGTCGGAACGAAGCCTCACCGGCTACGACAACATCGACGTGCACAGTGGCCAGCCCGATGAGGAGGTCTTCGTCTACGACGCCGCCAGCGATCATCTGCTGTGCGCATCGTGCAATCCCACAGGCGCGCGGCCGGCGGGAGCGCTCGGGAGGGCGCACGGGGACACGAGGCTCATCGATCGGCCTGCCAATTGGGAAGGACGCTGGGTCGCGGCTTCCCTCCCCGGCTGGACCTATGCGGATCGAGCAGTCGCCTATTACCGGTCCCGCTACCTGTCCGACAGCGGGCGGCTGTTTTTCAACGCCGCGGACGCGCTGGAGGCGCAGGACACGAATGGGACCGAGGACGTCTACGAGTACGAGCCGAACGGCGTGGGCAGCTGCCGGCTCCGAGCCGGCTGCCTAGGGTTGATCTCGGCGGGCACCTCCGCCGAAGAATCGGCATTCCTCGACGCGAGCGAAAGCGGCGATGACGCCTTCTTCCTCACAGCCTCGCGGCTTGCGCCGCAGGACCTCGACGGCGCGCTCGACGTGTACGACGCGCGGGTGTGCTCGCAGGCGGCTCCCTGCCCAACGCAGGCGCAGGCGCAGGCGCCGTGCGCAAGCGCTGACGCCTGCCGGGCCGCCGCCTCAGGGGAACCCGGTGTGCTGGGCGCGGCCGGGAGCGCGACGTTCTCGGGAGCGGGCAACCTCGTGCCCGCCGCCCCCCGGCCGGTCGCTCGGAGCCGGAAGCTGACTGCCGCACAGCGGCTCGCGCGCGCGCTGCGCCAGTGTCGCGCCAAGCCCAAACGCAGGCGAGCGCCGTGCGAAGCGCAGGCTCGGCGCCGCTACCGAGCGACCGCCCGCGCCAAGCGCTCACACCGTACATCAGGCAGTGCCACCACGACCAGGAGGGGGAGCAGGTGATCTCGGCGAGCTCGATCAAAAGGAAGGGCCTGCTCGGAGCCCTGTGCGTAGGTGCGCTGTTGGCGTGCGCGGTGGGCGTCGTGCCGGCCTCGGCGGCGACGCCCTGGTGGCGGCTGCAACTCAGCACGCGCCCGAGCGAGCTGACACGGGGTGGCGAAGGCACGCTCGCGGTGCAGGCAGTGAACGTTGGTGACGATGCGACCTCTGGAACGGTGACGATCGCCGACACGCTGCCGGCGGGGGTCACGGTGCAGAGCGCCGAACTCCTTCAGTGGCCGCGCTTTCAGACGATCCTCCGGATCTCCGAACTGGTGCCTTGCGAAGTGTCGCCGGGCAGCGTGCGCTGCACCTATCCCGAATTCCTGCCGAAGTTGAATCCCTATGAAGTCCTGGAAATGCGGATCGCCGTGAAGGTTGCCGCGAACGCCGCGGCCGGTGCCGAGGACCGTGTGCAGGTCGGCGGCGGCGAAGCTCCCGTCGCGGCGCTCGGCCGCCCGCTGACGATCGAGGGCGGAGCCCTTGCGTTTGGCGTCGAACAGCTCAGCCTGGTGCCCGAAGAAGAGGGCGGAGCGCTGGACGCGCGTGCTGGCTCGCACCCCTTCCAGCTGTCGAATACGATCGCGTTCAACCAGACGGCCAACCCGGCCGCGCCGCCCGCCCTGCTCAAGGATCTGGCGCTGCACCTTCCCGCCGGCCTCGTTGGCAACGCGACGGCGCTGCCGCAGTGCAGCGCGCTGGACTTCGCGCAAGTGCCGGGAAGCCCGCTTAATTCCTGTCCGATGGACACCGCCATCGGGGTCGCTGTAGTCACAGCCTTCGAATTTGGGACCCAGTTGTTCGTGAAGCCCGTCCCGGTGTTCAACCTCGTTCCGGGGCGCGGGGAGCCCGCGCGCTTTGGGTTCGTCGTGCTCAGCACCCCGGTCGTGCTCGACACCGCGATCCAAAGCGGCGGCGACTACAGCGCGACGGTCAACACGAGCGACGTCTCTGAGGTCGCTTCGGTGCTGTCCACGCAGGTAATGCTCTGGGGTGTGCCTCAGGATCCCCGCCACGACCAGTCGCGTGGCTGGCGCTGCCTGGCGGGCGGCAACGCGGTCGGCTATTCCGAAAGCGAACCCTGCGTTCCGCTCGACCGCAGCAGCCCCGCGCCGTTTCTCACGCTGCCCACGTCCTGCGCCGGCCCCTTCGCCACGAGCGTAGAAGCCGACTCCTGGCCGAGCAGCAGCGCTCCCCAAGGTCAGCGCAGCGCCCCGAGCGAATATTCGCTCAGGGACGAATTCGGCCGCGCGCTGGGATTGACCGGCTGTGAGCAGCTGCCATTCGCCCCCTCGCTGCAAGTCCTCCCCGACTCACGCGCGGCGAGCACGCCCACGGGCTTGACGGTGAAGGTGCACGTGCCGCAGGACTCAAGCGCAACTCCCGAAGGGCTGGCCGAGTCAGCGCTGAAGGACACGACCGTAACGCTCCCCGCTGGGTTGCAGGTCAACCCGTCCTCCGCCGACGGCTTGCAGGCGTGCTCGATGGCCCAAGTCGGGTTCACAGGGATGCAAGGCGAAACCGCGCAATTCACGCCTGACGCCGCGACCTGTCCCGACGCATCCAAGGTCGGCGTCGTGGAAGAAATCAAGACGCCGCTGCTCGCCAATTCGCTGAGCGGCTCGGTCTACCTGGCCGCGCAGAACGCCAATCCGTTCGGCTCGCTGCTGGCGCTGTACTTGGTTGCCGAAGATCCCGTGTCGGGCGTGCTCGTGAAGCTGGCGGGCAGGGTCAGCGCCGATCCGCTGACGGGACAGCTGACGGCGACGTTTACGAACACCCCGCAACTGCCCTTCGAAGATCTCAAGCTGCATTTCTTCGGCGGCTCGCGGGCGGCGCTGTCCACTCCGGCGCTGTGCGGCGCCTACACCACGACCGCTTCGTTCACGCCGTGGTCGGGCAGCGCGCCGGTCGGCTCCGCCGCGAGCTTCCCGATCGACTCGGGCTGCGCGCGGGGCTTCGCGCCCAGTTTCAGCGCCGGCAGCGAGAACCCGCGGGCTGGCGTCTACTCCCCGTTCACCCTCGCGCTTTCCCGGATCGATAGCGAACAGGACCTCACGGGCCTCACCGTGAGCCTGCCGCCGGGATTGCTTGGGAAGATCGCCGGCGTCACCCTGTGCGCCGACGCCGATGCGAGCGCCGGCAGCTGCCCCGAAGCCTCGCGCGTCGGCAGCGTGCGGGTCGCCGTTGGCATCGGGTCGAACCCGTACTTCGTTTCCGGCGGGGCGTACCTCACCGGCCCCTACAAGGGCGGCCCTTACGGTCTCGTCGTTGAGGTGCCCGCCGTGGCCGGACCGTTCGACCTGGGGATGGTCAGCGTGCGCCAGTCGCTGCGCATCGACCCGCACACCGCGCAGGTCACTGCTGTGTCCGATCCGTTCCCCACCATCCTCGACGGCATCCCGCTGCACGTGCGCAAGGTTGAGCTGGTGCTCGATCGCCCTGGGTTCACCTTTAACCCGACGAGCTGCACGCCGACGCAGGTGGCTGGCGCCGCGACATCGGCCGAGGGAGCCAGCGCAAGTGTCTCCTCCCGGTTCCAGGTCGGCGGCTGCGGAGAACTGCCGTTCAAGCCCTCGTTCAAGGTCTCCACCCAGGCGCACACAGGCAAGAAGAGCGGGGCTAGCCTGGATGTGAAGGTCGGCTCCAGCGCTGGGCAGGCGAACATCGGCAAGGTCGCGGTGACATTGCCCAAGGCGCTGCCCTCGCGGCTCTCCACGATCCAGCAGGCCTGTCCGCAGGCGACGTTCAACGCAAATCCCGGCTCCTGTCCGGCAGGCTCGGACATCGGCACGGCGACTGCTCACACGCCGGTCTTGAAGGGTCCGCTGGTCGGCCCGGCGTACCTTGTGTCTCGTGGCGGCGCGGCGTTCCCCGATCTGGTGGTGATTCTGCAAGGCGAAGGGATCGCGTTGGAACTGACGGGCAGCATCGACATCAAGAAGGGTGTGACGAGCAGCACCTTCGCCAGCATCCCCGATGCCCCGATCAGCACCTTCGAGCTGTCGCTGCCGGAGGGCCCGCACTCGGCGCTCGCGGCCACGCTGCCGGCAAAGGCGAAGGGCAGCCTGTGTGGAACGAGTCTCACGATGCCCACCACCATCACCGGGCAGAACGGCGCACAGGTCAAGCAGACGACGAAGATCGCCGTCACCGGCTGTCCCAAGGCCAAGGCCACCCACAAGGCGCACGGCAAGAAGCACACCCGCGGTGCGCACAGTGTGAAGGGGAAGAAGAAGAGCAAGTGAGCGCTGTCGTGTCCTCCCGCAACTCCCGGGCCGGGGCCAGGCGCTCCGGCCCGGAGGAGGCCGCGGCCGCACCCAGCGCCGTCGCGGAGATCCAGCGGCAGCGGATCTTGCGCGCCACGGCTGAGGTAGCCGCCGAGCATGGGGCGGGGGAGGTGACCGTTGCGCACATCGTTGAACGCGCCGGGGTCTCCCGACGCACCTTCTATGAGCAGTTCGCCGATCGTGAAGAGTGCTTCCTCGCGGCGCTTGACGAGGCGATTGAGCGAGTCGCGGCTGTGGTGGTACCGGTATATGAAGGTGCCACCGACTGGCGCGAGCGGCTGCGGGTTGGGTTGGCCGCGCTGCTCTGCTTTTTGGAAGACGAGCCCGGGACGCGGGCGTTGCTTGTCGTCGAGGCGCTCGGCGCCGGGCCGCGAGCGCTTGAGCATCGCGCGCGGGTGATCGACGTGCTGATCGCCGCCGTCGATGAGGGACGCGCTGAGGGCAAAGGAGCCAATGCGCCCGCACTGGCCGCCGAGGGTGTTGTGGGGGCTGTGCTTGCCGTCATCCACGCGCGCGTGAGCGCGGGGATGGGGGCATCCAAGCGGCGGCAGGCAGCCGCACCACCGCTGCTCGATCTTTTTGGGGCGCTGATGGGGATGATTGTGCTGCCTTATCTCGGTGCCTCCGCCGCGCGCAAGGAGAGTGAACGTCCCGCTCCCATTGGCGGCGCTGCCGAACGGCGCGCGCACTCCAGCAATCCGCTTGAGGGTTTGAAGATGCGTCTCACCTACCGCACGCTCTGCGTGCTGCGTGCCATCGCTGGGCACCCTGGTTCTTCCAACCGCGACATCGGCGCGGTGGCGGGGATGACCGATCAGGGGCAGATCTCCAAGCTGCTCGCGCGGCTGGAGGGGCTTGGGCTGATCGCCAACGTGGGCGATGGGCACGTCAAGGGGGCGGCAAACGCCTGGCGCTTGACCAAGCGCGGCGAGCAGGTCGAGCACTCGCTGCGGGGTTAATGGCGGCGCGCCTACACGGCTGCGTATAAAAGGTGAACGGTCCTGTCGGTCCCTTAGGACGACACGCGTGTCACACCTAAGGTGACAAAAAGTCTCAGGCATCTTTTCACCTTTTTGGCAAGCGCCTTAGACAGTTGTTGGAGGGGGCGTAGTTCGATTGTCCATTAACCGTGACGAGGCCGCTCTGAGCGGACATTGTGCACGGTCAAGCGCTCCTCGGGCCTGCTGTGGGCGGTCCGGAAACGCGAGAGGGGGGAGTCTGGTGTGGGGACCGGACAGCCACTTCACTTGACGTTGACATTGCCAGGGCCAACGAGTCAGGAGAAGTCTTTCATGCCAAAAACTGTGGACAGCACCGTGGAGTCTTTACCGGTTGTTGACATTTCTATTCACACAAATACGACGGCTGAGCATACGGTCGTCGCGGTTGTCGGGCTCGGATACGTCGGCTTGCCCACCGCTGTGGCCTTGCGCCAGGCCGGGCATAGGATCGTGGGGATCGACGTGTCCGCGCGGCGGCTCGACGCCATCCGCCGGGGGGAGGTCGAGCTGCTGAGCGATGAGTGTGAGGCTCTGAGTCGGCATTTGCAGGGCGATGGCTTCGTGCTCACCGAGCAGATGCAGGCGCTGGACGCCGCGGATGTCGTGCTCGTCTGCGTGCCCACACCGATCGACGAGAACCTGCAGCCCGACCCGAGGATCCTGCGTGAAGTATGCGCTGCGCTCGTGCGCCAAGCGCGTCCTGGGCAGACGCTCGTCCTGACCTCCACCACCTACGTCGGCACCACGCGCGAGCTGCTCGTGCAGCCGCTCGCGCGCCGCGGGCTCGATGTCGGGGAGGATGTCTTTGTCGCCTTCTCGCCTGAGCGCATCGATCCCGGCGTGGAGGGACACGAGCAGCTTGGCACGCCGCGCGTTATGGGGGGCGTCACGGAGGCTTGCGCCGAGCGCGCCGCGGCGGTGCTGGCGCACACCTGCAAGCACGTGCACCGCGTCTCCTCGCCCGAGGCCGCCGAGATGGTCAAGCTGTATGAGAATACCTTTCGCGCCGTCAACATCGCGCTCGCCTTCGAGATGGCCGAAGCCTGCCAGGCCTTCGCGCTCGATCCCGTCGAGGTCACCGACGCGGCCGCGACCAAGCCCTACGGGTTTCTCGCGCACTACCCCTCCGCGGGTGTCGGCGGGCACTGTATCGGGGTCGATCCCTACTACCTGCTCGGGCCGTTGCGCGAGCAGGGGCGCCCGGCGCTGCTCGCCGAGGAGGCGCTGCGCAAGGTGTCCGGGCGTCCTCGCCACATCGCCTGGCGCGCGCACGAGCTGCTGAGCCGCTCCGGGCGCTCGCTCAGGGATGCGCGCGTGCTCGTCGTCGGCGCCTCCTACAAGCCTGGGGTCGCCGACACCCGCGAGGCGCCCGCCGTGGAGATCATCGAGCGCCTGGGCGCGGACGGGGCGCGGGTGGATTATTACGATCCGCTCGTGCCCTGCATCCGCGTGGATGGCGAGGATCTGTGGGGCGTCAAGGTGGAGTTGCGTGGCGAAGGGCCCAACGTCGGACGGGGGGAGTCGGTCAAGGTGGGCAGCTACGACCTTACGATCCTCGCCACGCTGCACCCCGGTCACGACTACGGGTGGATCGCGCGTTCTCAGGCGGTGCTGGACTGCACATACCGCACGCCCGGTGGCAAACGACGGTTCCTGCCGTGAGCAGGATCGGAAGGCACACCCGCTTGGCGATGCGATCGGTGGATGACCTGCTCGCGCAGCCTGTCACTGTCAATCGCGCCTTGAAGGCGCTCACCGGCGTCTACATGCTCGGGCTGATCGTAGCCGTGCTCTCCTACAAGGCGGCCTTCGCCGATGTGATGTTCTCCAACCTCTTCTTCGGCCTCTACTCCGTCTGCGTCGCCTCCTACATCCTCTCGCGCTTTCTCTTCAGCCTCTTCTATCGCTCGCGGCCCGATGGCGGCGTGCAGCCGCGGATCGCCATCGTCATGCCCGGTTTCAACGAGCAGGAGGCGATTGCCGCCTCGCTGCGCTCGCTGCTCGCGCTCGACTACCCCGAGGACAAGCTCCAGCTGGTCGCCATCAACGATGGCTCCACCGATGACACGCTGGCCGAGATGCAGCGCGTCGCCGCCGAGTCCGGGGGACGCGTGCGCGTGATCGACTTCCCCGAGAATCGCGGCAAGCGCGCTGCCATGGCCGCTGGGATTCGCGCCACCTCGGCCGAGGTGGTGGCCTTCGTTGACTCCGACTCCGTGGTGGAGCCTGACGGCCTGCACTGGCTCGTGCAGCCCTTTGCCGACTCCCGTGTAGGGGCCGTCTGTGGCCACGCCAACGTGCTCAACACCACCGACAGCTGGCTCACGCGCATGCAGGCCGTCAGGTACTTCGTCGCCTTTCGTGTTGTCAAGGCGGCCGAATCGGTGTTCGGGGCTGTCACCTGCTGCTCGGGCTGCTTCTCCGCTTACCGCCGCGAGGCCATCCTGCCGCGCCTTGAGTGGTGGGAGCAGCAGACCTTCCTTGGCGTGGAGTCCACCTTCGGCGATGACCGTTCGCTCACCAATTGCGTGTTGCGCGATTGGAAGATCCTGTATGAGAAGCGCGCCGTTTCGCACACCATCGTGCCCGTCTCCTTTCGCTCCTTCATCATCCAGCAGACGCGCTGGAAGCGCTCCTGGACGCGCGAGTCGCTGCTTGTCGGGAAGTTCATCTGGCGCAAGCACCCCGTCGCCGCTTTTTTCACCTATATGAGCATCGTGCTGCCGCTGATCGCGCCTGTTGCCGCACTGCACGCCCTTGTCTGGACGCCACTCATGCATGACTCCGGGTTACCGCTTATATATCTCGCCGGCATCTACGCGCTTGCGCTCGTCTATTCGCTCTACTACCTGCTCTTTCAGGAGCGCTATGACCTGCTGTGGCTGTACGGCATTCTGTTTGCCTTCTTGTATCTCGCCGTGATGCTGTGGCAGACCTACTACGCGATCGCCACCTGCCGCACCTCGGCCTGGGGAACGCGGCCGGCGACGGCGGGTATGACCGGGGGAGGTGAGGGGTGATGAGAGCATTTCTCAAGCGCGTGCTCGTGCGGCTCGTGCTCGTCGCCTCGATCGCGCCCGTGATTCTGCTCGGGCCCATGCTCGCGCGGGCGCCCATGAAGCTCGTGCGCCAGCTCGCGGTGCATCACCCAATTTCCCACGCGCGCCTGCCTGGGCGGGTACGTCATCTGCGCGTCATCCGCCTGCGCGAGAGCGCCGTGCGCATCGGCTGGCGTCGCGCCCACGCAGGTCGCTTCCCCCTGGAGGGCTACCGCGTGTGGCGCGACGGCGCCGTCGTCGGGCAGACGCGCGGCGGCAGCTTCGCGCTGCGCCTGGGGGCCGCGCGCGTGCACGTCGTGGCGGTTGCCGCAGTCGATAAGCGCGGTCACCTCGGCCCCCGCGCCGCGCTGGCCATCGGCGCTCATCTTCCGCCTGTCCCGCCGCGCCCCGCGCCCCGTTCCGCTGCGCCGCACTCCGTCTCGCACGCCGCGGCGCCCGCGCCCGCGCCGCATCCACCGGCTGAACGCATACCTCCGACGCCGCCCACGCTGCTCGCGGCCGAACGCGTCACCGACACCTCGGCCACGCTCTCCTGGCAGCCTGGCACGGTCACCACCGGCACGCTCGTCGGCTACATGCTTTACGAGAACGGCGAACCCGAGCAGGTCGTGCACGGGCAGAGCATCACGCTCGCGCTGGCCTCTCAGCGCAGCTACACCTTCACCGTGCGCACGCTGGACTCCGCCGGCGATCTCAGCGAACCGGCCCCAGATCTGGTGGTCGTCACGACGCACACGCCGCCCTCCACGCCGGGCGACCTCGCGGTGAGCCAGATCAGCGAATCCTCCGCCACGCTCAGCTGGTCGGCCTCGACGCCTGTCAGCGGCAACATCGTCGGCTATCGCGTTTTTCGCGATGGGCTGCCGGTGGGGGAGGTCTCGGCGACGAGCATGACGCTCACCAACCTCGCTCCCTCCACCGATTACCACTTCACGGTGGTGGCCGCGGACTCGCTCGGCGCGATCTCGGCTCCGACGGCCGCGCTCGATGTGCGCACCGCCGACCCCACACCCACCCACGGCACCGTGCAGGCGTTCCTGCTGGCCACCACCGACCTCTCCTTTATTGACTTGCAGGCTCACTACCAGCAGATCGGCGTCGTCTACCCCACCTATTTCAACTGTGGCCCCGAAGGGGCCGTCACCGGCAGGGACGATCCGCTCGTCACCGCCTGGGCGCGCGCGCGAGCGATCGCCGTGATGCCGCGCCTGAACTGTCAGAACGCCAATCTTGAGACGCAGATCCTCACCAGCATGACAGTCAGGGAAACCTTCATCGGCAATCTCGCCGCGCTGTGTCAGCAGTACGACTATCAGGGCATTCAGATCGACTTCGAGGGGGCGCCACCCAGCGACCGTGCGCCGTTCACCGCCTTCATCACCGAACTGGCGGCGCGTCTGCACGCGCAGGGCGACAAGCTCTCCACGATCGTCACCGCCAAGTACTACAACATCCAGAGCGGGCGAGCCGCGATGTACGACGACGCTGCCCTCTCGGTGCCTTCGGACTGGATTTTCGTGCTCGACTGGGGCGTCCATTGGACCACCTCCGCGCCAGGACCGCTCGATGAAATGCCGTGGTTCAAGAAGGTCGCTGAATACACCGCCACGATGCCCAACCTCAACAAGTTCGTGCTCGGGATGCCGCTCTACGGCATCGACTGGAAGGGCGCGGGCGGCTCCGCCAACCCCGGCGCCGCGCTTGAGTTCTCCAATGTCACGGCGCTAGCCGGCGAATTCGGGGTCATCCCGCAATGGGACTCCGTCGCGCAGGACCCCTGGTTCGCCTACACCGACGGCGAAGGCGCCGGGCACACCGTCTGGTACACCGACCGGCAGTCCGTGCAGGCGCGCGTGGAACTCGCCGACGCGCTCGGCCTCGGCGTCGGGCTCTGGCACCTGGGCTCCGAGGATCAGAGCATCTGGTCGCTGCCGGGGCTGGGGGGCTCGTGAGCGCCCGCGCCACCCAGCGCGCCTGTCTGCTCGCCGCGGTGCTCCTGCTCCTGCTGACCCTGAGCGCGCCTGCCGCGTGGGGGGCCGCCGGCGTGCAGGCGTTCCTGCTGGCCAGCGCCCCCGACTCCTTTGCCGACCTGCAGGCTCATGTGGGTTCGATTGAAACCGTCTATCCCACCTACTACGAATGTGAACCGGGGGGCGCAATCGCAGGGCGTGACGAACCTGTCGTCGATGCCTATGCCCGCGCACGGCGCATACCCCTGCTTCCGCGCTTCAGCTGCCAGGACGGGCCCACCGTGCACGCGATCCTCACCGAACCGGCGTTGCGCGCGCGCACGCTTGCCGGCCTCAGCGCGCTTGCCCGCAACCCCTCGTATGCCGGTCTCAGCCTCGATCTTGAGAACGATGGCGCCCTCGACCGCGAAGCTCTCACCTCCTTCGTGGGCCAGCTCGCCGGCGAGCTGCACGCCGCTGCTCGCAGGCTCACCGTCGTCGTAGACGGCGTCATCCGCGACGAACCGCGCCGCTCCACCGGCTTTTATAACGACAGTGCCCTCGCTGCCTTTGCCGACAACGTCTTCGTGCTCGCCTGGGGCAGTCACTGGGCCGGCTCTGTCTCCGGACCGCTCGCACCGCTGCCGTGGGTTCGGCAGGTCGCCGCCTACTTCGCCTCGTTGCCCAACCACACTCGCTTTGTGCTTGCCGCGCCGATGTACGGGCTCGACTGGGCGCAGGCCCCGGGTGGTGCTACGGCTGGGGCTCAGGCCGGCCAGGCGGGCAGCGCCACTGTTCCTGAAGCCACCGCCTATCAGTACTCGGGCGTTGCCGCGCTGGCTCACGCCACCGGCGCCAGGCCGCTGCGCGACCGTTCAGCCGACGAGCTGACCTTCTCCTACACCCGCGCGGGCATCTCCCATCGCGTCTGGTACATGGACGCCCGTGCTATCCGCGATCGTCTCGCCGCCGGCCGCGACCGCGGCTTGAAGGTCGGCATCTGGCGGCTGGGGGGCGAGGATCAGGCGCTGTGGGCGCCAGTGCTAGGGCATCAGCTGTAAATAGAAACAATTTTTGGGCGCAGCTTGCATTCGCCCAATCCATATGTATAGCTAGGTCGCCCTAATCTCTAAGCAAAGGAGCAAGACCTAGTCATGAAGATAAAGATGATACCTCTGGTGGCCGCCATCGGTTGCATGTTCGCCGCGATGGCGACTCCCGCACTTGCCCATGAATTCATACAAAAACAGGTCAAAAGCGGCTATGTCAGCAAAGGCGGCGTCCAGACCTTTGTCACCAATATAGCGAAAATAGAATGCGCATCGGAGAAAGGCAGCGGCTCCAACTCGGGCGAAGAAAAATCAGAAAGGGCATTTGCCGCGGCCACATATGAAGGATGTAAAGCCGCTGGCTTCAAAGCGGTGAAAATAACGCCTGCCTTGTATACCTACCGTGCCAATGGGACGATGGCGGTCGAAAGCGCCATTGTGGCCACGCTCGAACCCGCCCTGGTGGGCAAATGTGAAATTACAGTCAATCCTACGGGCAATAAAGAACTCAAAGCAGTCACATACAGCAACAACATACCCGGTATTACAACCAAAGCTGCGGTAGAAGGCATCACCTATGAAGTAAAAGAAACAGAAGCCGGTGGGGTCTGTGGCAAAACCGGCGGAAGCAACGGAACATACAAAGGCGAAACCAAAACCGAAACGTTCACCAAAGGGACATTGGCTTGCGTGGCCTACGTTGGTGGAGATTACAAAAATGACGTTTGCAACCAGAACGGCCCACCCTTGTGGTACGCGTTCGTAGCGAGCTATGAAACGCTCGAATTCCTCTAGCCGGCTGAGTCTGCTGCTCTGAGCGGCGCATGCGCCGCTCAGCGGCCCGGCACATGTGCCGGGCCGGGCCGGGCCGCATGCGGCCCGGCCTTCCTACATCAGCTTTATTACGAGCATGCGACCCGGTCGTTACTTGATGAACAGCATCTCGCTGTACTTCGGCAGCGGCCACAGATCGTCGGCCACCAGCTTCTCCAGGCGATCGGCCACCTCGCGCACGTCTTCCATCGCCGGGATCGTCACGTCGCGCATGTACTTTGCCCACTTATGCGCGTTCTCGTCGGGCTGGTTGTCCTTGAGGTTCGCGTCCTCTAGCTTCACGAGCGCGTAGTGCAGCTCCTTGACCACCGGCTCGACCTCCTCGGTCAGCTCCGCCAGCCCCGTCGCCGCCAGCTCCGTCAGGTAGCGCACCGCTGCCGGCAGGATCATCGTGCGGGCGATCGTCGCGGCCGTCTCGGCCTCGATGTTGATCGTCACCGCGTACTGCTCGGTGAAGACCTCCTCGCGCGATTCCAGCTCGCGCTTTGAGAGCACCTTGTACTTTTTGAACGCCGCCACCGTCTGCTTGTCCGTCAGCCACGGCAGCGCGTCGGGGGTCGTGCGCAGGTTCAGCAGGCCGCGCTTCTCGGCCTCCTTGTGCCACTCCTCGCTGTAGCCGTCGCCGTCGAACACCACCTGCTTGTTCTGGCTCCAGCTCTCCTTCACCACCTTCGCCAGGGCCTTCTCAAGCGTCGCGCCCGAGGCCTTCAGGGCGCTGCCGAGCTTCTCGGCGAGCTCGTCCACCGACTCCGCCACGATTGTGTTCAGCACCGTGTTGGGCATCGCCGGGCTGCTGCTCGAACCCAGCGCGCGGAACTCGAACTTGTTGCCGGTGAAGGCGAACGGGCTCGTGCGGTTGCGGTCGCCGCCGTGCAGCGGCAGTGCCGGCAGCACCGGCGTGCCCAGGCCCAGGAAGCTGCCCGGCTTGCTGGCCTGGGTCTTGCCCGCCTCGATCGCCGCGAACACCTTCTCAAGCTCCGCGCCCAGGAAGATCGAGATGATCGCGGGGGGCGCCTCGTTCGCGCCCAGGCGGTGGTCCTGGCCGGCGCTTGCGATCGATGCTCGCAGCAGCGCCTGGTGCTTGTTGACGGCCTGGATCACGGCCGTGCAGAAGAACAGGAACTTCAGGTTCTCCGCCGGCGTGTCGCCCGGGTCCAGCAGGTTCAGGCCGGTGTCCGTGCCCATCGACCAGTTGTTGTGCTTGCCGCTGCCGTTGACCCCCGCGAAGGGCTTCTCGTGCAGCAGACACACCAGGCCATAACGGCGCGCCGTGTTCTGCATGATCTGCATCGTGATCATCTGGTGGTCGGCGCCTACGTTGGAGTTCTCGAAGATCGGCGCCACCTCGTACTGGTTGGGCGCGACCTCGTTGTGGCGCGTCTTGATCGGCACGCCCAGCTTGGAGAGCTCAAGCTCCACCTCCAGCATGTACGCCAGCACGCGCTCAGGGATCGAGCCGAAGTAGTGGTCATCGAGCTCGTGGCCCTTCGGCGGCTGCGCGCCGAACAGCGTGCGGCCTGTCGTCAGCAGATCGGGGCGCTCGAAGTAGTACTGCTCATCGATCAGGAAGTACTCCTGCTCGCAGCCGATCGTCGTAAACACGCGCTGCGCGTCATCGACGCCCAGCAGCTCAAGCGCGCGGATCGCGGCGCCGGAGAGCGCGTCCATCGAGCGCAGCAGCGGGATCTTGTGATCCAGCGCCTCGCCTGTCCAGGAAGTGAAGGCCGTGGGGATGCACAGCAGCGCGCCGTTGGGGTTCTCCAGGATGAACGCCGGGGAGGTCGGGTCCCAGGCGGTGTAGCCGCGGGCCTCGAAGGTCGCGCGGATGCCGCCGGTGGGGAACGAGGAGGCGTCGGGCTCGCCCTGGATCAGCTCCTTGCCGCTGAACTCCGCCAGCGCCGTGCCGTCGCCTGCGGGACCGTAGAAGCTGTCGTGCTTCTCCGCCGTCGATCCGGTCAGCGGCTGGAACCAGTGCGTGTAATGGGTCGCGCCCTTCTCCATCGCCCAGTCCTTCATCGCCTGCGCCACGGCATCTGCCAGCGAGGTGTCAAGCGCCTCGCCGCGCGCGAGCGTGCGCTGCAGCGCCTTGTAGACATGCTTAGGCAGCCGCGTGCGCTGCACGGCCGGGCTGAAAACGTTTGAGGCGAAGGTCTGGTTGCCGGGGAGGGTCAGGTCGGGGGCGCCCAACGCGGTTCCGTTGGCGCTCCACTGCGCGGCTGTCACATTGTGCTGGCGGGTCCTGGGCATGGGCGGTTTCGATTCCTCCTGAGGATCTGTCTCATGGGCGTACGACGCAAGCGCATCGTAGACCCCCGTGGGATGGCTTGGCACCTGGCCTCTGGCGAAAGCGGGGGCGCGCGCTTTCGACAGGCGGCCAAATGGGGTGACAGGTGTGCCCGGCCTGGGCCGGCTGCGGGCCGTGGCGTGGGCGGATGCAATGCGGCAGGGTCAGAGACACGCGCCGGGATTGGGATTGCGTCTAAGCGGCGTAGCGCAGTTCTCGCGATGCCCTTCAGCTCCCAGCGCTGGTTGCGAACCCACCGCGGCCCTCAAGCGTGATAAAGTGCTGCAAGCTAAGGGATTGATTAATGGCATCGGTATCTATACTGCTCACCCGTCGCGAGGCCGCCGAGATCGGCCGCGTCCCCCTCAATGCCATCGACAAGGCGATCGAGCAGGGAGTCCTCAAACCCAGGCGTCGGGCAGGCAGGCCCATGCTCCCCGCGAATGAAGTGGCCCTGCTCGTGCTGCTGCGACAGATCGATGTTGCGCTTCCGATCAAAGCGAAGGGGCGACTGCGTAGATGGCTGGCCCACCCACAACCCCAGGTCGTCGGTGCAGAGCTGGCCATATCCGAGGCGCTGCGCGTGGCCATGACTGAGGATGTTGCGCAAACGATCGAGCGCGCCGAGTCCTACGTCCGCCTGCGCGATCTCTATGTGGAGCACAACCCGGCGGTCATGGGCGGCGAGCCAGTAATTCGGGGCACGCGTGTGCCCGTCCGCACGATCGCGAGCCTGATGGAGATGGGCGAGACACCCGAGGTGCTGCGCGAGGACTACCCGCATATCCCCGAGGAGGCTTACTCCGTAGCGGTGCAGTGGGCCCACGCCAACCCCCGCCGCGGCCGGCCCGCGCGTCCTTGGGACACATCGACCAGCCGTCCCACACGCCGGCGTCGCGCCCCCCAGGGCGCGTGAAGTTCTGGATAGATGAGTGTCTGACACCGGCGCTTGTCGATCGTGCGCATTTCCACGGATACGAGGCGACCTGCACGCGCGACCGTGGACAGCTTGGCCTGCAAGATGACGAGCTGTTAGCTCTTGCTGTGGCTGAAGAGTTCGCGTTCGTCACCAACAATCACGCCGACTTCGTTGGGCTCTGCGCCAACGCAGAACTGCACACAGGGCTCATCGTCCTGCCACAGCGTCCACGCGATGCCCAGCTTCAGCTGCTCAGCGACGTGATCGCTCACATCGAGCATCACTCAGACCAAGCCGACGAAAGGCCGGCCGACTGGATGCTGAATCGCGTCGTGGAGGTCGATTCCGAGACGGGACTGTGCAGTCATGCGTCGATTCCCAAGCATTGACATTTGTGCGCTCAAGGTCGTTACAAATACGGATCTCGGGGCATTCGCACTCGTCCTTGACCAGCGCGACAGGCATGCGGAGATCGGAGCAGTCGTTTTCGAGGAGCGCTCTGCCGGCAAGCCCTATTGGAGCCGGATACGTGATGCGCCCAGCGGCGTAGCTCACCGTCCGCGCCTCGCCCTTCTGCCCCGCGTCTCGCTCTCTGCCCGCGCCTTGCTCTCTACCTCGCGCCTCGCCTTCTGCCCCGCACCTCGCCCTACTGGGACTGCGAGTAACGCCCCGGCGGATAGGAGCCGTGCGTGACCTTGCCCGTTTCCGGGTTCACGTAGCGCTGCGGCGGGCGGCCCAAGATCCCCACCTTGATGTGCCCTACAGGCGCGCCGCCTTCGCCTTCCACGATGCCCGAGCGTCTGCTCACGTGCGCGCGCGCCTTGCCATTGAGGCCTGCGGAGATCACGTAGGTGATGGTGTGCACGCCTCCCTTCACCGGCGTTACGTGCCACGTGAATGTTCTCGTCCTGCCTGGTCCCAGGGGGCCTAGCGCCCATGTGTTCACGAACGCCGTCTGGCCCCCGCCAGGGGGGTCGACCGTCACCGACTGCACCGGGCGCTTGGGGATCGCTCCCGGTCCTTCGTTGACGATCCACACCGGGCGCTGATTGTCCGCCAGGCCGGGATAGGAGCTCGTGTAGGAGAAGGAATCGACCGTCACCGCCACGTTCGGCATCGTGTTCACGCCTGTGTTGCGCACCGTCAGGCTCAATCTCGCGTTGTGCGCGATGGCCTGCAGCGATGGGAAGCTCGCCTTCACGATCTTCACCGGGAAGCTGCCCGTGGGTTCGCCGTGGGTCTGTTCGTTGCCGCCGCAGCCGCCCAGCAGCGCCGCCGCGAGCGCGGCGGGCACGACCACTGGAATCAGGCGCCTCCCCCTCACAACGAAGGCGACGATATCAGTGGCGCTGGCGCGACGCCCGCACATGGCGTAGAGTTCCTCACGGTCGAGTAGAGTTCTACAGTAGGGCAACAATGCAGTCACGAAGTAACCCGAGGAGGGGTAGCTGAGATGGTCCGTGCCGCCGCCGAGCGGGCGTTCCTGCCGACAAGGAACGTGCTCGAGGAAATTGGGGACATGATGATCCTGACGGGCAGGACAATTCTGTCCGCCATCAGGCCGCCCTACCCGTATGGGGAGGAGCTCGTCTCGCAGTTCCTCTTCACGCTGCGCCTCTGCTGGTTCCCGCTGCTCATCTCCACCGCCGTCTTTGGCTACGAGGCTCCCGGCTTGCAGGCCGCCAACTTCCTCTCGCTGTTTGGCTCGCTCGATCGTTTGGGTGGCTTCTTCGTGCTTGCCAGTGTGCGCGAAGCGGGGCCTTTCATCGATGCCGTCATCTTGGTGGGCGTCGCCGGCACCGCCATCACCGCCGATCTCGGCGCCCGCAAGATCCGCGAGGAGCTCGACGCTCTGCAGGTGCTCGGCGTGGACCCCGTCAAGAATCTTGTCGTGCCGCGCTTCCTGGCGCTGATGCTCGCCACCGGTCTGTTCGATATCTACGCCGTGCTGTTTGGCATTTTTGGCGGCATCGGCGCCGCCTTGGTCTACGGCCAGCCGCTCGGTCCTTTCTGGGCCACCTTCTTCACCAACGCCTCCACCACCGACCTGTGGGGCTCGGTGCTGAAGACCACGATCTTTGGCGCCATCATCGCGATCGTCTGCTGCTACAAGGGCATGGCTGCTTCCGGCGGCGCTGAGGGCGTTGGGCGTGCTGTGAACCAGGCGGTTGTCGTTGCGCTGCTCGGTGTCTTCGCCTTCAACTACGTCTTCACGCAGACGCTGCTGGCCACCCATCCGCAGATCTTGGTGCCCAAGTGAGCGAATGGCTTTGGTTTCCCCGTGAATGGCTCGCGATCAGCGGCGAGATCAGCCGCTTTTGCGCGCAGGTGGTGCGCGACGTGTGGGGTCTGCGCGTGCTGCGCTTCTTCGGCGAGGGGATCCGTCAGGCCGGCATTTTGATCATCGGCTCGACGCTGGTCATCTGGGGGCTCGTCTTCATCATCGGCTTGCAGTGCGGCATCTCCGGCGCCTATCTGCTCAAGGGCGTCGGCGCGCCCGCTTACTCCGGCGTCTTCACCGCCTGGTGCGATCTGCGCGAGCTCGTGCCGCTGGTATTCGGCTACATGATGGCCGCCAAGGTCGGCACCGGCATCGTCGCCGAGCTCGGCGCCATGCGCATCTCCGATGAGATCGATGCGCTTGAGGTGATGGGCGTTGATTCGATGACCTTCCTCTGCGCCACGCGCCTGCTGGCAGCCTGGCTGGTGCTCCCCTTCATGTACATGGCGGCGATCGGGGCGGGCTTCTTGGCCTCTTATATAGCCGTTGTGCAGCAGGTGGGGGCGGTGTCCTCCGGCGGCTACTTCCTCATCTTCTGGCAGTTCCAGAACCCCCCGGATTTCTTATTCAGCTTGATAAAGGCCATGTTCATGGCGACTGCCATCGTTCTGGTGGGCTGCTACTACGGCTACAACGCCTCCGGTGGACCCGTGGGCGTGGGAACGGCGACCGCCAAGTCGATGGTGCTTAACCTTGTACTCGTGCATTTGATCGCTGCGATGGGCACGCAGATCTTCTGGGGCGCCAATCCGCGCGCCCCCGTGGGGGGTTAGCGGATGGCTGTAGAGGAGCGCTCCGGGGCGGGTGATCCCGCCAAGCTGCAGGCTGAGGCGGACGAATTCCGCTACCACAGCGGCGAGGGGCGCCCCAACGAGACCGGCGACGCGATCCAGTTCATCGACGTGCACAAGGCCTTCGGGCGCAACAAGGTGCTGCGCGGCCTGAACATGGCTTTGCCGGAGAACCAGATCTCGATGATCATCGGGCCTTCCGGCACCGGCAAGTCGGTCTGCATCAAGCACATGGTGGGGCTGATGTACCCCGACGAGGGTGACGTCTTGGTGCACGGCCAGTCGGTGCCCAGCCTGCCTGACGCCGAGCTGTTCGAGATGCGCAAGAAGTTCGGCGTGCTCTTCCAGGACGGCGCGCTGTTTGGCTCCATGAACCTCTACGACAACGTTGCCTTCCCTTTGCGCCAGCACACCGAGAAGGGCGAGGATGAGATCTCCGAGGTCGTCCACTCAAGGCTGCGCGAGGTCGGCCTCGGCGGCGACCACGACAAGATGCCTAACGAGCTCTCCGGGGGGATGCGCAAGCGCGCGGGCTTTGCCAGGGCGCTCGTGCTTGAGCCTCAGATCGTGCTCTTCGACGAGCCTGACTCTGGCCTCGATCCAGTGCGCACCGCGTTGCTATGCGAGCTCATCAAGGAAGTCCACGCTGAGAACGGCGGCTGCTACGTGGTGATCACGCACGACATCATGAGCGCGCGTCGCGTCGCCAACCACCTCGCCGTGCTGTGGAAGGGCCGCATCGTACAGTCCGGCCCTGCACAGGAGCTGTTTGAGTCCGAGAACCCGTTCGTGCGGCAGTTCCTGTCGGGTGAATCGGCAGGTCCCCTGGGCATGGAGTAGCAGCGCCGGTGGCGCGGGTGGCACCCGCGCCAGGCTAGCCTCCCCTTGTGAACCTCGTACGTCTCCTATCCGCTCTTACGGGTGCCGCGGGGCGGCGCCCGTGGCTGACGGTGGGCGTAGCGCTGGCGCTCGGCCTGGGAGGGACGGTGCTGGCGCTCGGCCTGCACCCCAGCGCGGCCGCCGACACCTTTGTCGGCAAGTCAAGCAGCGACTACAAGGCCACGCAGAGCTTCTATCGCAACTTCGGCGAAGAGCCTGTGGCGGTCCTCGTCAAGGGCAATTTGCAGCAGCTCGTGCTGAGCTCCGACCTGGAGCGGCTGGCCGGGCTGGAGGGTTGCCTGTCGGGCAATATCCCGGCAAAGGCGCTTGCGCAGGAGGGAGGCGTCGCGGGACCTTGCGGTGAGTTGGCGCGCGCGCACACCGTCAAGGCCGTGATCGGGCCGGGGACGTTCATCAACGAGGCCGCCACCGAGCTCGACGCTCAGCTGCAGAGCCGCAACAAGCAGGCGCGTGAAGAGGCTCGGCAGGCCGAGAGCATCGTTCATCGGGAAGCGCTGGCGCACGGTCTCAGCCCTGCACAGGCGACAAAGCTCGGCGAACAGGCCAGCAAGATCACGCTCACCAACTACACCAAGGAAGTAGTCACGCTCGGGTTGCAGTACGGCCTGCGCAGCGTGCCCAGCGTGACCGATCCGAGCTTCGTCTCGCAGGTCGTCTTCGACAGTTCCGTGAAGACGCCCGGCACGCCCAAGCAGCGCTTTGCCTACCTATTCCCCAATCGTGAAACGGCGCTCGTGTCGGTGCGTATGCGCGCCGGTCTCAGCGAAGCCCAGCGCACGCACACGATCGCGCTGATTCGCGCCGCCGTGGCGATGCCGCAGTGGCGCCTTGAACATGGTGGCACTTATCTTGTCACCGGCGAGCCCGCGATCGTCAGCGATCTCACCGGCCGTCTCTCCCAAGCGCTTGAGTTGCTGCTTGTGGCCGTGGCGCTGGCGATGGCGCTCGCGTTGGGTCTTGTCTTCACCGGGCGCCCGCGTCTGCTGCCGCTGGCCGTCGCCGCGCTGGTTGTGGCGCTCACCTTTGGTGCGCTGGCGCTGCTCGGCGGTCGGCTGACGATCGCGCAGGTCGCCGTGCTGCCCGTCCTTGTCGGCCTATCCGTCGACTACGCCATCCAGTTCCAGTCGGGTACCGACAAGCGTTCGCTGGCGTTGGCCGTGGTGGCCACCATGGGAGCTTTCGTGGTCCTGCTGTCCTCGCCTGTGCCGACGGTCAGGGGCTTTGGCCTGCTGCTGGTAGTGGGTGTGGCGATCGCGTTTGTGTGTGCCCTGAGCTTGGGTGCCGCCGTCCTGGCGCTGGCGGCACGCAGGCCGCCGCGGCGGATAGGGGGTTGGCTGGCCGATGCCTGGGCCGGCGCCGGCGAGGTGGTGCGCGATAACCCGCTGAGCCGCGGCGTCGTGGCGCTGGCGCTCGGCGTGTCCGTGCAGCGCCCAGGCCGTGTGCTCGCCGTGTGCGCTGCGCTGGCGGCGCTCGGCTGGGGTGTCGATACGCAGACCCATGTGGAGACCGACATCACAAAGCTCGTGCCGCAGGACATGCAATCGCTGCGTAACCTCAACGCGCTGGAGCGCGCCTCAGGCGTCGGGGGAGAGATCGACATGATGGTCAGCGCCAAGGACCTATCGCAGCCTAAGACGATCGAATGGATGAGCAGCTACGAGGCAAGCGTGCTCAAGCGCTTCGGCTACAGCGCTACGCGAGGCTGTGGCAAGGCTGAGCTGTGTCCGGCCTTTTCGCTGCCTGCGCTCTTCCAGGGCGCCGGCGGCGCCGGCGCCAAACAGCCCAAGCTCAAACAGAGCGAAGTGCGGGCGCTGCTCGCCGCGATTCCGTCTTACTTCTCCCAGGAGGCCATCACGCCGGATCATCGCGTGGCGACGCTGGCCTTCGGCATCCGTCTGATGGCGCTGAGTCGCCAGCAGCAGGTGATTGAAGGGATGCGCGCAGCGCTGCATCCCCCTGCTGGCGTCAGCGTGCAGCTTGTGGGGCTGCCCGTGCTTGCCGCCCAGGCCGATGCGCAGGTGGCCTCGGTGGCGCGGCGCATGCTCACGTTGCTGGCGAGCCTGCTGGCGGTGGGCCTCGTGCTGCTGATCGCCTTCCGCGGTGACTGGCGCCGTGCCGCGGCTCCGCTGCTGCCGGTCGCATTCGCCACCGGCTGGTCGGCGCTGATCGTCTTCCTTCTGCGCGTTCCGCTCAACCCCATGTCGGTCACGCTCGGCACGCTCGTGATCGCCATCTCCACCGAGTTCAGCGTCCTGCTGTGCGAGCGCAACCGTCAGGAACGGCTGGCGGGCGCCACGATCATCGAGGGCCTGCGCGCCAGCTACAGCCGCACTGGCGCCGCCATCGCGGCCTCCGGTGTGACGGCCATCATCGGCTTCGGCGTGCTGGCCTTCTCGGACATCCAGATGCTGCGTGACTTCGGTGTCGTCACGCTGATCGACCTCAGCGTGTCGCTTGTTGGCGTGCTGATCTCGCTTCCCGCTGCGCTCCTGCTCGTCGAGGGAAGGGTGAGGGTGCGGCTGCCTCGGCGGCCGCTGGCCGCGGCGCGAGCGCGATGAAGGGAGCGCGCCCGGTCGCGGTCGTCGGCCTCGTGCTGCTGGCCTTCATCACGCTCAACACCGTGCTGACCGCGCCACGCGGCGCCGACGGCATTGCCGTGGGGGAACGCGTGCCGCCCTTCGCGGTGCCCCTGGCTACCGGCAATGTTGTGGGCGACGCCAACATCGCCACGCGCGCCGATGACGGATCGGCCGGCCGCCGGCCGGCCTGCACGGTGCGCGGTGTGGGGCTCCTGAATGTGTGTCAGCTCTACGAACGCGGCCCGCTGGTGCTGGCGCTGATCGTCGACGCCGGTTCCTGTCCGGGCGTGCTCGATGACATGCAGGCATTGGCGCACACCTTTCCCGGTGTCAGCATGGCCGCGGTAGCGATCAAGGGGGAACGCGCCGCCATGCGCCGTCTCGTGATCTCTCACCGGCTTGGCTTTCCCGTTGGCTTGGACAGAGACGGGGTACTTGCCCAGCTCTACAAGGTGTCAAGCTGCCCTCAGGTGAGTTTTGTGTATCCCGGTGGTGAGGTGCAGAGCAAGGCGCTTTTGAAGCGCCCTGCGCTGAGCGTGCTGCGTGCGCGCATCGCCGCGCTGGTCCTGGCAGCGAGGGCGCGGGGATGGCGAGCGCCGGCGTAGCCGAAGGCTGGTGTGCGCCTGAGGTGCGCGAGGCCTTCCCCGACCTGCGTCTGGTGCTCGCCGAGACCCAGAGCGCCCCAGCCGGCTGGTTGAGCGGTGCCTCGCCCGCAGGCGTGCGCGAGCGCTTGCGCGCGCTCTCCGACCGCTGGTCCGGCGCACAGGCGGTGATGGTGCGACGCCAGGCGATCCCTGCCGCCTACCGCGTGTTCTTTCGCCATATCGGCCTTGACCCTGACGTGCAGCGCACGCCGCTTGAGGGGGCCGTGCTTGAGCGGCTGATCGATGGCGGCTTTATCTCCCGTGGTCTGCTGCACGACGTGCTGCTGCTCGCGCTGGTGGATACCAGCGTGCCGGTGTGGGCGCTCGACGCCGACGCGCTCGATGGGCCTCTGGGTGTGCGCCTCAGCAAAGACGGTGAGCCACTGGGTGGAGAGGGAGGGGAGCCCGGGCTGATCGGGGGGCAGCTCGTGCTCGCCGACGCCCGCGCCGCGGTGGCGATGCTGTTTGGCGAGCCTTCGGCGATTCACCAGGCCACGACGCAGACGCGCCGCGTGGCGCTGTTCGCGCTGCAGGTGGAGGGCGTTCCGGCGATGCACGTCGAGGAGGCGCTGTGGAGTGCGCATACAAGGCTGGAATGGGCCGCCCGGTAGCTGTAGACTGATTCTTCTTTGGGTCATGAGGAGGTGGGTCGATCATCGTCTCTGAGCAGCTCACAGTCGATCACCATGCTGGCGAGCGGGCCGCGATCGATTCGCTGCGCGCCCAGATCGCAAAGCTGGAGCACGATCTGTCGGGGATCGTGGCGGCGGGCTTCCCGCATGTATCGGGTGCTGTCGCCGGCGAGCGTCGAGCTAGTCCACACCTGTTGACGCTGGGCGAGCTGGAGGAAACCCGCGATCGTCTGGTTCAGCGCGTGCATGACGCGCAGCGCCGCACTGCCGCGCGCGCCGAGCTCGAGCGCCGCTCCCGCGCCCTGCTTGAGCGGATGAAGCTCGAACCCGGTCGCTACAAGTTTGTTCGCCTGCCAGCCGCCGACGTCGGCGAAGCCGGTTGCGGCGTCTATCAGGTGCGCCCTCGCCTGGGCATCATCGGGATGCTTGCGGGGTGGTGGGAGCTGAAGCTCTCCTCCGGTTGCCCCTTAGGTTAGGGGCCACGCTTGAGCGTGGCCCCGGTGGGTGGGTCTCATCCTGGCGGTCAGCGGCAGTCAGCGACTGAAAGCCATCGCGCCTTCTTGGCGCTCCATCGTGCTGCGCGCTTGTGCGGGTCTGACAGTGAGCATCGAAGCCAGCGTGCGCCGTTGACGGTCGGTCATGGTGCCGACAGTTTTGGTCTCGGACATCGGGATCTGAGCAAGGAACTTGCGGCAGCGGCTGACACCCCAGCGGCGCTGGCTCATGAGCAGGTCGGCGACCGTCATGCTCTCGGCCTCCCAAGGGCACTGCAGCACGACATCGGCGACGCCCGTCTCCCCGGCGGCAACTTTGCGTTTCAAGTCGGCACGGGCGAGGCGAACCTTGTTCGCGCGCTCCAGTGCTCGCATGTATTGGGGCCCTACCGCCCGGGACCCTCCCGCCCCTACCGCCCCGCCCGCTCCGGGGCCTCCCGCCCCACCCGATCGACCGGCAGGGGCTATCGTCGCTGTCGCGTTCATGTGTGCTCGCTCCCCGTCCTCCCGGGCGCCTTTCCCGAGACGACATCTGCTTGAGTTTTTCCAGGTAGCGCGCCGTGCGGCCGTCCAGTGCGCCACCCCTGGTACCCCTGAACCGAGGGGCGCGGCGCACGATCGAGGACCGTGTGGAGCGCCTCTCAAAGCTACGCCAGGGCGGGGTCTCAGGTCAACGGGTGTCCTGGAGAAGGTTCGCTAAAAGCGATCTTTTTCTTGCGGCCCTGGCAGCGCTCCGTGCTCGGCCTCGAACTCGTGCTTGACGCGCGCGAAGACCTCCAGCGCCTCCGCGATCGTTGCCTCGTCGTGGGTGGCCATCACGCTGGTACGCAGAAGAGCACCGCCAGGTGGAACTGCCGGGTGCAAGGCGGTGTTGACGAATACGCCACCGTCGTAGAGCGCCTTCCACAGCAGGGCGGCCTTCCAATCGTCCCCCACGAGCAATGGCACGATCGGCGTGACGATCGAAGGGCTCACTGCGCCGGGGGGCGCGGGGCTCGCTTCGCCGGGGAGCGCGGGGCTCGCTTCGCCGGGCACGACGCCTGGGAGGCCGAGGGCAATGTCTGCGGGCAGAGCCTGAGGCGAGACGACCGCGAAGCCGAGCTCGTGCAGGCCATCGCGCAGGCGGCGCGCGTTCTCGAGCACTTGGGAGAGCAGCGGCGGTCCCTCGGGCGAGCGCAGCACGCGCAGCGCCGCCAACGCGGCTCCCAGCGCCGCGGGCACGGCGGAGGCCGTGAAGAGGAAGGCGCGCGAGTACAGGCGCAGGTACTCGATCACCTCATGCGGTCCCGCCACGAAGCCTCCGCAGGAGGCCAGTGACTTCGAGAAGGTGCCCATGCGCAGGTCCACGCGATCCTCGACGCCCAGCAGCTCCGCTGTGCCGGCGCCGCGCGCGCCGAGCACGCCCGCGCCGTGTGCCTCGTCGACCATCAGCCGCGCGCCGTAGCGCTCGCACAGCTCGCAGATCTCACGCAGCGGTGCGATGTCGCCCTCCATCGAGAAGACCCCATCCACCACCACCAGCACGCCGCCGCCATCGCCTTGCGCGCGGTCGAGCATCTTCTCAAGCTTCTCCAGGCGGTTGTGGCGGAAGGGCCTGAGCTTCGCGCGCGAGAGCAGGCAGCCGTCGAGGATCGAGGCGTGGTCGCCGGAGTCGGCGATCACCGTGTCACCTGGCGCCAGCAGTGTGCCCAGCGTGCCCACGTTCGCCTGGTGGCCGGTCGTGAACACGATCGCGTCCTCCGTATTCATCCACTGCGCGATCTCGCTCTCCAGTTCCAGGTGCAAAGGGATCGTGCCGTTGAGCAGGCGCGAGCCGGTGAGGCCGGTGCCGTAGTGATGCAGGGCGTCCTGCGCGCCCTGCATCACGCGCTCGTCCCCGGTCAGTCCAAGGTAGTTGTTGGAGCCCAGCATGATCCGCCGTGCCCCCTCCATCTCCACCACCGGCATCGCCGGCGAGGTGAGCACATGGAAGTAGGGCAGGATGTCCGCCTCGCGCGCCGCTGCCAGCAGCTCGGAGCGCTCATGGCCGCGGACCTTGGCGAAGACGTCTGTCGAGGTGTGCATGTAGGGTGCCCGTTCGGTGGTGGTCGAAATCAGTGGGATCGAACAGATCGTGGGGTCAACGCGGTGAGCGGGGTGCAGGTGAGCCCGGTCTCAGGCGGTAAGGACCTCAGAGCATTCATCGACTTCCCGTTTCGCCTGCACTCTAGCCACCCGCAGTGGGTGCCACCGCTGAAGATCGAGCGCCGCATCTTCCTGAACCGGCGTATGAACGCCTTCTTCAGCCACGGCGAGGCCGAGTACTTCCTCGCGCGCCGGGGTGGGCGCGTGGTCGGTCGCGTCAGCGCGCAGATCGATCACGCCTACAACGACTATCACTCCTCGCACTGGGGCTGGTTTGGCTTTCTGGAGCTGGAGGATGACCAGGAGGTCGCCGAGGCCTTGCTCGACGCCGCGCAGGCATGGTTGAAGGCGCGTGGCTGCGAGCGCATGGTTGGGCCGGCTGACTTCTCCATGAACGATGACTCCGGTGTGCTGATCGAGGGCTTCGAGCTGCGCCCCATGATCCGCCAGCCCTGGCATCCGCCTTACTACCAGCGTCTGATGGAGCAGGCGGGGATGACCAAGGCGATGGACCTCTTGATGTGGAACCTGGAGGTCACCGAGCGCGATAAGGTCATGCCCGTCATCTGGGAGCTGGCCGCGAAGGTGCAGAGCGAGCACGGCATCCGCGTGCGTCCCATGCGTCGTCGCCAGCTGCGCAAGGACATGGACTCCTTCGCCGAGGTCTACAACTCCGCTTGGTCGCAGAACTGGGGCTTCGTGCCTTTCTCAAAGAAGGATCTCGATGCTTACGCGCAGGAGATGCATCTTGTCTTCGACAAGCACTGGTTCATGATCGCCGAGCGCGAAGACACCGGTGAGGTGGTGGGCATGGCGATCACGATCCCCGACATCAACCAGGCGCTCGAAAGGATGAAGGGACGGCTGCTGCCCTTTGGCTGGTGGCACTTCCTCAACAAGGGGCGCATCATGGACCGCGTGCGCGTGGGCTTCCTCGGCGTCAAGCCCGAGTACCAGCACACCGGGGTTGCCGCCAAGCTCTATGAAGAGCACTTCAACGCCGCCGAAGCACGACCGCAGAAGGGCGGCGAGATGGGCTGGATCCTTGAGACCAACACCGCCATGAACCGCGGCATGGAAGCGATGGGGGGGAAGGTCGTCAAGCGCTATCGCGTTTACGAGCGCTTGATCGACGCGCCATCCACCGAGCAGTCGGCCGTTGAGGCCGGCGTAGCGGTCTGACGCGCTCTCTACACTTGCTCTAGTGAGCGATCTGCCGGACCAGCCGCAGGATCAAGACCAGGAGCCGATCACCGAGGAAGTCGACGCTTTGCTGGTCGAAACCGAGGAGCGGGTGATCGTCGCGTCCTCGCCGCTGTCGCCGGCGCGGGCGGCCGGGATGGTGCCGGCGGTGCAGGCTGCTGCTGTCGCCGCTGGTGGGTTCGTCGCGGGCGCCGCCGTGGTTGGGCTTGTCAACCACCGCCATAATCGCGCCTTGGCTGCGGGTCAGCCTCGCCGCCGCCTGCTGCGTCGCTCGCGCGGGGGGCGGGTCGAGGCTTTGCAGATCGTCAGCACGCGCTCGCTGCTTGTCGACATTCATCTCCTGAACAACGGCGAGCAGAGCTGAGCCGCGGAGCGGGGCTGAGCGACGGGGTGCAGCTGCGGCGGGAGGTCCGGCCGCCGTGGCCGTTTCGCCTGCCGCTGCAAGGCGGCGTCGATGGGGTGCTGCGACAGCGCGGCGGCGTGCTCTCTCGCCTGCTGCACTACGAGGGTCGCCCTGTTGTCGTGCGCGTCGCGCAGAGCGCGCCTGATGCGGTCCTCTTTGGGGCGCGCGCCGAAACGCGCGAGGCAGCCGAGCACGGCATCGCGCGCATGCGCTTCGCGCTGGGCGTTGACGATGACCTGCGGCCTTTTCACGAACGCTTCCGCGAGGACCCTCTGATCGGGCGCTCGGTGCGCCGCCGCCTATGGTTGCGCATCCGCCGTCGCCCTGAGCCTTTTGAGGCGCTTGCGTGGGCGATCTGTGAGCAGCTCATCGAGTTCGAGCGCGCCGCCGCGATCGAGCGCCGGCTCGTCTGGCGGCTTGGGCCCCGCTGGATGGGGGATGACGGGGTCTCGCTGCGCGACGTGCCGGGCCCTGAGGCGCTTGCCGGCGTCTCGCCTGCTTTCTTGCAATCGCTCGATCTCGGCGGGTCTCGCGCTCGCACGCTCGTGCGCGCCGCCCGCGAAGTCGCCCGCCGGCGCATCGATCTGCATGCGCCCGATCATGAGCGCGCCTGGCGGAGGTTGCGCGCGATTCCTGGGATCGGGCCTTGGACCGTCGAGATGCTGGCGCTCTACGGGCAGGGGCGCCACGACCAGATCCCCGCGGGGGATGTGGGGCTGCTCAAGCTGGTCGGGCGTCACCTCTCTGGTGGCGATCCGCGCGCGCGGGCGCAGGAGCAGGAGGTCAGGGAGTTCTTTGCGCCCTATGGGGAGTGGGCCGGGTTGGCGGCGGCGCACATGATGGGCGGGGGTTGATCTAGGCTCACGGGAGGTCCAGCACCAACAGCAGCGCATCGTCTATGGCGCGTATGTCCTCCAGGCCCAGGTGGGCCACTCGCTCGCCGAGGTTGCGAGCGTCGACTGCTCCGATCATCTCGCAGAGAACCTGGGTGGGTTGATCCAGCAGAGTGATCTCCGGGTGAAAGCTTGCCGGCAGCTTGATCGCGTGGACGTCACCTCGGACCACGCAGCTCCTCCATCAGGCCCGCCACCTCGCGCGCTTCGCGGACATACCCACGGTCTTCCATCAGACGCCTGGCCTCGACGGCGAGCCCGCGGCGCCTGCGCTCGCGCTCGGCTGTCTCGGTGATCGCCTGGCGCGCCGCCTCCGCCCGGCTCACCCCACGCCGACGTGCCAGATCCTCAAGCGCGCTGAACCCCTCGCGGCCGAGCCTCAGCGAAAGCGGATGCGGGGCTGAGGCCATGACGGAAGTGCAGCGTGTATCGCACTACGCATCCGTGTTGTGCTCCGGCTCAGTGAGCGCGGCGACGTCGGCGAGGTCGGCTGGGCGTCCGCTGGCATTCTTCATCTTGATGAGATCGTCGCGCCCGGCGATGGGGATCGTGAGGTCTCCGAGCGCGATTGTCAGGGCGCGCTTGCGCAGCTGTGGGAAGGCGGCTGCTCCGGGGGCATCGTGCAGGATGTCGATGTCGCCGTGGGGGGTGCTGAATTGCCATAGGGTTGCGCGGGGGAGCATCCGCGCCTCGATTTGCAGATGCTCGCTGCCGGGGTTCAGGACACGGGCTTGCAGCGCTTGCAGTGCAGTGACGAGGCGCTTGAGGTTGGCTGGGGTTGGGGAGGGGATCAGGTCGACGTCGTTGGTCATGCGCACGTGGCCGTGGGCCTGGACTGCTATGCCGCCCACGACGACGTAGTCGACGTGGTGCGCATCGAGTGCCGCGAAGATGCGCTCGGCGTCGGGGGGGTGCCGATCAGGCATCGTTTCGTGCAGTGCGCCCGGCATTCGCAAGCCGGCCGGCCATGCGGTTCCAGGAGAGTGCCAAGGCCAGGCGCTCCTCAGGGGTTCGTTGCAACGTGCTGGCCATGTGTGCGGGGTCCCAGTCGGTCGGCAGCCGCCGCGAGGACAGCGTCGGTTCCTCGCCCATCGCCAGCATCAGCTCGCGCAGCGTCGTGAAGGTCGGCGAGACCAGGCCTCGCTCGATGCGGCTTACGGCGGCCTGTGTGGTGCCGGCGCGCAAGGCCAGGCGACGCTGGCTGAGGCCGAGGCGGCGGCGGGTTGAGCTAATAAGCTCGGAGGGGAGCATGACATCATAAATGATATCATGCCCTGATGCCGCGCCGTGACCTTGGGGCTTGACGACTGGTTTACGGCGCTGTTCCTTTTGGGGTTGACTTTTACACCTGGCTTGGTATAGGCTTGTTCATGTCAGGCATGTGTCTGGCGAGATAGGTCGGGTTTGGGTCCTCCCGCTGGTGCGGGGTTCCATGGGACCGCTGGGAATGTTGGAGAGGGATTTCGATCGCTTTTGAGGGATGTATGAGATGAGTGATCTTGCTATCACCGCGCGTGGCGCGGCCAATGGTCTTGCAGCTCCATTTGGGGTTATAACCAGATGCGTCAGCATCACTGACGCATCTCTCTCTCTCTCTCTCTCTCTTGGCCGGGTCGGCTAGCTTCTAGGCCCCGCCGTCTCTTTGCCGCCCTGGGCTTTATGCGCAGGGCGGTTTTGTGCTGCCCGGATCTCCTGGGTGGTCGTGTTCTCGATTGCTCCGGGAGGGGATGGGTTTGATGATGCGTTTGCGTGGACTGGTGTTCGTAGTGGTTTCCTCGGTCGCGCTTTTGGCTCCGGCGGGCGCCTGGGCCGATGCGGGGTGTGCGAATGAATCGTTGCGGCAGGGACCGTCGGCGATGCTGCCGGATTGCCGGGCGTATGAGTTGGTGACTCCGGCGTACAAGCAGGGGGAGTTCGCCGAACCTCTCGGGGTCTCGACCGATGGGTCGCGGATGATCGTGCAGTCCTTCGGGAATTTCGGCGACGCGCAAAACAGCCCCCGCGAAGCCACCTATGAGTTGACGCGGGGCGCTTCGGGCTGGACGGAGGAGGCCATCGATCCTCCCGCGGCGCAGTTTCCCTGGGATCACTATCTCGATGCGACGCCAGATCTCAGGAGCAGTTTGTTCGAGTTGCGTGCGGCCTCGCAGTCGCTGTTCAACTTCGATTTCTGGATGCGTGACGCCGACGGCTCTCTGCATGATCTTGGGCAGGCGCTGCCGCCCGCGGAAACAGCCGGGCCCGCGGGGCTCGGAGCGCCGGAGGGCGATGTCGGAAGCATTAGCTACACGGGGGCTTCGCGCGATTTCTCGAAGGTTCTGTTCAGCTCTCGCTTGGGCCGGTGGCCCGGTGACACGAGCGTCCGGGGAGAGCAGTCGCTGTATGAGTATTCGGCCGGGCGCAGCGGCCCGCCGGAGCTTGTGGGTGTCGATGACGGTGGCAATCTGATCGGCGAGTGCGGTGTGTATCTGGGAACCGCGGGCGAACGTAACTCGCCTGGCGCGGTGTCGGCCGATGGCTCGAAGGTGTTCTTCACGGTGACCGGCGCTGATGAAATCCCGGCACAGCCTTGCTCGTTGCGTGAGCCTGTGGTGGGTGAGGTGTTCACGCGGGTTGATGAGAGCAGCACGGTCGCAATCTCTGAGCCGTCTCCCAACGAACTGTGCACGTCCCCGTCGTGTGTGGGCGCGCCACCGGCGGATGCGGAGTTCATGGCGGCGTCGGTCGATGGTTCGAAGGTGTTTTTCGCGAGCACGCAGCAGCTCATGGATGGGGCCAGTGAGGACGGCTCCGTTGAAGACAGTGCGACCCGCGGTGGTTGTCAGGCTACGAGTGGGGCGGGTGGTTGCAATCTGTATGAGTACGACTTCCAGAATCCCCTTGGGCGCAGGTTGGTGCTCGTCTCCGCGGGGGCCACGGAACCGCGGGTCCAGGGTGTCGCTGGGGTCTCCGAAGACGGCTCGCATGTGTATTTCGTCGCGAAGAGCGTGCTGACGCAGAGCGCCAACCAGTACGGGGCGTTTGCTGTCGCGGGTGGGGAGAATCTGTATGTGTTCGAGCGCGATGCCCAGTTCCCCGCTGGGCGGACCTTGTTCGTGGCGACCCTCTCCCCGGAAGATGCCTACGTGTGGGGGGGTCCAGGCGAGGCCAGCGCTGCGACGGCTACGCCGGATGGGCGGTTCCTGGTCTTCCCCAGCATCGCGGATATCACGCCTGATGATACGAGCTCGGTGACCCAGCTGTTCCGCTACGACGCGCAGACGGGCGGGCTGGTGCGCGTCTCGATCGGCCAGGGCGGCTTCAATCTTAATGGCAACACAGACACGTTCCCAATCGCGACTGCAGCGGCTTCCTTGACCGGAAAGCTCGAACGTGGCCCGTCCGCGATCTCCGACGATGGCGCGTATGTGGTGTTCCAGAGCGCGGATGGTCTAACGCCGGGCGCCCTGAACGCCCAGGTGACGAATGAACCCGAAGTGTTTGCACAAAATGTGTACGAGTACCACGACGGCAGTGTGCAGCTGATCTCTGACGGCCAGGACGCTGCCTCGACTGAACAGCAATCGTCGGTCAGAATGCTGGGTACGGTGGGGTTGGGTGGGGACGTGTTCTTCCAGACCGCCGATCCGCTCGTGCAGCAGGACGGCGATACCCAGCTCGACATTTACGACGCGCATGTGAACGGTGGTTTTGCTCCCGAACAGGCGCCGGTGGGTTGTCAGGGAGATGTCTGCCAGGGGTTGCCCGCGGGCGCCCCCGCGCTGGTGGGCGCGGGGTCCTCGAGCTTCTCCGGCCCAGGGAACCTCTCGCCCGTCAACACGGCGTCCAAGGCCCGTCCGAAGGTCAAGCCGAAGAAGCACAGGCGCAAGCAGCCGAGACGGCGTCGTAAGCACACCAGGAAGGCTCGCCGGGCGGGGGGTTCCAAGTGATGCCGAGCCGACCGACGATCCACGTTACGACCATCGCGAAGGAGACTCTCATGCCGTTCACTGTTTTCAGCAGGCGAGCGCTCGATCGGCGCTGGGCGCTCGCGCTGCTCGCTTGTGCGCTGCTGCTTGTCATGGCCGGCCTGCCGGGTGCGGCGCGGGCGGTGACCGCGATGCCCGCCTGGCAGTTGCGGGCGCTTGCGTCTCCCACCGCATTCTCAGTCAACGATTCCGGAGCATTCCCTGACAAGTACGATCTCCTGCTGACCAATGTGGGAGGTGCCCCGAGCGACGGCACGCCGGTAACGGTGACCGGCACAGCCCCACCCGGCGTGACGTTTCAAGGCGTGCACAGCACTAGCGAAGAGTGGGTCTGCCCGGTGGCAAGCTCATCCTCGTTCACTTGTGAATGGCCGTTGGCGATGGGTGCGCTGGAACAGGCCGACCTGCTGCAGGTCTACGTCCAGGTCGATCCCGGTGTGGTGCCCGACAGTGTTGCCAGCGCCACCTTCACCGTCTCCGGTGGAGGGGGGCCCAGCACATCGAGCAGTGTCTCGACGGCTCTCAACCCGTCCGCGGCGCTGCCTTTTGGTGTTCAGGATGTCTTCAGCGACCCGGTCGATGCCGCGGGCGCCACCCTGACTCAGGCGGCGGGGCATCCTCACTCGCTGAGCCTGGGCTTCGACTTCTCCAGCCTGATTTGGCAGAGCGAAAACGCAGCCCCGGAACAGGATTCGCAGACCGTTGAGGATCTCAGAGATATCGTGGTCGATCTTCCAGTTGGGTTCAGCGGTAATCCCAGGGCGATCCCGGCGTGTCCGCTGTCCGATCTCATCAGGACGAATGGGAACGGTGCGGGTCGCGAGTCCAACTGTCCGCTCGCGAGCCAGGTGGGGACGATCGCTCTCAACTCGTATGGTTTCTTCCAGCAGCATGCGGCTGGCGAGTTTAACCTTCAATCCGAACCGATTCCCGTGTTCAACATGGTGCCGGAGCGGGGTCATCCCGCGGAGTTGGCGACCTCCTATGCGGGGAAGCCGGTTGCGATGTATCCGACGGTGGTGGGTAGCGGTGCGGGGGCGCACCTGCGGGTGGATGTGCCCGGCATCCCCGCCGCGAACACTCTTGATGTTCAGGGGGCGCAGCTGGTGTTGTTCGGCGATCCCGCCGAACGGGCTGGTGGTGCGACGACCTCCTCGGCGTTCTTGACGAATCCGAGCTGGTGCTCGGGGCAGCCGCTGACGACAACCGTGTACGGGGATTCCTATGAGCACCATGGGCGGCGTTTTGCGGATGGCACCCCGGATGTGTCCGATCCCGCGTGGGTGCGGGGGTCGACGACGACGGCCGCTACGACGGGATGCGGCGCGCTGCATTTCACGCCGAGTATGAGTGTGCGCCCGGAAACGACGCAGGCCGATGCCCCTGCGGGTGGGAGTGTCGAGTTTGGGTTGCCCCAGCACGAAGACCCGAGGAGCGTGGGGACCCCGGCGCTGCGGAATGTCTCGGTCGCGTTGCCGGCGGGCGTGTCGGTGGCTCCTGGGGTCGCGGATGGTTTGCAGGCCTGTTCGGATGCGCAGTTCGATGTGTCCTCAACTCAGCCGGCGTCATGTCCTGCGGCGTCGCAGGTGGGGACGGTCACCGCGGTGACGCCGGTCCTGGCGCAGCCTTTGACGGGCCAGGTGTTCGTCGCTGCCCCGGAATGCTCGCCTTGCACTGAGGCGGATGCCCAGAGTGGGCGGATGGTGCGTCTGTTCGTGCAGGTACAGGGCCCGGGTATCGTGTTGAAGTTCCCCGGGAGCGTCTCGGTCGATCCCGCGACGGGCCAGCTGACGGCGACGTTCAAGGATCTGGTCCAGCAGCCGGTGAGCGACATTCAGTTGCAGTTGAAGGGTGGTCCGAGGGCGCCGTTGGCAACCCCTCAGGCGTGCGGGCAGGCGACGACGAGCAGCGACTTGACGCCTTGGAGCGCTCCGGAAACACCCGACGCATCCCTGTCCTCGACGTTCAGCGTGGATTGGGATGGTGCCGGTGGGGCGTGTCCTTCTGTGTTGCCGTTCAGTCCTGGGTTCAACGCGGGGACCGTCACACCGTTGGCGGGTGTATTCACGCCATTCACGCTGACCTTCTCACGACACAGTCGTGAACAGGACCTCTCGGGGTTGACGGTCAGTGTGCCGCCGGGTGTTCTGGGTGTGCTGAAGAGTGTGCCGTTGTGCGGTGAACCGCAGGCCGCGCAGGGCACCTGTGGCTCGGCGAGTCAGATCGGCAGCACGCAGGTTGCGGTGGGTTCTGGCTCGCATCCGTTGTGGGTGACTGGTCGGGTGTACCTCACCGGCGGCTATGAGGGTCAGCCTTTTGGTCTGTCGGTCGTGGTGCCCGCTGTTGCCGGGCCGTTCAATCTGGGGACAGTCGTGGTTCGGGCATCGATCCATGTTGACCCACGGACCGCTGCTTTGACGGTGAAGAGCGATCCATTCCCGACGATCCTTGACGGCGTCCCCCTGCGCGTGCAGACCGTCAACGTGACGGTGGACAGGCCTGGGTTCATCTTCAACCCTACGAGCTGTGCGCAGCAGCAGGTCACGGCTACGATCGCGGCGGTGCAGGGCGCCAGCGCGAGCGTCTCCAGCCCGTTCGAGGTCGGTGGCTGTGCTGGTCTGGGCTTCCACCCGTCCTTCACTGTCTCCACGCAGGCGAAGACCAGCAAGAAGGCTGGTGCGAGCCTTGATGTGAAGGTCGCCTATCCCGCGGGGTCCCAGGCGAACATTCGCAGTGTCGCCGTGACGCTGCCCAAGCAGTTGCCGTCGAGGCTGACGACGATCCAGCAGGCCTGTCCGGAAGCGACGTTCAACGCGAACCCCGCGTCGTGCCCGGTGGGCTCGGTGATTGGGACCGGAACTGCCAAGACGCCGATTCTCGTCAACCCCCTTGTGGGCCCCGCGTATCTGGTGTCTCATGGTGGTGCGGCGTTCCCCGATCTCGTGGTGATACTTCAGGGCGAAGGCGTCACCGTCGAGCTGACGGGCACTATCAACATCAAGAAGGGGATCACCAGCAGTACGTTCGCGAGTGTCCCCGACGCGCCGGTCAGCTCGTTCGAGCTGCGTCTGCCGGAGGGTCCGCACTCGGGGTTGGCGGCGGTCGTCCCGGCTAAGGCGAAGGGGAATCTATGTGGGCAGGCCTTGACGATGCCCACGACGATGACAGGGCAGAACGGCGCGCAGGTCAAGCAGACCACGAAGATCGCGGTCACGGGGTGTCCCAAGGCCAAGAAGAAGGCGAAGGCCACCAAGCGGGCGCACGGCAAGAAGCACCGCACTAGTAAGAAGAGGAAGTAGGCGGGAGGGTGCCTGTGTCTTCTCGTGAGCGTGGGGCCGGGGCGCGCAAGAGGGCGCGTTTCGGCGATGGACATGGTCGTGAGACCAGCAGCGTCGGGCGCGAGAAGGTTTCGGAGATTCAGCGGGCGCGGATGATCACTGCGATGGCGGAAGTCGCGGGTGAGCGCGGTGCGGCGAACGCGACGGTCGCGCATGTGGTAGCGCGCTCAGGTGTCTCGCGCAGGACGTTCTATGAAATGTTCTCCGATCGCGAAGATTGTCTTGCCGCCGTGTTCGCGGAGGCCGTCGAGCGGGCGGGGCGGCGGGTGCTTCCGGCTTATGAGGCTGAGAGCGGCTGGCAGGCGCGGTTGCGGGCTGGGGTTGCGGCACTGCTGTTGTTTTTGGAGGATGAGCCGGATATGGGGCGGCTGCTCGTGGTGGAGGCGCTCGGTGGGGGGCCGCGGGTGCTCGAGCATCGCGCGCGGGTCCTTGCTCGGCTTGTGGAGGTCGTGGACGAGGGGCGAGCGTTGGCAAAGAGCCCACCGCCGCCGTTGACTGCTGAGGGTGTGCTTGGCGGTGCGTTCGCGCTCGTACACGCCCGCCTCTCCCAGCGCGACACCGCGCCGCTCACCAACCTGCTCGGCCCGCTCATGGGTCTGATCCTCGGCCCCTATCTGGGTCCAGCTGCTGCGCGCCGAGAGATCGAGAGGCCTGCGCCTGAGTTCAATCATGCGCGGCGGCGTGAGCACTCGGATCCGCTTCGGGGGTTGGATATGCGTCTTACCTACCGCACCGTTCGCGTTCTCGTTGCTGTTGGCTCGCAACCTGGGGCTTCCAACCGTCAGATCGCGCAGGAGGCCGGGGTGGAGGATCAGGGGCAGATCTCAAAGCTCTTACGACGCCTGGAAAGCCTTGATCTGATCCAGAACACTGGGCACGGTCACACCAAGGGCGAGCCCAACGTTTGGACCCTCACGGCGCGTGGCGCTGAAGTCGAGCAAGCGATCAAGGTGCAAACAGAGGGGTGAGTGCTCAGGGCAGCAGCTCGAAGATCTCTTGGTGGCTTGGGCGCACCGCGGCGAAATGACGGCGATCGAGCGTGACGATGATCGGGGCCTCCAGGCGCTCGGCGAGCGCTATCGCCGAGGCGTCGGTCCCGCCCAGGGGGAAGTCGGCGTAGATCTCGACCAGCTCCGCCATGCGCTCAATGTCGGCGGCGCTTGGCGCTTCGATCTCAAGCGTTCCCACGCCGCGCAGGAACGCCGCCTCGGCGGTGGGGCCGAGGCGTTGGCCGACGAAGTACGTCGCCTCCGCGATCGCCAGCGTTGGCACCACGAGCTGGAGGTCTGGGCGGGAGAGGACCGCGCGACACGCCGCATGATCGCGGTCCGCGGTGTCGGCTGTCGCGTACAGCGGCCCCGCGTCAACGATCGCCAGTGGCATGCCACTCCTGGCGGAGCAGCTCCTCCATGTCGCGCCCCGTGCTCGTGTGCCCGCTGTCGCCCAGGGCGGCGAACGAAAGCTCGCGGGGCTCCTCGCGGGAGATGCCGAGCTGCTTGGCAAGCGCTTCACGGGCCACCGCGGAGACCGACATCGAGCGTCGTCTTGCCTCCCTGACGAGGGCCTGACTCACATCGTCGGAGAGAGATAGGGTTGTGCGATGCATAACTGCATACTAGCATAAGGCTTGTTTCGGCCATTGACTATTAAGCCGACCAGGCACGCGACTGGGACCTTCACGGGATCAGGACCGCGGCGCCTGTGAAACGGCCGGCACGCAGGTCCGCCAGCGCCTCGTTGGCCTGCTCCAGTGGGTACGTGGTGACGTGCGTCTTGACCGGAACCTCCGGGGCCAGCTTCAGGAACTCCGTGGCGTCGGCGCGCGTCAGATTGGCGACGCTTCGGATCGAGCGCTCCTGCCACAGCAGCTCGTAGGGGAAGCTCGGGATGTCGCTCATGTGGATGCCGCCGCACACCACCGTGCCGCCGGGGGCAAGCGCGCGCAGCGCCGTGGGCACCAGGGCGCCGTCGGGGGCGAAGATGATTGCCGCTTCGAGCTCCTGCGGCGGGGGTTCGTCCGAGCCGCCTGCCCACACCGCGCCCAGCTCCCGTGCGAAGGACTGCGCGGCGGTGTCGCCCGGTCGCGTCACCGCGTAGACCTCGCGGCCTTGCCATCTGGCCACCTGCGCGATGATGTGCGCCGCCGCGCCAAAGCCGTACAGGCCCAGGCGGTGGGCGTCGCCGCACATGCGCAGCGAGCGCCAGCCGATCAGGCCCGCGCACAGCAGCGGGGCCGCCTGCTCGTCGGGGTAGCCTGCGGGGATCTCGAAGCAGTAGCGCTCGTCGGCCACCGCCCACTCCGCCATGCCGCCATCGATGTCCCGGCCCGTGAACCTCGCGCGGGGGCAGAGGTTCTCGCGCCCGCTCAGGCAAAACCCGCATTCACCGCAGGTGAAACCCAGCCACGGTACGCCGACACGCGGCCCCTCCCCCTTAAAATCCTTGCCTTCTACACTCGCCACGATCTGGTGACCCAGCACGCGCGGGGGGTTCGCTATTGGCACCTCGCCGTCCAGCTCGTGCAGGTCCGTGCGACACACGCCGCAGGCTCTCACCTTCAGCAGCAGCTGGCCTGGGGCGGGCTCCGGGCGTGGCAGCTCCGCCGATCGCAGCGGGGCTCCTACGCGGTCGAACACCATCGCGCGCATCGCAGGACCCAGGGTAGAGGTCTCAGCCTCAGCCGAAGAACAGCTCCGCCGTCTCATACAGCGCCGGGTCGACCAGCTTGGGCTCGCGCAGGGCCTCTGCCAGTGGGACCTCCACCAGCTTGCCGGCGTGGATGCCCAGCATCACGCCGAGGTGGCCTGCCGCCACGGCCTGCATCGCGCCTACGCCTAGGCGTGTCGCCAGCACGCGATCGAAGGCCGTTGGCGTGCCGCCGCGCTGCACATGGCCGAGGATCGTGGTGCGCGTCTGAAAGCCTGTGCGCTGCTCGATCTCGCGCTCCAGTGTCACGCCGATGCCGCCCAGGCGCTCATGGCCAAAGGCGTCTTTGCCGGCGCCTTGCACCGTCTGCATCGTGCCTTGCATTGGGATTGCGCCCTCGGCGACCACCACGATCGAGAAGCTGCGGCCGCGCTCGTGGCGGCGGCGCAGGCGGCTGCACACCTCTTCGATGTCGAAGCTGCGCTCGGGTATCAGGATCGCGTCTGCTCCGCCTGCCATGCCTGCCTGCACCGCGATCCAGCCTGCGTGGCGACCCATCACCTCGACCACCATCACGCGATTGTGTGACTCCGCTGTGCTGTGCAGGCGGTCGATCGCGTCTGTGGCTATCTGCGCCGCCGTGTCGAAGCCGATCGTCGTATCGGTGCCACCCAGATCGTTGTCGATCGTCTTTGGCACCCCTACCACCGGCACGCCATCGGCGTGCAGGCGCAGCGCCACGCCGAGTGTGTCCTCGCCGCCGATCGCCACAAGCGCCTGCACCTCGCGGCGCTGCAGTGTCGCTTTCACCGCCGCCGTGCCGTCTTTGTCCTGTGCGTAAGGGTTTGTGCGCGAGGTCCCCAGGATCGTGCCGCCACGGTGCAGGATGCCTGCCGTGCTGCTTAGCGTCAGCTCCTGTGTCTGGTCTGCCACCACACCTGCCCAGCCGTCGCGGAAGCCGATGAAGTCATAGTCGCCGGCCGCCGTGCCGCTGCGCACCACCGCGCGGATCGCCGCGTTCAGGCCGGGGCAGTCGCCCCCGCCTGTCAGCACGCCTACGCGAGTCTTTGCGCTCATCGCTGCAAGTGTCGCACGCTGCGTGCGCGGACAAGCGCATCTTTCCCGCTGTTGTAAGGGATCGTCTTTTTGGACGTTTAGGCAGTGGTGGAATACCACGAAAGGGTGTAGCCTCGGACGCCCGTGGACACTGCCTACCAGGGTCAGGCAGATGCCGATCGGCCGACGCCGCATGTGCGTCTGCGCGCATTAGATGTCGTGGCCGACGTCTCTCTGCTCTCGCTTGAGGGCCTCGACGCGCTCTGCGAGGCGCTTGGTCGACGCCTGCTTGAAGACTTCCCTGCCTTTGGTCAGGACGCCGAGCTTGAGGGCGAAATGCACAGCGCCATTCGTGCGAATTTGTGGCACGTCTTCGAGCGCGTCATGCCTACCGGCGCTGAGGATGCGCTCGCCGCGCCGCCTGCCGCTCTGCGCTTTGCCGCCTCGGTCCTGCACCGCGGCATCGACACCAGCGAGCTCATCCAGGCCTATCGCGTCGGGCAGAATCTGGCGTGGTCGTGGTGGATGGAACGGCTTGCCGCCAGCCTCATCGGCGAGAGCGCCGTGCTGATCGAGGCGCTCCAGGTCTCCTCCGGGCGCATGTTCACCTACGTCGATGCCGCCATCGACGAGCAGGTTCGCCTGTGGGAAGAGGAGCGACGGCGCTGGCTTGGTCGCGCCGTCGCCCTGCGCGCCGACGCCGTGCGGCGGATCTTGCGGGGGGAGGCGCTTGCGCCTGAGGAGGTCACCGAAGCGCTCGACTACCAGATAGATCGTCCTCTGCTCGCGGCCATTCTCTGGGATGAAGCCGTGCCGCTCACAGGAGAGCTTGGCATGAGTCGCCTTGAGGCCGTCGCCGATGCCATGGCGCTCGCGCTGGGAGCCACTCGTGCGCTGCTTGTGCCCGCCGGCGCCTCAAGGCTGTGGGCGTGGTTTGCCACTGAGCGCCACGCCAATCCCACCGATACGCTCGCTGCTACTGCCGCCAGTCACTTGCAGGAGGGGCAGGGAGTCGCGCTTGGGCTGCCCGGCGTGGGCTTGGAGGGCTTTCGCTCAAGCCATCGCCAGGCGCTGCGCGCACGGCGCCTGGCCGAGCTCGCGCAGACGCGCGCCGGTGTCATCCGCTTCGACGAGGTCGACACGCTCTGCATGTTCGGCGAGGACCCTGAGCTGATCGGCGATTACATGCGTCGCAAGCTCGGTGGGCTTGCCGCCGACGATCCCAAGACCAAGCTTCTGCGCGAGAACGTTCTCGTCTGGCTGCGCGAGAGCAGCAACTTCTCGCGCGCCGCCACGCGGCTGCACACGCACAAGAACACCGTTCTCGCGCGCGTGCAGCGCGCCGAGGAGGTGCTCGGGCATCCGCTCGACGAGGACCGCCTCGGGCTTGAGCTTGCGCTCACCCTGGCCGAGCGGCTGGGCTTGCGCATGCTCCGTTAGGGCCAGCCTCAGATGCCCTGACCAGGTAAGAACTCGTTTGTGAACGGCGGCAGACCCGCGTTCGGGTTGGCTCGCAGCAGGCCATGCGCCAGCATCCAGCTGCCGAACGCCGCCCACTGTGCTGGTTCCTGCCAGCCGTAAGGCTTGCCGCTGCCGACCGGCATTGTCGCCGGCAAGGTGCGTTCGATCGAGGCTAGCTGGAGCTTTGCTTGGAGGCTAGGGTTGGCCGCCACCAGCAGCTTCGTCGCGGCCGCCGGATTGGCCTTCACCTCGCGCTGGCCTCTGCTAAGCGCTTGCAGGAACGCGCGCAGGTCCTGGCCGCGACGCTTGGCCTCGTCTTCGCGCACCACCAGGATCAGCTCGTTGTACTTCGGCACTCCTGCCTCGTCCACTGGGATCGTCGTCGGGTGCTTATGCAGCTGTTCAAGCTGGATCGCCTCGTAGTTCCAGAACCCGCCCAGCGTCGCCGCCACCTTGCCCGAGAGCATCGCCGGCACGAGGTTGAAGCCCACATTCACTTCCTGCACCGTCGCTGGGTCCACGCCGGCGCTCTGCAGTGCCGTCTTCAGCTCCGCTGCCTGGTAGGGGATGCCGGCCGTGCCCACCTTCTTGCCTTTCAGGTCTGCCACCTTGGCCACGTGACCGCCGGGCAGCGCGATGATCGACGTCAGCGGGCGCTGCACCAGCGCACCAATCGATACCAGCCGCAGGCCGCGGTCGCGCGCCAGCAGCAGCTCCGGCTCGTAGGAGATCGCCATGTCCACCTTGCCTGCCGCCAGCAGCTGCAAAGGCTGTGCGGGGTTCGCCGGGGTCTGCGGCTTCACTTCCAGGCCCACCGCGCGGAAGTCGCCGTTGGCGATCGCCGCATACAGGGGGGCATGGTCGGCGTTCGGGAAGAAGTCCAGCATCACCGTGAACGGCTTCGTGCTCGTTGCCGATACCGCATCCTGCTTCTGGCCGCAGGCTGATAGGGCCAGCGCGCAGGCGATGGCCAGCGCGGCGAGTTTGACTCTCAACGGACTTCTCCTCTCGATTGATGCGCCCACGGTGCCAGGCGGCGTTCCGCCAGCGCGAGCGTATAGAAACAGGCCACAGCGAACACCATCAGCACCACCACCGCCGCGTACTCCCGCGCTGTTTGCAGTGCCGTGATGTCATTCACGATCTCCCAGCCCAGGCCCGTTGCTGAGCCCACGGTCGCGCCTGTGCTCGTCTCCGCGATGAACGCCGCGATCACCGCCACCGCCAGCGCGATCTTCGCGCCGCTGATCGCCGCCGGCAGCGCTGCCGGCGCCTCGGCCACGCGGAATGCCTGCCAGCGTGAGGCATCGAGGGTCTTCAGCAGCTTCAGCTGATCCGGGTCCACCGACCACAGCGCGTCCAACGTCGTCACCAGCACCGGGAAGAAGCAGATTACGGCCACGATCACGAGCTTCGGGAAAATGCCAAAGCCCCACCAGAACACCAGCGTCGGCGCCAGCACCGCGAAGGGCACCGCCTGCGAGCCGATCGCCAGCGGGTACAGCGCGCGGCGCAGCGTCGTTGAGAAGTGCATCGCCACGGCTGCCCCAAAGCCGCTTGCCAGCGCCAGCGCGATGCCCAGCACCACCTCGATCGCCGTCGTCTTGAAGTTCGACCACAGCAGGGCGCTGTTATTCCACAGCGCCGTCGCCACCGCATGTGGGGCGGGCAGCACGAACTGGCTCACGCCGCCGCTGTCCACGTATATCTCCCAGATGCCGATGAGCGCCACCAGCACCATGGCCGGCAGCAGCACGCGCAGCAGCTTGCCCTCGCTCTTGTTCATGCTCGCTCGACCCCCTCGTGCGCGGCGGCCTCGTCCAGCCCCAGCGTCTGCAGGATCTGCTCGCGCAACGCTACCACCGGCGCATCTGTGCGCCGCCGCGGGCGGGGCAATCCCACCTCTGCGGTTTCGAGCACATGGCCCGGTCGCGGGGAGAGGACCGCGACCCGATCCGCCAGCACCACCGCCTCCTCCACGTCGTGCGTCACCAGCACCACCATTCTCGGCTCGCTCCTCAGCGCCTGCACCAACCAGTTCTGCATCTCCGTGCGCGTGATCGCGTCCAGTGCTCCGAATGGCTCGTCCAGACACAGGACCTGCTTGCCGGACAGCAGCGTGCGCACGAAGGCCACCCGCTGGCGCATTCCGCCCGAGAGCTCATATGGGCGCGCGCGCTCGAAGCCATCCAGGCCCAGCTCCGCGAACACCCTGCTCGCGCGGGCGCGCGCCTGGGCTTTGGGCATGTGCGCCAGGCGCAGCGCCAGCGCCGCATTGTCCAGCGCGCTCAGCCACGGCAGCAGCAGGTCGCGCTGGGGCATCAGCGCCGCCGGCGGGCAGTCAATCGTGCCGCTGTCCGGTTCGCGCAGTCCGCACAGCAGCTCGAGCAGCGTCGTCTTGCCGCAGCCGCTCGGTCCCACCACCGCCAGCAGCTCGTGCTCCTGTGCCTGTAATGAGACATCGCGCAGCGCCTGCACCGGCGCACGGCGCTCGGGGCGGTAGGAAATGCTCACCTCATGCACCTTCACGCTGCTCCCTTCGCGGGCATTACCCCACAGGTTCGAAGGGTCGGCGCCGGGGAGGGATTGCCTCGGTGCGCCATCTCAGCCGGCCTGCCCGCCAGCACCCCTGTTGTTCTCAGCTCAGCCTCTCGGCAAGGAGGATGCTAGCTCAGGGCGCGCCAGCGCCTTGACGAAGTCCTCCAACTGCGCCGTCGTCCAGCACTCAAAGGCCGTGCAATAGCGCTTATAGGCGGCGATCACCGAGTCGCCATAGTTCCAATACAGCCGCGGCTCGGGGTTCAGCCAGAAGGTGCGCCCGGCCTTCGCGGCCACCTGACCGAACAGGTCGGCGCGCGGGTCGCGGCCATTGGTGCGCGCATCGCCGAGCACGATCACCGTCGCGCGCGGGTGCAGGTCGTCTTCCACCAGCTCCAGCAGCTCCGACCATACGCGGCCGTAGTCGGTGTAGCCGCTGATGTCGGCCACGCCCGCGTCTGTGGCGATCCGTTCGCTCATCGCCTTGAAGTCGCGCTCGCGTTCGAACACGTCGGTGACCTCGCTGATCCGCTCGATGAACACGAACGAGCGCATCTTGCGGAAGCTGTCGTGCAGCGCGTGCAGCACCGACAGGAAGAACACCGAGGCGCTTGTCACGCTTGTCGAGACGTCGCATAGGACGTAGATCTCCGGGCGCCGCGGGCGCCGGGGGCGGTACTTCAGCTCGACCGGCACGCCGCCTGTCTGCAATGAGGCGCGCATCGTGCGACGCACGTCGACGTGCGCGTGGCGGCGGTGCCCGCGCGCCTGCTTGCCCTGCGTCGCCAGGCGCTTGCGCAGCTGTGCCACCACGCGGTGCACCGCTGCGAGGTCCTGCAGTGGGCCGCTGGGCAGCGCGCGGTCCAGCTCGCCCAGGGGTCTGGCCGGGGGCAGACTGCCGGTGCGCTCGATCTGCGCGCGTTCTAGCTCGCGGCGCAGCAGCGCCTCGAAGCGGCGCAGCGCGTCGCGTGGCACGCCTTCGCGGCGCGGGTCGCCTTCGGGCAGCTCCGGCTGGGGGTCGCTGCGCAGGCCCAGCGCGCGGCGGATGCGCTGCACGTCCACGCCGATCACGCCCGAGCCGTTCTCCTGGCGGCCGAAGGCGGCGATCGCCAGGCGCGCCAGGTCGCGCATCGCGCCCTCTGAGCCTTCCTGCAGCGCCTGCGCGATCTGCGCGCGCAGGGCATCCAGCTCCTCGGGGGTCAGCTCGTCAAGGGAGAGGCGGTTCTCTGCGCCCAGCGCGTCGCCGTGCTCGCCGTCGGTGTCGGCCTCGCCGCTGCCCTCGCGGATGCCCTCCTGCGCCGCCGCCAGCTCTACCGCGCGGAAGAAGAAGCGGTCGAACACCAGCTCGAAGATGCGGCGGTCGTCCTGGCTCTTGGCCAGCGTCGCCGCCAGCGCCTCGCGGAAATCCTGCTGGTGGCGCCAGTCGATCTCCTCCAGCACGCGGAAGGCGTCCAGCAACTCGCTCGTGCCTACCGCCACGCCCTCCGCGCGTAGCTGCTCGCCCAGTTCCAGCAGACGCGCGGCCAGGCCGTCGGGGGGAGTGCTTGGAGAGGGCGTCGCCTCAGGCCGGCTTGACATCGATGGCCCCCAGCTTCAGGCCTACGCGCTCGGAAACCACGTCCATGTCCGTGCGGTGCTTGACGATCACCGACATCGTTTCTCTGAACGTCTGTGTATCGATGTCCTTGACGCCCAGCAGCAGCAGCGCGCGCGCCCAGTCGATCGACTCCGCGATTGAGGGGGGCTTCTTCAGATCGAGGTCGCGCACCATGCCCACTACTTCAACCAGCTTGTGCGCCACTGTCTGCGGCAGCTCGGGCGTGTGCATCTGCACGATCTCAAGCTCGTGCTCCAAGGCCGGGTAGTCGAGCCATAGGTACAGGCAGCGGCGCTTGAGCGCCTCCGTCAGCTCGCGCGAGTTGTTTGAGGTCAGCAGCACCACCGGGTGGGTTTTTGACTGGACCTTGCCCAGCTCCGGGATCGAGATCTGGAAGTCCGAGAGCACCTCCAGCAGCATCGCCTCGAACTCCTGGTCGGTCTTGTCGATCTCGTCTATGAGAAGGACCACCGGCTGCTCGCTTGAGATCGCGCTCATCAGCGGGCGCGCCAGCAGGAACTCCTCGCCGAAGATGTCCTCCTGCACGTCGCTCCAGCCTGCCTCGCCTGCCTCCGCCTGGATGCGCAGCAGCTGCTTGCGGTAGTTCCACTCGTACAGCGCCTTGGCCTCGTCCAGTCCCTCGTAGCACTGCAGGCGCACCAGCTCGCGGCCCAGGTAGCGCGCCAGGGCCTTGGCCAGCTCGGTCTTGCCCACTCCGGCGGGGCCCTCCACGAGCACGGGCTTGCCAAGCTTGGTGGCCAGGTATGCCACCAGCGCGGTTGCCTCTTCGGGGAGATAGCCCACCGCGCGCAGGCCGTCCGCCACGTCGGCGGCGCTGGTTGGCGTCGGAGGAGCTTGGGCGGCCATGCTCGGGAATGATAGGTGCGCGCGGGCCTGGATGGAGGATGAGGTCGAGGGACTGAGGCGCGTGGAGAAGCAGGTCGCTGAGTTCGCCGTCCGTCGGGCGCGGGAGCTTGCCGGCGATGAATCAGAGTCCTGGGGTTTGACAGCGCGTAAGCGCTGGAGTTTCCTTTAGGGCTTGACAACACTTACGGCTTGTGCTTATAGTGCTCTTGCCCTGTTGTCCTTGGTTTGGGCGGCGGGTATTGATAGGTCGGGTTTGGGTCCTCCCGCTTGTGCGGGTTTCCATGGGACCGCAGGGATCGTCGGAGAGGGATTTCGATCGTTGTTTTCAAGAGTGTTCTGGGATGAGTGATCTTGCATTCACCGCGCTTGGCGCGGCCAATGGTCTTACGGCTCCGTTTGGGGTTGTAACTAGATGCGTCAGCATCACTGACGCATCTCTCTCTCTCTCTCTCTCTCTCTCTTGGCCCGGTCGGTTAGCTTCTAGGGCCTTCCACCGCCGTCATCCGGCGGCTCGCTCCGGCCAGACGGGCCGGGTTGGTCTCTCGCGCGCGTCGCGCGCGTTGGTGGCGCGTCTTCATGTGCTCGCCTCGGGTTGTGTGCCCGGGGCGATTCTGTGCTGTCCGGGCCTCCCGGGCGGTCGTGTTCTCGATTCCGGGAGGGGATGGATTTGATGCGGCGGTTCATGCTGGCGGTTGCTGCTGGTCTCTGTGTGGTGGCATTTGGGGTTTTCGGGGGTGTGGCGCCGGCGCTGGCGGCGAGCGAGTTCGGCGAAGAAGGCTCGGGGGCGGGGCAGTTCGTGGAACCGCGCGGCGTGGCGGTGGATCAGGAAAGCGGCGCTGTGTATCTCGTGGATCGCAACAACTTTCGCTTGGAGAAGTGGGGGGGTGGCGGAGAATTCCTGTTCGCGTCGGGTTGGGGTGTCGCGGATGGGCACACCGAAGCGGCGCAGACGTGTACGACCCTGTGCTTCAAAGGGGTTGAAGGCTCCGGTGCCGGCGAGTTTGGCGGCTTCACGGAGGGTGTGGCGGTCGACAACGATCTGTTGAGCGCCTCGCACGGCGATGTGTACGTGTTCGACATTGCGAACCATCGGGTCGAGAAGTTCGACCCCACGGGCAGCTTCGTTCTTGCGTTTGGTCATGAAGTGAACGCTGTGACGCACGGGAACGTATGTCTGGCGGGGGAAGCGTGCCAGGCCGGCACGAGCGGCGGTGGCACAGGTGAATTCGGTCCGGCGGAAGGCGCCAGCATCGCGGTCGACGCAACGGGCACAGTGTTTGTGGGCGACAAGGAACGGGTGCAGGAGTTCAGTTCCGGTGGTGTGTATGAAGGGCAGATCGCGCTCCCCGGCGCCGGGTTCATCACGGGCGTGGCGCTCGACTCCAGCGGCGACGTGTACATCCTCGGCAGTGAGCTGAGCGGGGTGCACGAGTACGACGGATCGGGGACGGAACTGGGCGGACCACGTGACGCGGCTGGCGCACCGCTGACGATCGCAGTCGGCCCGGCCGGAGAGCTGTTCGTCAACGACGGCTCTGAAACCGGCCATCACATCCTGCTGTTCGACTCCGCGGGCAACGAGGTCGCGAGCTTCGACACCGGTCTCGAAGACGGCCAGCATGGTCTGGCGTGGGGCGAAGGCGTTGCCGGGTTGTATGTGCTCGGCAGAGCGGTGGTGCGGTTGGTGAGCCCGCCGCCCGCGGGGCCGCTGGTGCTGCTCGGCAGCGAGTCGGCCGCTGAAGCGCAGCCCACGACCGTGACGCTCGGCGCGTCGGTCAACCCCGAGAACGCCGAAACCAGCTACCGCTTCGAATACGGCACCAGCACGGCCTACGGGGCGAGCACACCCCCGGCCAGTCTGCCGGCTAGCTTCGAAGACCAGCCTGTGAGCGCCACCTTGAGCGCACTGCAGCCGCGCACCACCTATCACTACCGGGTCCTCGCGAGCAGCGCGGCGGGTACGACGTTCGGGCCGGATGAGACCTTCCAGACGCTGCCGCCGGTGTCGATCGACAGTGAGTCCGTCTCGCAGGTGACCTCCAACAGCGCCCTGCTCGAGGCGCAGATCGATCCGCTCGGCCTGGACACCACCTACCGGCTGGAATACGGGCCCACCACAGCGTATGGGACCAGTGTGCCGGTGCCCGACGGGGACGCGGGGTCAGGTAAGGCCGATTTTGCGGTGAGCGCTCCGATCGGAGGGCTGTCCGCGGGCTCGACTTACCACTATCGCGTCGTCGCCCACAACGCGCTTGGCACGGTCCAAGGCCCCGATCGCACATTCACCACACAGTCGCCGCCGGTATCGGGGTTGTTGGACGGTCGGGCCTGGGAGATGGTCTCCCCGCCGGACAAGCATGGTGCGTCACTCGAATCTCTCAGCCCGGCTTTTGGTGGCTTGATCCAGGCCGCGCAGGACGGGAGTGGGATCTCGTATCTGGCGAGCGCCCCGGTCGATCGGGAGCCGGCGGGTAACCGCAGCTTCGTGTTCACGCAGGTTCTCTCCGTGCGCGGACCGGATGGCTGGAGCTCGCAGGGAATTGCCACTGCCAATGAAGCGCCGGCGTTTCCATCCACGCTCAGCACGGGTGAATACAAGCTGTTCTCTGGAGATCTGTCAGTGGGGTTAGTCGAACCAAACGACGAATCGCAGCTGGTGCCGGGTGCGGCGAAGGTGACGCCCTACAGACGCGAAGCCGACGGTGCGTTCACGCCCCTGGTGCTCGCTGCCGGGCTGCCGCCAGGCGCCGTGCTGACAACGTTGGAAGGAGCTGAAATGTTCCAGGGCGCCTCTCCTGATTTGAGTCACATTGTCCTCTCCTCGCATGTCCCCTTGCTGCCCGGTGTTCCAAGCAATGAACGGGTGAGTCTCTATGAGTGGTCGGGCGGGTCGCTGCACGTGGTGAGCATCCTTCCCAACGGCACGCAGGCAGCCGTAGAAGGGGAGAATGCCGGGCTTGGCCACGAGGGGTTCGCAATCAGGCATGCAGTGTCCAATGACGGGTCGCGCATCGCCTGGTCTGCTACCAACGGCGGAGGTGGTGAACATCTCTACCTGCGTGACATGCGCCTGGAAAAGACGGTGCAGCTCGATGTCGTGGAAGCCGGCGCACAGGGCGGGCCGGGCGCTCCCTTTTTCCAGACGGCGAGCAGCGACGGGTCGAAGGTGTTCTTCACGGATCCATCGCGGCTGACGAAAGACGCGACCAGCCGTGAGAGCAAGCCTGATTTGTACATGTGTGAAGTCGGCGAGGCGGCGGGTGAGCCGACGTGCGCCTTGCAGGATTTGACCGTGGACGAGAACAGGGGAGAAGCGGCGAACATGCGGGAAATCGTGCTCGGTGCGAGTGAAGATGGCAGGTACGTGTACTTCGTCGCCAACGGCGCGCTGGCTGCGGGCGCTGTGCCGGGCAACTGTGGCGGTGCGCTGGACCATGCCGCGGGGGCTGTCTGCAATCTGTACGTGGATGACACGGTGACGGGCGTGAGGAGCCTCGTGGCGGTGCTCTCCAACGAAGACCTCTCTGACTGGGATGGCGGCAACGGCGGTGCGTCGATCCTGTCGACTGTGCGCGTATCGCCGAATGGGCGGTATCTGGCGTTCATGTCGACGCGCAGCTTGACGGGGTACGACAATCGCGACGCCAACAGCGGCCAGCCCGACGCGGAGGTGTTCCTGTATGACGCGAGCAGCGGCCGGATGACGTGCGCGTCGTGCAACCCGTCCGGTGAGCGTCCGACTGGTGTGTTCGACTCTGGGGGGTTCCCGGGGCTCCTAGTCGATCGCTACCAGGCCAGCGACTGGGGCGGTCATTGGCTGGCGGGATCGATCCCTGGATGGCAGCACGAGTCCGGGAACGGGCGCAACTCGTGGTATCAGTCGGATTACCTGTCAGACAGTGGCCGGCTGTTCTTCAACGCCGCCGATGCGCTTGTGCCGCAAGACACCAACGGCAAGGAGGATGTGTACGAGTACGAGCCGGCCGGCGTCGGCGCGTGCGCCGGTGTGCCTGGTTGCGTGGGCTTGATCTCCTCAGGCACCTCGGGTGAAGAATCGGCGCTGCTGGACGCCAGCGAAGCGGGCGACGACGTGTTCTTCCTGACGGCGTCGCGGCTGGCGCCGCAGGATGTGGACAGGGCGCTTGACGTGTACGACGCACGCGTCTGCACGGCCGCCTCGCCGTGCCTGGCGAGCCCGGCGGCGTCTTTGCCGGTGGCGTGCGCGAGCAGCGACTCCTGCCGTGGCGCCGGGAGCGCTCAGTCGAACGTGTTCGTCGCTCCGGCGAGCACAGGTGTGGCGAATGCAGGGAATCTCGTCTCGCCATCCGCGGCCAAGACGAGGGTGAAGGCCAGGCGCGCGACAAAGGCACAAAAGCTGGCCGCTGCGCTGCGGACATGCCGCAAGAAGCACGGGCGCAAGCGGCGCGTGTCATGTGAAGCGAAGGCGCGGAGGTTGTACGGGAAGGGCGCCAGGGCGAAAAGCGTCCGGGGCGCCGGGGCTACAGGGAAGGACAACAGGTGATCAGGGTGTCATCGACCGGGAGAAGGATGCGCACGATGATTCGTTGGGCGGTGCCGCTGGGTGTGCTGCTGGCGTGTTTGACGGCGGTCTCGCAGGCGTCCGCCACGGTGCCGTGGTGGAACGTGTCCTCGACCGCGCGGCCGGCGAGCCTGCCGCCGGGTGGGGAAGGCACGATCCTGGTGAAGGCGCTGAACGTGGGCGATGAGACCAGCTCGGGCGATGTGACGATCAGCGACGTTCTGCCCGCAGGTGTCGCGGCGCAGAGCGTGGGTCTCTTCTCGACGCCGGTCGGGGCCGGACGGGTGGATCTGAGCTTCCTCGGAACCTGTGAAACGTCGCCCGGCCGTGTGCAGTGTGTCTACCCGGAATACATGCCCACCTTGAGGCCCTATGAATACGTCGAACTGCAGATCGCGGTGAAGGTCGAACCCGGCGCCGCGTCGGGGCCGAGCCACGTGCAGGTCAGCGGTGGTGGCGCGCCGCGCGCGTCGCTTGAACAGCCGCTTGTCGTGGACGGGTCCTCGACGCCGTTTGGCGTCGAGGATTTCCGGATGGTCCCCGAAGAAGAGGGCGGGGCGGTTGACACTCGCGCCGGCTCGCACCCGTTTCAGCTCTCGACGACGCTCGCGCTCAACCAGACGGCGGATGTGAGCAAGCCCCCCGCATTGCCCAAGGACCTGCGCTTCGACCTGCCGCCGGGCCTGGTGGGGGATGCGACGGCGGTCGCGCAGTGCAGCGAACGCGACTTCTCGCAGCTCTCGCCGCTGGGTTCGAGCAATCTCTGCTCGGCGAACACCGTGATCGGCGTCGCCACCGTGGACGTCTACACCAACATCCTCGAATCGTATTCGGTGCCTTTGTTCAACCTGACGCCGGCCCGCGGTGAGCCCGCCAGATTCGGGTTCGAGGTCGTCAGGGCGCCGGTGACGATCGACACCTCCGTGCGCTCGGGTCGCGACTACGGCGTGGTGGCGAGCACGAGCAACATCACGCAGCTCGCGGGGTTCCTGGACACGCAGTTGACGTTCTGGGGCGTCCCCGGTGACCCGCGGCACGACTCCTCGCGTGGCTGGGCATGTGTCGAGGGCGGCCAGAACATCGGCGAAAGCGAACCATGCGTGCCGGAGGCGCAGCACAGCCCCGCGCCCCTGTTGACGCTCCCCACGGCGTGTGAAGGGCCGTTGTCGGTCGCCTTGGAAGGCGATTCGTGGCCGACCAGTGCGAATCCTCAGGGGATCGTGCTGCCACGCATGGAATACGCGCCCAAGGACATGTTCGGCCGGCCCTTGGGCATGACGGGCTGCGATCAACTGCCGTTCAGCCCGTCGATCACGGTGACCCCGGAGACGCACGCGGCGAGCACGCCGACGGGCCTCGATGTGGACGTGCACCTGCCGCAGGACACGACCAGCACCGTCAGCGGGCTGGGTGAGGCCGCGATCAGGCAGGCCACCGTCACGCTGCCGCAGGGGATGTCGCTGGACCCTTCCGGCGCCGGTGGCCTGGAGGCGTGCTCTGAGGGGCAGGTCGGATTCGAAGGGGCCGCCGAGGATGGGACGCAGCTGTTCTCCCCGAGCATCGGGGAGCCGTTCTGCCCGGACGCCTCGAAGGTCGGGACGGCCAGGATCGACGTGCCGATCCTCCCCAATCCGCTCGAAGGCTCGGTATATGTCGCCGCCCAGAACACGAACCCGTTCGGGTCGCTGGTGGCGATCTACATCGTGGCGAACGATCCCGTATCGGGGGTGCTCGTGAAGCTCGCCGGTGAAGTCGCCCTCGACCCCGTCACGGGGCAGTTGACGAGCACGTTCAAGAACACGCCTCAGGCCCCTGTGGAAGATCTCGAACTGCACTTCTTCGGTGGGCCGCGTGGTCCGCTCGTCACGCCCGCCGCGTGTGGGACGTACACCACGAGCGCGTCCTTCGCTCCGTGGTCCGGGACCTCGGCGGTGAATGCGTCCTCGGCGTTTGAAGTCACCAGTGGGCCGGGTGGGACCGCGTGTCAGAGCCCACAGCCGTTCGCCCCGTCGTTCACCGCGGGTACCACCAGTCCGCAGGCCGGCGCGTTCAGCCCGTTCACCGCGTCGCTCACACGCGGGGATGGCGACCAGGGTCTCTCCGGCGTGTCGGTGAGGACTCCGCCCGGGGTGCTGGGGATCATCAAGGGAGTCGAACGGTGCCCCGAGCCGCAGGCTGCCCAGGGCGCGTGCGGTGCCGGGAGCCTCATCGGGCACACCACGGTCGCCGCGGGGGCCGGCAGTGAACCGTTCGACGAGCAGGGGCAGGTGTTCCTCACCGGCCCTTACAAGGGCGCCCCGTTCGGGCTCTCGATCGTGGTGCCCGCTGTCGCGGGGCCGTTCAACCTCGGCAACGTCGTGGTGCGCGCCGCGATCCACGTGGACCCGCACACCGCCCGGATCGCTGTCGTGAGCGACCCGTTGCCCACGATCCTGCAAGGCATCCCACTGCTGGTTAAGAAGGTGAACGTCACGATCGACCGGCCCCGGTTCATGTTCAACCCCACCGACTGTGAGCCTCTCAGCGTGGACGGCTCGCTGACCAGCACCCAAGGCGCGCAGGCCGAGGTGTCCAGCCGCTTCCAGGCGGTGAACTGCGCGACCCTGCCGTTCAAGCCTTCGTTCAAGGTCTCCTCGCAGGCCCGCACGAGCAAGCGCAACGGGGCGAGCCTGGACGTGAAGGTCGGTTCGGGCGCCGGGCAGGCGAACATCGGCAAGGTCGCCGTGTCGCTGCCCAAGCAGCTGCCCTCGCGGTTGACGACGATCCAGCAGGCCTGCCCGCAGGCCACGTTCGCGCAGAACCCCGCCTCGTGCCCCGCCGGGTCGACGATCGGTACCGCCACGGCCACCACGCCGGTCCTCGCCCTCCCGGTGACGGGGCCCGCCTATCTCGTCTCACACGGTGGTGCGGCGTTCCCCGATCTGGTGCTGATCCTGCAGGGCGAAGGGGTCACGCTCGAGCTCGTGGGGAGCATCGACATCAAGAAGGGCGTGACCTCCAGCACCTTCGCGAGCGTCCCCGATGCGCCGATCTCAAGCTTCGAGCTGAAGCTGCCTGAGGGTCCGCACTCGGGGCTGACAGCCGTGCTGCCGGCGAAGGCCAAGGGGAGCCTGTGTGGCACGAGTCTCGCGATGCCCACCACGCTCACCGGGCAGAACGGGGCGCAGATCAGGCAGTCCACGAAGATCGCCGTCACCGGGTGCGCCAAGGCTAAGAAGAAGGCCAAGGCGAGGAAGAAGCACGGGGCCACAGCCAACTCGCGCCAGAAGGCGAAGAGGAAGTAGGCGGGTGCTTGTGGCTGCTCGTGAGCGTGGTGTCGAGGCGCGTGGGCGTGCGCGTCCCCGGCAGGACGGGTTGCCGCGGGAGCACGTGACCGAGATCCAGCGCGTGCGCATCTTGGGCGCGATGGCCGAGGTCGCCTCCGAGCGGGGGGCCGGTGCGGCGAGCGTCGCGCACGTCGTCGCCCGGGCCGGGGTGTCGCGAAGGACGTTCTATGACCTCTTCGAGGACCGCGAGGACTGCTTTCTCGCGACCTTCGATGAGGCTGTGGCGCAGGCCGCGGGGCCCGTGGTAGCTGCTTTTGGGGCTGAGGGTCGGTGGCGGGAGCGGGTGCGCGCCGCATTGCTTGCGCTGCTGATCTTCTTTGAGGAGGAGGCTGCGTTGGCGCGGTTCTGTGTCGTGGAGGCCTTGGCTGCCGGGCCACATGCGCTCGAGCGTCGTTCGCGGGTCTTGGATCGGCTGGTATGGGCTGTGGATCAGGGTCGTGCCGAGCGTCCTTTGCGGGTCCCGGAGCCGCCGCCGCTGGCGGCTGAGGGCGCGGTTGGCGCGGTGTTGTCGGTGATCCACCGGAGGCTGGCGGCCAACGGGAAGGAGCCCCTCACAGACTTGTTGGGTGAGCTGACGAGCGCGATAGTGCTGCCTTACCTTGGTGTCTCGGCGGCCCAGAAGGAGCTGCATCGGGCGGCCCCACCAATCAAAACAAAAAAGAAAAGCACGCCAGGAGATCCCCTGGAGGGACTCGATATGCGTATCACATATCGCACTGTCAGGGTTCTCATTGCGATTGGCTCTGGGCCTGGGGCCAGTAACCGCGAGATCGCCACTGTCGCCGGTATAGCTGACCAGGGTCAGGTCTCCAAACTCCTTACGCGCCTTGAGAGTCTCGGGCTCGTTCGCAACGACGGCAGCGGGCACGCCAAGGGGGCGCCCAATGCCTGGGTGCTCACGCGGCGCGGGCTTGACGTCGAGCGCGCTATTCGCGTGCAGACGGCTTCGCGCGCGGGCGCCGTATGAGGGGGGGCTCGGGGCGGCGCGCCGCGCGCATTCTTGCGCCTGCCCAGGCCATCGCGCCTGCGGCTGCCAGGGCGAAGAAGATGCCCCACTGGATGCCTACGTTGGCCGCTATGCCGTGGCCGCCGATGCCCGGCTTGTCGAACAGGCGCCATACCAGCAGCGCCGCCACCCACAGGCCCGCCAGCAGCACGATCGCGCCGTCGCTGCCGGGGAGGTGAAACTTGCGGCCTTGGCCGCGGGCTGCCAGCAGGACCAGGACCGCCACCGCCACCAGCAGCACCGCCGCCTCTACGAAGCTGAACACCGCCCAAGCGCTCAGGTTCTGGCTGACCAGCGGCTGCGCACGTCTGGCGCTCACCACCGCGTTCTGCTGGTACCAGGGCAGGAACATCGATACGAACAGCGCGATGGCCGCGGCGCCTGCCAGGCGCTGCTCACGGCTCAGCTCGTCCCAGATGTCCACCGCTCGATTGTATGGCTGCCCGCAGCCTCATCGGCTCACCTTGCCGCAGCGAGGAGTGGGTGCGACGTGCGGGTGCGAGGAGCGGCGGGGTTTACTCCAGGGCCGCATGTGGGCACAATGGTCAGCAACGTGCGCGCGCTTCTCGCTCAGGGCTACGGCTCTCCTGCTTCTCAGCTCGTGCTCGGCGAGGCGCCCGAGCCGCGGCTTGCTAGCGACCCGTCTCGCCCGCAGGTGCTCGTGCGCATGCGCGCCGCCGCGCTCAACCCTTTTGATCTGAAGCTCCTCTCAGGGGCCTTTCAGGGTGGCTCATCGGTCGAGTTTCCCTACGTGCTCGGCATGGATGGCGCCGGCACCGTCGACGCCGTGGGCGAGGGGGTCGATGGTGTGGCTGTCGGGGATGATGTGCTGGGCTTCTTCGGACGCACCCCTGGGACGATCGCCGAGCTCGCTCTGCTCGATGCCGGCTATCTCGCGCCGCTGCCCGCGGGGCTCGATCCGCTGGCGGCCGCCGCTCTGCCCGAGTCGGGCATCACCGCCAAGACGCTCTTGCGGGCGGTTGAGCCCGCGGCGGGGCAGAGCCTGCTCGTCATCGGGGCAACCGGTGGTGTCGGCATGTTCGTCGTGCAGCTCGCCCGTGCCGCTGGCGTTGAGGTGCTGGCCACCGCGGGGCCTGCCGAGGCCGCCTACGTGCTTGGGCTGGGGGCCGCGCATGCGCTCGACTACACCTCCGAGGATCCTGCTGAGCTGGCGCTCGCTGTGCACCCTGAGGGAGTGGATGCCCTCATCGATCTCGTCAATGGTGGCGACGCGGTGTTGAAGAGCGCACAGGCTCTGCGACCGGGCGGCAACTTCGCCTCGCCTCTCGGGGGGCCTGAGGATCTCGGTCGCGGCATTCGCGCGTCTTATGTGAGCCTCACGCTGCTGCCGGGCGATCTGGAGGATCTCGCCACGCGGGCGGCCGCGGGGTCTTTGCGCGTTGAGGTCTCGCGCGTGTATCCCTTCGCGGAAGCCGCGCAGGCGTTTGAGGACTTCGCCTCCGGGCACACTCGCGGCAAGCTCGTCGTCGATCTCGGCGCGAGCTGAGCTTGCTAGTGCTTCGCGGTCGCGGCTGACACCGCGACCGCGCCTGTCGTGCTTTCGCGGTTGCCTGCCAGATCTACCGCGCTGAGGCTCACTTCGTAGATCCCTCCTTGTGCGGGGGTCGCCCACAGGAGCTTCGGCTTGCCGCCCGCGAGCGTCGCGCGGTTGCTCCACACCACGTGCCCGCCTTTGCGGATCGTCATCGACACCGTCGAGATCTTCGACAGCGCGATCTTCACGCCGGAGCGGGTGCCGCCGCGCAGCGTCTTGCTGAGCACTTCCACCGTCGGCGGCGTGTGCACGTCTGCCCTGAAGCGTTCTCCCGTCGTGCAGTAGATCGCATCGGCCGCGATCGGCGTGGGGGCGGGGGTCGCTGTGGTCGATGTCGTGGTTGTGGTGCTGGCGCTGGTGCTCGTGCCTGTCGGCGTGCCTCCGGCCGGCGTCGGCGCGGTCGGCGCGGCCGCAGCGGGGGGCGGCGTCGGCGCCAGCGGCAGGCCGCCGTGGGTGCGCTGGCGCAGGTGTTCGAGGAATTCCGCCAGCAGTTCGTGGTAGTTGAGGTTCGATTCTTCGTGCTGGTCATACAGCGACCATGCCCCTGTGTCGTAGTGGGGCACCTCCGCGCGCGCCTCCGCGTCGCCTGCTTCAAAGAGCTGCTGGCCCAACGGGTCCTGCGTGATCGCGGTGTAGTCGTACAGGCCGATCACCGCCTGAACAAAGCCATTGAGGATGTGGTCGCTCGGCGCGTAGGTGTACTCGGCGTACTCCGCGCCTGCCGGGGTGCTCACGCGCACGCCTTCCGGCGGGGGCTTCTGGAAGATGCCAAGCGCGTGCTGCGCTGTCGTCAGATAGGCCTGATTGTGCAGTCTCTGCCAGCCGCGCGAGAAGGCCTGCAGCGCTGTGCCTTGGGAGAGGCCGCTGGTCCACGGTGGCAGGCCGCCGTCGAACTGGAACATGTACTCCCACGCGACTCCTCCTGCGCGCTGGGTTGCCAGAGGGGCCGCTTCATCGAGCAGTTCGGCCAGCGCCGTGTTGTTGTGGGAGAGGTAGTAGCCATTGGCCGTGCCGAAGGTGCCCAGCCACTGGATCTCAATGCCCTGGCCTGGGTAGTACTCCCACACCAGCTTGCTGCCTGGCACGCTCACGCGCGACTTCGGCGAGAGCAGGTACTTCGTCGTCCACCATTCGCGGTTGCGTTCCAGCGTCACGAAGACCACGGGGAGACGGCTTGGGATCAGGGCTTTGCTGGCCGCCATCGCTTCCACGTTCGCCACCACGCCCGCGAGCTCTGAGTGGCGCGTGCCTGTCAGATGGGTAAGCGAGCGGCGGGCGGCGCTGAATGCGCTCGCGTAGTGGGCGTATTCCGCCGCGCTGATCTGGTTCGTGCGCTGCAGCGCTTGCAGGGCCGCCGTGACCGTCACGCGCCGGGGCGATGCCGCTCGCAGCGGAGCCACGATGGTCAGTGTCAGGGCAATTGTGGCCGCCAGGAGGGCCAGGGTGAGGGGCGGCGCGGGCCGCTGGGCCACGCCTTTGAGGATGCGCACAGGCACGATGCTAAGGCCGGCGAAGCCTTTGCGGCGCAGGTTCTATTGCGATACCCTTCGCTGGCCAGTTGACTGACTGGTCAATCTATCTTTCGCGCGGCCCGCTCGGGGCGGCGTCGTCCCCAAGGAGATCACGAGAGAATGGTCGATTTCACGCTCAACGACGAGCAGAGGAACCTGCGCGAGATGGCGCACGACTTCGCCGAGAAGGAGATCCGCCCCGTCGCCTGGGAGTACGACAAGGAGGGCACCTGGCCGAAGGAGATCATCCAGAAGGCCTGGGAGGTGGGGCTCATGAACACCCACATCCCCGAGGAGTACGGCGGCCCCGGTATCGGCTACCTGGAGGGCTGCTTGATCGAGGAGGAGCTGTCCTGGGGCTGCTCCGGGATTCAGACCTCGCTCGGGTGCAACGGCTTGGCCACCGCGCCGATCGTGCTCGGGGGGTCTGAGGAGACCAAGAAGAAGTATCTGGGGATGCTGACCGAGGAGCCCAAGCTCGCCTCGTTCTGCCTGACCGAGCCCGATGCAGGGTCCGATGTCTCGGGGATGCGCACCACCGCCGTGAAGAAGGGCGACAAGTACGTCCTCAACGGGTCCAAGTGCTTCATCACCAACGGGGGCTATGCGGACTACTACACCGTGTATGCCAAGACCGACAAGGAGGCTGGGCACCGCGGGATCTCTGCCTTCGTCGTCGAGCGCGACTGGGGGGTCGTTGTCGACAAGAAGGAGGACAAGCTCGGGCAGCGCGCCTCGAACACAGCGACGATCTCGTTCAGCGATGTCGAGGTGCCGGAGGAGAACCTGCTTGGTGAGGAAAACAAGGGGTTCAAGCTGGCGATGATGACGCTCGATCGCACGCGGCCGGGGGTTGCGGCGATGGCTACCGGGATTGCTCGGGCGGCCTTTGAGTTCGCTACGGAGTACTCCAAGGAACGCGTGCAGTTTGGGGTGCCGATCGCGATGCACCAGGCGATTCAGTTCATCATCGCCGACATGGCCACTGAGATCGAAGCCGCGCGGCTGTTGACCTGGAAGTCGGCTGTGATGCTCGATAACGGCGAACGCAATACGCTGGTTTCTTCGCATGCGAAGCGGTTTGCTGCCGATACGGCGATGAAGACCGCCACCGAAGCGGTGCAGGTCTACGGGGGGTATGGGTTCATCAAGGAGTACCCCGTGGAGAAGCTCTTCCGCGACGCCAAGATCATGCAGCTGTATGAGGGGACATCGCAGATTCAGCGCTTGGTTATCGCGCGCGAGACGCTGCTGCCGCGGCGGGTGGAGGAGCCGGCAGCGGTTTGATTTGGGGTGGGCGGCGCGTCTGCCCTTAGGTTTGGAGGAACGGGGCCGCCTTTCGGGCGGCCCCGTTGTTGTTGGGGCTAGACTAGTTTTTGGCCTTCGGTAATGAAGGCTCCACCTTCGGTTTTTAACGAGCCGGACTTTTGGCCGCCCGTTATGCCGATTTCTTTACATAGTGCTTTGCTTTCTTGGGTTATCGTTGTAATACCTGTGACGTTCGATTTTATTTCTACTTCGCCCGTACCGGGCCCATTATTTAGTGTTACTGCTTGAAGTTCTTTGTTGCCGTCGGGCTGGATGGTGGTTGAGCAGAAGTTTTCGGCGGTCCCAATTCTCGCTTCGCAGCCGGGAGGAAAAATGCTTACTGATCCTGCGGTTAGGCTGCTCTGCTCGATTTGCAGGTTGCATTTGAGGGGTACTGTTAACAGCGATGTTGTCTGGCAGGTGCCCCATTTTTCGATTTTGAGTTGCTCGTGGGGGCCTTTGAGGGTGGGTGCTTGGTAGAAGAATTTCCCTTGCTGGGTGAAGGTTTTGACTTGGATCTGCCAGCCTCCCTTTGGTTCACCGGTGGCTGACTTGCAGGTGATGGGCTGGCCTGTGTTGGTCGCACGGATGACGATGGTAGCAGGGAACGACTTGATTTGTCCTTGGCTTTTTCCTGTCGTTGATTCAAATTCCCCCATGGCTGGAGCTGCGGAGACGGCTAGGACCGTCAGTACGCCGAGCGCCCCTATGAGGGCCTTGAATCTGGATTGCACGGTACCCTCCTTTGATAAATTGAGGTGGGTAGATTGAGATATCGATCCACCCACCTGGTCAACTAACGGCTAGATGGTTTATGCAAATGTTTGACCTTCGGTGATGAGGGCACCACCTTCGGTTTTGAACGTGCCAGTTTTTTGGCCGCCCGTCACGCCGGTTTCTTTACATAGCGCTTTATTTTCTTGATCTATTGACGAAATATTTTCGACATTAGATTTTATTTCCACTTCACTCACGCCGGTCTTCGACAGCGTTACTTTTTGGAGTTCTTTGTTGCCGTCTGGCTGGATAACGATCGCGCAGAAGTTTTCGGCGGTGCCGAATTTTGCTTCGCAACCGGGCGGGTAGACGCTTCCGGAGCCGCCGGCACTGCTCTGCTCGATTTGCAGATTGCATTTGACGGTGACCGGCAGCAGTGTCACTGTCTGGCAGGTGCCCCATTTTTCGATTTTTAGTTGCTCGTGAGGGCCCGTGAGAGTGGGTGCTTGATAGAAGAATTTCCCTTGCTGGGTGAAGGTTTTGACTTGGATCTGCCAGCCTCCCTTTGGTTCACCGGAGGCCGATTTGCAGGTGATGGGCTGGCCTGCTGTGGTCGCACGGAAGACCGTGGTGGCCGGGAACGACTTGATTTGTCCTTGGCTTTTTCCTATAGTTGATGAGAATTCTGCCATGGCAGGAGCCGCGGTGATCGCTAGAACCATCAGCACTCCGAGCGCTCCTAAGGAAGCCTTGATTCTGAACATTGCTTGGTACTCTCCTTGCATTGGGATTATTGAGAGTCTTCACCGTTGGCGGCGAAGGTGAGGCGATGGTGTCAAGCAGATTGGATCTGTTCAAGATGTCCCTCGCACAACAGTGAGCGATGTCGGTATGCATTAAGTTAGTTCAAACGCTGTAAAGCCCGTATTCAAGCCAGTTTCGCTGAGTCTTAGTACCGCCGGTAGATCTATTCAGTTGCGGGAAAATGTTTTTGTCTTCTCCAGGATGCGTACTAAACAGAGCACCTCGGCAATCTCGGACGCGGTCATGCTCAGCGAGCGGATCGCCTGGACTTTTGCTGCCGGCAGCTGCTGGGCGAGCGCACGGCCGCGGGGAGCGGTCAAGCAGACCATCGCTGGGCTCCTGGTTCCCCAGCCAAACCAGCCACAGCAGAGGAGACGCAACACGCTTGTGTCTCCGCATGCGAAACGGGTTTGCCGCTGATACGTCTACGAAGACCGCTATGGACGCCGTGCGGGTCTTTGAGGTATGGGGTTCGCCAAGGAGTACCTTGCCGAGAAGCTGTCCGCGATGCGAAGATGCAGTTAGTTGTATGCGGGGACTTCGCAGATCCGTCGGTTTGTTATTGCGCGGGAGGCGTTGTTGCCGTCGCGGGTCGAGGAACCGGCGGTGGTTGAGGGTCTGGTGGGTGGATCGAGGTATCGATCCACCCACCTTCGTCAACTAACGGCTAGATGGCTTATACGAGTTTTTGACCTATGGTGATAAGGGCTGCGCCTTCGGTTTTGAACGAGCCGGCCTTTTGGCCGCCTATCACGCCGACTTCTTTACATAGTGCTTTACTTTCTTGAGTTATCGTCGATATACCTGTGACGTTCGATTTTATTTCTACTTCGCCCGCTCCGGGACCATTTTTTAGTGTTACTGCTTGGAGTTCTTTGTTGCCGTCAGGCTGGATGGTGATTGCGCAGAAGTTTTCGGCGGTCCCAATTTTCGCTTCGCAGCCGGGAGGATAAACGCTACCTGATCCTGCGGTTAGGCTGCTCTGCTCGACTTGCAGGTTGCATTTGACGGCTACGGCCAACAGTGATGCTGTCTGGCAGGTGCCCCATTTTTCGATTTTGAGTTGCTCGTGGGGGCCTTTGAGGGTAGGTGCTTGTAGGAAGAATTTTCCTTGCTGAGTTGTGCCTTTGACTTGGATCTGCCAGCCGCCCTTTGGTTCGCCGGAGGCGGATTTGCAGGTTATGGGCTGGCCTGCTTCGGTCGCACGGAAGACCGTGGTGGCCGGGAATGTATTGATTGCTCCTTGGCTTTGTCCTGTCGTTGATTCAAATTCTGCCATGGCTGGAGCTGCGGCGACCGCTAGAATCGTCAGCACGCCGAGCGCTCCTAAGAGAGCCTTGAGTCTGAACATTGCTTGGTACATCTCCTTGTATTGGTTGTTTGAGAGTCCTCGCCGTTGGTGGGGAGGACGAGGCGATAGTGTCAGGCGGATTCGAGCACTTCAAGGCCCTCTGCATGTGAGATGGAGCGATGGCAGTCGGCGTTGAGCCGATTCAGGGCTGTAAAGGCTGGATTCAAGCCAGTTTGCTTGAACTTCGAGTAGCGCGAGCAGATCTATTCAGTCACAGAAAAATGTTTTTGTTTCTTCTAGATTACGTAATTTATACACAAATACAGTATTAAATACGTAAGGACAGGTCTCTGGGGCCTTGATCGATGGGGGCTAGACGACTCAAGTGATTTCTACCTAAGGTAGGAAACAGACGACTTTCATTGCGGGCATTCAAGTTATGCTCCGTCTCCTAAACAAGCCAAACGAGGGGTAGGGGCGTACATATGAGTTGTCTCAGGGGGCCAATATGAGGTGGCAGGGGTTGGCCCGTGCTTGCGTATGCTTCTGGAGTGCCCTTGGCTGCGCTGTGGCTTGGATGCTGCTGACGTGCGGGCTCAGCTTGGGGGCGCCCATTCTGCCTGACGGTCGCGCCTGGGAGATGGTCTCTCCATCGAACAAGAACGGTGGAGAGATCAACGGCATCGGTGGGATCACCCCCAACAACGGTCTGCCCGAAGGCGGTATCGTCCAGGCGAGCCCAGATGGCGATTCGATCACCTACCTATCGCTCCTGGCGTTTCCCGGCTCGACGGGTGGCGAACCCCTGGGTGCGCCTGTTGCCAGCCAGTACCTCTCCAGGCGCGGGGTCGACCGTTGGTCGACCAAAGATATCACGGAAGCCTTGAACTCCAAGACGTATCCGTCGGTTGGAAGCGGCGCACCCTACGAGGCGTTTTCGTCCGACCTGTCGCATGGGCTGATGATCAATGGATCCCCTCCGCCAATAGAAAACCCCCCCCTCGGGGGCGGTCCGGAAAGATATTTGAACTACTACGTGAGAGATAACAGCACTGGCGGCTATGAAGCGATCTTGACCCACCCGCCGGTCGAAGGACCAGCCTCATTCTTTATGAGGCTGGAGGGTGTCACGGCCGATCTGAAGCACGTCGTCGTGGCCACGCGGGCGGCGCTGACACCGGAAGCCAGTCAACAGCCGGAAGGCAATCTGTATGAGTGGAGCGACGGGAGTTTCCAGCCTGTCAACGTGCCTATTGGTGCGACTCACATTGGCGAAACGGGCGGAGGTGGAGCGCTGCTGGGCGGCGGATTGGATGAGAGGCGCGCGATCTCAAGCGACGGTAGACGAGTGTTCTGGACCCAGGAACGCTCGCTGCTCGTCCGGGAGAACATCGGGACGCCACAGGCGGAAACGGTGCGGGTCGACGCGAGCCTTGGAGGGGAAGACGTCGGCGGCGAAGGCGTCTTCAGGACCGCAAGCGTCGACGGTTCGAAGGTGTTCTTCACCGACGGATTGCGGCTTACTCCAGGCTCGACGGCTGACTTTGGTCTCAGTCAGCGAGGGGCGGCTCACGAAGATCTCTACATGTTCGATGTCGAAACTAGGCGGTTGACAGATCTCACGCTCGACGCCTCAGATCTAGGTGGAGCCTCGGTGGTCGGCGTATTGGAAGCGAGCGAAGATGGTTCCTACGTCTACTTTGTGGCCAAGGGCAGTCTTCCTGGTACTGGAGCCATAGCAGGAAACCTTAATCTTTACGCTTGGCATGAAGGAGAGGTCAGGCTGATCGGCGTTCTCTCAAGCAACGACAGCGGGCATGCTGGGTTTCTCGAACCAACGGTGGCCCACGATTGGGAACCATTTGGTGTGAGGACAGCAAACGTCACCCCTGATGGGCAGCGTCTGTTGTTCATGTCCAGCGCCAGTGTGACCGGCTACAACAACATCGATACTACGACGGGCCTGCCAGACGAGGAGGTCTATCTGTACGACTATGCCGCGAACAAGGTGACTTGCGTTTCATGCCGTCCGGATGGTCATCGGCCGGCGGGTCCCTCGGGCTTTCCGGGAGGTACGCCATGGGAGACGATCGAAGTATTGGGGACCTATCAGCCGCGCACGCTGTCGACGGATGGCGAGCGCGTGTTCTTTGACAGCGGCGATGCGATTGTGCCGCAGGACACTAATGGCGTACAGGATGTATATGAGTGGGAGCAGGATGGTGTTGGCACGTGCGCGAGCAGCGGCGGCTGCATTTCTCTGCTCTCCGGTGCGACAAGCACCAGCGATTCGGCGTTTGTCGATGCCAGCGCTGATGGAAGCGACGCTTTCTTCGTGACACGCGCGCAACTGGTCCCACAGGACGGAGACCAGTTGCGCGACCTCTATGACGCACGCGCGGGGGGAGGATTCCCGTCTGCTCCCGCGGAAGTGCCTTGTGAAGCGGAAGAATGCCTTAGCCCCCCTGCGCCGGGCGCAAGCGTCACGTCGCCTGTCAGTGCTGTCTTCAACGGCGCCGGCAATGTTCTTGCGGCGCCGCCGCCGGCAAAGACAGTCAAGGTCAAGCATCCGACCAAGCACAAAAAGCGCAGCAAGCGTGCGAAGAAAAGAGCGCGCCACGCAACTGCTCGTGGGGCCCACAACGTATCGGGCAGGCGATAGACAATGCTCAAGAGGTTTCTCATTCCTGCCGTTGTGTTTGCAGCATCGCTGGCCTGCGTTGTGCCGGCCCTAGCGAGCTTGCGCTTTCAGAGCTTTAGCTACAAGGCTGTCAACCTCGACGGCACTCCGGCGACGCAGGCTGGCTCGCATCCGTGGGAATTGCAGACTTCGTTTGTCGTGAACAGCAGGATGGATGGCCTTGAACGTGAAGTCCCGGATCAGGACATAAAGGATGTCGAAGCGGAACTGCCGCTTGGGCTGGTGGGAAATCCCAACGTGACCCCCAAGTGCTCGATCCAGCAGTTCACGACTCCCCCCAACAAGGAACCCGGCGTCCTCACGGAAGGCACGAGCTATTTGTTCTCGGGCGCCAGCTGCCCCAGTGACACGCAGGTCGGCTATGCGGACGCCAAGCTGCCCGGCGATCACTTCCTGGGTGTTTACAATCTGGTCCCGCCACATGGCGTGCCCGCGGAGTTCGGTTTCAACTTTGTTGGGTCGCCGGTCCTGTTCACGGCATCGCCCAATGCCGACGGCAGCTACGGGCTTGTGGTCCACGCTCGCAATGCAAGCCAGGCTTTGAACTTCTTTGGCGCTGCCGTGACTCTCTGGGGTGTCCCTGCGGATCCCCAGCACGATCCGCTGCGTGGTGAATGTCTCGGGGAAGGTGGCAAGCCGGTCGCGGTTCCGGGTGGCTGTCATACGAGCCTGCCCTTGCTCCCCTTCTTGACCCTACCCACGAGCTGTGCAGAAGAACCGCCGGTGATGTCGATCCGTGCGGATGCTTGGCAGGAGCCGGGTGTCTTCATCAGCGCCGTGTCCCCGAACCAGGATCCCTTTGGCAACGCCGTTGGTCTCTCGGGCTGTAGCCATCTCGATTTCAGCCCGTCGCTGACTCTCGGCCCCAGTGTGTCGGCCGCTGACTCGCCTACAGGTTTGGAAGCCGATCTGAAAGTGCCTCAGAACGAAAGCCCGAACGGTCTTGCCGAGTCGCATCTCAAGAGCGCCGTCGTGACGTTGCCGTCGGGCATGGTCGTGAACCCGTCGGCCGCTGACGGGCGGGAAGCCTGCACGTCGGCTCAGATCGACCTCAACAGTCAGACGCCGGCGCATTGCCCGGACTCCTCAAAGGTGGGCACCGTGGTGGCCACCACGCCGCTGCTGGAAAAGCCGCTGGAAGGCGCGGTCTATCTAGCGCAGCAGGAAGACAACCCGTTCAACAGTCTGCTGGCGATCTACGTCGTCGTGGAAGGCGATGGTGTACACGCCAAGCTGGCTGCACAGGTTCATGCCGACCCCGTTTCGGGCCAGCTCACAACCACCTTCGACGGAAACCGCCTATACGGTGCGACGAGCCCGCGCGAAGGCGAGCCGCAGTTGCCGTTCAGCGACCTGAAGCTGAAGTTCTTCGGGGGCCCCCGCGCCGCGCTAATGACTCCTGAGTGCGGCGAATATGCGGCCAGTGCGCAGCTCGCGCCGTGGTCGGGCACGCCGGCCGTCGCGCCTACGATTCCGTCGTTCAAGATAAGCACCCACTGTGGTGGTGGTTTCGCACCGTCATTTACCGCTGGGACCGAAAACAACCGGGCTGGCAGCTTCAGCCCGTTTGTGACCAGCGTCTCGCGCACCGATCAGGATCAGAAGCTGGGTCAGGTGAGCTTGAAGATCCCTCAGGGGCTCCTCGGGATGCTCTCGGCTGTCTCGCTCTGTGACGATGCCAACGCCGCACTCGGTACGTGCCCTGCGGCCAGCAGAGTCGGGCACCTGACGGCGGCTGCTGGCGCTGGCCCCAATCCGGTGTCCCTGCCGCAGGCCGGCAGGCAGGAAGACCCCGTTTTCCTGACAGGCCCCTACAAGAATGCGCCTTTCGGCATAGCCATCGTCGCCCACCCCGAAGCCGGCCCCTTCAACCTCGGGCCGCCAATCATCGTACGCGGCGGGATCTACGTCGATCCGCATACCGCGCAGATCACCGTGATCACCGATCCGCTGCCCACCATCGTCAAGGGCATACCGCTCGATATCCGCTCGGCGACCGTCACGATCGACCGGCCGGGGTTCATGTTCAATCCCACTAGCTGCGCACCGCTTGCCGTGAGCGGCACGATCGTCTCTACACAGGGTGCCAGCGCGGATGTTGCAAGCCGCTTTCAGGCAGCCGACTGCGCCTCGCTGCCCTTCAAGCCCACCTTCAAGGTGTCCACGCAGGGCGCCACGAGCAAGAAGCTTGGGGCATCGCTGGATGTGAAGGTCACCTCTGGGGCGGGGCAGGCGAACATTGGCAAGGTCATGGTGACGCTTCCAAAGCAGTTGCCTGCGCGCTTGACGACCCTTCAGAAAGCCTGTACCGAGGCGGCATTCGCGGCAAACCCGGCCTCTTGTCCGGTTGAGTCCAACGTCGGTATTGCCAAGGCCGTGAGCCCGGTGCTGAACGTTCCGCTGATTGGCCCCGCCTATCTGGTCTCTCACGGAGGTGCGGCTTTCCCCGACCTCGTCGTTGTTCTCCAGGGTCAGGGAGTGAGGCTTGACTTGGTTGGCAACACCAACATCAAGAAGGGCATCACCACGAGCGCCTTCAACACCGTTCCCGATGCGCCGATCTCCAGCTTCGAGCTGAAATTGCCGCAGGGGACACACTCTGCGCTGACCTCCAATCTGCCTGCCGCAGATCATGGGAGCTTCTGTGGCACAAAGCTCACTCTCCCTGTGGCGCTCACCGCTCAGAGCGGCGCGCAGCTCAGGCCCAGCGTCAAGGTGGCCATCGCTGGTTGTCCCAAGGCGCGCAAGGCCCGCAAGGCCGCGAAGGCTCGTAGGAGGGTTTTCCCAGGCGCTAGGCGCTCATAGCGCGCCGGCGTCCGGTTGGCTAGGCTCCTGGCTCCCCAGCCAAGCCAGCCACAGCAGAGGAGACCTAAAGCATGTTCGTGTTCAAAGCCGCCGTCGTCGGCGCCGGCACTATGGGCGGCCAGATCGCTCAGACGATCGCCGCCGCCGGCATCCCCGTGGTCCTCAAGGACATCAGCCAGGAGCTGGTGCAGGCGGGGCTGGACGAGGCGCGCAACGTCACCTCTGGGCAGGCCAACAAGCTGGCCGAGAAGGGCAAGATCACTCCCGAGCAGGCGCAGGCGCAGATCGATGAGGTGCTCGCTCGCATCCACGGCACGACCTCGTATGAGGGCTTTGGCGATGTGGACTTCGTGATTGAGGCCGTGCCCGAGAAGATGGCGATCAAGCAGACCGTCTTCGCCGAGCTCGACGCCGCCACGCCGGGGCACGCCATTCTCGCCTCCAACACCTCTTCGCTGTCGATCACCGAGATCGGCGAAGCCACGCTGCGCCCCGATAAGGTCGTTGGCTTCCACTACTTCTACCCCGCCTCGATCATGCCTTTGATCGAGATAGTCGAGGGCGAGGAAACCTCCGCGGAGACTGTCACTGCCGCGCTTACCTTCGCGCAGACGATCCGCAAGCAGCCCATCACTTGTGCCGAGGTCCCCGGTTTCGTCGTCAACCGCATTCTCAATGCCGGCACATCCGAGATCTGGCGCGAGCAGGAGCAGAAGGGCCTCTCGATCAAGCAGATCGATGAGGGCGTGGGCGCCGCCGGCGTGATCCCCATGGGGCCCTACTTCCTCGTCAACCTGCTGGGCCTCGATACCGTCCTGCACGTCGCCGAGCATCTCGCCGAGTCCTACGGCGATGAGCGCTTCTACGTGCCCAAGGGCATGCAGAAGCTCGTCTCCGAAGGCAAGCTCGGCGCGAAGACCGGAGGGGAGGGCTTCTACAGCGCTCAGGGCGAGCCAAACCTGCAGGGGGACAAGGAGCCCGACGTGCAGGAGCTGGTTGAGCTGCTTGTGCTCAAGACCTTCGTTGAGGCCTGCCTGGTGTTGGAGGAGGGTGTTGCCACGCACCGCGACATCGACTTCGGGCTCATGGCCGGTGCCGGCCTCGATCCTCGTCGCGGCCTCTTGCCGCCCTTCATGAAGGCTGACGTCGAGGGCCTGGACACCATTCTGGAGCGTCTTGAGAACGCCCAAGAGCGCCACGGCGAGCGCTTCACGCCTCCCACAATCCTGCGCCGCCTTGTCGCTCAGGGGCGCCTTGGGCAGAAGAGCGGTCAGGGCTTCTACGCCTACCCGCAGCCTGATGCCGAGCAGCCCGCTGAGGTCATCAAGCTTGAGACTCGTCCCGATGGCGTCGCCATCGCTTGGTTGGCGAACGGGCAGATGAACTCCATTGCACCGCAGGTGATCGAAGACCTCGGCAAGGTCTGGCAGCACGTCAAGGCCGAGGACATCCGCGCCCTTGTCATCGCCTCTTCCAATCCCTTCCTGTTCAGCGCCGGCGCTGACATCAAGGCCTTCACCTCGATGGATGAGGCCGGCGGGGAGCAGTTGATCCACTCCACCCACGCCCTGCTGCGCGAGATGGAACAGGCGGGCGTGGCCACGATCGCCGCGGTCAACGGCCTGGCCTTTGGTGGGGGCTGCGAGTTGGCGATGGCCTGCGACGTGCGCCTGGCCGCGCGCTCGGCGCTCTTCGGCCAGCCGGAGATCAAGCTCGGCATCATTCCCGGCTTTGGCGGCACCCAGCGCCTGCCACGCCTGGTTGGGGAAAACAAGGGCCTTGAGATGAATCTCGTCGGCGATCCCATTCTTGCTGAGGAGGCTTATGAGTACGGGCTCGTCAACCGCGTGGTGGACGATCATGAGCTGCTCGACACCGCGCTTGCCTGGGCGCGCAAGCTCGCGGGGCAGGCGCCATTGGCGGTGGAGCAGATCAAGCGCGTCTCGGCGGCCGGCGATCTGGATCAGGGCATCGAGGCCGAGAAGCAGGGCTTTGCCACTGTCTTTCGCAGCGAGGACGGCAGGGAGGGCATCACCGCCTTCCTGGGCAAGCGCGCGCCGCGCTTTCAGGGCAAGTAAGCAGGGCGGGGATCGGGTAAGAGACAGTTGGCGGCGAACGCTATGAGGGTTGGGCCCTGGGGCCTACCCTCGGCGGATGCGATTGGGCTTCATCGTCGAGCCGCGGGCGGCTAACTCCAACTACCGTGTCATCTTCCCCATGCGCGCCTTGGAGCACCTCGGACACGAGGTGCTCTGGCCCGCGCGGCTTGAGCAGGACCTGGCGCTCAGCGATCTTTTGCGCTGCGATCTGGTTCACTGCTTTCGCCGTCTCGATCGCTCGCGTGATCTCAAGCAGCTCTTGCGCCAGGGTGTAGCTGTCAGTTTCGACAACGACGATGACTTTGGCGCAGCCGACATGCTGCGCGACCCCACTCGCCCTGGCAAGCTCGAAACCGGCGGCAAGGTGCGCATGGGCAACACCAAGCGCTTCACCGACATCCTGCGGCTCACTAAGCTTGTCGACCTGACCACCACGCCCAGCCATGCGCTTGCCGATAAGTACCGCGCGGCGCAGGCCAAGCATGTTGCCGTCATCGACAACCACCTCGATGGCGCCGTCTCCGGTTTTGGCTCTCAGGCCTCCCACCACGGGCTGGTGGTCGGCTGGATGGCGGGGGCGGAGCACGAGCGGGATCTCGCGCGGTTGCCGATTGTCGATGTCCTGGGCAGGCTGCTTGAAGCGCATCCTGAGCTGCGCGTCGTCACGATCGGCCTGCGTTTGCCGCTGCGCTCCGAGCGCTATGAGTTTCGCCCGAAGGTGCCCTTCGGGGAGCTGCTGCCGGCGATGGCTGACTTTGACATCGGCATCGCTCCGCTTGCCGACACGCCTTTCAACCAGGCTCGCTCCAGCATCAAGCTCAAGGAGTACGGCTCCGTTGGCGCGAGCTGGCTCGCCTCGCCCGTGGGGGCTTACCGCGCCATGGGAAGCAGGGAAGGGGGACAGCTTGTCGAGGATGACGAGTGGTTTGAGGCGCTCGACAGGCTCATCCGCAGCCGCTTCAAGCGCCAGCGCCTCTCGCGTCAGGCGCTCAAGTGGGCGCGCTCACAGACGATCGAGCGCTTTGCCTCGCGCTGGGAGGAGGAGTTCTCGCGCGCCGTCGAGCGCGCTTCTGCGAGCCGATTGACGGCTTAGATCTTCACTGCTGCAGGCCCAGCGTCGTCAGCAGCCCCGTCCAGTCATCGAAGCCGATTTCGAATTCGTTTTCTTCCAGTTCTCTTTCCAGGCGTGTCGTGCGCGCCAGGATGGCCTTGTCTCCCGCCTGCTCGTAGGGCGCCAGCAAACGCGAGGGGATCGTCTTGCCTTCGATCCCTTCCACCCGCCGCGAGAAGCTTCTCGTGCTCGCCGGGACCACCGTGAAGCTGCTCGCCGTCCATGCGCGCACGTCCCCGCACACGTCCGGGGTTGCCAGCGTCGACAGTTCGTGCAAGCTCCTCGCATAGTCTCGCGCCATGCGCGTGAGCTTGCCGTTGCTCCAGTGCAGGCCTCTCACCGCGTGCTGGAAGGCGCGAATCGGGCCCGCGTCGTCTCTGAAGACGATCGACCACAGGGCGCCTGCCACCTCATAGCTGACCTGCTGGGAAATGTCGTTCTCGGGGGAGCCGGCGCCGGCGTTGGGACACTGCTTGGAGATCTTCTTGCTGAATCTCTCCACATCCAGCTGTGCGCCTGCAGCTCGCGCCTCGCTTGCGCGCGCCAGCGCATAGTTGGCCTGTATATAGGCGTGCGTGGCCGCCACGTCCGTGGCGGAGGCCTGTGCCTGCGGCGCCAAGCCAAGGCTGAGAGCCACAGCGGCGGCGAGCAGGATCTTTGTGCGCAGGCGCATCTGCTCAGAGTGTGGCAGTCCCCGTCATCGCCAGGTCGCGCTCGGGCGCGATTCGCCAGCGCTCGGCCAGCTCCACGAGCTCCTGGCTCAGCGCCCAGCGGTCGGCCTGGGGATCGCCTTCGTGCTGCGCGCTCGCGCCCTTCAGCGCCATGCTGCCGGTATTATCGCCGATCGCGCGCAACTGCGCCACCTCCACCTCGCTCAGCACGGGCTGTGCGGGCAGTGCTGACAGCTCGGCGCGCTTCGCCTCAATTGGCCGCGCATCCGGTCCTGACTCCTGGATCAGCGTTGGGGCTACGCACCGCACCGCCTCGTGCGCCAGGTTCCACTCGCACGCCAGCTGCAGCATGCTCAGGCCGTGGCGCTCGGCGTAAGGGCGCATCTGCTCCAGCTTCTGCATGCCTCGCTGCACCCAGCCTGCCGGGCGGAACTTGCGGTGGTCCCACTGCGCGAACTCATGGCCGGGCCGCACGTCGTCGTGGAACATCCCGCCGTAGTCCACCACGCGCGTTATCAGCTTTACCTCATTGGCCTGCGCCGCCGCCAGAGCCAGCTCGCCCGGCCACGGCTCCATCGGGCTGAGGATCAGCATTGCCCAGTCCAGCACCTCTCCAAAGCGCTCCATGCAGTCGATCACATCGAGCGTGAAGCCATTCGCCGGGCCTGGAGCTACGCCCAGCATGCGCGTCAAGCCGGCCTCGCGTGCTGCCGCCATGCCCTCCCACACCGCCTCGCTCGTATAGCCGGTCCTGTCTGGGTTATGCAGCAGCAGCACATCCAGCTGCTCCACGCCCAAGCGCCTCAGGCTCGCCTCCGTGGCCATACGGATGTAGTCCGCGTAGTCCTCCGCGCCGCGCAGGCGTGCGTCCGTGAAGCGCGGATAGCCCTTTGCTCCTTCGCGCGTGCCTTTGTAGAAGTCGTGGCCGATCGCTCCGATCAGGCAGTAGCTGTCGCGCTCTACTCCGCTCAGCGCCGCGCCCAGCAAGCTGTCCGCCTCGCCTGCGCCGTATGCGTCGGCGCTGATCGCCGTGTCGATGCCCTCGCCGGGGCGCAGCAGCTCACGCAGGCGGCCATCCTCCAATGGCTCGCCGAAGTGCATGAAGCGCCCTCCGCTCCACGTGCCGATCGCGCTCTTCGTCGGGTCCATCGTCACGTGCTCAGCTTAAGGCCCACCGTGCGCGCGCGCAGCGCTGCCTCCAGGCGCTCCAGCGCGTGGCGCACAGCCTGCTCTTCGGGGTCTTCCGTGGCCGCTTGCGCTGCTCCGCTCGCTGGGGCCGGATGCTCTCCCGGTCCTATCCCCTCGGGGATCGTGCGGCTCAGCTCGCGCAGCTCGTCGATCCGCAGCGCCAGGTCCTGGCGGCCTTCCGCGCTCAGCTCTCTCACCGCCGCGGCGTACGCGCTCTGCAGCTCCACGGCCGCATGCTCCACGCGGCCTTGATCGAGATCGCGCCGCGCGCGCAGCGCGAGCTCCTCGCACAGCAGCGGCTCTTCGCGGCCGCCCAGCATCCACGTCAGGCGCTCCTGTGGGCGCAGCACCGAGGTTCGCCGCTGCCTGCGTGGCCGGCTTCCCAGCAACTCCTGTGCATGTTCCCACTGGCCATCTGCCACCTGCTCGCCGATGCCCCACCCGGCGCGCACCACCAGCGCCTGCGCGGGGGAGACCTCGTGTACATACGGGTCCGCCGCGGCGATGCGATGCGCCAGCAGCATGCGATTCAGCACGCCCGCCGCCCGCCACATCTCATGCTCGGGGTCGAGATCCTTCAGCCACGCCTGTGCCTGAGCCTCGGCTGAGACGGGGATCGGGTCGATCACCGTCGCGCGCGTCAACGTCACCGCCGTCGGCGGCGGCTGCGCTGGGACCTGCCGGCCTCGCCGTGGGCGGCCTGAGAGCAGCCCGCCCACGCGCCGCGGCCTGCCATCCACCGTATTCAGCACTACCACGTGCTGGGGCTCGCGATCGCTGCCTCCGCGCAGCAGATAGCGCCCGTCCGCGGGGCCTAACTCCCACGGGATCTCCAGCTGCACAAACAGGAACCAGCGCTCCGGCACTCCCGCACCGTATCCTTCACAGCCGACCCGTGAGCGACCGAGGAGCAGCAGCGATGTCAGAGGGAAGTTTGCGCGAGCGTCTCACGACGGGCACCGAGGACCGTCTTGGCCGCGCGCTCTCGGACCTGCTTGAGAACCCCATCCTCACCGGCGCCATCGGACGCGCCTTCGACGCGCGCGAGAAGGCCGCCCAGGCGCAGGAGCTGGCAATGGGGGCGCTCAACCTGCCTTCTGCCGCCGATATCGAGCGACTCACGCGGCGGCTGCGCTCGCTCTCGCAGCGCATGGAGGGGATCGAGGACGGCGTCGACCGGCTCGATCGCACGCTCGCCGCCAAGGCTGCCGCGGTGGCCGGGGTGGGCACGGGTGCCGTCGAGGCCCGCCTTGGGGCCATCGAGCAGCAGTTGCAGACGCTCACTCGGGCCATCGGCGAGATCCGCGAGGACCGCGGTGCCGTGGCGCGGCCGGCGGGTGGGGGAGGCGCTGCGGGGGGCGCCGCTGCGGGGGGTGATTTGGGTGATACCGGCCGGGGCGGGCGCGCAAAGAAGGCCGCGCCTAAGTCTCGGGCTACGGCTAAGTCTCGGGGGGCGGCGGGGACTCGAGCGGGGTCCGGGGGGCGGGCGGTGCCCAAGGCGCGGGAGGCATCGGAGGGCACCGCCAAGCCCAAGGGCTAGGTGTAGTGGCCCCACGGATTTGGTGGGGCACGATGTGGGGGCGGGCGTGAGCCCGGCGTGGCGACGGCAGAGCGGACAGGACGCTGGGTGGGTTCGCGCCCGCCCCGGCCTCATAGCTTCCTTACTTGAGGGTGCTTGAGGTTGGGTTAGGCCGCTTTGATTCCTTCAGCTGTGAATTCGAGGCCTGTTAGGGTTGATTCTTCGGTCGCGGCGACTAGGGTAAAGAGGCCGCAGCTGGCGCCTGAGGCGGTGGCGAATATTCCTTCGCCGGCTCGTTGCCCTTTGTCCACCGGTGTTTATCGTGGCTTTGTCTTTTTGGTTGTTGCCGGAGTTTTCAAGGGTGACGCCTTTGAGTCCGACGTTGATGCCTTTGCCGGAGCCTTGTGGCGCTTCCATCCCTACGGGTATTTGTATTGTGCAAGCGCCTTTTTCTATTTTGATGATACATGGGTTCTTTGATACCCCGAAAGTAGCTGTGAGAGAACCTGCTTGTTGGACTAGTCGGAAGCTGCATTCGCTCGGTTCAAAGCGAAGTATTCCATCAGCCAAGCAGCCTGTGCCCCAGTTTTTGATTTTGGATTTGCAGGTGTGGTCCTGAGGTGGTTGCTTTTTGTTGTTCTTTGAGTTGGCCGGCGCCTTGTATTTGCCATTGGGCTTTCATTTCTGCCACGTTGCATTTAAATTCGCCGCTATGCTGGAACGTGATGTTCCCGGTGGTTTGTCCGCTGTTTGACGTCCACGTCGCGGAAGCAGTTGTTGCTGAGAGGGCTAGCGCGGCGATGGTGCCGGCTAAGACGCTCAGCAGCTTGAGTCTGAGCATGAGTATCGCTCCTTTGATGGTACTGGAGTTCCGTATGTGGTAGTTCGGTGGCTGGGAGCACGGAGTGGGGCGGACTACATTTGTCCGCCCCACTCCTAATCATTGCTTGATTGTTTAAGATACCTGACTTTTGCGTTAGACTGCTTTAACCCCTTCGGCTGTGAATTCCAGATTTACCAGTGTCGCTTCTTCGGTTGCTGCGACTAGGGTGAAGAGGCCGCAGCTGGCGCCTGAGGCGGTGGCGAATATTCCTTCGCCGGCTCGTTGTCCTTCTCCTCCGGTGGTTACTGTGCCTTTGTCTTTTTGGTTGTTGCCGGAGTTTTCAAGGGTGACGCCTTTGAGTCCGACGTTGATGCCTTTGCCGGAGCCTTGCGGCGCTTCCATCCCGACAGGTACTTGTATTGTGCAAGCGCCTTTTTCTATTTTAATGACGCAGGTGTTCTTCGATACGCCGGCGGTGGCTGTGAGAGAGCCTGCTTGTTGAACGAGTTGGAAGTTACATTCGCTAACTTCGGCGTGCAGCATTCCGTCAGCCAGGCAGCCTGTGCCCCATTCTTTGACTTTCACTTGTAGATGTGGTCCTGAGGTGGTTGCTTTTTGTTGTTCTTTGAGTTGGCCGGCGCCTTGAATTTGCCACGAGGCCTTTATTTCTGCTGGGTTGCATTTGATAGAGTGGCCTGTAGGGTAGGTGAATTCACCGGCGTTCTGAACCGTGACGTTTCCGGCGGTTTGTGTGCTGTTTGACGTCCAGGTTGCGGATGCCGTTGTAGCTGAGAGGGCTAGCGCGGCGACAGCGCCGACTAGGACACTCAGCAGCTTTAGCTTGGACATTGCCGTTGTTGCTCCTTTGTGGTTGGTTGTGTGAGCCCATGAGGCTCACAGCTATCCTAGCAGTAAGAAGGAATCGAGTCAACCAAATGAATTAGGTATCCGCTGGGGTTTGGCTGCCGATGCGGGCATGGCTGATTGTGATGGGCAATTGGAGACACATCTTGCGGACTGGTGGGGTCCTTGTCAGACTGGGATCTTAAGTCGATATGGGAAGCTGCCGCCTGAAAGGTGGCCTCGGTAATGAGGAGAGGTGTTTGCGTGCTCGATGGCGCTGCTCACAGGACGCGCCCAATCTGCTGGGTGTCTTTCAGTTTGTTGGCGGTTGTTCTTGGTGTTCTATGCTTGTCCTGGAGTGTTGAAGTTGGTGAGGCGAGCGAAGCGTTGCCGGATGGGCGGGTATGGGAGATGGTCTCGCCGTTGGATAAGAACGGGGGGGGGATTGCGGGGATCAGTGAAACCCGACCGGCGTTTCCAGGGATCGCGGGCCACGTGTTTGAAGGCGGGGTGGCACAGATCTCGATGGATGGTCAGCATGCGACGTATGTAGCGATCACTTCGTTCGCGGGCCCTCGGGGGTCACCAGGCGCCAGCCAGTATGTCTCAGCGCGAGACGGGGATGCCGGCTGGGTGGTGCATAACATCACCACCCCGACGAATAACCAGGCCTACTCGATCGATGGTTTGGGTGGTCCATTTCGTGCCTTCACGCCAGACCTCTCTAGTGGGTTGCTATCGGGGGGCAACGGCCGCGAGGAAGGCATCGGTGTAGAAAATCCGCCGCTGGCTCCGGGTGCTCCCGCTGATTACGAAAACTTCTATCTGGATGATATACCCGGGGGTCCTCTACAGATGCTTATGACTCACGCACCGAGTCGGCCGCCTGGGGAATTCGCGTTTGAATTCTCGGGCTCGACGCCGAACCTCGACCACATTGTGCTCAGTGCTTCTGCGCCGCCCGAAGGTGGAGAAGGGGAAGGTGCCGAACTGCAGCTGTATGAGTGGGATCGGGTGAGCGGTGCGTTCCAGCCCGTGAGTGTCCTACCCAGTGGAGTTGCTGCTGGCGAAGCGGGTAGTGTGCTCGGTGGCTTCGGTGGCTCGGATGCGGAGCATGCGATCTCTGAGGATGGCTCGCGGGTGGTCTGGACGCAGGGATTGGAACGTTCGTTGTATGTGCGCGAGGGGCTTGGCACGGGGCATGCGCGCACGGTGCAGGCCGATGCGCCCGCTGGTGGTGGTGTGTTCTTGACTGCCAGCACGGATGACTCGAAGGTGTTCTTCGCGGATCTGAATAGGTTGACGGGCGGTTCCACGGCGGGTGGGGCGTCGGGATTCGGGGATTTGTACATGTTTGAACCAGCGGTAGGTGAATCGGGTCGTGTGGCGGATTTGACGGTCGACCACGTGGATGCGGGGGGTGCTGAAGTGCAGGGTGTGCTTGGTGCGAGTGCGGATGGCTCAAGCGTCTACTTTGTCGCCAATGGGGTTTTGGCCGCCGGCGCCACGTCCGGCAACTGCAGCGCCGGTATATCGCCATCGGGGGCTCTGTGCAATCTTTATCTTTGGCACGAAGGTGAAGTCAGGTTCATCGCGACTCTTTCTGGCGATGACGAGGAAGGTTTTCAGCGCAGTTGGCTGGGTGTCGCCAATGATTGGTCTCCTGCCTTGGGTTTGCGTACGGCGCGAGTGTCGGAGGATGGGTCGCGGGCTGTGTTCATGTCTCAGGAGCCGTTGAGGACAAGCAATTTCCCGGAGGGCTATGACAACACCGTGCGCAATGGTTCCAGCTGCGGAGAAAACACGTTCGGGAATCCGTTGCCGGCGTCATGTGAGGAGGTCTTTGTCTATGAGGCGGCTACCGATCGCTTGACGTGTGTGTCATGTGAGCCAGATGGTACGCGGCCTGTGGGTCCGTCGAGTATCCCCGGCGCCACCTCGTTTCGTGTGAATAGAGCCCAGTATCAGTCGCGTGTCCTCTCAGAAGAAGGAGAAGGGAAAGCTCTGGGTCGGGTATTTTTTGATAGCGGTGACGGCATCGTGCCTAGCGACACGAACGGCGCGGAAGACGTGTACGAGTATGAGGCTGGGGCGCCGCACCTGATCTCGGACGGTCGGCACCCCCAGGGCGCCTCGTTCGTGGACGCGAGTGGGAATGGCGACGATGTGCTCTTCGTCACCCGCGCCCAGCTCGTGCCGCAGGACACCGACCAGCTGGTCGATTTGTACGACGCGCGTGCGCCGCATGTACCCGGAGAAGCAGTGGGGTTCCCAGCACCGCCGGCGCCGGTGGCGTGTGAAGGTGAGGATTGTCGTGCGCCGGCGCGCGCTGCGCCTGGTGCGACCGTGCCCTCCAGCTTGATCTTCGCCGGTCCCGGCAATGCTGCTGCTGCTGCGCCGACCAGTGTGGTGAAGAAGAAGCCCAAGCCGAAGAAGAAGCACAAAGCGAAGAAGAAGGCTAAGGGCAGCCATGGCAAGCGGGCGAAGGCAAGGCGAACGAGTGCGGGACGCGTGGGCGCGGGGCATGCGCAGGCAGTGCGCTCAAGGGCCACTGGTGGGAAGGGCGTGGGGGTATGAGCGCGGCGCTACGTTTAGTCGGGCCGGCTTTGGCGTGTATCGCTGCTGCCGTCTTGGCGTGTGTTGCCTGGGCCGCGCCAGCGTTGGGCTCCCTCGGTTTCGTCGAAGGCAGCTTCCACAGCTCGATCTCCGCTGACGCTGCCGGTGCTCCGGCGGTCCAGGCCGGTTCGCATCCATACGCCGTCACCACGAGCTTCAAGTTCCGCACGAGGGCGCAGGCGACGGGTGAACTTATACCCGATGAAGGTGTCAAGGACATAGAAGTGGAACTGCCCGCCGGCCTGGTGGGGAACCCAAATGCGACGCCGAAGTGCACCTTCGAACAGTTCAATACGCCGCATGGTCTGTCGGGGGCCACGTGTCCCGACGACAGCCAGATTGGTGTGGCCGAACTGGAACTTGGCACCGCTGGCTCGAAGCTCGTGCTTGGCATCTACAACCTTGTCACGCCGCCTGGCGCCCCGGGGGAGTTTGGGGTGAATGCTTTCTCGGTCCCGATCGTTTTGATCCCCAAGGTCCGCACGGGTGGCGATTATGGAGTGACGGTCGCCTCGCGCAACACCAACCAGGGTAAGCGCATCTTTGGTGTGAAGACGACGTTTTGGGGTGTTCCCTCGGCCTCCAGTCACGACGGGGAACGCGGCGCGTGCCTGGGCTTCTTTGGTGCCATTTTCGCTCAGGGTGAAGAAAACCCGTGCCCGGTGGAAACGACCGGGGTGCCGTTTCTGAGGCTCCCAACGAGTTGTGAGGAAGCCCCCTTGGCGACGCGGATCTATGCCGATTCCTGGCAGAACCCTGTGGACGCACCCCAGCTGACAGGGCTCGTTCCCCCCGCGGTCGTAGAGGCCGAAACCGTCAATCAGGACGCCGAAGGACACGGTGTCAGCATCACCGGCTGCGAACACCTCGACTTCAGCCCAACGGTGAACGTGCAGCCAGGCGGGCACGCCGCCGGCTCCCCAGCCGGTGCTTCGGTAGAAGTGTCGCTGCCCCAGAACGAAGCGGCCACGGGCCTGGGGGAGGCCGATTTGAAGAACGTCGTGGTCTCGCTCCCCGCGGGCATATCCGCGTCGCCATCGGCGGCGAACGGCCTGGAAGGGTGCAGCGAAGCGGCTATCGGCCTTGCCTCAGCCGATGCGGCGGGCTGTCCCGAGGCATCCAAAGTCGGGACGGTCGAGATCGAAACGCCGCTGCTTGAACACACGCTGGAGGGGTCGGTGTATCTCGCGCAGCCCAACGCGAACAAGTTCCACAGCCTGCTCGCGCTCTATGTGGTTGCGGAAGGCTCCGGCGTGCTCCTGAAGCTCGCGGGAGAAGCGCACGCCGATCCTCAGACGGGGCAGCTGACGACGAGGTTCGAAAACAACCCGCAGCAGCCATTCAGCCACCTGCGGCTGAAGCTATTCAACGGCCCACGCGCGACGCTCATGACGCCCCGCCGCTGTGGGACCTATCAGGTCACAGGCGCGCTCACCCCGTGGAGCAGCGCAACGCCGGTGATGTTCTCAAGCCCAATCGAATTTAACAGCGACTGTGGTGGGGGCTTCGCGCCATCCCTCCAGGCGGGCACCATCACTAACCAGGGCGCCGGCTTCTCCCCTCTCTCACTGACCTTGGCGCGTTCCGATCAGGATCAGGCGTTGAAGCGGCTCAGCTTGCGCACGCCGCCGGGCTTGCTGGGGATGATCTCAAGGGTTTCGCTCTGTGAAGAACCCCACATCGCCCAGCAGACCTGCCCGCAGGCCAGCCAGATCGGTCACGTCACGCTCAGTGCCGGCGCGGGATCGGAGCCCGTGTATCTGCCGGAACCAGGACACCCTGAGGACCCCGTCTACCTCACCAGCGGCTACAACGGCGCTCCCTTCGGGCTTCTCACTCTCGTTCACGCCGAAGCGGGGCCCTTCAACCTGGGGGTTGTGGCTGTACGCAGCACGCTCAACGTGGAACGTCGCACCTCGCGCATCCTGGCCACGACCGATCCATTTCCCACGATCTTGCAGGGCATCCCGGTGGATCTGAAGAGCGTCAACATCCTACTGGACAAGGAAGGCTTCATCTTCAATCCCACCAACTGCGCGCCGCTGCAGTTCGAAGGCGCTGTGCTCTCCGATGAAGGCAACACTGCCCCAGTATCCAGCCGCTTTCAGGCAGCGAACTGCACAACACTACCATTCCACCCAGTCTTCAAGGCATCGACCAAGGCTCACGCAACCCGCGCCAATGGCGCGTCCCTAACCGTCAAGGTCGGCTACCCCAAAGGCACCCAGGCGAACATCGCCGGGGTGAAGGTCTCACTCCCCAAGCAGCTCCCCTCACGCCTTACCACCTTGCAGAAAGCCTGTCCCGAAGCGACATTCGCGGCGAACCCCGCGACATGTCCGCCAGAGTCGCTGGTCGGCACAGCCATCGCAAACACTCCCGTGCTGAACGTGCCCGTCGCCGGCCCCGCCTATCTCGTCTCCCATGGGGGAGCAGCATTCCCCGACCTCGTACTCATTCTTCAGGGCCAGGGTATAACGGTCGAACTCGTCGGCGGGACGTTCGTCAGCAAAGCAGGTATCACCACAAGCACCTTCTCCTCGGTGCCTGACGTTCCGATCTCGAGCTTTGAACTGAGCCTGCCCCAGGGACCACACTCAGCACTCACAGAAAACCTGCCCAAGAAGACCAAAGGCAACTTCTGCTCCAGCAAACTCCTCATGCCCACCGTCATCACCGCCCAGAACGGACTCCAGATCAAACAGAGCACGAAGGTGGCGATCACGGGTTGCCCAAAGAAGGCCAAGGTCAAGAAAAAGGCCAAGGCAAAAACCAAATAAAAGACACAGCTAGCCTTGCACACGGTTCTCCAGAGGCAGGACAACTAGCGCGGGATCACTAACTCAAGGCCACAAGGGCCACCTGTCCCGTCGCCTGCGCTGCCTGCTCCAGTCCCTCTTCGCCGATGCGCTCGCGTCCTTGCCTGCGCAGCAGGTCTGACACCGCCAGCACGCATCCCACTGGGATCTCCAGCAGCTCGCCGGCCGCGAACAGCGTCGCTGCCTCCATCTCCACCGCCACCGCGCCGGCCGCTCGCCAGCCATGCTCGCGCTGCGGATCGGGCTCGTAGAAGAGGTCGGTGCTCACCACCGTGCGTGGCTCGCCTCCCATGGCCTGCGTCAGGGTCGCGTCTGCCGCCACTCGCTCGGCCGCGCCGAGCGCCTTGCTCGTGCCATCTGCCGCGATCGCCTCGCCGGCCACCACCAGCTCGCCCAGCTCCAGCTCGCCGTTGAGCGCGCCGCACGTGCCCACGCGGATCGCGCGCTTGGCGCCCAGCAGCACAAGCTCATGCAGCACGATCGCCGCGCTCGGGCCGCCCATGCCCGTGCTCTGCACCGTCAGCAGCTCGCCGTCGGCGGCCTTGCCCGTGTATCCCCACAGGCCGCGATGGTGGTTGAACATCAACGGCTTCTCAAGCAGCCACTGCGCCAGCGCCAGCGCGCGGCCGGGGTCGCCGGGCAGCAGCACGCGCTCGGCCAGCTCGGCCGTGGGGTGCAGGTGGATCGTCGCGCTATCTGACATATGGGATGGACGGCCCTGGCTCGGGGACACAGAGCGGCCTGGCTCGACTCTAGACTGCCGCCCATGGCCACGTCGCCTTCCAGTGCCCTCACTCTCGCTCAGGTTGCCGCCCGCGCCGAAGTCTCCCCGGGGACGGTCCGTCGCTGGGTCAAGGAGGGGCTCGTGCCGCAGTACGAAGGGGAATGGACCCCCGCGGCTGCCTCGCACGTGCGCATCGTCTCCCGACTACGCGAACGTGGGCATACCGTCGAGCAGATCCGTGAGGCCAGCCAGAGCGGTCGTCTGGCCTTCGGCTTCATCGACGAACTGCTGCCCACCTCCGACGGGCGCTACAAGCTCGCCGATGCTGTTCGTGTCACCGGCCTGAAGGCCGAAGAGATCGAACGGCTGGTGGCCGCCATGGGGCTCAGCGTGCTCTCGGTGGATTCCATCTCCGAGGAGGACATGGAGTTGCTGCGCTACGTCGCCGCCATCCTCAGCGCCGGCCTGCCCGTGCCGGCCTTTCTGCAGCTCACGCGCGTCTACGCCCAGGCCATGGCTCAGATCGCCGACGCCGAGGTGCGGCTCTTTCACCTCTATGTGCACGAGCCTCTCATGCGCGATGGCGTTCCCGGTCTTGAGATGACCGAGGAGATGGAGGCGCTCGTCGGCGAGATGCTGCCTTTCGTCTCGCCCATCATGAATTATCTGCACGCGCGCTTTCTCGCCCACTTCGTTGAGCAGGACGTCATCGGTCACATCGAGGCCGATCTTGACGATGGCATCGCCGAGGAGGGGCGCATGCGCGTCACCGTCGCTTTCGCCGACCTTGCCGGCTACACCCGCCTCACCGAGGAGGCCGGTGAGCAGGAGGCTCTCGGCGCCGTCGAGCGCTTTGTTGAAACGGTCGAGCAGACCTTGCCGATTGAGGCGCGCGTCATCAAGACGCTCGGCGATGAGGTCATGATTGTCGGCTCCGATCCTGTCGCCTTGACCGACTGGGCGGTGGGCCTGCCTGCCTCGCTGCCCGCGGGCTCTCCCCCGCCGCGCATCGGCGTGCATCACGGCGCTGCTCTCTACCGCGACGGCGACTACTACGGGCGCGAGGTCAACCGCGCCGCGCGCGTCGTCGCCCGTGCCGCCGGGGGGGAGGTGCTGGTCACCAGGCCCGTTGTCGATATGGCTGCCGGCCTCGACGGGCTGCGCTTTGAGCTGATCGGCGGTGTTGTTTTGAAGGGCTTCTCTGAGCCTACTGAGCTGTTCATCGCCTCCAGCGTCGAGGGCTAGGTGATGGGGGCCGGCGCCGGCGGGCCTGGGGACGGTGGCCGCGGGGTCACTGGCCGCGGCGTCGCCGCCGAGGTCCGCGAGAAAGTGCTCGCGGCGGGTCTGCTCGACGGCGCTCGACCGCTGCTCGCGATGCTTTCCGGTGGGCGCGATTCGGTTTGCCTGCTCGACTTGTGTGTGGATCTGCACGGCGCCCAGCGAGTGCGTGCTTTGCATCTGAATTACCGCCTGCGCGAGGAGGCCGATGCGGATCAGCGACACTGCGAAGAGCTGTGTCGGCGGTTGGGCGTCAGCTTGGAGATAGTGCACCCCGAGCGCTCGCCCGGCAATCTTCAGGCCTGGGCGCGCGAAGCTCGCTATCAGGCCGCGCTGCGTCTCGCCGAGCAGAACGATGCGCTGGTCGCAGTGGGTCATACGGCTACCGATCAGGTCGAGACGATTCTCTATCGGCTGGCGGCCTCCCCAGGACGGCGCGCGCTGTTGGGCATGTCCGCTGCCGAGGGGCGTTTGATCAGGCCCCTGCTGGGGGTCACCCGTGAGCAGACAGCTGCCTACTGCGTGGAGCGAGGGCTCGCCTGGCGCGAGGATGTGAGCAACGAAAGCGATGCCTACGCGCGCGGGCGCGTGCGTCACGGGTTGCTCCCTGCGCTGCGCGCCGTGCACCCCGGCGCCGATGGCAACGTGCTGCGCACCGCCGAGCTGCTGCGCGCGGAGACCGAGTTGCTACAGGGGCTTGTGGACGATGAGCTGGGCGGCGCATCCGCGCCGGGCGAGGCATCCGCGCACGACGATCCGGGCACAGAGTCATCGATCGCCATCGCACGCCTCGCCGAGCTGCACCCCGCGCTCGCGCGCCTGGTGGTGGTGCGTCTCGCCGAGCAGGCCGCCGGCCCCGGCGTCTACGTGCCTCAGGCGGGCGACCGTGTAGCGGAGATCCTGGAGCTTGCCGCCCGCCATGGCCGCGCCGAGCTGCACATTGGTGGGCTCGTCAGCGCGCTGATTCAAGACGGACGCTTGCGCATGGTCAAGATCGCCCCGCACTTCCCCCCACCTGAGCGCGACTAGACTGCCTGCCATGTCCGATCCTCTGCCTGCCGTGGTGGCCAACGGATCGCTCCCCGGCGATCCCGGCATCGGCGAGGTGCTGGTCGACGCCGATGCGCTGCAAAAGCGCGTAGCCGAGCTGGGGGAGCAGATCTCGCGCGACTACGCGGGCCGCTCGCTGCTGCTGATCGGCGTGCTCAAGGGAGCCGTCTTCTTCCTCTCTGACCTGATGCGTTTCATCGACATCCCCGTCGAGGTCGACTTCATGGCCGTGGCCTCCTATGGCTCGGCCACCGACTCCTCCGGCGTCGTGCGCATCCTCAAGGACCTCGACATCGTCATCGCCGGGCGCGATGTGCTGATCGTTGAGGACATCGTGGATTCCGGGCTCACGTTGCAGTATCTGCTGCGCAACCTGGGCTCGCGCGACCCTGGCTCCTTGGAGGTCTGCGCGCTCTTGACCAAGCCCGAGCGTCGCAAGGTGGACCTTCCCACGCGCTATGTTGGCTTTGAGATACCCGACCGCTTCGTGCTGGGCTACGGCCTGGACTACGCCGAGCGCTACCGCAACCTTCCGTATGTTGCAGCGTTGAAGCGGTAAAGTAGACCGCCCATGAGCCGATTCTTCAAGAGCGCTGCATTCCCGATTCTGATCGTGGTGCTGGTGGCCTTCCTCGCCACCCGGCTGATTCCATCCAGCTCAAGCAATACGCAGAAGCACACCTATCAGACGCTCACCACGAAGGAGATCCCGGCGGGCGAAGTCAAGGAAGCCGAGATCAAGCAGAAGGGCAACGTCGTTGAAGTCAAGCTCAAGAATGGTCAGAGCTATGAAACCGGCTATGTCGATCAGGCCGCCCCGCAGCTGATCTCCCAGCTTGAAAAAGCCGGCGTGCCCTTCAACGTGGAGACCAACAAGAGCAGTGTGCTGCTCGGCATCCTCACCTACATCATTCCCTTTGTGCTCTTCTTGGGCTTCTGGATCTTCCTCATGAATCAGGTGCAGGGCGGAGGCTCCAAGGTGATGTCCTTCGGCAAGTCGCGCGCCAAGCGCCTCTCGGCGGACTCGCCCAAGATCACCTTCCGCGACGTCGCCGGCGTCGATGAGGCCGTCGAGGAGCTGCACGAGATCAAGGAGTTCCTGGAGAACCCCAAGAAGTTCCAGGCGCTCGGTGCGCGCATTCCCACCGGCGTGCTGCTGTATGGGCCTCCCGGCACCGGCAAGACCCTGCTCGCCCGTGCTGTCGCCGGCGAGGCGGGCGTGCCCTTCTTCTCCATCTCCGGCTCAGACTTCGTTGAGATGTTCGTCGGCGTGGGCGCTTCGCGTGTGCGCGATCTGTTCGAGCAGGCCAAGCAGAACTCGCCTTGCATCATCTTCATGGACGAGATCGACGCCGTCGGGCGCCACCGTGGCGCTGGGCTCGGCGGCGGTCACGACGAGCGCGAGCAGACGCTCAACCAGCTGCTCGTTGAGATGGACGGCTTCGAGGCCAAGGACAACATCATCATGATTGCCGCCACCAACCGGCCGGACATCCTCGATCCCGCTCTGCTGCGTCCTGGCCGCTTCGATCGCCAGATCGCCGTCGATCGTCCCGACCGCAAGGGCCGCGCCAAGATCCTTGAGGTGCACACGCGCGGCAAGCCGCTCGGCAAGCACATCGACATCGACGCCTTGGCCGGGCAGACTCCTGGCTTCACCGGCGCCGATCTGTCGAACCTCATCAACGAGGCTGCCTTGCTCTCGGCCCGCACCGGCAAGCGCGAGATCGGTCAGGAAGAGCTTGAGGAGGGGATCATGCGTGTGATCGCCGGCCCCGAGAAGAAGACGCGCGTGATGAGCGAAAAGGAGCGTCTCATCACGGCCTATCACGAGATGGGCCACGCGATCGTCGGTCACTACCTTGAGCACTCCGATCCGGTGCACAAGATCTCGGTGATCTCGCGCGGGCAGGCGCTCGGCTACACGATCTCCATGCCGCAGGAGGACCGCTTCCTGACGACCCGCGCCGAACTCAACGACACCATGGCCATGACCCTCGGTGGCCGTGCCGCCGAGGAGATCGTCTTCGGTGAGATCACCACCGGCGCCAGCAACGACATCGAGAAGGTCACCGCGACCGCCAAGCAGATGGTGATGCGCTTCGGCATGTCCGACAAGCTCGGGCCACGCGTCTTCGGCCACGATCACGGCCAGCCTTTCCTTGGCCGCGAGTTCTCCACCGAGCCCGATTACTCCGATGAGATCGCCCGCGAGATCGACGATGAGGTCAGGCGCATCGTCGAGGCTGCCCATCAGCGCGCCAAAGACATCCTTGGCGAGCACCGCGACAGCCTCACCCACATCTCCGAGGTCCTGCTCAAGCGCGAGACCATCGAGAAGGAGGAGTTCCTCGGGTTGCTCGCTGGCAAGAGCGAGGCAGAGGTCTTCGGGCCTGACGATGAGCCTTCTTCGGCTGAGCCTTCTGCGCCTACCGCGCCGGCCGATCGCGCCGGGCGCGAAGCGCCGCGGCCGCTGCCGCGGCCCGGACTGGCCGGCGGCACCGCCGACGCCTGACCTGACGGGTGGCTAGCCGCGCCTGGCGGCGTCCTTACCCAAAGGGCACAGGCAGTCGCTCGTGTGCTGAGCACACTTCGCTCCTTGCGTCCTTGCCAGGCACGCCGATCCACCCGTCAGGGGGTCAGGGGGCTTGAGCCGGGAAGGCGTAGGCTCTCCGCTTATGGGCTTGCCTTTTCGCCTCATGGGCATTGTCAATGTCACGCCGGACTCGTTCTCTGACGGCGGCCTGTTTTTGGACGCGCCGGCCGCTATTGCCCACGGCCGCGAGTTGGCTGCTCAGGGGGCGGACATCCTCGATATCGGTGGGGAGTCCACCCGGCCGGGGGCCGAGCCGGTGGGGGAGTCTGAGGAGCTGCGGCGCGTGGTGCCGGTCATCGAAGGGCTCGCAGGGGAGATGGGCGTGGGCGCGGCGGGGGGCGTGGGCGCGGCGGGGACGCTTGCAGGTCGTGAGCGTTCTCAGCTGTCGAGCCGTCCGCAACTGTCGATCGACACCTCCAAGGCCGCCGTGGCTCGTGCTGCGCTGGCAGCCGGGGCCACGCTCGTCAACGACGTCAGTGCTTTGCGGGGCGACCCTGAGATGGCCGAGGTGGTGGCCGGCAGCGGGGCCGACTGCTGCCTCATGCACATGCTCGGCGAGCCTCGCACGATGCAGCGTGACCCCCGCTATGAGGATGTCGTCGATGATGTGAAGGCCTTCCTCGAAGAGCGCCTGCGCTTCGCCGTCGACGCCGGCGTGCGCGAGGAGCGCGTGCTGCTCGACCCCGGCATTGGCTTCGGCAAGAGCCTCCAGCACAACCTGGATCTGCTGCGCCGCCTCGATGAGCTGGGGACGCTCGGGCGCCCGCTTGTCGTGGGCACTTCGCGCAAGAGCTTCCTCGGTCGCCTGCTCGCCGGCGGCCAGGGTCGGCAGGAGCCGGTGGAGGTGGGGGAGAGGCTGCCGGGCACCATCGCCACGAGCGTCATGGCCTATGAGCGAGGGGCCAGCGTGTTTCGCGTGCACGATCTGGCCCCTGTGCGTGGCGCATTGCTAACGGCTGCTGCTACTTTGGGCGCATGGTCGGCGACAGCAGCAGCGACGGCGAGGACGACGACCTGAATGGCGAGGGCCTCGACGAGCGCGAGTTCGACGCCGAGGACCTTGAGGAGGAGGACCAGGACGAGGGGGGGGAGGAGGACCGCGAGGACGAGGAGGTCCTTGAGTCGGTCACCATCGAGATCACCGGCCTCTCCCTCTACACCCACCACGGCGTCAGCGCCGCCGAGCGCGAGGTCGGGCAGCGGCTCGTGTTCGACCTGCGCCTTGACGTCGGCGAGACCGACGCCACCGTCACCGACGAGATCGAGGACACCGTCGACTACGGCGAGGTCTGTCAGCTGGTCGCGCTCATCGCGCAGCAGCGCCAGCACAAGACCTTGGAGCGGCTCTGCTCCACGATCGCCGACCGGCTGCTCGCCGACTACGACCTCGAAGGAGTTTGGGTCAAGGCCGCCAAGCCGGAGCCGCCAATTCCATTGCCCGTCGATGAGGTCTCGGTGGAGGTTTGGCGCGAGGCTGAGCAGTAGGAATGAGACAATCCCGACCAGGCTCACGACTTCAGGAGGGACCATGACCGGCTCGGCCACCGAGGGAATCAAGATAGTGCTGCATCCCGTTTCCGACCTGGCGAAGGCCAAGGAGGTGTACGCCGCCTTGCTCGGCATGCAGCCGCAGGCCGACGGGTCCTACTACGTCGGCTTTGAGGCCGCGGGCCAGCACATTGGGCTGGTGCCGGGTGGCGGGCCGCAGGGCATGACCTCGCCGGTGACCTTCTGGCAGGTGCCGGACATCGAGGCGAAGCTGGCCGAGGTGACCGCCGCGGGCGCGACCGTGAAGGAACCCGCGCACGACGTCGGTGGCGGGCGGCTGGTGGCCACCTTCACCGACCCCGACGGCAACGTCCTCGGGCTGCTCCAAGACCCATGAGCCGCAGCCCCGCCTGACGTGGAGAGACGCTGAGCATGGCCACGAGGACGGACACGCGGTCGCCTGCACCGCGTGTTGCCGACAACCACGATGCGATCCGCGTGCACGGCGCGCGCGAGAACAACCTCAAGGACATCAGCGTCGAGATTCCCAAGCGCCGGCTGACGGCGTTCACCGGCGTCTCCGGCTCGGGCAAGAGCTCGCTGGTGTTTGGCACGATCGCCGCCGAGTCTCAGCGGCTGATCAACGAGACCTACAGCGCCTTCGTGCAGGGCTTCATGCCGACGCTGGCGCGGCCCGAGGTTGACGTGCTCGAAGGGCTGAGCACCGCGATCATCGTTGACCAGCAGCGGATGGGCGTCGGCGCGGGCGGGGATCCTCGCTCCACGGTCGGCACCGCCACCGACGCAGGCGCGATGCTGCGCATCCTCTTCAGCCGGCTCGGGCAGCCGCACATCGGCTCGCCGGGCGCGTTCTCCTTCAACGTCGCCTCGGTCCGAGCGAGCGGTGCGATCACGGTCGAGCGCGGCGCCCGCAAGACCGTGAGACAGACCTTCACCCGCACCGGCGGCATGTGCCCGCGCTGCGAGGGCCGCGGCTCGGTCACCGACTTCGACCTCTCGCAGCTCTACGACGACAGCAAGTCGCTCAACGAAGGCGCGCTCACGATTCCCGGCTACAGCATGGATGGCTGGTATGGGCGCATCTTCGGCGGCTGCGGCTTCTTCGACGCGGACAAGCCGATCCGCAAATACACCAAGACCGAGCGCAACGACTTGCTCTACAAGGAGCCGACCAAGATCAAGGTCGACAACATCAACCTGACCTACGAAGGTCTGATCCCGAAGATCCAGAAGTCGTTCTTGTCCAAGGACCTCGACGCGCTGCAGCCGCACGTCCGCGCGTTCGTGGAGCGAGCGGTGACGTTCACCGTCTGCCCCGAGTGCGACGGCACCCGGCTCAGCGAGGCGGCCCGCTCTTCGCGGATCGCGGGAATCAACATCGCCGACGCGTGCGCGATGCAGATCAGCGACCTCGCCGGCTGGGTGCGGGGTCTGGACGAGCCCTCGGTGGCGCCGCTGCTGGCGTCGCTGGGGGAGACGCTCGACTCGTTCGCCCAGATCGGGCTCGGCTATCTCAGCCTTGAGCGCTCCTCAGGCACGCTGTCGGGCGGTGAGGCGCAGCGCGTCAAGATGATCCGCCACCTCGGCTCCTCGCTCACCGACATCACCTACGTCTTCGACGAGCCCGCCTCGGGCCTGCACCCCCACGACATCCAGCGGATGAACGAGCTGCTGCTGGCGCTGCGAGACAAGGGCAACACGGTGCTCGTCATCGAGCACAAGCCATGGTCGGCAATCGCGATCGCCGACCATGTCGTTGACCTCGGCCCCGGCGCCGGTGCGGCGGGCGGCAGCGTCTGCTTCGAGGGCACCGTCGAGGGGTTGCGCGCCAGCGGCACCCTCACCGGCCGCCATCTCGATGACCGGGCCGCCCTCAAGGAGACGGTGCGGACGCCCACCGACAAGCTGGAGATCCGCGGCGCGAGCGCGCACAACCTGCGCGACGTCGACGTCGACATTCCGCTCGGGGTGCTCGTTGCTGTCACCGGCGTCGCCGGCTCCGGCAAGAGCACGCTCGTGCACGGGTCGATCCCCGCCGACGCGGGTGTGGTGTCGATCGACCAGGGCGCGATCCGCGGCTCGCGACGGAGCAACCCGGCGACGTACACGGGGCTGCTTGACCCGATTCGCAAGGCGTTCGCGAAGGCCAACGGAGTGAAGCCGGCGCTGTTCAGCGCCAACTCCGAGGGCGCCTGCCCCAACTGCAACGGCATTGGCGTCCTCTACACCGACCTGGCGATGATGGCCGGCGTCGCCACCACCTGCGAGGAGTGCGAGGGCAAGCGCTTCCAGGCATCGGTGCTGGACTATCGCCTCGGTGGCCGCGACATCAGCGAGGTGCTTGCGATGTCGGTGACCGAGGCCGAGGAGTTCTTCGGCGCCGGCGAGGCGCGCACGCCGGCCGCACATGCCATCCTCGACCGGCTCGCCGATGTCGGGCTCGGCTATCTCAGCATCGGCCAGCCGCTCACCACGCTCTCCGGCGGCGAGCGGCAGCGGCTCAAGCTGGCCACCCAGATGGCGGCGGAAAAACGGTCCATCTACGTCCTCGACGAGCCGACCACCGGCCTGCACCTCGCCGACGTCGAGCAGTTGCTTGGCCTGCTCGACCGGCTCGTGGACTCCGGCCGGTCGGTCATCGTCATCGAGCACCACCAGGCGGTCATGGCGCACGCCGACTGGATCGTCGACCTTGGCCCCGGCGCCGGTCACGACGGCGGCCGGATCGTCTTCGAGGGCACACCCGCCGATCTCGTTGCCGGGCGCTCAACCCTCACCGGCAAGCACCTCGCCGCCTACGTTGGCGCCCGACTCGACGTTGGCGCCCTGGCGTGACCGAAGGGGTGACCGAGATCCTTGACAAATTAGTTAGCACTCACTATAAATCTCGTCATGGATCGTCTGACGAGTCTGGCCACCGGGCATCCGCGCCGCGTCCTGGCAGTGGCCGGCATCGTGTTCCTGCTGGCCGCGGCTCTAGGCACCCCCGTGACAGGCGTCCTGAAGGGACGCTCCAATGACTTCCACGACCTGCACGACCAGAGCTTGCAGACCAAGGCCGCGATCCAGCGCGCAACCGGGCAGTCGCCCGATTACGGCGTGGCCGCGCTGGTCAAAAGCGCCGCCGACGTGCGCAGCGATCCCCAGGCGGAGCGCCTGGCCGCGCGTGTAGCCGCGCTGCTGGCCGCGCAGAAAGGCTTCCAGCGGGCACTGGACTACCCCTCAAGCCACCTGGCCCAGCTCGTCTCGCGTAACGGCCGCGAGAGCGTTGTGCTGGCCGCGTTTGCCACCCAGGAAGAGTCGGCGAAGGCAGTTGCCAACCTGCGTCCTCAGCTGGCGGGTTCCGGAGTGCGCTTCGGCGGTCAGGACGTGGCTTTCGATGAAATCAACAAGCGCACCTCCTCTGACCTTGAGCGCGCCGAGCTGCTGGCCTTCCCGCTGCTGCTGTTGCTGTCGCTATGGGTCTTCCGCGGCTTGGTGGCGGCGATGCTGCCGCTGCTGGTGGGGGGCTTTGCGATCGTGCTGGCGTTCGTTGTGCTGCGCGTGGTGGACCAGTTCGCGGGGCTCTCGATTTTCGCCGTCAACCTTGTCACCGGGGTGGGCCTGGGGTTGGGGATCGACTACAGCCTGTTCGTGCTCTCGCGCTACCGCGAGGAGCTGGCCGGCGGCAAGGAGTCCCGCGAGGCCATCGCGCGCACCCTGCAGACCGCAGGACGCACCGTGCTCTATGGCTCGCTGACCGTCGCCGGTGCCTTGGCCTCGATGCTGGTGTTTCCCGAGCGCTTCCTTTACTCGATGGGCGTCGGTGGCGCGGCCGTGGCGCTGATGGCCGGTTCTGTCTCGCTGATGGTGCTGCCTGCTGTGCTGGTCGCGTTGGGTCCACGCATCGATGCGCTCTCGCCCAAGCGCCGATCGAAGGTCGGCCGGCAGGAGGGCGCTGTCGGTGTCGCCGCTAGTGCGGGTGCTGGTGCCGGTGCGGGTGCCGTTGCCGGTGCTGGTGCCGGTGCGGGTGCGGGTGCGGGTGCGGGTGCTGGTGCCGTTGCCGGTGCGGGTGCGGGTGCTGGTGCCGGTGCGGGTGCCGGTCCCCATGCCAGTGCTCGTGCCGCCACCCCCACCGGCGGCGGCCAGGAGGGCGGCTGGGCGCGACTGGCACGCGCGGTCATGCGCCGTCCTGGCACCGTCGCGCTGCTCACCTCGCTGGTCCTGCTGGCGATCGCCTCGCCCGCGCTGCGCCTGGCGCTGACCCCAGCCGACCCGCGCGTGTTGCCCGCTTCCTCAGAGACGCGGCAGGTCTCCGGCGTGCTCACCAGCGATTTCGCCGTGGATGGATCGCAGACGATCACCATGGTTGTACGCGGCGCCGGCGCCGCGGCTACCCCCGGCGCGGTGGCCTCACCCACCTCACCGGTCGTGTCGGCGCTGGCGACTCAGGCGCAGCGAATCGCCGCTGGGCAGGCGCAGGTGGCCCCGCCGCGTTATCTCGGCAGAAGCCAGTGGGAGATCGACCTGCTGCCGCAGGGCTCGGGAGCTTCTGCCGCCAATCAGGCGCTCGTCAAACGCTTGCGCGCGCTCGTCAACCCACAGGGAGGCCTCGTCGGCGGCCCCACAGCCGGCTTCATCGATCAGAAGTCATCGATCGCCGCGCACGTGCCGCTGGTGCTGGCGATCCTCGCGGTGGTCACCTGTGGCTTTCTCTTCCTCATGACGGGCTCCGCGGTGATGCCGCTGATCGCGCTGGTCATGAACCTGCTCACGGTGGCCGTCGGCGCAGGCCTGTTGGTGCTGATCTTCCAGGACGGCCATTTCTCCTCGCTGCTCGGCTTCAGCCCGATCGGTGGCCTTGAGGAGGCCAACTTGGTGCTGCTGTTCGTGATCGCCTTCGCGCTCTCCACCGACTATGGCGTGTTCCTCTTCGGTCGCATCAAGGAGGCCCACGATCGGGGCTTGCCCGCGCGTGAGGCGGTCGCGCGCGGCCTTGAGCGCACCGGGCGCCTGGTCACGGCCGCCGCGCTGCTCTTCTGCGTAGCCATCGGCGCCTTCGCCAGCTCGCACATCCTGTTCGTCAAGCAGCTCGGCGTCGGCGCCGCGCTGGCGGTGGCGATCGATGCCACCGTCGTGCGCGCACTGCTCGTGCCCGCCATCATGGGCAGTCTCGGCGAGTGGGCCTGGTGGGCGCCGCGGCCGCTGCGCAGGCTGCACCGGCGCATTGGTTTGCGCGAGGGAACACAGGAAGGATCTGCGCCTGTCGGCGTCTTTGAGAGTTGAATAGGGAGGGCCGCGCTGGGAGGCTATGGCTGCCTCGCCGGCCTATGCCGCGTCAATCGTCCTAACGCACCGAAAGGCGGATCGAGCTCGTGAGACTGCGCAATCTTCTTCTCGTCCTGCTGTTGGGGGGCTTCGCCGCGGTGCTGCCCGCGATGGCCAGCTCGGAAACGACGCCTACCGTGGAAGCCAAGGCGGGTCCGGGTATATACGGCGAACCGTATTCCTGGTCTCCCACGCAGGCCACCGTCGCGCAGGGTGGCAGCGTCAGTTTCTCAACGGGCAGCACCAATGCCCCTCATGGTGTCGTCTGGACCAGCTCAGTCAAGCCCACATGCACCAGCTCCGTTCCCGTCGAAGGCAACTCCGCGGAAGGCTGGAGCGGTTCCTGCACGTTCACGCAGCCGGGCGTCTACAACTTTCACTGCGCTGTTCATCCCACGGAAATGACTGGGACGATCACCGTCACCGCCACAGGGGCCACGACGACGACCATGACCCCCACCCCGGCGCCGACGCCGATCGCAACCACGACTACGCCCACACCGACTCCCAAGCCGATTGTGGGTCATCGCCTCACCAGGGCGCAGAAGCTCGCCAAGGCGCTGAAGGCCTGCAAGAAGAAGCCGAAGGGCAAGCGCGCGGCCTGCCGCAAGCAGGCGCGCAAACGCTACGGTCCGAAGCGGAAGTAGAGTTGTCTAAGGATTCAGACGCACCGGCAGCGTCTTGAGCTGATTGAGGAAGACCGATTCGACGATCGAGGAGCTGCCGGCCGGCTCCATCGCCGGGAAGCGCTTGAGGGTCTCCTCGAAGAGGATCTTCAGCTCCAGGCGGGCCAGAGCGGTGCCGAGGCAGAAGTGACGACCGCCGGCGCCGAATGCCTGGTGCTCCTCTTCGCGGCGCACATCAAAGCGGTTGGGATCTACGTGACGCGCCTCGTCGCGGTTGGAGGAGACGTACCACATGACCACCTTCTCGCCCTCTTTGATCTGCTGGCCGTTCAGCTCGGTGTCACAGGTCGCCGTGCGGCGGAAGTGGGCGAAGGCGGGGAACATACGCAGAGACTCCTCCACCGCACCGGGAATCAGGGAAGGGTCAGCCAGCAGCAGCTCGCGCTGGCCGGGGTTCTCCATCAACGCCTTCATGCCGCTGCAGTAGGTCGCCTTGGTGGAGTCGTTGCCGGCGGCCATCAGCGGGAAGAAGCCCATCACGATCTCGTGTTCCTCAAGCTTCTCGCCATCCACTTCGGCGTGTACCAGCACGCTTGTCAGATCGTCCGTGGGATTCTCGCGCCGTTCGGCGATCAGTTTGCCGCAGCGCTCGAAGATCTCTGCCACGCCCTTTTCGATCCCTTCCACGATGCTCTCGTGAGGATTCAGATCGGGGTCGCCCGCGGCCAGCGTCGAGTTCATCAGCCGCGCCCAGATCTCATCATCCTCCGGTGAGATGCCCATGAAGCTGCCGATCACCCGCGAGACCACCGGCTGCGCCACGTCGTTGACCAGGTCGCACGTCTCCTGACCCTCCAAGCGGTCCAGAACTCCTACCGTGATCGCGCGGATGGCGTCCTCGTGAGCGGCGATTCGCTTGGGGGTGAAACCGGCCTGGAACAGGGCCTTTACGCGGTCGTGCTTAGGCGGGTCCATGCCGATGAACATCGCTCGGGAGAGCTCAATCGGGAAGCCGATATTGGCGGCGGTCACGCCACCCACTTCTGAGGAGTAGGTCTTGAAGTCGCGACTCACCGTGCGCACGTCCTCGCCGAGCGTCACCGACCAGAACCCCGCCTCTTCGGGGAATTCGGTGATCCCGGAGGTCCAGTGCACCGGGCATTCGTTGCGCATGCGCGTGAACAGCTCGTGAGGCACCCCGTCCTGCCAAACCTCGCGCTCGGTGAGCAGCACGTCCTTGATGTCGGTGTCTGAAGCGTTCTGGGTATCGCTGCTTGCCGTCGATGCCATTTCGAGACCTCCTGGAGTTCGCTGCCGCGGGCGTTGGCTGCATCATACTGGCCAGGCGGCCAGTTTTGGGGATGAATGTTGGGAAGGGACTATCGAAGGCGCTACCGTCCTCGCCCATGCCCACCCGTATCGGCCTCCTCGGCCTCGGCTCCAACATCGGCGAGCGCCGCACGTATCTGCAAGCCGCCGTGGATGCCTTGCCCTCTGTGGAGGTGGATGTGCTCGCCTCCTCCTCGCTCTATGACACCGATCCCGTCGGTGAGATCCTCGACCAGGACAGCTTTCTAAACGCCTGCCTGCGGATTGAGACCGCGCTTGAGCCGTTGGAGCTGCTCGATGCCGTCAAGGGCCTTGAGCGCGAGCTGGGGCGCCCGGCACAGTATGAGCGCCACAGTCCCCGCGCCATCGACATCGACGTGCTGCTGCTTGGCGATCTCACGCTGCGTCACGAGCGCATCACCCTGCCCCATACACAGGTGCTCACTCGGCGCTTCGTGCTGATTCCGGCCCTGGAGCTCGATCTCGGGCTCTCCACGCCCGACGGCCGGCGCTTGGCCGATGCTCTGTTGACGCTGCCTCTGACCGAGGGCGTGCGTTGGGCTGGGCCGCCGCTGTCGCTCAGCGGACGGTGATACTGCCGTCCATGTGCGGGTGCAGCGTGCACGTATAGCGGTATGTCCCATCGCGCGTGAAGCGCACCGTGAACGAGCCATGGGTCACCGCGCGCGACTGAAAGCCGTGGCCGATCACGTTGTGCAGCACGCCGCCATCGCGCCACAGCCACGTCACGCTTTCTCCGCGGCGGATCGACACTGTGCCCGGCAGGAATCGCTTGTGAGCCAGCAGCACTGTGTTGCTGCCGGCGGCATGGCCGCCGCCTGCCAGGTGGCTGCCCGGGGGGTGGCTGCCCGCCGCGTTCGCGCCACCCAGCGCTGCCGCGGGGATCGCTCCCGCGCTCGCCACGACCAGCGCGATCGCAACCAGCGCGACGCCTGATCTTGCGTCTTTCCTGCCTCCAAGCCTCATCTTGAGGTCTTTCGGCCGGCCTCCAACCAAAAACGCGGATTCGCGCAAGCACGGACGAATGGTTGGGCCGCCGGGAAGGATCGGAGCGCCCTGGCGTCTTGCGTTCATGAGGAGCCCACCCACCGCCCATGCGGCGGCGGGCCGCGGGGATGTCATTGCACCGAAAGGCGGGTCTGACCGTGAGATTGCGCAAGCGCCACCTTCTCTCGATTGCCCTAGTTGGGGCGCTTATCGCGATGTTGCCTGCGCTGGCCAGCTCGGCGACGACGGCGAGCGTTGAAGCGCTCAATGAACCTGGGGGAGGTCTCTACAACGAAGAACGGCACTACTGGTCACCTGCTCAGGTTGCCGTGACGCAGAGCGGTGGCACCGTCACCTTCGCCAACAACTCCTCGGCAGTGCCTCACGGCATCGTCTGGAAGAACGTCCCGGCGACTCCAAGTTGCGAAGAAGGCGCGGGCAAGGTCCCCGTCGGCAGCACGCATTCGGGATACAGCTGGAAAGGCGCCTGCACCTTCACGCAGGCTGGGACCTACACCTACTACTGCTCCGTGCACGGCTTGGCGATGTCGGGCACCGTCTATGTAAACGCCACAGGCAGCTTGCCGCCCACCGCCACCACCGGCACCGCAACGGCTGTCGGCGAAAGCACCGCGACGCTCAGAGGCACCGTCAACCCCACCGGCCAGCCAACCTCCTACTACTTCAACTACGGCACCTCCGCCGGCTACGGGCAGAAAAGCGCCGAACTGACCGTCGGTAGCGACAGCGCCAACCATGCTGTATCCGCGATGATCGAAGGGCTCACGCCGGGCACCGTCTATCACTTCCAGCTGGTCGCCACCTACGCCTCAGGCGCGAGCACCGTGCTCGGGGCCGACCAGACCTTCACGACCGCCTCACCGCCAGGGGCGCCTACCGCCAGCACCGGCGAAGCCACCGCGCTGGGTGAAACCGGCGCCACCCTCAACGGCATCGTCAACCCGAACGGTCGGGCAACCACCTACTTCTTCAAGTACGGCACCAGCAACAGCTACGGGCACGAAACCGCCGTCCAGTCCGCGGGCGAAGACAGCACCGGCCATTCCGTCTTCGCCGTGCTCACCGGGCTTGCACCCGGAACCGTCTACCACTTCGAGCTAATCGCGCACAACTCACTGGGTGACGCCCCTGGCGTCGATCGCACCTTCACCACCGTCTCGCCGCCTCCGCCTCCAGCCCCGCCAGGCAACGAAAACCCTCCCTACACACCTCCCCCTGGTCCCACTGCGACCACGACCTCGCCGCCGCTTACCTCGTTTCCCACAAGCCAGCCCTCCAGCGCCGCGGCAGGTCAGAGCGCTGCCGCGGGCTCGCCGCTGGCAGGCAGCGCTTCGAGCGCCATCAGGCTGGCCACTGCTCAGCACGGCTCGGCGGTCCACGGTTCGCTGGATATCTCCTCCGCCGGTGTCGGCGGACGCCTGCAGGTGGATCTGCTCGCCGCCTCCGCTTCGCTTGCGCGCAAGCATTCCAAGCAGGTTCGTATTGGCCGCCTCGTGCACCCCTCCCTTGTGGCCGGGATGGTGTCGTTCTCCGTTTCCCTCAACGCTCAGGCCAAGCGCGCTCTGCGCCACCGTCATCGCCTCCCTGTGATCGTGCAGCTCACTGTCACGCCGCTTCACGGCTCACCGTTGGTGACAACACGGAGCGTCACCTTGCGTAGCTAGCAGGCGTGAGGCTGGCTGGGTGGGATCTTGGTCGGTGGTGGGCGCTAGGCGGCCGTAGGAACCGTCAGCCACTCCGCCGGCAGCGTGCCGGCCGGGGCTTCGCCGACCATCGGCGGGAAGTAGCGCGTCAGCTGCTTCGCGGCGTGATTCTCCAGCAGCGGGCGCATATCGGCGATCGTCTCCAACAGGCGGATTGTCGAACCGATCTGCAGGTCCGCGGCGTTGGGCTGCTCACCGCCCAGCAGACCCTCCGCGATCCACGCGTCGACCTTCTCCAGCTGCGTGGGAAGGGCCTTGATGTCAGCCAACACATTTTCGTCCTGCGCCTTGTTGCGCAGCGCCATCATGCGCGCCGTCAGGGGGAGGGCGGGACGCAGCAGCGGGCGCGGCAGCGGCATTTTCGCCTCGCCTGCATAACTCTCCATGCAGCTCGCATCGCGCAGAAAGGCCGCGTCGAGGATGCGTCGCGGCATGCTCTGAAACACCTCGTCGCCCCAGAGCTCCGCCTCCAGCACTTCCGCGCGCTTACTCGGATCGGCCGGCAACATCGCGGGCTCGGGCACCATCGCGTCGAGCTTGCGCATGATCGTGCGCGAGCCCACCAGCTTCTCGCCGTTCACGCGTATGCCGGGCACCGTGGTTCCGCCCCACATCAGCGGGCCCACCGCCAGCGGCACCATCGGCAGCAGATCCACCCGCTTGTAGGGGATCGACTTCATCCGCATTGCCACTTCCACCGCGGCGCACGGATGGGAGCCGGGCAGCACGTAAAGCTTGACGCTCACCGGCCAAGCATAATGCTTCGCGCTCATGCTGCTTGTCGTCGACGTCGGAAACACTCAGACCCACTTCGGTGCCTACCGCGGCGAGGAGCTGCTTGAGCATTGGCGCTTTGCCACTGTGCGCGACTCCACCGCCGACCAGCTCGGTGCCGCCTTGCGCAATCTGCTTGAGCTGCGTGGATTGGGGTTCGCGGATCTCTCCGCTTCGATCGTCTCCTCCACCGTGCCTGCGCTTGAGCCCGAATGGGCTGCCATGGCTCAGCGCTATCTGGGGCACGAGATGCTCGTCGTCGGACCCGGTTTGCGCACCGGCATGGCGATTCGCTACGACAATCCCCGCGAGATTGGCGCCGATCGGCTTGTCAACGCTGTAGCCATGCGCGATCGCTTTGGCAGCTCCGCTGTCTGTGTCGACTTCGGCACCGCCACCACCTTCGATGTCCTCTCCCGCGATGGCGAGTACATCGGCGGCTCCCTCATGACCGGCATCGAGATCTCACTCGACGCTCTCACCGAGCGCGGCGCTCGACTGCCGAAGGTCGAGCTGGCCGCGCCGCGTACCGTTATCGGCAAGAACACCATCGACGCGATCCGCTCCGGCGTGGTCTTCGGCTATGCCGGGGCCGTCGACGCGATCCTGCGGCGACTCTACACCGAGCTTGAAGAACGGCTCTCAGTCATCGCCACGGGGGGACTCGGTCACCTTGTTGTTCCGTTCACCGAGGAGATCCACGAGGTCGACGACCTCTTGACGCTCACAGGTCTGCGCCTTCTCTACGCGCTCAACTCCTAGAAACTCCTAAGAGGGTGGCGCAGTCGGCCGTAGGCCGGCGAGCCGGGCCCCTCGTTTCCCGGTTCCAGGGTGGCGCAGTCGGCCGTAGGCCGGCGAGCCGGGCCCCTCGTTTCCCGGTTCCAAGGTGGCGCAGTAGGCCGTAGGCCGGCGAGCCGGGCCCCTCGTTTCCCGGTTCCAGGGTGGCGCAGTAGGCCGTAGGCCGGCGAGCCGGGCCCCTCGTCTCGCAGTCCCAGGTCAGCAGAAGAGCCTCAGCGGAGCCTCGCCCTAAAATCAACTGGCATGACTCGCGCGCCCGATCTCACGGACTCCTGGTCACTTGGCCCTCTGCGCGTGCGCAATCGCGTCCTGCTTGCTCCGCTCGCCGGCATCGGAAATTGGTTCGTGCGCTTGCAGGCCTTGCGTCACGGCGCCGGCATGGCCGTCTCGGAGATGGTCTCCTCGCATGCCATCCACTATCGCAACGCTCGTACCTGCAACGAGATGCTGCGTATACATCCGCACGAGCAGGCGCTCGGGCCTGTTTCCATCCAGCTCTTCGGCCAGGACCCGCTGGTCATGCGCTCGGCGGCAGCCACGGTCGCGCAGGCCGGCGCCGACGCCATCGATCTGAACATGGGCTGTCCCGTGCCTAAGGTCTGCAAGACCGGCGCCGGCGCTTCGCTGCTGCGCGACCCTGAGCTTGCCGTCGCGCTCGCGCGCGCCGCCATTGAGGGGTCCGGGCTGCCGGTGACCGTCAAGCTGCGCTCCGGACTGCGCGCTGGCGACAGCAGCGGCTTTGAGCTTGCCCATCGTCTTGCTGACGCGGGTGTGGCCGCGATTGCCTTTCACCCTCGCTCTGCTGCCATTCACCACAAGGGCACCCCCGATTACGAGCTCGCCGCGCGGCTGGCTGCCTCGCTGCCTGTGCCCGTCATCCTCAGCGGAGGGTTGCGCGACGCCCAGCATGTGCAGCGCATCTTCAGCGATACCGGCGTCAGTGCCGTGATGCTTGCCCGCGGCTCGCTTGGCAATCCTTGGTTGTTTCAGCGGCTGCTGGCTGGGCGCAGCGAGGACCCCACGCCCGAGGAGGTATTGCTTGAGCTCGATTGGGTGATGGAGCAGGCGGCTTTGCATCTCGGCCCTGAGCGCGCCGCGCGCTACTTGCGCAAGTTCTATCCCTGGTATCTCGTCCATCTCGGGCTCTCTCGGGAACGCCTGCTGGAGCTGCAAGAGTCCCTGCATCACGCCGAAACCTTGCTGGACGCAAGGCAGTTGCTCGATCCCGAGCGTCTGCTTGCCCCGCTGGCTGCCTGATGCCTTCCGGGTGCTTCTGACCCCCGCTATACTGCTGCGCTCGCTAGGGCCTCATGGGTCCGCGAACCCCCCGCTCACAGGCGGGTTTTGTCTTTTCTCCGGGTCAACCAACGCCATCGAGAGTCGCACCATGCCCAAGGACGTCATTCTCACTCCCGAAGGTCTCGAGAAGCTCCGCGATGAGCTTCAGCTGCTCTCCACCGCGCGCCGCCGCGAGGTTGCCGAGCGCATCAAGGAGGCGCGGGAGTTTGGCGATATTTCCGAGAACTCCGAGTACGACGACGCCAAGAACGAACAGGCCATGTTGGAGTCGCGCATCGCGCAGCTGCAGGAGAAGCTGCGCATGGCCACCGTGATTGAGACCAAAGACCTCTCAACCGACGTCGTGCAGGTCGGCTCCGTCGTCCACGTCAAGGACGAAAAGACCGGCAAGTCCGTCAAGTACACCATCGTCGGGTCCGCCGAGGCCAACCCCGAGGAGGCCAAGCTCTCCAATGAGTCGCCTGTCGGGCGGGCTCTCCTAGGGCACCGGCGCAACGACACGGTGGCTGTCACCGTGCCACGCGGCCCTGCCCGCAAGCTCAAGATCACCAAGATCGACGTCGGGCTCAAATAGAAGACCCGTGGGGGTTCTCGCCTCCTCGGGTCGTTCTTTCCCCGCGTGCGCTCCTTGGCGCACGTTCTGGTTCGCCCCGCGCCGGCCCGCGCGTTTCAATTTCCTCGGGCCTCCTTTGGCCCCTAACATCCTTTGGTGATGAGCAAGATCGAGCATAAGCAGCAGCTATCGCAGACCGACGCCGCCGCCGGCAATGGCTCCGCGGAGCGTCCTCCATTGCCTGAGCTGCTCGCCGTGCGGCGTGCCAAAGCACGCCAGCTGCTCCCTCCCGGTGAGACGCAGTTTCCTTACTCCTTCCCCGATACCAAACCGATCCAGGAGGTCCACGAGCACTTCGCGCATCTCGCTGCCGGTGAGGAAACCGAGGAGGTCCGCCGTGTCGCTGGACGCCTCGCCGCCAGGCGTGGGCAGGGCAAGGCTGCCTTCATGGACCTCGTCGATCGCTCCGGGCGCATCCAGCTGCACGCCCGCCTTGACGTCCTCGGCGAGGAGGCGTTCAATCGGCTGCTGCAGATCGATCTCGGCGACCTGCTGGGCGTGCAGGGCATCGTCATGCGCAGCAATCGCGGCGAGCTCTCGTTGCGCATCGATGACTATCGCGTGCTCGCCAAGTCCTTGCGCCCGCCGCCCGATAAGCATCATGGGCTCGCCGATGTGGAAACGCGCTACCGCCAGCGTGAGCTTGATCTGATGTCAAGCGAGGAGGCTCGCCAGGTCTTCATCGATCGCGCGCGGATCGTCTCCGCCGTGCGTTCGCATCTGGATCAGCGCGGCTTCATCGAGGTCGAGACCCCCGTCTTGCAACCGCTCTACGGCGGCGCCTTGGCGCGACCTTTCACGACCCATCACAACGCGCTCGATCGCACCCTCTATCTGAGGATCGCCACCGAGCTTTACCTCAAGCGCTGCATCGTCGGTGGGCTTGAGCGCGTCTACGAGCTCGGCAAGGACTTCCGCAATGAGGGCATCTCCACCAAGCACAACCCCGAGTTCACGATGGTCGAGTGGTATGAGGCCTACGCCGACTACCTCGATGAGGCCACCCGCACCGAAGAGCTCGTCGGCGATGTCGCCCGCGCCATCTCCTATAGCGGCGAGCTTGACTTCGAGAGCCCTTGGCGCAGGGTGGGGTTTGTGCAGGCGGTGCAGGAGGCCACCGGCATCGACATCATGGCCCACCACGACGCGCCTTCGCTGGCCGGCGCGATCGCTGCCAGCGAGGCGATTGCGTCCAGCGGCCTCAGCCTTGACACCGACGGCGCCTCCTGGCCGCAGCTGGCCGATGACCTGCTGTCCAAGTTTGTCGAGCCGCATCTGCGCCAGCCCACCTTCGTGATCGACTATCCCTTGGAGCTTTCGCCGTTTGCGCGCGCCCATCGCTCGCAGCCCGGTCTCGCCGAGCGCTGGGAGGCCTTCGCCGGCGGCATGGAGATCGCCAACGCCTTCTCCGAGCTCAATGACCCCGACATTCAGCGCGAGCGTTTTGAAGCTCAGCGGCGCCTTGCCGACGCCGGCGATGAGCAGACCCAGCCCTACGATCAGCTCTTCCTGGAGGCCCTCGAACACGGCATGCCGCCGACGGGCGGGGTTGGCTTGGGGATCGATCGGCTCGTCATGCTCCTGACCGGTCGCTCCACCATTCGTGAGGTGGTGCTCTTTCCGGCGATGCGCAGCTAGGCAGGCGCCTGGCGCCCAGCGGCGCCCAGGCGGCCCCAGCAGCACCCAGGCAGGTGGGGCAGCACTCAGGCGGCCCCAACAGCACCCAGGCAGGTGCACATAGGCCGGGTGGGGCCTTGGTAGACTGTCTGGCGGCGTCGATTTACGGCCCGGCCTCATCTTTTTCGGGGATTCCGACGAAGATGTCTTACCGGGTAGTTCATGGTCCCCGAGAACCCGTACAACCTCGGAAAGAGGGCGCAGTCATGTTCGAGCGATTCACAGAACGGGCCAGGCAGGTGGTGGTCCTTGCGCAGGAAGAGGCGCGCACGCTCAAGCACAACTACATCGGTACCGAGCACATCCTCCTAGGCCTGCTGCGCGAGGAGGAGGGCCTGGCTGCCCGCGTGCTGGAGAGCCTCGACATCACCGTCGAGCGCGTCCGCGCGCAGGTCGTGCGTATCGTCGGCTCCGGCGAGGAGGTCACCTCCGGGCAGATCCCCTTCACGCCCCGCGCCAAGAAGGTGCTTGAGCTGGCCTTGCGCGAGGCGCTCTCGCTGGGGCACAACTACATCGGCACTGAGCACATCCTGCTTGGCTTGGTGCGCGAGAACGAGGGCGTAGCCGCCCGCATCCTGCTCGATTTCGACGCCGATTCCGAAAAGATCCGCAACGAGGTCATCCGCATGCTCAGCGGCCCCGGCGGACGTCGCCAGGGGCAGGGGCAGGCCAGCGGCTCGGGCTCGGGCTCCGGCGGACAGGCCGAAGGCAAGAAGTCCTCAAAGCTGCTCGATCAGTTCGGGCGCAATCTGACCCGCTTGGCCGCGGAAGGCAAACTGGACCCCGTCGTCGGGCGCGAGACTGAGATCGAGCGCATCATGCAGATTCTCTCCAGGCGCACCAAGAACAATCCCGTGCTGATCGGTGAGCCGGGCGTGGGCAAGACCGCGGTGGTCGAGGGCCTGGCGCAGCGCATCACCAATGCCGATGTGCCCGAGCTCTTGAAGAACAAGCAGATTTACACGCTTGATCTGGCTGCCCTGGTGGCGGGCTCCAAGTACCGCGGCGAGTTTGAGGAGCGTCTGAAGAAGGTCATGAAGGAGATCACCCAGCGTGGCGACATCATCCTTTTCATTGACGAGCTTCACAACCTGGTGGGCGCCGGCGCCGCTGAGGGCGCGATCGATGCGGCCTCGATCTTGAAGCCTGCCCTGGCGCGGGGCGAGCTGCAGACGATCGGTGCCACCACCTTGGATGAGTACCGCAAGTATCTGGAGCGCGACTCCGCGCTTGAGCGTCGCTTCCAGCAGATCCGCGTCGAGGAGCCCACCATCGATCAGTCGGTGGAGATCCTCAAGGGTCTGCGCGACCGCTACGAGCAGCACCACAAGGTGCAGATCACCGACGAGGCCCTGCGCGCCGCCGGTGAACTCGCCGATCGCTATATCTCCGACCGCTTCTTGCCCGACAAGGCCATCGATCTGATCGATGAGGCCGCCTCGCGCATGCGCATCAAGTCGATGACCTCTCCTCCCGCCAACCGCGAGCTCGAGGATGAAATCGAGACGACTCGGCGCGAGAAGGAGGCCTCAATCGAGGCTCAGGAGTTCGAGAAGGCTGCCGCCTTGCGCGACAAGGAGCGCAAGCTCACCCACAAGAAGCGCGAGCTGGAGGAAGAGTGGGAGGCTGGCGAGTCCGGTGAGCGCCCGTCCATCGGCGAAGAGGAGATTGCCGACATCGTCTCGATGTGGACCGGCATTCCCGTCTTCAAGCTCACCGAGGCCGAGACCCAGAAGCTGATGCGCATGGAGGAGGAACTGCACAAGCGTGTCATTGGGCAGCACCCAGCCGTCGAGGTCATCTCCAAGGCCATCCGTCGCTCCCGCGCGGGGCTCAAGGACCCCAAGCGCCCGACGGGATCGTTCATCTTCCTCGGGCCTTCCGGCGTGGGCAAGACCGAGCTGGCGCGTACGCTCGCCGAGTTCCTGTTCGGCGATGACGACGCGATGATCCGCATCGACATGTCCGAGTACATGGAGAAGCACGCCGTCTCGCGCTTGGTTGGCTCGCCGCCCGGCTACATCGGCTACGACGAGGGTGGGCAGCTCACTGAGGCCGTGCGACGCAAGCCTTACAGCGTGCTGCTGCTGGACGAGATCGAGAAGGCGCACCCCGATGTCTTCAACATCTTGCTGCAGATCTTGGAGGACGGCCGCCTGACCGACGCCCAGGGGCGCACCGTCGACTTCCGTCACGCCATCGTCATCATGACCTCCAACATCGGCGCCGCTGAGATCGCGCGCAATACGCCGCTGGGCTTTGCCGTCTCTGACGACGAGACCGGCATCACCTACGACGACATGAAGAACCGCATCATGGGCGAGCTCAAGAAGGTCTTCCGGCCCGAGTTTCTCAACCGCATTGACGACGTCATCGTCTTCCACAAGCTGCAGAAGGAGGAGATACGGCAGATCGTCGAGCTGCTCCTGCTGCGCATCCGCGAGTCGATGGCCGACCGCGAGCTGCAGCTGGAGCTGACCGATCCCACCAAGGAAATGCTTGTCGAGAAGGGCTGGGACCCCGCGATGGGCGCTCGTCCCTTGCGCCGCGCGATTCAGCGCTACATCGAGGACCCGCTCGCCGACTTCGTGCTGCGCGAGAAGGTCGTTCCCGGTGCCACCGTCGTCGTCAACCCCGCCAACGAGGACGAAGACGGCGAGGTGCGTTTGACGATCGTCAAGCCTAAGAAGCAGAAGACGCCTGTTGGCGTTGGCGCTGAAGGCGCTGTCGCCGAGTTGCCCGAGGGCGAGGACCTGCCCGAGGACCCGGGCGATCTCGCTGACCTCCCCGAGCTCTCCGAGGGCGAGGGCGGGGACAAGTCGCCGTCCTCCGAGCAGTAGTAGGCGGCGCTGAGCGTCACGCCTGGGCAGTCGCTTGCCGTGGAGCCGCTCACGGCTCGCGATTGGCCTGCCGTCGCGCGTATCTATGCTGCCGGCATCGCCGGCGGTAACGCGACCTTCGAGCATGCCGTGCCGGATCGGGAGCAGTGGCTGGCCGCGCGTCTACAGAAGCCTTGCCTGGTGGCGCGTGAAGGCGGCGAGGTCGTTGGTTGGGCCGCCCTCAGCCCCACTTCAAGCCGTCATGTCTATCGCGGCGTGGGGGCTGTAAGCATCTACGTTGACCCTGGCTGTGCCGGGCGCGGGATTGGCACGTCGCTGCTCTTGGAGCTGATTGCGGCCTCTGAGCGGGCAGGCCTGTGGACGCTTGAGGCTGGCATATTCCCCGAGAACCGAGCTTCCATCGCTCTGCACGAGCGCTGTGGCTTTCAGCTGGTCGGCGCGCGGCGGCGCGTCGGGCAGATGCAGGATGGGCGCTGGCGCGATGTGCTGCTGTATGAGCGGCGCAGCCCGTCCGTCGGCGCTGACTGAGACGTGGGCGCTGAGGGAGGCGTCGGGGCTGTGCTGAGACGTCGGGGTTGGCCCGTAGGCTGCGGGGGTGCCTCGCACCTCCGTTCACGTCTGCTCGCAATGCGGCTTCCAATCGGCTCAATGGCGCGGTCAGTGCCCCGGCTGTGAGGCCTGGAACACGCTTGTCGAGGAGCGCCTGCCCGCGGGCGCTCCGGACGCGCGCGCAGTGCGGCGCGGCGCGGCTGGCGCAGGCAGAGGCGGCGTTCGCGGCAAGGCCGGAGTGCCCGTCTCCAGCGCCCGACCGCTCGGCGAGGTTGGCGCCGCTCCGGTGGCCAGGCTTTCTACCGGCATCGGCGAGCTCGATCGGGTGCTTGGCGGTGGGCTCGTGCCCGGCTCGCTTGTTCTGCTCGGTGGCTCGCCTGGGATCGGCAAGTCCACGCTCACCAACATGGCTCTCGGCCACATTGCGCAGGCGGGTCATCGCACGCTCTACGTCAGCGCCGAGGAGTCCGCCGAGCAGGTCCGGCTGCGCGCTGAGCGCTTAGGCCCTGGAGCATTGCGCGTGCCCATTCTCGCTGAGACCGATCTGGGGGCCGTGCTTGACACGCTCGCCGCCGAGGCCCCGGCCGTTTGCGTGATCGACTCCGTGCAGACGCTCCATGCCGCCGAGCTCTCCGGAGCGCCGGGGTCGGTTGGACAGGTCCGCGAGGTTGCCGCTGGGCTGATGGAGCACGCCAAGTCCCGTGGAGTCGCGGTTGTGCTCGTCGGACACGTCACCAAGGAAGGCGCGCTGGCCGGGCCGCGCGTGCTGGAACACCTCGTTGATTGCGTCTTGCAGTTCGAGGGCGAGCGCGAGCGTCCCTATCGTGAGCTCAGAGCCTTGAAGAACCGCTTCGGCTCAACCAATGAGGCAGGGCTCTTTGAGATGCGCCAAGGCGGCCTGGTAGAGGTGCTCGACGCGTCCGCTCGCTTCGTCGCGGAGGCCACGCGCGCGCCGGGAAGTGTCGTGCTTGCGGCAATGGAGGGCTCGCGCCCGCTGCTTGTCGAGGTGCAGGCGCTTGTGGCCCCCTCCGAGCTTGAGCAGCCTCGCCGTGTCGTCTCCGGGCTGGATCGCAACCGCCTGGCGCTGGTGTTGGCGATTCTTGGGCGCCATGGGCGCGTCGGGACCGGCGGCGCCGATGTCTTTGTCAACGTCGTCGGCGGCGTGCGCGTGGACGAGCCTGGGGTTGACCTGGCGATTGCTCTGGCCGTAGCCTCAGCCAGCCGGGGAATCCCTTTGCAGGGCAGCCCTCGTGCCTGCTTCGGTGAGCTGGGGTTGACGGGCGAGCTGCGTTGGGTAGGTCATCCCGAGCGCCGCCTTGAGGAGGCCTCAAGACATGGCCTGCGCGATGTCCTGGCGCCGCCTGGAAGTGGCTCCGGGGCGGCTGAGGCGGCCACGCTCAGAGAGGCGTTGGCGCATGTGCTTCCCCTTGCGGACCGCGCTCGTCCGCGTGCCGCGGCGTAGCCCCGCCTAATATGTCGAATCTGGACGCTTTGCCCAGTAACCACGCGGTAAATCGGGGCTGAATGCCGTAGAATAGATAGTCGTGCCACCACGATCCGGGGAAGATTTCGACACTGAAGCAAGGCCAGAGCCCGGGTTGATGAAGGCACTGGAGATGGTTGCCCCTGGCACCGCTTTGCGCGAGGGCATCGAGAGCATCCTCGATGCCCGCACCGGCGGATTGATCGTGATTGGCGATCCTGAGGAGCTCAGTTTCCTGAACTCCGGCGGTATCAAGCTCGACATCGACTATACGCCCGCCTTCCTCTACCAGGTGGCCAAGATGGACGGCGCGATCATCCTCAACACCAACTCCACCAAAATCGCCATGGCCAACGTCCAGCTGATGCCGGACCCGACGATTCTCTCGCACGAGACGGGCACCCGGCATCGCACCGCCGAGCGCGTGTCCAAGCAGACCGACGCGCTTGTGATCGCCGTCTCGCAGCGGCGTGAGGTGGTCTCGTTGTATGTCGATGGCGCCAAGTACATCCTTGAGGACATCCCCGTGGTGCTCGCCAAGGCCAACCAGGCACTGGCGACGCTCGACAAGTACCGCACGCGCCTTGACCAGGTCTCCACGCGTCTCACCGCACTTGAGTTCGAGGGCGGCGTGACGCTGCACGACGTGCTCACCGTCATGCAGCGCTCCGAGCTCGTTACGCGCATGGCGGTGGAGATCGAGCGCTACATCGTTGAGCTCGGCAGCGAGGGGCGACTGATCGAGATGCAGCTGGAGGAGACCATGGTCGGCGCCGCCGCCGAGAAGGCCGCGCTCGTACACGACTACCTCGCCGAATACTCCGACGAAGGCTTTGCCTCCGCGCTTGACCAGGTCGGGCGCCTGCCCCACCAGGACCTGCTGGACTTCGGCTGCCTGGCCGAGCTGCTGGGCTATGACCGCAAGCTCAATACCCTTGACTACTCCGTCTCGCCGCGTGGCTATCGCATCATGGGGCGTATCCCCAGGTTGCCCAAGCTGGTGGTGGGTGAGATCGTCAAAGAGTTCGGCGGTCTCGATGAGTTGCTGGCCGCCACCGACGCCGAGCTTGAGGCGATTGAGGGGGTGGGCGAGATCCGTGCGAAGGACATCCGCGAGGGCCTTCGCCGGTTGCAGGAGATCAATCTCGTGGACCGCTATTTGCAGACGTGAATCATGGCCGCCCCCGGCCGGCCGCCAACCAAGGAGGACACCATTCCCCAGACAATCGAAGATGAGCTGATCGTTGAGCTCGAGACGACCCGCGAGGTTGAGTACATCGAGTTCGAGTTGGGCGACCATGTCGTTTACCCCCATCACGGCGCCGGTAAGGTGCTCAAGAAGGAGGACATGGAGGTGCTCGGCGAACGCCGTGAGTACCTGACCATCAAGATCCTCCACAACGACATGACCGTCAAGGTCCCCACCGAGAACGCCGCGATCGCAGGGCTGCGCCGCGTAATCGATGAGGAAACCGTCAAGAAGGTACTCGACGTGCTTCGCGCCGACGTTTCAGAGATGCCTAAGAACTGGAACCGGCGCTTCAAGCACAACCGCGACAAGATCAAGACCGGCGACATCTACGAGCTGGCCGAGGTCGTGCGCAATCTCTCTCTGCGCGAGAGCGAGAAGGGGCTCTCCACCGGGGAGAAGCAGATGTTCACCCGTGCCAAGAAGATCCTTGCCTCCGAGCTCATGTATGCGCTCGACAAGGACGAGGAAGAGGCTGAGAGCTATTTGGATGAGCTGCTCGCCAATTCAGCCGCCAGCCAGATGGCTGTCGCTGCCAAGTAGTCGCCTAGCTTGGCTGTTGCGCTGATTCTCGCCGCCGGACGCGGCGAGCGCCTGGGGGCTATGCGTCCCAAGGCGCTCGTCGAGTTGGCGGGCAAGCCGCTGCTTGCCTGGAGCTTGCAGGCGCTGCGCGGTGTTGCCGCGATCGAGCGCATCGTCGTGGCGCTGCCGCCAGGGGTGAATGCGCCCGCTGGGACCACCGGTGTTGTTGGTGGGGCGGTGCGCTCGGAGTCGGTGCGCCTGGCGCTTGGGGCCGCGGGAGGCGCAGGAGGCGGGGGTGTCGCGGTAGACGTTGGCGGTGGGGCCGCGGGCGCCGCAGGAGGCGTTGAGGGTGCGGGTGTCGCGGGAGGCGTTGAGGGTGCGGGAGGCGCGGGAGGCGTTGAGGGTGCGGGAGGCGCGGGTCCGGATCTGGTGCTGGTGCACGATGCCGCTCGGCCGCTGCTTGAGGCTCAGTTGATCGAAGACGCGCTCGCCGCCGCGTCGGCTGACGGTGTCGATGCTGCGATTGCCGCTGCCCCCGTCACCGACACCATCAAGCGCGTTGGCGCTGACCGTCTCGTCAGCCAGACCCTGGAGCGCTCCGATCTGTGGGCTGTGCAGACGCCTCAGGTCTTCCGTCGCGCTGCGCTGGAGCGCGCGCTTGACGTGGGCGACGATGTGCTCGCTCAGGCCACCGACGACGCCTGGCTGATCGAGCGCGCCGGCGGGACCGTCGTCGTCGTGCCCGCGCCGCGTGAGAATCTCAAGGTGACAACCCCACTTGATCTCGCGCTTGCTGAAATGCTGATCTCCCAGCGCGACTGAAATGCTCACCGACTACCACACCCACCTGCGTCCCGACGATCTTGGCGCCACTGCGGCCGAGCACTTCACGGCCGCCAACGCCGAGCGCTACCGCGATGCGGCGCGGGAGCGAGGGATCGCCGAGCTTGGCGTGTCCGAGCACATCTACCGCTTCAGGCAGGCGCTTGAGGTGTGGCAGCACCCTCTGTGGCGCGAATACGCGCTCGACGATATCGACGAGTACTGCGAGTTTGTCCGTCAGCACACTGACCTGCGGCTGGGTATCGAGGCCGACTTCGTGCCCGGTGGCGAGGACCGCACCGCCAACCTCTTACAGGCTCGTGACTTCGACTACGTGGTGGGCTCAGTTCACTTTCTGCGCGACCAGTCCTTGGATATGGAGGATTGGAGCGTCTGGGCCTCGACCCGCAGCGCCGAGGATGTCTGGCGGCGCTATTTCCAGACGCTCGGTGAGGCTGCTCGCTCTGGTCTCTTTGACATTCTCGCCCACCCTGATCTGGTCAAGGTTTGGGGTGCCACCAACCCTCAGCGGCCCTTGCCCGAGGGCGATCTTCGTCGCTACTACGAGCTTGCCATCGATAGCATCGCTGAGTCGGGGATAGCCATCGAGGTCTCCACCGCCGGCCTGCGCAAGCTCGCCCAAGAGCTTTATCCGGCGCCCGCGTTGCTCCAGATGTGTCTGGAAGCCGGCTGCCCCGTCGCGCTCTCAAGCGATGCTCACCGGCCGCAAGACATCGGCGCTGACTATGACCAGGCGCTTGCGTTGCTTGATCGCTTGGGGGTGGGAGAGCTGTGCGTCTTTGAGTCTCGCCAGCGACGCTTGGAGCCGATCGGGGTGGGTGTGTCATGAGCCTTGCCGGTATCGGCTATGACTGCCATCGCTTTGCTCCTGGGCGCAAGCTGATCCTCGGTGGTGTTGAGATTCCCCACGAGCAGGGTCTGGCCGGGCACTCCGACGCGGACGTGCTGATCCACGCCTTGATCGACGCCTTGCTCGGCGGGGCTGGGCTGGGAGACATCGGCGAGCACTTCCCCGACAGCGACGAGCGCTACCGCAACGCCGACTCGCTCACCTTGCTGGAGACGGTCGTCACTACCGTGATCGCCGCCGGGCTGGAGATACTCAACGCTGACTGCACCGTCATCATGGAGCGGCCTAAGCTCGGCCCCTACAAGCAGGAGATTCGTGAGCGACTCGCCAAGGCGCTTGGACTCGCGCCTGCTCGCGTCAACGTCAAGGCCACAACCGGCGAGGGCATGGGCTTCGTCGGTCGCGGCGAGGGCGTCGCGGCGCTTGCCCTCGCCAGCCTGCGCAGTCGTTGAGCTATAGGGTGCGCGCGATGCGCGAGATCCGTCTGCATGACACCCGCTCTGGTGAGCTGCTGGCACTGAAGCCCCGCGACCCCGGCCGCGTCGGCATCTACGCCTGCGGACCCACCGTCTACAGCCGCATCCATATCGGCAACGCCCGTCCGTTCGTGATCTTCAGCCTCATGAAGCGCTTTCTTGAGCACGAGGGTTATGCGGTGACGTTGGTAGTGAACGTCACCGATGTCAACGACAAGATCTACGTTGCCGCGCGCAACGCCGGCGTTGGCAGCGAACAGCTCGCGCGGGAGATGACGGCGGCCTACTTCAAGGACACTGGCGCGCTCGGGCTCGCTCGCCCCGATCATGAGCCGCTGGCCTCGCAGACGATGGGGCCGATCGTCGACTACATCCAGACGCTGATCGAGCAGGGCCACGCATATGAGAGCGGGGGGGACGTGTTCTTTCGCGTGCGCTCTGACCCCGACTACGGCTCCCTCTCGCACCGTCGCGTCGAAGACATGGACCAGGGAGAGGGAGTGGAGGGGTCCGATCGCAAGCAGGACCCGCTCGACTTCGCGCTTTGGAAGGCTCACAAGCAGGGCGAGGACACCTGCTGGGATGCCCCTTGGGGAGCCGGCCGGCCGGGCTGGCACATCGAGTGCTCGGCGATGGCTGAGAATCTGCTCGGCGTCGGCTTTGACATTCACGGTGGCGGCTCGGACCTCGTTTTCCCCCACCACGAGAACGAGGCCGCACAGACGCGCGCCGCGCGTGGACAGGAGCTTGCCGGCCTGTGGGTGCACAACGGCATGATTCAGTCCACCGGCGAGAAGATGGCCAAGTCGGTGGGCAATATCGCGCTGCTGCACGAGGTCATCGAGGGCTATGGCGCTGAGACTGTCCTCATGTATCTGATCGGCGGGCACTATCGTCAGCCGCTGGCCTTCTCTGAGGCGGCGTTGGAGCAGGCCCGCGCGAATGTCAGCCGCATCCGTGAGGCCGCGCGGCGGCTGGGCACGGGCGTTTCGCCGCATGCTCTGGATGACGTGCGCGATCGTTTCTTCGCTGCCCTCGCGCGCGACTTCAACACCGCTGAGGCGCTTGCCGTGCTCAATGAGTGGCTGCGCGAGGCCGCCGCTGTCGGCGCCGGGAAGGCGGCCGGTGACTCATCCGCGGATGAGGCTGTGGGCGATTCACACTTGCGTGAAATGCTCGGCGTCCTCGGTCTTGAAAGCTTGCTGGCGCCGGTTGCGCAGGCGCCTGAGGAGGTGCGCGAGCTGGCTGTGCAGCGCGATCGCGCGCGCGAGCAGCGCGACTTCGCTACGGCTGATCGTCTGCGCGATGAGCTGGCCGCGCGCGGCTGGGAAATACGCGATGGCGCGGGCGGGTTCGAGCTCTTGCCGTTGTGATCCTCTACGGTCGCAATCCTGTCCACGAGGCCTTGCGTGGGCGCCGCGCGCACGCGGTGGGCGAGGTTTGGGCCACACAGGGCGCTGCGCGAGAGCCCTGGCTGAAGGATGTGCGCGTGCGTGTGGTTCAGGGGGAGGAGCTGGAGCGTCGCTGTGGCTCAAGCGCTCATCAGGGGGTCTGCGCCGATGCCGGCTCCTACCCGTACGTCTCAGCCGCTGAGATCCTCGCCGCTGAGGAACCGCTGGTGGTCGCGCTCGACCAGGTCCAGGACCCACAGAACCTCGGCTCCATCTGCCGCACCGCCGAGTGCGTGGGGGCCAGTGGGGTGGTCATTCCTGAGCGCCGCGCCGCCGAGGTGACCGCTGCCGTTTGCAAAGCCTCCGCGGGAGCGGTCGAGCACCTGCGCGTCGCGCGCGTGCGCAATGTCGCCGACTTTCTCGCGCAGGCCCGCGAGGCGCAGTGCTGGTGCTATGGCGCCAGCGCGGAGGGCGCCACCATGACCTACGAGCAGCCCGACTACCGTGGCGGCGTGGTGCTTGTGCTTGGCAGTGAGGGCCACGGTCTGCGTCCCCGTGTCGCTGCCTGCTGCGATGCGCTCATATCGCTGCCGCTGCGAGGGCATATCGAGTCGCTTGGCGTCAGCGCTGCTGCCGCGGCCCTGCTGTACGAGATCTTGCAGAATCGCCAGCGAGGTCTTGACAAGGCTCCATAACTGTGTAGAGTGCCGCCTCACATAACGCTGAACCTCAGGTTGACAGGAGGGTGGCGGAGCAGGTCGTGCCCCTCCATTTCCAGTCACCCTGAGGCTTGGTTTCCAATAGCTGTTGGCGCCAGGGGAGGAGTGCGCCACTGAGCAATTTGGGCTGCTTTGCAGCCCGAGAAAGGACTGCTCGTGGCACGTATCTCCAGTAACCCTCAGTCTGAGGTCAAGGTCGATGATGGTTTCCTGATTGCCCTGGCAAAACAAGGCGACCGCAACGCCTATGACCGCCTCGTACGCCGCTACTACGGTTTCGTGCGTCTCAAGGCCTCTTCCTACTTCCTCGCCGGAGGAGACTCCGACGATCTCATCCAAGAGGGGCTCGTCGGCCTCTTCAAGGCGATCCGCGACTTCCGCTCCGACCGCGAGTCCAGCTTCCGCAACTTTGCTGAGCTCTGCATCACGAGGCAGATCATCACTGCCGTGAAGACGGCGACGCGCAATAAGCACACGCCTCTGAACCAGTACGTCTCCTTCTCTTCCACGCCTGCTTCGGCGGGGGAAGATGTCCCCACGCTCGACCAGGTCATTCCCGGTTCGCCGATTCACGACCCTGTCAACCAGGTCATCTCCTCTGAGGAGCTGCGCTCGCTTGTCGGCTGCCTGTCGACGGCGCTCTCAGAGCTTGAGAGCCGAGTGCTCACGCTTTACCTCGACGGCAACTCCTACGAGCAGGTGGGTGAGCGCCTCGCTTGCGACACCAAGACGGTTGACAACGCTCTCCAGCGTGTCAAGCGCAAGGTCGGCGCTCACCTGCAGACCAGGGCGGTAGCGATCTAGGTCGAGCGTCCACCACCTTCGCCGGGACTTTCTGAGCCTTCCGTGGGAAGCGAGGAGTTGCCCGGAGCTTCGGGGGTCAGCACCGAGGCGGGAGCCGGGGTCACCTGGATGGTGAAGAGCGCGCTGGCCGCACCCTGGTTCTCCGGGCCGCCTGGGATGTAGATGCGGAACACCTTTGTGCCGGGGTCATAGACCCTGTGCGCGATCGTGTAGCTGGAGTCAGCATTGACCAGCGCCACCTGCACCACGTGAAAGCCGCCGTCATTGGCGTTCTGGCGCTCCAGGTAGATGATGTGGCCGGGATGGCTGGGAGCGACCGTGCCCGTGAAGCTCAGCTGTCCGCCGGCCTGCACCGTCGTGGCGGATACCTGTGCGCTGAGCAGGTCCCTGACGCCCTCATACAGGATCGCCGAGCTCACCTCCGGGCAGGCCCTCAAGCTCGGCCCTGGGGCGGCGCATCTCGGGTCGGGCGCCTGGACCTTGTAGAAGGTGCTGTTCACCGGCGCCTGCGCGGGGAACGTGTAGTTGCCGCTTGCGTCTGTCGTGACCATTGCGATCGGCGCGAAGCCCTGCTGGAGCCTCGTGCGGGCCAAGAGCTCCACGGGCTCGCTTGCGCCGCCCGCGAGTGTGCCCGTGATCGTCACCAACTGGCCGAACTGGATCGGGTCGGCCGAGGCCGCGATCGTCAGGGCCGGGTTCTGGGCCTGGGAGATCTCGTACTCCAGCACGTTCGAGGAGCTGGCGATGTAGCGACCCTGGCTACGCACCAGCACCCGGATGTTCGCATCGCCTGGAACGATGAAGGTGTGCACGATCGAGAACGTGCCGTTGCTCTGCACGAAGCCGCGGTCGATCCTGCGCCATTCCGAGCCGCTCGCGGCGTCCTGGCGCTGCAGTATCACGCGCGCGCCTCCATCGGCGGGATTGACGGTGCCGCTGAACGTCACCGCGTTGGGGTGGCCTGTCAGCAGCTGCGTGCCTTCCGCGGGCCCACTCAAGGCGACCTGCGCCGCGACTCTGATCCGCTTGGCAACGCTGTGGGCGCCCCGTGCGGCTACGAACCACGAACGATTGCTGACCACCACGCCGTCCGCGCGCGTGAACTCATAGAAGCCATGTGCGTCGGTTCTTGTGCTCTGCACGTAGCTATAGCCGAACGAGCCCGCTACCTGGTGGTAGAGCTTGACCACCTGGCCCGCTTCGCCGCGGTGGCGCGTGCAGGCGAGGCGGCCGAAGATCGTCACCGGATCGCCTGCTGTGATCTGGCGCGGGGCCACGTTGATATTGACCCGGCAGCGGCCGGGGGAAAAGATGCCTCGCGCGCGCCTTGCGCCGGCGGTCGGGGCGAGCGTAAGCAATGCCATCGCAACCGCGATGGCCAGGGCCATCTTGTGGGAACGCATCTGTGCCTCTCTCCTCTGGGGTTCAGTAGATCCGCGCAAACAGGCGGACCGCTTCCTCTAACCCATGGGCCGCGAAAAAGTTTTCAAACGCGCGTGAAGTTCTCCGGCAAACGGTGTCTTAAGGATTGTCAGAGCAACCGAGAGGCCTTCCCAAAGCACCACAAAATCCACAGAACTGCGTTACCCCGGGGGCGGTGAACCTGCAAGGCCACACCAGGCCAGCAGCTCCGTCGCCGGGGGTGGCGTAGCCGCGCTCCCGGACCTGGACGTCGTCCCCACAGATCGCGTCCTGCATCGTTCCGAGGGCTATTGCGCTTCACCGTCCCGGGTAGCGCAGGGCAAAATCGGGGGGCGGCCCGCCCTGGGGGTCGCCCCCCGATGTATTTGCTGGATCTTGGCCTTTTCGTCCATTCCTCACCGTGGCCGCGGTTGTGAGGCGGCTCTATGGCCGATCTGATACCTGACTTTCGATCTGGTGTCTGTCGCTGTAGGCTGGCGTCTGAGCATGGGGCAGTACCGAGCATGGGGGGAGTTCATGTCGTCATGAGTCCCAAAGCATCGACCCGTCTGCTGGCCACGCAGTCCGACGAGCGGCTTGCGGCAATGGCTCGCGCTGGGCACGATCGCGCTTTTGAGGCGCTTGTGCAGCGCTACCGCCGGCCGCTCCTGCGCTACTGCCGGCGCATCTCCATCTCCGACGGCCGCGCCGAGGACGTCGTCCAGCAGACGCTCTTGCAAGCCTGGTCTGCCCTGCGCCGCGGGGCGCAAGTACGTGAGTTGCGCCCCTGGCTTTACCGCATCGCTCACAACACCGCCGTCAATCTCGCCCGCGATGCTGCCCGCGATGGCTCAAATCTCGCTGTCGATCTCGATGACGCTACCTATTCTGAGCCTGCCGCCATGGAATCCGATCTCGCCGGCGGCCTCGCCTTGCGCGACGCTCTCACCGACATGGCCACGCTGCCCCACATGCAGCGCGAGGTCATCTTTCGTACCGCCCTCGCCGGACACAGCCATGAAGAGGTTGCCAGCGCTCTTGGCATCACCGACGGTGCTGTCAGGGGACTGCTCTATCGCGCTCGTGCAACCTTGCGCACAGCCATCACCGCGCTCACGCCGCCGCCGCTGCTCGCCTGGATGGTCAGTTCCGGTCAGGGCTTAGGCGCCGAACGCGTTGGCGAACTCGCCGCCGGCGGTGGGCTCGGACTGGGCGGTGTCCTAATCAAGGGTGGTCTGGCGGCCGGAGGTCTCGCCGCCCTCACCGCGGGCACGCTCATCACGGGCGCCGCCGTCATCCATCCTGGCTCTTCTGCTCATCACCGCTCCCACGTAAGCGCTGCCAGGGGAGCCGGGCGTGAGATCGCCGGGCTGGGTGCGCCTGGTGGGGGCGCTCTGCACGGCGGCAGCTCCTCCGCAAGTATCGACACCTCCTCCACGCATTCCGTTGCGCGACGACGTCCCGCCCACGTTCGGGCGATTCATCTGAAGGTCACAGCCAGGGCTCCGAGCGCTTCCCGCCGTGTGCCCGCGGTCCTGCCACAACACACCGTGTCGGGGGCGCCCAAGGGCACCGCTCCCACCGGCTACACCGTTCATATTCCCGCAACCGCGGGACAGCCTTCCCCGCCGCCAAGCTCCACTCCAAGTCCCCCTGCTCCATCGGGAGGTTCGAGCGGCGAAGGGTCCAGCGGTGGCGGATCGAGTGGCGGCAGCTCTGTTGGGGGCGGCTCCCAAGAACCCGTTTCAGGAGGTGGGGGAACGGGGGGAGGCTCTGCTGGTGGAGGTGGTGGCGCCGGCGCCGAAGGATCGGGCACGGCGCCGGAAGGCAGCTCTCCGCCTCCCTCCGGCGGCTCCACATCACAGGCCACCGGCCCTGTCGGCACCGTTGTGCACGAAGTCACCGGCCTGCTTGAACATACCGTCCACGGTGTGCTTGGCCACTCTCAGCGTGTGGCCTCGCCGGCTTCAACCGTCGCTGCCCTCAGTGCGGCGCGTGCAAGTGGACGCGGCCTGCCCTGGCTTTCTTGGAGGGGCCGCAGCGGTGCTTGCGACCCGTCCGCCGGGGTTGCGCAACAACAACCTGACGGCGTCGCCGACCACCATCCGGTCGCACGTGCCGATGGTGAACATCGCTCCGAGGACGCCGCGCTCGCTCACCCTGGCAGGGAAGCTCGCCCTCGCTGAGCTTCGTTGCTAGGTCCATTCACACGAAAACATCCAAGCTTGCGAAACTTCTCCGTATTCATTACGGTCCTCGCAGGCTATGGAAGAACCTTCAGACGTCGTCCGACGCGCCATCGACGCTTTCAATGAGCGTCGCCTGGATGAGCTGCAAGCGCTCACGTCCGAGGACATCGAGATCTGGCCGCTGCGTCCTGCCGCACGCAGCGTCTACCGTGGTCGGGTGGGCATCGAACAATGGCTCTGCGACCTCGATCAACGCGGACGCGACGATCGCATCACCGTGGAACGTACCCGCGCTGTCACCGATAGGCGCATTGTCGCCATGGGCAGCGTTGACATCGGCACCGTCAACGCCGCCTTCATGGCCGTTCACGATCTCCGCGACGGGCTGATCGAGCGAGCCCATCACTACTTCTCCGACGAGAGTCTCCTGCGACGCATCGGCATCATCGACTGAGACCCGCCGATGAGCGACCCGCTCTAAGGCTCAAGCAGGCCGGCGTACAGCGCGAATACCGCGCCCTGCGGGTCTCCGACAATGGCGATCTTTGCCATCTGAATGTCGATCGGCCCCGCGTGAACCATCCCGCCCAGCTCCTTCACCTTCGCCAGGCCCGCGTCGATGTCCGGCACCCCGAAATACACCAGCCAGTGCGGGGGCATTCCCGGAGGATCAAGCTCGCGCATGCCACCATTGCTGGCGCCCTTGTTTTTAATCGACAGGTACGGCGTCGCCCCACCCTCGAACGGCGTTGTCTCCCAGCCAAACAAGGAGCCATAGAAGGCGCTGGAGGCATCTAAGTCAGGCGAAGCCAGCTCGTTCCACACCAGCGCGCCGGGCGCGTTCACCAGCTTTGCGCCGAAGTTGTTGCGTGGCTCCCAGACCATGAAGAATGCGCCTTGGGGGTCCTGAATCACGCCCATCCGGCCCGCATCCATCACATCGAACGCCGACGCGTGCACATTCGCGCCCAGCTCCTTGGCCCGCTCTACAGCGGCGTCTGCGCTCTCCACCGACACGTAGCTGTTCCACACCGGCGGCGCTCCTGCATCGCGCTGCTGTGGAGGCTGCGGAGCGATCGCCGCCACGTCCTTGCCTTCGACACTCATCATCGAATAAAACGCACCCTCGCCTACCGGCGTGTCCTGTGCCTCCCAGCCCAGCAAGCTGCCATAAAAGGCCTTTGCCGCATCCTGGTCGGGTGTCGTCAAGTCGACCCAGCAGAACGTTCCGACGGCGTACTGCGTGCGCTCACCCATTGCCACTCACACTACAGCATCGCGCCGCAACGTCGCTCGGGCTACGCGGCTGCGCTGCCGTGCAGCTCCTCCTGCAGCTGGCGCTCCGCGTCGCCTGACAGCGAGGACTTCAGCACCGTGCCGCCAAACTTGCTCAGCGCCGCCACCGCCTTGTCCGGGGTCACCTTCTCGACGATCATGAACAACGCCGAGTTGCCGGGCTTGATCAGATCGCGCACCTGCTGCTGGAACTCCTTGTCGACTCCTGTCTTCTCCACCTTGCCCATCAATGCTCCCAGGCCGGCGCCCAGCGCCATCCCAAACACGGGCACGAAGAACAGCACGCCAAACAGCAGGCCCCAAAACATGCCCCACGTCGCGCCTGCGCCCACGATGTGATGGTTGGTGGACACGTGGTAGCCCCCGTCCTTGTCGCGCACGATCGTCGCTACCGCATCCGGCTGGATGATCAGCTCCTGCGTGAGACGACCAACCTCCTCGGCCGCCTGCGCCGCCGTCGTTTCATCCTCGTATCCAATCGCTATCAGGTCCGACATCGACTGCCTCCTGGTGACTGATTTCCCCGAACCTGTGCGTCCGGCGTGGAGTTGCGAAGCGCGCCGCCTCGATGACGGGGCCGTTGGCACGCTAGAACCTTGCCCTCGCGCGTGCATCATCCGAAGTGGATGATCGCCAGTGCCCTCAACCGCAATATCGCCAGTGCCCTCAACCGCAATATCGCCAGTGCCCTCAACCGCAATATCGCCAGTGCCCTCAACCGCAATATCACCCGCATCGGGCGATGTCGAGCGTCATGCAGGCGCCTACCGTCGGTCATCGACATGCACCTGTGCGCCCGAGGTGCAGGGCGCCCAGCCAATACCGTCCATCAAGGAGGCGACTGTCAATGAATGAGACATACGAGTCCGCGGGAGGGTCCTCAAGCACGCGCAGGGAAGCGCGCTACGAAGAAGAACCGGCAGGCGGCGGGTGGGTTGCGTTTGCCGGTGTGATGATCGCCATCGTCGGCGTTCTCAACATCATTTACGGCATTGCTGCCATCTCCAACTCCCGCTTCTTTGTGCACGGCACCACGTACATCATCAGCGACCTCAAGACCTGGGGCTGGTTTCTGCTGATCACGGGCATCATTCAGTTCTGCGCCGCATTTGCCATCTTCGGGCGCATCGAGTGGGGGCGCTGGGTGGGCATTCTGACGGCTTCGGTCAACGCAATCATCCAGCTCATCTTCATCCCCGCCTACCCCTTCGGCTCATTGGCTATGTTCGCCGTCGACATCCTCGTCATCTACGGCCTGGTCGCCTATGGGGGGCGCCAGGGCAGCGTCGTCTGAGGCGGCTCCCCTTCATGCTCGGCCGGCCCTGAGCAGCCGGTCGAGCTAACCATCAGAGCAGCAGAGAGGAGATTCACAATGGCCACTGTCACCCAAGAGACCCGTCGTACTCTCAGCGGCATCTCCTCAGGCGAGCTTGAGATGCTGGAGACTGCTGTCGGGCTGCGCGAGATCGATCTTGAGGCCACCGGGCTTGATCCGCGCACCTTCGCGCTCGTCAAGATCGCCGCGCTGATTGCCCTCGATGCGCCTCCGGCCTCCTACGCGTGGCAGGTGCCCAACGCGCTTGCCGAAGGAGTCACGCCCGAGGACATCACAGGGGTGCTGCGCGCTATCGCTCCACAGGTGGGTGGCCCAAAGGTGGTCGCCGCCGCGCCCGAGATCATGCTTGCCCTCGGGCTTGCTCTACCGCAGAGGGGAGCCTAGGCAGGCAACTTTGGCGGAGTCAGTAGTTTTCCGATCTCTACCTGCGTCAGACTGCTGATAGGCGCCTGCCCGGTCGACTTATGGTTGAGCGATGGTGCTCGACCAGCGGCGTGGATGTGCCCCGTCTCGGGACGGACTCATCCAACGCGGTCGGCTCCTCGCCATGCTGCGCCGCGAACCCGACGTGCCACTGCTCACCCTCGTTGCGCCTGCTGGCTATGGCAAGACCAGTTTGCTGTGGGAGTGGCTTGCACACGAGGACTGTCTCAGCGCCTGGGTGACGCTCAGGGATCGTCATGGCGATCCGTTGCTGTTGCTGCGTGAGATTGCCGACGCGCTTGCGCAGGCGGGCTTGATTGTCCCGGCCGTCGATCTGCTCGACAAGCTGGACACCGCCGACCCGGACATCTTTGATGGCCTGATACTCGGCTTGTGTAATGCCATGGCGCATCTCGATCGCGGTGTCGTGCTGGTGCTCGACAATCTCCATGTGCTCGATCAGAGCGCGCATGCGCTACGGGCTATCGCCTGCATCGTCGAGCATCTACCGACGACGGGAGCCCAGTTGGCGCTGGCCTCGCGCACTGAGCCACAGCTGCTGCACCTCGGGCGCCTGCGTGCGCATCGTGCCGTTCGCGAGCTGCGCTTTGAGGATCTGCGCATGGATCGCGGCGAAGCGAGCGAGCTGTTGCGCGTAGCCGGCGTTGAGCTCACGGGCAGCGAAGTGGAGCTGCTCAGACAGCGCACCGAGGGCTGGCCTGCCGGCCTGTATCTGGCTGCTCTCTCGCTGCGCGATCAGCCTGACCTCAACATGGCGCTTGAGCGCTTTGCGGGGGATGACCATGTGGTTGTTGACTATTTGCGTGATGAATATTTGTCGGGTCTCTCAGACGAGGAGATCGAGCTGCTCACCCGCGGTGCGATCCTTGCAACCCTGCATGGGCCGCTTTGCGACGCCTTGTTGGAGCGGTCGGGATCGACTGCGCTGCTTGAAGCGCTTGCCCGCGGCAATCTCCTGCTTGCCCCTCTGGACCGCAGCCGTGAGTGGTATCGCTGCCACGGCCTGCTGCGCGAGGCGCTGCTGCGCGAACTGCGCCGTGAAGATCCCGAGGGCGAGCTGTCAATCGAGCTGCATCGGCGCGCCAGCGTCTGGCACGCCGAGCACGGTGACCTCGACAGCTCCATTCGGCATGCCGTCGCCGCCGGCGATGCTCAGCGCGCGGGCGAGTTGCTTTGGGAGAACCTGCCTCACTACCTCACTCAGGGCCAGAACTCACTGGTGCAAGGCTGGCTTGAGCAGTTCAGCTCCGCGCAGATTGCCGCCGATCCGTCGTTGGCCGCCGTAGCCGCACATAGCGCTCTTGCCAGTGGCGACATCCGTATGGCCGAGCGCTGGGGGCTCGCCGCCGCCGGCGGCCTCGCTCGCGCCGCGACGCCTCCCAGCGTGGCCTCGCTGCCCGCTGGTGTTGCCATTATCGAAGCTGCCGTTGGTCGGCACGGTGTCCTGCCGATGGGCCGTGTCGCCGCCCGTGCCTATGAGCTTGAGCCCCTGGACAGTCCATGGCGCTCGCTCTGTTGTCTATTTCTAGGGGTCGCTGGTCACCTCAGCGGCGATCGTGCCCTGGCCCGCGAGCATCTGGAGGAGGGCGTCCATCGCAGCGCTGTGGAGGCTCCCAACATCGAGGCGCTTTGCCTGGCGCAGTTGGCCACCATCACCTCTGAAGAGGGCGATTGGCAGGCCGGCGCTGAGCTCGTGGATCGCGCCGTGGCTCAGGTTGATCGGCACGATCTCGGCGCCTATCCGACCTCGGCGCTGATCTTTGCCGTATCGGCGGCGGTGCGCTCGCACATCGGGCACGTCGACGAGGGCAAGCGCGATCTCGCGCGCGCAACTCGCCTGATGGGCATGCTCGGCGATTTCATCCCTTGGTATGAGGCCGAGACGCGCATCGCACTGGCTCGTGCGGCCTTGCAGTTAGCCGATATCAGGCTTGCGCGTACCCTGCTTGCCGAGGCTTCTCATCTTGCGCGGCGCGTCCCTGACGCTGCTGTCTTTCGCGTCTGGCTCGACGAGATATGGGAGCAGGTCGATACCGCGGCTACCTCGGCGCTGTCCGGATCGGCCGCGCTGACCATGGCCGAGTTGCGCATCTTGCGCTTCCTGCCCACCCACCTCTCCTTCCGTGAGATCGGTTTGCGCCTACACGTCTCCACCAACACTGTCAAGACTCAGGCCCACGCCGTTTATCGCAAACTCGGTGTTTCCTCCCGCTCGGAGGCCGTCGCGCGCGCGGGCGAGATCGGGCTGCTGGACGCGTAGATCGAACCAGCCGAGACTGTAGGACAAACAGTGGCTTGACAGAAAACCCGCCGGTGATTGTCAAAGCTCCAGCTAATCGAAGACGTCCATTTCGCAACTTGTGTTGATGTAAGGTACTGTTCCAGCCAGCGAATCAGGAGCCGTACACCCATGGAAGCTGTAGGCGCCGGAAATAGAGACTGGATGCGAGGCAGCTCGCCCTTGAAGGGCGCGCTGCTCGGCCTTGTCCTGCAACGTCCAGGGCATGGCTATGACCTGGCGAATCGCCTGGATAGGCGCCTTGGTCCGGCGTGGCAGATCACCGCGAAAGATCTCTATCGCATGCTTGAACAGCTTGAGCGGGCGGGCCTGGTTTCCTCGCGGCGCGTTTTGAGCGACGGGCCTACCGGCAACCGGCGGGTCTACTCGCCGACGCAGTTTGCCGAGACCGCGCTGACCGAGTGGATGAACGCAAGCACGCGAATGGCCCCTGTGCGGGCTGAGTTTCAGGCGAAGATCGCCGTGGCGCGCACGCAGGACGCGCCGCGGCTGCTCGCGGCATTGGATGCCTATGAGCGCGAGTGCTTCGCCCTGTTCAACGCCAGCTCGCAGGATACGCCGCTGCTGCGCTCTTTCGCCGGCATCGCTGTGCACCTCTCGCGCGCCTCCGCGCGCCTGCATCTACGCGCCGAGCTCGAATGGATCGTGCTTGCCCGTCGCCTGATCTCCGAGGTCGCAACACCGTCCTAGGGTCGCGTGATGAGATGACGCTCTGCTTGCCATGACGCTGCTTTCGCTCACTCAGGTGACCAGGCGCTACGGCGATGGGCGACACGAGGTCGCGGTCCTCGACCGGGTGTGCATGGAAGTCGATGCCGGCGATTTCGTCGGCGTCTGGGGACCTCGACGTTCTGGCAAGACCACACTGCTGCGCGTGGCGGCTGGTATCGAGGCTCCCAACGCCGGAGCGGTGTGTTTTGATGGTCATGTGCTAACGCGCATGGGGGCGGGCGAGCGCGCTCGCCTGCTGCGCACCCGCGGCATCGCGCATGTCTCCGGAGATTGGCGTCCGCAGCTCAGTCAGCCCGCGGTCGATAGCGTCGCGATGCCTCTCTTAGGCGATCGCACCAGCCTGCGCGAAGCGCGTCCCCTGGCGCGACGAGCTCTGGAAAAGGTGGGCGTCAGCGAATGTGCGGACGTATCGACTGGCAGGCTCTCCCAGGGTGAGCGCATACGGGTGGCCTTGGCGCGCGCGATTGTCCGCGAACCTCGCCTTTTGCTGGTGGACGAGCCGGCGGTATCTCCCAGTCCGCTTGAGTGTGGAGAGCTCTATGCCCTGCTGCGCTCGCTCGCCAAAGACAGCAAGCTTGCTGTGCTCGTTGCCTCGGAGGATCTGGAAGCGCTTGAAGGGGCGCGGCGCAGCATGTCAATCTCAAACGGGGAACTGCGTTCATTGGACCCGGCGGGAGTCGTGCTTGCGTTTCCCGATCGCCGTGCCGCTCGCGCTGAACCCACAGCGTGATGAGCGCCCTGGAGCTCAGCGGCCTCGTCAAGCACTATCCCGCTGGTGGAGAGGTGGTGCGGGCGGTCGATGGCGTCTCATTGACCGTTTCCCCTGGTGAGTTCGTCGCCCTATACGGTCCCAGCGGCTCGGGTAAGACGACGCTGCTGCTGATGGCCGCAGGCTTGATGGAGCCCGACGCAGGGAATGTCCTGTTCGCTGGACGCGACATATCGCGGCTGTCCGCGCACGATGGCGCCATCTACCGTCGCCGTGAGGTGGGGTTTGTCTTTCAGGCATTTCACCTGATCGCGGGAGCCACGGCGATTGACAACGCCGCCCTGAAGCTGTTGGCGGACGGCTTCAGTCTGTCCTCCGCGCGCACCGAGGCGCGACCTTGGCTTGCCCGCGTTGGTCTCACTGAGCGCGAAATGCACACTCCTCAGCAGCTTTCGATGGGCGAGCGACAGCGGGTGGCGATTGCGCGCGCGCTGGTGAACGAACCGCGGCTGCTCCTGACCGACGAGCCCACCGGCAACCTTGACTCCCAGCGCAGTCGGGAGATCCATGCGCTGTTGCGCGATATCTGTCACGAACGCGGCATCCCTGGGGTGCTCGTCACGCACGATCCGCAGGCCGTTGCCTATGTCGATCGCGTTCATACCTTGCGTGACGGCGCTCTGGTGGAGGGGCTCGACGCCGAGCTCGTCGCTGCGTCGGCGTAATGCGGACCCCGGCGATCCTGGGTATTCGTGTCGGCTCTCTGGCTGCCCTGTACATGTGGCGGTTGCGCCAGCGCCTTGCCCAGGAGGTCTTGGCGGCCAGCGGCATCGCGATCGGCGTAGCGTTGGTATTCGGCGTGCTGCTCGCCAACACCAGCATCACGGGCTCCGCCGATCGCCTGATTCACCAATTGGTGGGCTCGGCGCGCTTGCAGCTGGCAGCGCGCTCAAGCAACGGTTTTGACCAGCGCTACACCGAAGTGGCCGGCAGACTCCCAGGTGTTGAGGTGGCCGCACCGGTGCTGCGCGAGAACGCCACGATTATTGGCGCCAAGGGCCGCCAGTCGGTTCAGCTCATCGGCGTGACTCCGCGGCTGGCCGCGTTGGGAAGCGCGGCGACGCAGAACTTGGGCGCCGGCGCGCTGTTGATCTCGGGGGGTATCGGGCTCCCGAGCGCGGTGGCCAGCGCCGTCGGGGTGCGAGCCACGCAGTCGGTGCGCATAGTCGTCAATGGCAGAACGCGCTTGCTGAAGGTACGGGCCGTGTTGGGCAGCCAGACGATCGGAGCCGTCTCCTCCAGCCCAGTCGTGATCGCCCTGCTGCCCGTGGCCCAGTTGCTGGCGGGCAGGCCTGGGCGAGTGACCAACGTGTTGATCAAGCCACGCCCAGGCTCCGAGCGGCTGGTGTCCGCCGAGCTGGATCGCCTCGCCGCGGGACGCATCGACGTGGAGCCGGCCAACAATGAGCTGCGCTTGCTCAAAGAGGCAGCGCAGCCCAATGCCCAGTCCACCAACCTGTTTGCTGCCATCAGCGGGATGATCGGGTTTCTGCTGGCGCTCAACGCGATGCTGCTCACCGTGCCCGACCGCCGCCGTTTTATCGCCGAACTGCGCACCCAGGGTTTTGCTCCCAGTCAGGTCGTCCTTGTGCTCGCCTTTCAGGCGCTCGCGCTTGGAGCGGTTGGATCGCTCGCGGGGCTGATCGTCGGCGATGTCCTCGCCCACACCCTCTTTGGTCACATTCCCGGTTACCTCACATTCGCCTTTCCGATTGGCTCGCAGCAGATTGTCAGCGCCAGCACGATTCTGGTTCCAGTCGCATGTGGCATGCTCGCCGCGCTGCTGGCGTCGGTGCCGCCGCTGCTCGACTTACGCCGAGAGAAGGCGCTCGACGCGGTGTTGCACGAGACGGGAGAGGCTGGCCAGAGCATCCCGCCGAGAGTGACCTTGGCGCTCGGTGTGGCTGGCCTCATCATGGTCCCGCTGGCTGCTGTCATCGCTTTCGCAATGCCCTCGCTCACCGTCGCGGCGGGAGCGATCCTGGCGCTTGCCGCTGTCTGCATGATCCCCCTGGCCTTTGCCCTCATCACCTCTGCGCTGCAGCCGCTTGGCGAGCGCGTCAGGGGCAGCATGCTCGCGGTTGCGTTGGTCGAGTTGCGTGCCACCGCAACCCGCTCGATCGCGCTTGCCGCGGTGGCGGCGCTCGCGGTTTTCGGCAGCATCACCATCGGCGGTGCGCGCGATGATCTCCTGGCAGGCATCGATAGAGCGATCGTCCAGTACTTCAGTACCGCTGACATATGGGTCGTCAACGGCGACGATGTCTTTAACGTTAACGGCGTAGCTGCCGGCAACTCGGCGAGCGCTGTCGCGCATATCCCTGGTGTGAGCTCGGTACGTTCCTATCAGGGCGGATTGCTCGACGTCGGTAATCGTCGGCTATGGCTGCGCGCCCGGCCGCCTGGCGATCCGGCGATGATCGAAGCCAGTCAGGTGGTACAGGGAGACGCCGCCACCGCCACCAAGCTGATCCGTCGTGGTGGCTGGGCGGCAATCTCGGCTGGATTTGCCGACGAACACAATTTGCACGTCGATCAGACGTTCTCACTGCCAACTCCTGCCGGCCCTGCCCGCTTCGGTGTCGCTGCGATAATGACCAACTCAGGCTGGCCGCCGGGCGCAATAACGATTAACAGCAGTGACTATCGCGGCTATTGGGGTACGGGTGACGCCGCCGCATTGGAGGTGAGTCTGACGCCGGGCGCAAACGCGCTGGCTGCCAAACACTCGATCGAAGGGACACTGGGGGCCGGCTCGGGATTGTGGGTGCGCACAGCCGCTGAACGAACCAGCGAAACGCAGGCCAGCGCCAGTCAGGGCTTGCGTAGTCTTCAGCAGATCTCGACACTGTTGCTGATTGCGGGCGCGCTTGCTATCGCGGCCTCGCTCAGCGCGGTCATCTGGCAGCGCCGTGCACGGCTCGCGGCGATGAAGGCCCAGGGCTTCGATCACTGGCAGCTGTGGCGATCGCTGATCATGGAGAGTGCCATTGTGCTCGTAATCGGCTGTTTGGATGGGGCCGTGCTGGGCGTCTATGGGCATGCGCTCGCGGACCGCTGGCTGCGCATGACCACCGGTTTTCCAGCGCCATTTGCGGCCGGTGGCCCCCAAGTGTTTCTGACTCTTGTGATCGTCGCGGGCATTGCATTGGCCGTTATGGCACTGCCTGGTTTGACCGCTACGCATGCGCCACCCCAGGCAGGTTTCCAGGAGTAACCGTGTTTTCGAGGGCCGTTGCGCAAAGCTACTCGCATGTGGGTGAGAGCGGAGAGTCGGCTTGCGCCGGCGATCGAGTTTGCGGGCGCCGCCAGACGCTACTGGCTTGGCGTCTTCCCATGCGCGCGCGGTGAGCAGCGCCACTGGCGCTCGCGCGCCGAGGAGATACTCGATCCCGCGCTGCGTCGACTTGCCTGCCAGGCGCAGTGCAGCAAGCGCGAGAGTCTGGAGGGCGCGATCGCGTTCGCCACCTTCGCTCCACCCGCGCACCGTGCGGTCCTAACGCGCGCGATTACCGCCTATCAGGTGGCGTTCGACTACATCGACGAGCTAAGCGAGCAGCCGGGCGCCGATCCGATCGCCAACGGGCACCGACTTAACCAAGCTTTGCTGCGCGCGCTGGAACCGCAGCGGCCGCATCTGGACTACTACGCCCACGGTCACCGACGTGAGGACACCGACTATCTGCGAGATCTCGTGGACACCTGCCGCACTGCTTTGGAAGCCCTGCCTTCCTTTCTCGCCATTGCCGATTCCGTGCGCCGTGTGACCGCTCGCATCGTCGCCTATCAGAGCCTTAACCACGGCGATGCCTCCGGGTCCTACGACGCCTTCACGCGCTGGGCGCGGGGGCAGACAGGACGCGGCAGTGGCCTGCGCTGGTGGGAGATGGGCGCCGCCGCCGGCTCGCCACTGCCGGTCTTTGCGTTGATGGCGGCAGCGGCGCGGCCCAGCACTCAAGCCAAAAATGCGGCCGCACTCGAAAGTGCTTACTTTCCGTGGATTGCCTCGCTCAGCTCTCTGCTGGACAGCCTCATCGACCGGCACGAGGATATTGCGGAGGGTCAGCGCAGTCTGATCGACTACTACGCCTCCTCAGCGGAAGTCGCCAGCCGCCTGCAGAGGCTTGCAACTCAGGCTGTCGATCACACTCGCGCTCTTTCCGATGGCTCTCAACACATGATGATTCTGGCTGCCATGGCGAGTTTCTATCGCGCCACTCCTCAGGCATCCGCGCCGGACATCCGCCTTGTGACGCAGCGCGTCTTCGACGCCATGGAAGGCGATTTCTCTGGTTCTACCTCGTTCGTCTTGCATGCCCGCCGCATGGTCGCTGGCGTTGGCGGCAGGCTCACTGGCCTGTATGGCACGGTGCGCGCCGTCGCTCGACATCGCCAGCATCTGCTCGTTGCCGTTCGCGCGAGCGATATCGCCCTGCGCCACGCGGATACCGCTATACGTCATGCGAATAGCGGTATCGGGGCTTTCGCCGATCGCTGGCTGCTGACAGCATCCTTGCGCGCGGCCGGTGGCGATCGCGATTGCAGCCGGATCTCCTCCCTGGGAGAGGTGGCTTTGCACCCAGCGCCGGTGAGCCGGCCTGGTGTGTGAGCGGGCGCTGGGTCGCGTGCTTGATTCGCTGAGTAAAGGTGGCCATGGACCGGGCGCTCGGCTGGTACGCCCGGTCCGGCCATCCGCGGGTGTCGGGTTCGAGGATTGGCGGCGCGAGGATCGGCGACGTTCTCGCTGTACGATCCACTTGCAGGCCGGCGTAGCTCAATTGGTAGAGCACCGCTCTTGTAAAGCGGGGGTTGCTCGGTTCGAGTCCGGTCGCCGGCTCTCTTGGACATGATCGGTTTGGCCTGTAACAGCGGCCTCGCGGTCGGGTATCCAATGTGTGAGCCCCAATCGTCATAGCCTCGCGCTCCAGAGCCCCGAGCTTCAGAGTTTTCGTGCCCACGCGCAGACGCGTGGCGTCAACCCGCTGCTGTATCTGCTTGCCAGGGCCGTTCTGCTGCCTTTCTTCCTCGTGTACTTCCGCCTGGATCGGATTGGCACCGAGCACTTGCCGCGTAAGGGTCCGCTGATCCTCGCGGCCAATCACCGCAGCTTCCTTGACCCCTTCGTGATCGGCTCACTCACACGCCGGCCGGTGTACTACGTGGCTAAGCGTGAGCTCTTTGCGCGACGCTGGCAGGCGTGGTTGCTCAACCGGCTGGGAGCCTTTCCGATCGATCGCGGCTCGGGGGACGAGGATGCCATGGCCACGGCGCGCGCGATCCTCGCACGAGGCGACTGTGTGGTGATCTTCCCCGAGGGCACACGTACGCGCTCCGGGCCTCTGCGCGCTCCGCACCGCGGCGTTGGGCGTCTCGCGCTGGAAACCGGCGCGCGCGTCGTGCCGGTTGCTGTGATTGGCACCGAAGACGTGCGCCGGGGGCTGCGGATACGGCCGCGCAAGGTGCGCATCCGCTGTGGTGCGCCGCTGATGTTCCCGCTGGCAGAGCGTCCCTCGCACGAGGCGGCGATGGGTGTCACCGAACGCGTCTGGAATTGCGTCAGCCTGCAGTGGGAGTGGCTGGGAGGCGCGTTCACCCGTTCACGAGAGTCTGAGTCTGGGCGCGCTGAGCGCAGCTCCAAGCGAGAGCATGCGCGGGCGGCCTGAGGCGGCACGTTGCGGCGCCAGAGGTAGGGTGCAATGAGTGGCCGACCAACACACGCAAAAGTCCAAGGCGCAGCTCGACGAAGAGTTCTCCGAGCTTTACCGTGTCCATCTGCGCGATGTCTACAGCTACGCCTACTACCGCGTTGGCAATCATCACGACGCCGAGGACCTGACCGAGCAGACCTTTTTGCAGGCTTACCGGCACTTCGAGCGCGCCCAGCGCGAGTCCGATGGGCGGCCGCTACGGCCCTGGCTGATCAGGATCGCCCACAACCTTGCCGCCAATCTCTACCGCGACCGCTCGCGCAAGCCGGCCTCGCCGATCGAGGATTCAACGCCGCTGGCCGATCCGCACACCACCGAGGACCTGGTCGAGGAGCGCGAGGAGCTCAGTCTCATCCTCAGTGGGGTGCAGGAGCTCCCCGACGATCGCCGCGAGGCTCTCATCATGCGCTTTGCGCTGGGCATGGACAACCGCGAGATCGCTCGTGCGCTCGGGCGCTCGGATGGGGCGACAAAGGTGCTGATTCATCGCGCCATCAAGCAGCTGGAAGGAATCGTAAAGGAGGGATCGAGCGATGACTGAGGCCGCCTCAGGTTCCAACTTCGAGGGGCTCTTGCGCCAGGCGCTCGCGCCGGTTGAGCCGCCTGAGGACCTCGCGCAGCGGTTGGAGAGCACGCTCACGAGCCTCACCGAGCTGGCTGCCGAGGAGTTGGAGGCGTGGGAGCTCTCGGCTATGCGCGATCCGCGCAACTGGGTGCGACCGGCTGCCGCCGTGGTTGTGGGCAGCACGGCGGGTGTGGCCCTGATCCTGCTGCGCGCGCGCCGGCGAATCAGCTGAACTATTCGGCGGGTCGGTCAATCATCCGCCGAGAATGATTCAATATGGTCCATCGCTTGCAGATTCCCTGATCCGCAAGCGGGGTCAGTTGCGTATTGATGTCCGAGATGGCTCGCTACAAGCGTTCTGCCGACGCCGCGTCGGCTGCCCTGCGTCGCTTTGCCGACGAGGACCTCATGCAGCTTGTGCGCGAGAGCGACTCAGCTGCCTTCGCGGTGGTTTACGAGCGCCATGCGGATGCTGCCTTCTCGCTCGCGTTTCGCATGTGCGGCAAACAGGGAATCGCCGAAGATGTAGTTCAGGAGGCATTCCTCTCGCTGTGGCGCAGCGGCGCACGCTACGACCGCACCCGCGGCAGCGTGCGCACCTGGGTGCTCGGCATCGTGCATAACCGTGCGATCGATGCCTTGCGGCGTGGCGTCGTGCACGATCGCGGCAGGATCAGCGATGAGGGCATCGAGGAGCACTTGGAGGCGGCCGAGCGCACCGATCTGGAGGTCGGCCGCCGTGACGAAGCCCGCGAGATCCGCGCCGCCCTGGAGGAGCTGCCGCCCGATCAGAGCCGCGTGATCGATCTGGCCTACTACGGCGGTTTCACCCATTCGGAGATAGCCGTCATGTTGGACACTCCAGTGGGAACGATCAAAGGCCGAATGCGTCTTGGTCTGCAGAAGATGCGCTCCCAATTGCGATCCGGGCAGGTGGTCTCATGAGCTCTTATGAGCACAGCCATGAGCATGAGCTGGTGTGCGAGCGCTGCGCTGACGCCGCGGCCTATGTCCTCGGTGCCTTGGAGGATCAGGAGGCGCAGGGCTTTCAGGCGCATCTGGCGGGCTGCGCGATTTGCAGCGGAGAGGTTGCTCAGCTGCAGACGGCGGCTGACGCGCTTGCCGTGGGAGTGCCCCGCAAGCTGGCCCCTGACAGCCTGCGTGCTCGCATCATGGCCACTGCGCACGCCGAGGCGGAACTGCTCAAGGCGGCGGGCCACGAGGCTGACCGCCCAGCGCCTGCGCAGCCCGTTTGGCGCCGCCGCTGGGCGGGCGCATTCGCTGCCGCGGGGGCTCTCGCCGCCGGCCTCTTGATCGGGGCGTTCGCGATTAACACGGGCTCCACGGTGCAGCGCACGCAGACGCAGATCATCCGGGCCGTTGTGGTCGCACCAGGCCACAACGCCAGTGCTCAGTTACGCAAGGTTGGGTCGCGCTTGGAGTTGGTCGTGGAGGGAATGCCGGCGCCGCCTCGTGGGCGCATCTACGAGGTCTGGCTGGAGCGAGGCACGCAGGCGCCTGCGCCCACCGATGCGCTCTTCTCGGTCACTCATCAGGGCGAAGGCGCCGTCGATGTGCCTGGCAATGTCCGCGGCGTCAGCAAGATCCTTGTCACCGACGAGCCGCTTGGTGGCAGTCTCAAGCCGACGCGCAATCCGATCATCATCGCCTCCACCTAGTTGGGTCCGCCGGCTGTCCCGTTCGGGCGGGCGGCGGGCGCCGTGTCCGGGCCAGCGGCGATTGCCGTGTCCGGGCCAACGGGGGGTGGCGCGCTTGGGCGGGCGGCGGGTGCCGTGCCCGGTCCAAGATAGGCTCTTGCCCGCATGGCTACTTGCTATCGCCATCCTTCACGTGAGACCGGGGTCTCCTGCTCCTCTTGCGGACGGCCTATCTGTCCTGACTGCATGACCACCACGCCAGTCGGCATGCGCTGCCCTGAGTGCGCCAGACAGCGCACCAAAGTGGTGCGTATGCGCGACATGACCAAGGTGCCACAGGTCACCTACGCATTGATCGCGGTCAACGTTCTTGCCTATCTTGCTGAGGGCAGGCTCACCGGAGGCGCCGGCGCGGGCGCGGGCAGCGTCTATGTCAAGGGGGCGCTGCTCGGCAGCAGCGCCGAACGTGGCCTGGCCGGCCAGGGCGTCGCCTATGGGCAGTGGTGGCGCATCCTCACCGGCGGCTTCCTGCACGCGAACTTTCTTCACATCGCCTTCAACATGTATCTGCTCTATGTGCTTGGCCAGATCCTTGAGCCGGCGCTAGGACGCGTCAGATTCGCGACGCTCTATTTCGTCTCGCTTCTGACGGGGTCGCTTGTGGCGCTGATTGTCTCGCCTCACGATCTCACCGTGGGCGCGTCCGGCGCCGTATTCGGATTGATGGCGGCCGTGCTGCTTGAGGCGCGCTCCCGCCAGATCCCTCAGTTGCAGAACTGGGTGGCCGGGCTGATCCTCTTCAATCTCGCCTTCAGCTTCGTTGTCCCAGGCATCTCCTGGGGCGGCCATGTCGGCGGCTTGATCGGTGGTGCGCTGTGCATGCTCGCTCTCCAGCTCGGCGACCGTCATCGTCAGCAGCTGCCAGCGCTAGCCGCTTGCATCGCGCTTGGCGTGGCCGCAATCGCCGGCGGTATCGCCACCGCCAAATCCAGTGAGGTCCAGGCGCTCCCGCCAGGCAGCGAACAGCAGCTGTTCATCCCCAGTCAGTGAGTGGCTGGACTCAGCCGCGGGTTCGGGCGGCTGGGCTCAGCCGCAAGCCTTGAGAGGACCTGGGCTCAGCCGCGCATTGCCGGCAGCTCCACCGCGATCGGCTTCTCCGGGGCCTGTGCCACGCTCCGCGGGTGCAGGATGTGCGCCAGCAGCTCAAGTCCATCGACCAGTCGCGGGCCGGGGCGCGAGAAGTAGGCCGAGGCGTTTACCGCCACCACCAGCCGCGCGCCGAGGCCGGCAAGCTGCTCAGAGTGGGCCATCGCCTCTTCGTGCGCTCGCAGTGCGTCATAACCGCACGGCATCACCACCACGACCTCGGGCTCTGCCGCGGCCACTGCCTCCCACGTGACTACCTCCGAGTGTTCGCCCGGAAAGCCCAGCACGTCTTCGCCGCCGGCAAACTCGATCAGCTGAGGCGTCCAGTGCCCGGCGACGAATACCGGATCCAACCACTCAAGCGCCGCCACGCGTGCGCGTCGCCTGCCGCGCACTGCCAGCTTGACGCGGTCAATGCGCCCGGCGATGCGGGCGATCAGCTCTACGCCCGCGTCGCGGCTATCGGTGGCCTGCGCCACCGTGCGCACGTCGCCGAGCGTCTCACCCAGCGTGCTGGGGTCCAGCGCCAGCACCCGTGGCTTGGAGGGGATGCTTCTGGCCAGCTCAACCACATCGCTGTGGGAGACCGCGCACACCGGGCACAGCGCCTGCGTGACGATCAGATCCGGCTTGCAGGCGCGCAACGCCTGCTCGTCCAACTCGTAGATCGACTCGCCCTTCAGCGTGCGCTCGCGCACGGCCGCATCGATCTCCGCTGCGCTCAGGCCCGCGGGGAGCATGTCGCGCGTTACGTGCTTCAGCCGCAGGGCCCGCTCGGGGTAGTCGCACTCGTGCGTCACCGCGATAACCTCGTTTCCCAGGCCCAGCGCGAACAGCAGTTCCGTGGCGTGCGGGACAAGGCTGACGATGCGCATACCCGGAATGTAGTGACGGCGGCAGGGTAGCGCCAGTGGAAAAGCACGCGAATGAGGAGGTCGGGCGATGAGCAGATTGGGCGAGGAGGAGATCGAGCAGCGTCTTGCTGACAGCTCTTGGGGTCGTGAGGGCGATGCGATCGTGCGTGAGTGGAAGCTGGCTGACTTTGTCCAGGCCGTCGCTTTCGTCGATCGCGTCGCCGAGGTTGCCGAGCGGGCCAATCACCATCCAGACATCCTGCTGCACGGTTGGAACAAGGTGCGCCTGGAGTTGAGCACGCACTCCGAGGGGGGCCTCACCGCGGCTGACTTTGCGCTCGCCGCCGAGATCGACGGGCTGTCTTGAGGGTGGGGGTGTGCCTAAATCGGGTCGTGTCCAAGACGCTGGGCGCGTTTAGGCGCCGACCGTGGCTCATGCTACCTTTAGCTGGTCGCCACCAATGACAGACGACGAAGAATCTTCTCCTCGAAGTAGCACCCCCGCGTGAGCGGCCTGAAGCTTCTCTTCACGGCCGTCCTGATCGCGGTCAACGCGTTCTTTGTGATCGCCGAGTACGCGTTGATTCGCTCCCGTCGCGCACGGCTTGAACTGATGCGTGACGATGGGCAGCGTGGCGCTGGCTTGGCCTTGGGTCAGCTCGCCAACATCAACGAGTACATCTCCGCGGTGCAGATCGGCGTCACCATGACCTCCATCGGCATCGGCGCTCTCGGCGAGCCTGCGCTTGCCAGCTTGCTTCGCGGCGCGCTCGGGGGAGCGCTCTCGCACGGGGTGGCCGTCGTAATCACCGCCGTGCTGGCCTTTGCCGCGATCACCGCCGCGCAGCTCATCGCCGGCGAGATGGTGCCCAAGTTCTATGCCATCGAGCACGCCGAGACGGTCGCTCGTCGCGTTGCCCGGCCCTTACAGGGCTTCGCCGCTCTCTTTCATCCCCTCATCATTGCCCTCACAGCCGTGTCCAGTCGGATTCTGCGGGTGTTGGGAGTCGATATGTCAAGCCCTCAGGCGGGGGGGTCTCAGGAGGAGCTCAAGCGCCTCATCGCCGAGTCTTATGCCGGTGGCCATCTCGACCCAGGCGAGGCCGGGATGCTCAGCGGGGTCTTCCAGCTGCACGAGCAGGAGGCCCGTCAGGTGATGACCCCGATTCCCGCCGTGGTCACGATGGACATATCCGAGGATGTGCAGACGGCTTTGAAGCTATGCGTCTCCAGCGGCCACACTCGTCTTGTCGTCACCGAGGAAGGCAATCGCGACCGCGTGCGTGGCATCGTGCATGCCAGCACGCTTGCGCAGCGCCTGATGGAGGAGGGGCCCAAGGCATCCGTGGAGCCCATCGTGCACGAGGCGCCGATCGTGCCTGAGACCAAGCCGCTGGACGACCTGCTGGCCGACCTTCAGCGTCAACGCACCTCGATGGCGGTCGTCGTCGATGAGTATGGGCGTGTCGTGGGGATCGTCACGATCGAGGACATCATCGAGGAGGTCGTGGGGGAGATAGTCGATGAGACCGATCCTCTGGCAGGCGAGATTCGCAAGCTGCCCGGCGGTGAGTGGCTCGTGCGCGGACACGTCGCCGTCACCGACCTTGCCGACCACGGTGTGGTGCTGCCTGCCGACAGCGACGCCTATAACTCGGTCGGCGGCTTCGTCTTCGCCCAGCTGGGGAGACTGCCCCGGCGTGGTGACATCGTCACCGCCGACGGCTTCTCGATACGCGTTGAGTCGGTCAGGCACAACCGCATCGAGGCTGTCCGTATCCGCCAGCGCCGGCCTGTCGCTACGCGCGAGTCGGAGACGGACGAGGGGTCCTGACTGAGGTGGCGCCGCGCGGCGGGGCTGCCGCGGCGCGGCGGGGCCTTAAACACGTCCGGCCCGCGGGGGGTGCGGACCGGAGCGTGTGCACTGGGAGGAGGCGGGTGTGCGTTGCGACTCTTTGTCGCATAACCAGTATCGCTGTGAGCCTCAAGCCCACCTAAAAGGTGGTCATGGTCGAGATAAAACTTGCCACCGCTGTCCGCGCGCCTCACTGGCGCGTGGAAGCTTCAGTAAGTGTGGAATCCGCGCCCGCTCTTACGCCCTAGCGCACCTTCGGCCACGAGCTGACTGACGCGTGCCGGGACCGCCTCGCCGATCGTTTCGCCGATCGCCTGCGATACGTCGAGTCCCACCAGGTCCAGCAGCGCCAGCGGCCCCAGTGGATGTCCCGCGCCGAGCTTCATGCAGGTATCCACATCGGCTGCCTCCATGCCTGTCTCTTCCATCAGGCGCACCGCGCTGAACAGGTAGGGAAACAGCAACCTGTTCACGACAAAGCCCGGCACATCGGGGACCTCCACGGGGGTCTTCTCAAGCGTCTCGCACAGCTCAAGCGCCCGCCGCCGCGTGTCATCGCTTGCCTGCGCCGCGAACACCAGCTCGACCAGGCGCATCCTCGTCACGGGGTTAAACACGTGCAGACCCACGAAGCGCTCAGGCCGGCCGCTCGCCTTGGCCAGCTCGTGCACGGACAGCGATGAGGTTGTCGAGGCCAGCACTGCTTGCGCGCCTACGATGCCATTCAGCTCGCCCAGCACCGCGGACTTCACCTCCAGGCTCTCCACCACCGCCTCCACCACGAACGTGGATTGCGCAAGGGTGGCGGGGTCGGTGACGACCTGCACGTGCTCGGGATCGATCTCCGCGCCCATGCGCGCAAGCGTCTTCTCCACCGTCGCCTGCGCGCGTTCCGCCGAGCTGCTTGAGCGGGCCAGCAGCAGCACCGGCCCGTGGCGAGCCGCCGTGGCGGCCAGACCGCAGGCGATTGCTCCGCTGCCGACGATGGCTAGGCGTTCGTTCACGCTCGTTCCTCTGCTGTTGGGGGGTTGTGGTGCTGGCGCTGCGGCCGGGAATGGTGTCAGAGATAGAGCGCCTGCGCGTCCCAGAAGTTTGGCTGTTTGGCCAATTCGTCCCTGGTGTCCAGCGTCATATGCGCCGTAGAAGATTGACTGACCAGTCAATCTAGTTCTCAGACGCGGTAGAATATTGTTTGCAGGCGCCGGGCCCGGCTCCCATAGCAGCCCTCCGCCACTCCCACCATCAGCCGCCGAAGGGTGGCGCAGCCGGCCGCAGGCCGACGAACCGGCCCTTCATTTCAATCCAACACGGAGGACTTCCATCATGAGGCAGCCACAGGGCCGCGAGGTCGTCATTGTCGAGGCGGTTCGCACGCCGATCGGCAGGGGCCATAAGGAGAAGGGTTACTACAAGGACACCCATCCCAATGATCTATTGGGCAAGGTCTACACCGAGGTCATCGCTCGCGCCGGCATCCCCGCCGGTGAAGTCGAGGACGTCATCGCCGGCTGCGTGCAGCAGTTTGGCGAGCAGGGCTTCAACATCGCCCGCAACGCCTGGCTGCAGGAAGGGCTGCCGATCGAGACCCCTGGCACCACCGTCGATCGTCAGTGTGGCTCCGCGCAGCAGGCCGTCAACTTCTCCGCCGCGCTGATCGCGGCCGGCGTGCACGACGCGATGATCGGCTCGGGCGTTGAGCACATGGGCCACTTCCCCTTTGCCGCTGGCATGAAGACCCAGGAGGAGTTTGGCTTCGCCTTCACTCCGGCCCTTATGGCCAAGCACAACATCGTTGGTCAGGGCCTGGGCGCTGAGATGATCGCCGATGAGTGGGAGATCTCTCGCTCTGAGCTCGATGAGCTGGCTGTGCGCTCGCACAAGCTCGCCCACCAGGCCACTGAGGAGGGTCGTTTCGAGCGTGAGATCGTGCCATTCCAGGTCAACGGCGACACCTACGTCACCGATCAGGGCATCCGCCCCGACACCAATCTGGAGACGCTCTCCCAGCTCAAGCCGGCCTTCAAGCCCGATGGCAAGGTGACTGCCGGGAACGCCTCGCAGATCTCCGATGGCGCCGCCGCCGTGCTGCTGATGTCGGCTGATAAGGCCAAGGAGCTCGGCTTGAAGGCCCGCGCTCGCATCGTGGATCAGACCACCGTGGGTTGTGACCCCGTCAAGATGCTTGAGGGTCCGATCCCCGCCACCGCCAAGATCCTCAAGCGCAACAACATGAAGATCGACGACATCGATTTGTTTGAGATCAACGAGGCATTTGCTCCGGTCGTGGCAGCCTGGCGCCGCGAGCACAACCCCGATATGGACCGCGTCAACGTCAATGGCGGCGCGATGGCTCTCGGGCACCCGCTCGGCTCGACCGGCGCGCGCTTGATTACTACCCTGCTACACGAGTTGGAGCGCTCGGACAAGGAGATCGGCTTCGTCACGATGTGCTGCGGTGGCGGTTTGGGCACCGGCACACTGATCCAGCGCGTCTGACACGCGATAGCCGGCGCGAGGCTGCGTCCTCGATCGCTTGCGTGCGCAGAGCACGCGGCGCTCACTGCGTCCTTGCCTCGCTTGGCTCTCGCATGTCAGGGCTCTTAACCCTGCGGTCCTCCCCCCGTCCAGTCCACCGCGACGGGGGGTAGGGCCAGCAGCGCGGCCCATGTGCTTGGGTCTGTCTTGCCGCTCGCCGGGATGCCGTGAGAGGTCTGGAACTGCTCCAGGTATTCCGTGGTTGTCGCATCGAAGATGCCGCTCGTCGCCTGCGCCGGGATTGCTGCGGCGAGGTGCTCCTGCATCCACAGCACCTGATCGCCCTTCGAGCCCTGGCTCAGCAGAGGCGAGGTCAGCTCGGGGTTGGGCACCGTCTGGCTCGGGTCCAGCGGCGCCACCAGGGCGCCCCAGCCGCGCGCGGTCGTCTCCTGCCAGTCCCACCACGAAAGGCCGCGCGCGCCGTAGGCGGCCGCCAGCGAGCGAAAGGCCACGAGGTCTGAAGGGGCCGGGTCTTCGTAGCTCTGGCCCAGCGGCGCGATTGCGCGGCCGTAGATGAGGTTCTCCTCATAAGTGTGGGCGAAAGCGTTCGCCACCGAGGTGCCGATAGCCTTCCAGTACATCTGCGGGGCGTTGAACTGGGCGCCGTTGGGGCCCATGAAGACCGAGTAGGGCTCGGACTCGTGGTAGTCGACGTACGGGAACGATGCCAGGCCCACGGGGTAGTTCGGACCCACCGCCGCGCGCAGCGTTTCGATGTACTTCTGCGCCGCGGCATAGTGGCCTTCGTACTCGGACTCCGCGTCGATCACCAGGCAGTCAGCGCCCGTCTGCGCCGCGCGCGCGCCAAGTTCCGCCTCGCCCACAGGGTTCGTGCCATACACGTACTGCCAGGCACACACCTTCAGGCCGTTGGCGTGCAGTGTCGCCACCAGTTCCGGTGAGAACTGGCTCCAGTAGTTGCTTGCGCCGTCGCTGCTCTTTACGAACACCGTGGTCACGCCCGCCGCGTGAGCCTGCGCCACGAGCGCTGGGAGGTTCCCTCCCGAGGACTTGCTCACGTACCAGATCCACATTCCTTGCCCTTCGAACGCCGTGCCGTTGGCGCTCTGCGTCGCCGGCGCGGAGGCTGGGGGAGTCTTTGGCTTGGGGGGATGCAGGGCGTATACGACCACGTTGATAGGGCCCACCGTGTTCGAGCGGCGTTTGCCGCCGATCAGTATGCGGATGCGGCCTGAGTGGGCCTTGCTCGGAACGTGCACGGCCATGCCGTATTTCGACTGATACACATGCGCCACCGGCGAGTTGCTGGCGATCGCCGCGTTGCGCAGGCGCGGGAAAGCCACTCGCAGGCCCTTCTCGATGCCTTGCCCAGAGAGCACCAGGATGCCGCGGACGCGCACCTGATGAGGATTCGAGGAGCAGTTCACGGTGGGAGAGCAACGGGCATCGGCGAGGCGCACGGCGCGTGAGCTGTGGCGCGCGGCGCTGCGCGGCTGGGCGACCGGCGTCGCCCCCCCCGTCGTGGGAGTAGGGGACGGAGCGGCTGTCGTGCCGCCGGGGTTAGCCGCAGCCAGGGCGCTCGGGACGTGCGCCAGCAGACCGAGCAGCACGAGAACGGCTGCCGCAGCCAGGGACCAAGAGCGCTTGTGGGTACCTGTGATTGCCATGATTTCCAGGCGGGGCGGCGAGCGCCCGACCATAGCGACTGTGGGATTCCCAACCGAGCCGCGGCAGAGAAGTTGCGGCTCAGCCCCAGCGAAAGCCCGTATCCGACGGGGCTGGCGCCAGCGGGCTCGCCGGCAGTCCGAGGGCCGGCTCGGGCAGGTTGAAGCCCGTTGGGGCCACATCATTGGGGGCATCCGCATGGAACAGCGACGCCATGTACTGGATCTGCCCGCGGCCTACGCCCAGCTCGAACTGGCCGCCCCCGTAGTTGCCAATGCCTTGCGCCGCGCAGAAGTCAAACGCGTCGAGCAGGTTGCGCAGGCCGCCCAGGCGGGAGGGCTTGATGTTCACCATGCGCGGGGGATACAGCAGCGACTGGATGTCCTCGATCGAATGGATCGGCGCATCCCACGAGAAACGCTCGCGGTGCTGGGCCAGGATCGGCTCCGTCTCAACCGTCAGCGCCGGGTCCTCGATCCATGCCTGTGGGAAGGTCTCCACCACCCGCTTGTACAGCACTGGGTCTGCCGGCTGGTCCACGATCGAGCCCGTGTAATAGGCCTTGAAATCGACCGACTCCACCGCCCCTGTCGCCTTCAGCTCTTCGATCAGCGGCTGGCTCCACGAGCTGGTTGGATCCAGCTTGAAGTTCAGCCAGGGGTAGAGATCCAGGCGCTTGCGCAGCGGCTCCATGCTTGGTGGCTCGCCCAGGCGCAGCGATACCACGAAGCGCACCGGCTCCGGGGTTCGTCCCAACGCCTCGTGCAATGTCGTGCCTGCCTGGCGCAGCGCCAGATCCAGCGCGGCCGACTCGTATGCCCACACTCGATAACGCCGCGATACTTCGCGCTGCGGCGGCTCGGGGAACAGGTTCAGGCTCGCCATCCGCTCGCAAAAGCTGGCCATCGTCCAGCTGCCCTCAAGCTCGGCCGGTGGGCCTGCGTCCTGCAGGATTTCGTGGTCCGGTGCGTCGTAGGTGACGTCCTCGCCCAGACCTTCCTGGCCCTCGCCATGCAGGTGGATGACGGTCGAGAGACGTTCGAAGTCGCTCGACACCTTTGCCGATAGGCCTTCCAGCGTGCAACTCTCGATGCGTACCGGCAGATCGGCCAGCTGATCCCAGGTGCTCACGGGTTGCTGCCCCCGCTCGCATCGCGTTCCAGGCGCGCCACCAGCTCGTCGAGGCGCAGCTCCTCAAGCGCACCCCCCACTGCCTCAAGCTCACCTGCGCAGTATTCGATCAAAGTCTTGCCCTCCTTGACGAGCTCCAAGGTCTCGCCCAAGCTGGCCTCGCCGGAATCCAGACGGCGGATGATTTCCTCCACGCGTGCGGCTGCAGCCTCGTAGGTCCGCTCTGGTGCTGGCGTCTCAGTCATTGTCATTGAGTGCGGCGTCAGGACCTTCTTCGATCCTCGCCGTAAGTGCGGTGTCAAGACCGTCTTCGATCCTCGCCGCAACCGTATCGTCGGCGAAGCGCACCTGCAGCTTGCCTTGCCGACGTGCCTGCTCCGCCGAGGCGATCGGCTCGCCCGATGGGCTCTGCACCAGCGCATAGCCACGCTCCAGCGTGCGCTGTGGATCGTGTCCGCCCAAGGCCAGCGCCAGACGCTCAAGCTCGCGTGGGGCGCGCTCGCGGCAGTCTCTGGTTGTGGCCGTGGCCTTGCGCTCCAGCACCTGCGCTCTGCGCGTCGTCACCGTCCGCTCTGCTTGAACGCGCCTGCGTGCGCCAGCCCGTACCTCGCGCAGCTGCTGATGCAGGCGTCCGCGCTGGCGTCGCAGATGCTCTGAGGGGGCTCGTGAGAGGCCCGCCAGGGTGCGCGCGCGACGCAGCACCGCGCGGTGGCCGTTGTCGGCGAGCCTTGCCGCCGAGCTGCGCAGCGCCAGGCGTGCTTCGGCGCAGTTGACTCCCACCGCCTCCTCTGCCGCATGCGTCGGCGTCGAGCAGCTCACCCAGGCCACGTCATCCAGCAGCGTGCGGTCGGTGTGATGGCCCACCGAGGCAACCACCGGTACTCCCAGCAGCGCCACTGTGCGGCACAGTGTCTCATCGCAGAAGCACCACAGGTCCGCCAGTGAGCCTCCGCCGCGTGCCACCACGATTGTCTGCGCGCCGGCCACCGCGGCCAGATCCTGCACGGCGCGTGTGATCGCGGGGGCCGCATGGCGATCCTGCACTGGCGCAAAGCCCCACACGAGTTTGCCGGCCCAGCCGCGGCGCGCCAAGGCGGCCAGGATGTCATCGCGAGCCTTGCCGCCTTCTCCGGTTACGACGCCGATGGTGCGCGGCAGCAGTACCCGCGGCAGCAGCTTCTGGCGTTGCAACAGGCCCTCCGCATCCAACTGCTTACGCAGACGGTCCATGCGCGCCAGCAGATCGCCCTCGCCTGCCACACGCATGTCGGTGACGTGAAACGAGAAGCTGGGTGAGGAGGTGGCGCTGCCGGGGTAGTAGTCGCATCCGCCTGCCACCACCACCTGCATGCCCTCCTTGACCTCTCCGATGCGGGCACCGATTGCCTCCCAGTCGCTCAGCCAGGCCGCGCACGACACCGCGCCATGTGCGTCGCGCAGCTCGAAGTACACCCGCGCTCTGGAGGGTCTCAGGTTGACCAGCTCGCCTACCAACTGCACCTTCACGAACGACCGCAGCTTGTCCCGCAGCGCCTCCGCGTACTCCCCGACTGGAAAGGGACCTGCCAGTGCGCTGCCTGGGATGCCCGTCTGCTCGGAGGGAGTGAGAATGGACATCTAATTGAGCATAGGCGCTAGCATCGACGGCAAATGCCGAGCGCTTCGAAGAGCCGCCGTGGACGCTCACGCAAGCGGCGTCCCGCGCCGGGCAGCGAGGCGCTGGCCACGCAGCAGGAGGTGTCCGCCGCCCAGGGGAAAGCATCATCCGCCCAGCTGAAGGCCTCGCCCGCCCGTCAGAAAACCCCGACCACCCGTCAGAAGGCGCCTCTGCCCAGCTCGCGCCGCGGTGAACGGCCCCAGGCGCCGTGGCACCCGCTCCCTCTGGCGGAGATTCTCATCCTGCTCGGCGCGATCGCCACCATCGTGGGGCTCAACCGCCGCTCCGAAGGAACGGCCCTGCTGGTCGTAGGTCTCGTCTCTGTGGGCATCGGCACCTTTGAGGTCACCGTGCGTGAGCATCTCTCCGGCTACCGCTCGCACACCATCCTGCTTGCGCTTGTGCCCGTCCTGGCCTTTCACTCGCTCGCGATTGCGATCGCTTCTATCTTCGCCAATCCCACCGTGCTGCTCAGCATCGTGCTGCTGCCCTTCGACCTCGCGCTGTTCGTCTTCTGCTTCAAGCTCCTGCGGGCACGTTTCCTGGATGCTCGCCAGCTACGGACGGTTGGGCGCCGCTGAGCTGAGTGAGGGCAGTGGATGCTCGTCCTCGTGCATTCCCTCGCCACGCGTCTCGCCGTCAAAGCCCAGCTGCTGAAGCCTTGCGATCTCGCGTTCGCCTTCTACTCGCGCCGGATGGCCGGGGGGAAGATCGGCGATCAGCTTGGCTATGCGTTCGCGTAGCTGCAGCGCGAAGTGGGGGGTAGAGGCACCCATCAACTGACGCACGTCCTCAAGCGTCACTTCGTGACCTTGCTGCGTGCGGATGGGGTCCTCGGCTTGGCTCACCTCTTCGGCAAGGGTAACGAGGTCGGGGCGCTGGAGGTGCTGGACGTCTTAGTGCTGGAGGTGGTGGCGCTGCTGCTGGTCGTTGTCGAGGAGGACGAGTTGCTGGGCGATATCTCCAGCAGCCCATCCAGCTCGGCCTGTGTCGTGGCGCTGATCGCGCTCTCGTCGCCGATCAGCCAGCCGTGGTTGTACACGCCGTGCACCGGCTTGTATGCAGGCGCTTCGGAGTACCCCGGCCGGATGTCCGTCAGGTATTCGCTCAGCACCGTCGGCACCGTATCGGGGCCTTCCAGCAGCAGCAGCGGCCCATACTGGCCGCTCGCCGACAGCGATGCCGCCGCCGGTGCATCCAAGGGGCGTGTCGCGCTTGCAAACACTAGCCCGTGGCCCGGTTCGTCGACACCCCATCCGAAACCGTTTTCGCTGAAGAGCGCCACGGCGATCGCATTGCCCACCGGATCGTTGGGCCCAATCTGGCCCACCGGGCTCACGATCCGCTTGACCGTCCCGTAGCGCGCCAACTGCGTTGCCACCGCGTCGCTCACCGCCACGCTTGAGCCCACCACGTAGATCGAGGGATGGTGCCAGCGTTTCAGCTCCTCGCTCGTGGCAGAAGGCACACCGCTTGAGCTCACCAGCAGGATCGGCACTCCGCTCTCCGCCGCCAAACCTGCCGCTGGCATCGCCAGCGCCGCTGGGCCATCGGCGGCGCTCACCACTACCTGGCTGGGCGTCTTGCCCGCCTGGGCGCTCTGCGTAAGCTTCGCCACCTGCGCTGCCAGCGCATAGGAGTTGGCGCCGATCACCTTGTGCACGCGGTAGCCCGCCGGCACCGCCCCTGCTGCTGAGGCTCCGACGGTGATCACCTGCGCGCCGCCCAGCGACGGAGCCCCTTTGGGCCGCATCGCCTGCAACGCTTGCGTGCTCACTTCGGGCAGCGAGCCTTTGTCGCTGTAGAGCAGCGGCGCGTTCAGCGGCGCCCCCGCCAATGCCGCCGCCGCCAGCGCCGCGGGCCATTCCTGCTCATCGACCACTACCACCGCCTGGGGTCTGCTTGCTGCTGTCAGGCCCGGATATACCGCCAGCGATACCGCCGCGGCATCTGTCACCGGGTCGGCGCCGCCCAAGCGTGTGGTGTTCTTCGTCGCCAGACCGCCCGCTCCCTGCGGATTGACCGGCGCGATCACCTTCGGGTTTGCTTCGCTGTGGCCTTCTCCCGGCAGCGTTTTGCCGCAGCCCGCGATGGCCACGCCCAGCGCGAGCGCGGTGGCGACGAGCAGCCAAGACGGGCGAACGCGCATGGCAGCGGACATTAGCGGTCCCAGCGGCATCAACTGGCCGGCGCAGCGGCATCGACTTGGCCGTCACGGCGGCATCATTTTTCCGGCATTTGCGGGAAGATCGTGGATAAAACCATGCATGCCGCGCAAGCGTCATTGCAGTCTGTTAGGCTCCCGCCGCAAATGCCGAATCCTTGGTTAGACGCCAAGGAACGGGGGACCCGAGATGTTGGGGCGAATTCCACGGTGTATCCGTGGGAAGCGCAGGCTCTTTCAGCGCTAGCCCGTCAGCTAACCCCGCAGGCCCACGAAAGAGGTTGTTTTGCGGGGTTTCACACGCAGTGGCGCAGCATTACTTTGTTCCGTGGCCGCAATGGCCACCACCGCTCCGGCGGCCTTGGCCAGTTCGACCGGCGGCACCGCCGTCAGCGGCCACTCCTCCTCCTCCTCCTCCTCCACATCTTCTCCCGCTGCCGCGGGGGGCGCCTCGCCTACGGCTGCCCCCGGTGCTCCGGCTGTGCATCTCGCGCCTGTCACGGGACATGCCGCCAGCCTGCTCTACAAAGGCCCCGTCTACCAGAAGCTTCCCACCGGTCAGGTCGTCCCGTACACGCCTCCCGCGCCCATCGGGCAGCTCGGCGGAGCAACTGGCGGTGTGCCGGTCGCTGCCAGCGCTGCCGGCAAGCCGCAGCTGCTTGTGCCGGGCATTACCGCTCGCTTTGTAAACGGCCTTGCCGCCGCGCCGATGTCCGCGCCTCCCGCCGTGCAGGAGATCGTCTGGGCCGGCAACCAGATCATCGGCCTGCCCTACATCTTCGGTGGCGGTCACGCCTCCTTCGCCTCGCCCGGCTACGACTGCTCTGGCACTGTCTCCTTCGCTTTGCACGGCGCCAGCCTGCTTGCCACGCCGATGGACTCCTCGGAATTCATGCACTGGGGCGGCGGCGGCGTCGGCCAGTGGGTCACCGTCTTCACCAACCCCGGTCACGCCTACATGACCGTCGCCGGGCTGCGCCTGGACACCTCCGCCGCGGATGACCCTTCAAACCAGCAGGGTCCCCGTTGGCGTCCCTTGCGGCCCGCCAACGGCGGCTACAAAGTACGCCACCCCGTCGGTTTCTGAGAACCACCCCGCCGGTTTTGGAAACCTCGTGCCGGCGCGTGGCGAAGCTTGCGCGACGGGATCGGCTGCTTAGGGGCGTCGTTAGGCTACGCTTGACGCTCCCCCCACTTGCAGCCACAGGAGGATCAGGATGGCCGGCTTGACCGGGCGCATGTCAACAGTCGTGAAGGCCAAGGTGTCCAAGCTCTTGGACCGGGCCGAAGATCCCGCCGAGACGCTCGACTACAGCTATTCCAAGCAGCTCGAACAGCTTCAGAACGTCAAGAAGGGCATCGCCGACGTCGTCACCGCCAAGAAGCGCCTGCAGATGCAGGAGTCCTCGTTGCAGCAGCAGGTCGTCAAGCTCGACACGCAGGCCCGTCAGGCGGTCGCCGGCGGCAAGGAGGACCTCGCGCGTATGGCGCTTGAGCGCAAGAACGTTGCGCAGACCGAGCTGCAGTCGCTCGATACGCAGGTCTCAGAACTCGAAGGGCAGCAGGAGAAGCTGACTGAATCTGAGCAGAAGCTGCGCGCCAAGATCGAGGCCTTCCGCACCAAGAAGGAGGTCATCAAGGCGCAGTACTCCGCGGCCGAAGCGCAGGTCAGGATCTCCGAGGCCGCCACCGGTGTAGGTGAGCAGATGGCCGATGTTGGGCTCGCCATGCAGCGTGCCGTCGATAAGACCGAAAACATGAAGGCCCGTGCCGATGCCGTCTCGGAGCTCGAAGCCGCCGGGGCCTTCGATGACATCACCGCGCTCGGCCCTGGCGAAGACGACATTGACAAGCAGCTCAAGGAGCTTTCTTCCTCCTCGGCCGTCGATGACGAGTTGGCCAGGATGAAGGGGGAGTTGGGAGCCGGCTCTGGTGCCGCCAACGGGGGGGAGCTTGGCGCCGGGACGCCCGAGGAGGCTCAGCAGACGCCGCCGCCGGCAGCGCCGTCCGAGGGGCAGTCGGCATGATCGTACGCGTCTCCGGGGAGGGGCAGTATCGCCTCGATAACTCCGATGGCAAGCTCGGTGAGCTCGACAACGCCGTTGTGTCCGCGGTGCGCGCGGGCGATGAGAGCGCGTTTCGCTCCTCTTACGATGCGCTGCTGGCGTTTGTGCGGGCTTCCGGTTCGCCGCTCGCGGAGGATGAGCTTGTTGGCTCCGATCTGATCTTGCCGCCGCCCGATCTCAGCCTCCAGGAGGCCGAGCAGGAGTTTCAGGGCGAGGGGCTGATACCGGACTAGGTCACCAGGTCGGTATCGGACTAGATCGGGATTCCCCACAAGGGGAACCAGCGCTCCAGTTCAGGCTCCATCGGCAACTCCCCGCCCATCTGCGCCTTCAGGCGCAGCTCGCGCTCGGTGTCGCGCTCGTTGCTGGATTGAGATCCCGCCCCCCCAGGGGCGAACGGATACCAGTAGCCGCGCTTGTAGTTGTAGATGAAGTACAGCCGCCGCCTGTTCGCGTCTTTGAAGGCAAACACCGCGCATAGCAGGCGCTCGCCGTGGCCTGCCGTCTCGATCGAGCTCGATACGGCGTTGATGCCGACTGCCAGATCCTCCACTTCGGGGTCTTTCAGAACCATCCAGCGGTAGCCATAGCTGTCGTCCTGCGTGGAGACCTGTGTGCCTGTCTCGCCGCCTGTGGCCCTGACGACCTCCTCCATTTCGCGGATCGTCGCTTCGAAGTCGCTTGTCGCAAGCGCCTGAAAGACGATCGCCGCGCTGCCGGCCGGCTCGATCTGATGTTCGGTCTGCAGCGTTATGTAGGCCGTCGAGATCGCAAACAGGCGGTCGGGAGCGGGGCCTTTGACCTGATGGCGGCCCGTGAGGATGTCGCGTAGGCCCACGGTCTAGGCGGTGCCCTGCAGCTGGGACTCCAGGCGATCCAGGGCCGCCAGGCGCTGCTCCAGCGGCGGGTGGTCGGCGAAGATATTCAGCAGCGACTTCTTCGCCCGCGCGGGGATGATGAAGAAGGCGCTCATGCCTTCTGCCTTGCGCAGGTCTTCATTGGGGACTCGCTCGATCGTGCCGCTGATCTTCAACAGCGCCGAGGACAGCGCGCTGGGACGACCTGTCAGCACCGCGCCGCCGCGATCGGCGGCGAACTCGCGGTAGCGCGAGAGGGTGCGCAGCAGCAGGAAGCTGATCGCATACACCAGCACCGACACGAGGATCACATACATCAGGCCACCCTCTTCCTCGTCATCGTTACCGCCGCCGAAACCTCCTCCGAAGAGGAAGCCCCACTGCACGATGAATGCCGCCACGCTTGCGAAGAAGCTCGCCAGCGTCATCACCATCACGTCGCGATTGATCACGTGTGTCAGCTCGTGCGCCATCACGCCTTCCAGCTCCGCGGGGGAGAGCAGGTCCATGATGCCTGTCGTCGCGCACACCGTCGCCTTCTTCTGCGAGCGACCCATCGCGAAGGCGTTGGGCATCGAGGTCTGCATCGTGCACACCCGCGGCTTGGGCAGGTCCGCCTGCACGCACAGGCGCTCGATGATCCCGTGCAGCTCCGGGGCTTCCGCGGGGGAGACCTCCTTCACGCCCATGCTCGCCATCGCCAGCTTGTCTGAGGTGAAGAACTGCACCGCCAGCAGGCCCACCGCGAAGATCGCGATCATCACGCCGCTTGCGCCGACCGAGAACAGCACGCCTACGAACAGGACGTACAGCAGACCCAGCAAGAACAGCGTCAGCAGCATGCGTGCCTGTAGGCCCGTATCCCGGCCGAAGCTCGTGTGCCTGTTGGCGGCGTGTGTTGCCATGGAAGGATTGTCGCAGAAGCACCTCACGCTTCCCTAAAGTGCTTGGGCCATGCAGCCTGAAGTCGACATCCTCGGTATCTCCGTCAAGACCTTTGGCGTCACCTTTGCGCTTGCCTTCATCGCCTGCGGGCTGGTGCTTGCGCGTCGCCTGCGGGAGCTTGAGAAGCCGGTCGATTGGGCCTATGAGATCGTCTTTGCCGCCCTGCTCGGCGGCGTCATCGGTGCGCGAGGCTACTTTCTGATCCAGAACTACTCGTCGGTCAAGCACGATCTGCTCGGCAGCGTCTTCTCCGGATCGGGCCTCGTTTGGTACGGGGGGGCGATCGGCGGGGCCATCGGCGTGATCCTCTGGATGCGCTGGCGCGACATGTTGCAGCTGCGCATGTTCGATGCCTGTGCCACCGTGCTTGCGCTCGGCTATGCCATCGGGCGCATCGGCTGTCAGGTCTCAGGCGACGGTGACTATGGGATTCGCTCGAATCTGCCTTGGGCGATGGGCTATCCCCACGGCACCGTGCCCACGCCCGCCGGCGTCACCGTCCAGCCCACGCCGATTTATGAGACCCTCGTGATGGGGCTCGTGGCGTACTTCCTCTGGAAGTTGCGCGATCGTGTCCGGCCCGGAGTGATCATTGCGCTCTACCTGGTGCTCAGCGGTCTTGAGCGCTTTCTGGTGGAGTTCATCCGGCGCAACAACGAGGTCTTCGGGGGCCTTACCGCGCCACAGCTTGAGAGCTTGGGGTTGGCTGTCATCGGGGTCCTTTGGCTGGCCTACCTGCTGCGCGCCGGTGGCGTGAGAGGTCTACGCGCCGGTTCCGGGGCGCCTCGGGCGACGGCCGCCTGATTCCCCAGCGATAATCCCTGGTCATGGCTATCGCCGAGACCAGCCTCTCTCACGTATATCCCATCGGTGCGCGCCTCAACGAGCGCGGCGTGCTTGAGCTTGGCGGTTGCGATGCGCTGGAGCTGGCACGGGAGTTTGGCACTCCCGCCTACGTTGTCGTGGAAGACGACCTGCGTACGCGCGCACGGGCTTTCCTGCAGGCTGGGCGGGCCGCCGGGCACGAGAACCTGGCCGTTGTCTACGCCTCCAAGGCTTCTGCCTGCGGCGCGCTTCTGCGCCTCTTCGCGCAGGAGGGTCTGTGGTGCGATGTCGCCTCCGGCGGGGAGCTTCATCTCGCGCTTGCCGCCGGCTTCCCGCCTGAGCGGCTGCTCATGCACGGCAACGCCAAGTCTGAAGCCGAGTTGCGCCAGGCGCTGCGCCACCGCCTGGGGCTGATCGTCATCGACAACCTGGATGAGATACAGCGCCTCGCCCAGCTTGTGGGCGAAGAGGGGCTGCCCGGCGACGATCGTCGGGCACAGCCCGTGCTGCTTCGCGCCACGCCCGATGTGCGTGGGGATACGCACGAGAAGATCTCAACCGGCCAGGCCAACTCCAAGTTCGGCTTTGGCATGGATCAGGTTGAGGAGGCCATCCGGCGTGTGCGCGAGGTCGCCGGACTTGAGCTTCAGGGCATCCATGCCCACGTTGGCTCGCAGCTGCTCGAACTCGAACCTTTCCGCCGCGCCGCTGCGCAGCTCTCCCGGCTCGGCGTCTTTCCCACCTGGGATCTGGGTGGCGGTCTCGGTGTCGCCTACACCGCCGCCCAGCATCCGCCCGCGATTGAGGACTATGTCGGAGCCGTCGTGCAGGCCGCTCGTGAGCATCTCGGCGAGCACGCGCGGCTGCTGATCGAGCCTGGGCGTTCACTCACCGCCAATGCGGGTGTGACGCTGTATACCGTCGAGTCCGTCAAGCGCAACGTCTCCACCTGGGTTGCCGTCGACGGTGGCATGTCCGACAACCTGCGCCCGATGCTCTACAACGCCGCCTACGAAGCCGAGGTAGTGGATCGTTTTGGCGGCCAGGATCTCTGTGTGCTCGCCGGCAAGCACTGCGAGTCTGGCGATGTGATCGTCGCCGAGGCTCGCCTTGACGATCCTCAGCCGGGGGACGTCGTAGTCACCCCTGCCACCGGCGCCTACGGTCATGCGATGGCCAACAACTACAACGGAGTTCCTCGTCCGCCCGTGATCTTCTGCTCCGGCGGCGACGCGCGGCTTGTCGTGCGGCGGGAGAGCTTCGAGGATCTCACTGCGCGCGATGTCATCTGAGCAGTGTTTTGCCATCGGGCTCCTGGGGCACGGGACAGTTGGAGCCGCCTTCGCCGAGCTGCTGGAGCAGCGCTCTTCGCACATCCAGCGCCTCACCGGGCGCCAGCCGCTGCTGGCGGGCACGCTCACGCGCGGGCGGGGAAGCTTCGAGGAGATTCTCGATCGCTCCGAGCTTGTCGTCGAGCTGCTGGGCGGAATCGAGCCGGCGCGCGAGTATGTGCTGCGCGCCATCCGCGCCGGGCGCCATGTCATCACCGCCAACAAGCAGCTGCTCTCGCAGCACGGGGAGGAGCTGTTCGCGGCCGCCGGCGAGCATGGGGTCCAGCTGCGCTTCGAGGCTGCCGTCGCGGGCGTCGTGCCGGTCGTGCGTGTGCTCTCGGAGTCGCTGGCCGGCGCACATATCGAGCGGATTCACGGCATCGTCAACGGCACCACCAACTTCATCCTGTCTGAGATGGAGCGTGGCTCGACCTACGCTGAGGCTCTAGCTGAGGCTCAGCTTCAGGGTTATGCCGAGGCTGACCCTTCAGAAGACGTTTCCGGCAAGGATGCGGCTGCCAAGATGGCCATCCTTGCCAGGCTTGCCTTCGGCACTCCCGTACGCCTCGATCAGGTGCCCTATGAGGGGATTGAGCAGCTCCAGGGAGACGATCTGCAATACGCGCGTGAGCTGGGTCTGGGGCTCAAGCTGATCGGCACCGCCGAGCGGCGCGATGGCGGGCTCTCCGTGCATGTTCATCCCGCTTTTCTATACGCCGGGCATCCTCTCGCGTCGGTCCATGGCCCTTTCAATGCCGTCACCGTCGAGTCCTCCGCGATCACCGAGATCACCATGTCCGGGCCCGGCGCCGGGGGGGTGCAGACGGCTTCCGCCGTGCTCGGCGATGTCGTGAGCGTTATGCGACCTCCCTGCGCTTTGGCGCCGCCGCTTGAGCCTCTGGAGCTCGTGTATGACGTCTCAAGCTCCTTCTACCTGCACATGGAGGTCGCCGACCGGCCCGGCGTGCTTGCCGAAGTCGCTCACGTCCTGGGTGAGCAGGGAGCTTCCATCAAGTCGGTCGTACAGCGCGGCTTAGGGGAGAATGCACGCCTCGTCATGGTTATCCATCCGCTGCCTCAGTCCCGTCTGCAAACCGCCATCGAGCGCATCGGTGAGCTTGACTTCCTGCGTTCCGCGCCGCGCGCCATCCGTGTCATCGAAGAGGAGTTCACTTGACCGCTTCCCACGTACCTCTGATCGAGCGCTACCGCGACCGTCTGCCGTTTGCTCCCAGCGATCCTTTGGTGACCTTGCAGGAGGGATCGACGCCCCTCTTGCGCGCGCCTGTGCTCTCTGAGATGGTCGGCGCGGAAGTGCGCCTCAAGCTTGAGGGAGCCAATCCCACAGGGTCTTTCAAGGATCGCGGCATGACCTGTGCGGTCTCGGCTGCCGTGCGCGAGGGGGCCAAGGCCGTCATCTGCGCCTCCACCGGCAATACCGCCGCCTCCTCTGCGGCCTACGCGGCGCGCGCCGGCATCACCTGTGCCGTGATCGTTCCCGACGGCAAGATCGCCGCCGGCAAGATGGCGCAGACGCTCATGCACGGGGCTCGCGTCATCGCCCTCGCGGGAAACTTCGATCGTGCCCTCGTGCTCGTGCGCGAGTTGACTGAAACGCATCCCATTGCGCTGGTCAACTCCGTGAACGAGTTTCGCATCGAAGGGCAGAAGACCGCTGCTTTTGAGCTGCTGGAGGACATGGAAGGGGATATCGACGCGCTCTACATTCCCGTCGGCAACGCCGGCAACGTCACCTCCTACTGGCGTGGCTTCACCGAGATGGGAGCCTCGCCGCGGCTATATGGGTTTCAGGCGGAGGGCGCCGCGCCGCTCGTGCTCGGACATCCCGTCGAGCATCCTGAGACGGTCGCCTCTGCCATCCGCATCGGCAATCCCGCCCGCTGGGAGGACGCCATGACCGCCATGACCCAGTCGCGCGGCTCGATCCGCTCGCTCTCGGACAAGGAGATCCTCGCCGCCTACCGGCTGATCGCCTCCGGCGAAGGGATGTTCTGCGAGCCGGCTTCGGCGGCTTCGGTGGCGGGACTGCTGAAGTACGGCACCGACGGGGCCGAGCGGGTGGTTTGCGTGCTCACCGGGCGCGGCCTCAAGGACCCCGAGACCGCGCTTGAGAACAACGACGGCGTCACCATTCATTGCCAGGCAGACATGGGAGCGCTCGAAGAGGCGGTATTGGGTGATCCGTAGGCGCCTCGTGCGCGTGCCTGCCTCCTCCGCCAATCTCGGGCCGGGGTTCGACTGCCTCGCCGCGGCGCTTGCCCTGCACCTGGAACTGGAGGTCGAGGAGACGGGGCGCTTTGGCGTTGAGACCGAGTTGGCCGTCGCGCGGGGGCGGGAGAACCTCTGCGTGCGGGCCTTTGAGCGGCTGCATCCCGCCGACGGATTCACCTTTCGCATTCGCTCGGACATTCCCCTCTCGGGAGGGCTCGGCTCAAGCGCCGCTGCCACGCTCGCGGGCCTGATGGCGGCCGATCATCTGTTTGAGCTCGACGCTCCTTTGCTGGAGCTTGCCAGCGAGATGGAGGGGCACCCAGACAACGCCGCCGCCGCGCTGCGCGGGGGGTTTGTGATCTGCGCCGACGGGCAGGCCGTTCGCTTTGACCCGCCGAGCGGTCTTGAGGCCTTGGCCGTGGTTCCTCATCAGGCCGTCAACACGCGCCGCGCGCGGGCCGCGCTGCCCGCTGAAGTGCCCATGCAGGAGGCCGTTTTCAATGTTGCCCACGCCTCGCTCCTGACGCTCGGGCTCGCGCGCGGGGATTGGGACCTGGTGTCTCGCGGGCTTCACGATCGCTTGCACCAGCAGCGCCGCGGGCCGCTCTTTCCGCGTTCGCTTGCATTGGCCGAGCGAGCGCGTGAGCTGGGCGCGCTCGGGGCCACGATCTCGGGCGCCGGGCCCACCGTTCTCTTCTGGTGCTTCTACGAGCACACCGGGGCTGTGGCGCAGGCGCTTGGAGAGGAGATCGAGGGCTGGGCCACTTTGCTGCGCACGCCGTTTGAGGCTCAGGGGGGCTACGTCGAGGGGATGTAGATCGCCTCAGCCTGCCTGCGCCAGCCGTCCCCGCGCGTCCCGCAATCCCGGCAGGCGCCCCAGCAGCTCATCGGCGAGTGCCAGATAGTCGGCGCCGAGGTCCGGGCGATGGTCGAGGATCGAGGTGGCGCGCTCGGCCGATTCGGCGTAGGCGATGGAGGAGCGGATGACGCTGTCGAGGACCTTCTCGCCAAAGCCCTCGCGCAGCGACGCCAGGGCCTCGCGGGAATGGACCGTGCGCATGTCGGCGAGGTTGAGCACGATGCCCAGGAGCGAGAGTGAGGGGTTGAGGCTGTCGCGGGCCAGCTCGATGACCTCCATTGCCTGCTCGACGCCCTGCAAGGCGAAGTACTGGGCCTCGGCGGTAATGAGCGCGTAGTCGGCCGCCACCAGGGCGTTGACGGTCAGCAAGCCCAAGGAGGGCGGGCAGTCGATCAGCACGACCTCGTAATCGCTCGTGCCTTTGGCCAGCGCCCGGCGCAGGGTCAGCTCGCGGCCCATCTTGCCGCCCAGCATCAGCTCGGCTTCGGCGAGGCTCAAGTTGGCCGGCACCACGTCGGCATGGATCGCTTGCCCGAGCGTGTTCTGCCCGGAGAGCACGTCCGCGATCGTCGGCTGCGCCTCGGGTGGAACATCGAAGTAGTCCGACAGGTTGCCCTGTGGGTCGAGGTCGATCGCCAGCGTACGCACCTGCGCACGACGCAATGCGTCGGTCAGCGTGCGCACGGTCGTTGTCTTGCCCGTGCCCCCCTTCTGGGACAGGACCGCGATGGTGTGAGGCATGGCGGGCGATACTACGCCGCCGGGGGCCTGCGCGCAGGCTCAGCTGACGGAGTGCAGCGGCCTGGCGTCGGGAATCTGCTCGGCCGGCTCAGCGACCACGCTCAGAAAGCCCAGGCGATAGCGGCCGACCAGAATCTCATCGCCGTCTTTGAGCACCCGCCACTCGACGCGCTCGCCGTTGACGAACACGCCGTTGAGGCTGCGGTCATCCAGCACGCGCACGCCGTCCGGCTGGCGCACGATCAAGGCGTGGCGGCGCGAGACCGTGGGGTCGTCGAAGCGCACGTCGGCGGCGAGACTGCGACCCACACGCGTCCACTCGCGGGTCAGCGGCACCAGCGTGAGCTCGCCGCTCTCTTCATAGGCGATGTACTCGCCGGGCTCCTCGGCGATGCGCTCGCGCACCTCCTGGAGCCACGCCTCGCGCTCGGCCCGGTCGGGGGCTGAAGCCGCGTCTTCCACGTGCTGCATGCGGCCCGTGCTGAAAAGCGAGGCGCGTACGAAGCTGCGGCCGTTGCAGCCGGGGCAATCCGTGAGCGTGTCAGAGGCCGCAAGTGTCAACACATAGCCGCAGCGCTGGCAGCGAAATGAGCCTGCTCCGGCGATGGTGCCCGATGTCAATGACTCCATCATGCAACATCCCTTTCGTCGCGGCGAAGGTGAGGGGGGCCTTCCGCCGACGGGAACCTCGTACCAATCATAACGAGGCTGTCAAACGACCAAATGAGCCTGCCAAATGAGCCTAATCCGGGGGTAAATAAGGCCGACAAGCCGATCTCCTTTTTGGGTAGGGGCTCCTCCTGGGGTAGCGCAGACGGTTTACCCACGCTCCGCCGCGCGCAAACGATGTTTGTGGGCAGGAGGCGAGCGGGGGGCGGCGAAACCCGCTGAGGAGATGCCCGCGCCGATCACCCACATCGAGCAGTTTGAGCGCTCACTGCTGCGCCGCAGCGTGGGTGCCTTGGCGGCCGACAGGCATCGCTGTGCGGATTGCGGGCGCACCCCGTTGGTTGGCGAGCACGTGCATCTCTATGAGCGTGACCGAGGGATCGTCTGCGAGCTGTGCCGGCCTCTGCGCCGCGAGCACCCTGCCGCGAGCGAGCTGGTGCGCCACTCTGAGCACGGGCACACCGTGCGTCTTGCCGCCCGCGCCGCTTAGCGAAACCGTCTTTGTGCTGCCCGAGCCGCTTAGCGAAACCGCCTTTGTGCTGCCCCAGCCGCTTAGCGAAACCGTCTTTGTGCTGCCCGCGCCACTTAGCGGCTCAATAGACTGCCGGGCGTCATGGACCCGGTGACCGTTTCAGTCCTCATAGATGCCCCCCGCGAGCAGGTCTTCGACTACCTGCAGGACATCGCCAACCACCCCGAGTTCACCGACCACTACCTGGTCGACTGGCATCTCACGCGCATCGACTCCGTTGGCCAGGGCGCCGGCGCGCGCTTTCGTATCAAGGCGCCCGGCAATCGCTTCAGCTGGGGCGATGTCACCTTCGCCGAGGTGCAGCGCCCGCATCGCATCGTCGAGGTCGGGCGCACCGGCAAGACCAATCGCGTGCGCACCCTGGGGATCTACGATCTCGCACAGGGCGCCGGGGGCACCACGCGTGTGCGCTTCACGCTTGAGACCGAGCCCGCCACGCTGTCGGATCGCATCATGGAGGGGCTCGGGGGCAGAGGCTGGCTGAAGCGCAAGAACGCTCGTGCCATGCGCCGTCTGCGCTCAATCGTCGAGGGAGGACCTGACGCCCGCCAGGGTGGGGGGGCTTCCGGGAAGCGCGTCACGGTGGCCGGCGGATAGACTGCCGCCTCGCAATGTCTTTGATGTCCATCGTCTCTTCGCGCCTGCTGCCCAAGCCGATCCTCGCCCTGCTGGCTGTCGCTGCCGTGCTGGGGCTGAGCGCCTGTGGCGACTCGCATACCAAGGTCAACGGGGGCACCTACGCAGGGGAGTCCGGCGCCAACGCGCCCTACCTGGATGTTGGCCCGCTGGTGTATGAGGTGCAGCTCTCGCGTCAGCTCAATCCCTATGACACCGAGGACTCGGCCTACCTGGAGGGGTTGACGCCCGTGCAGCGCCGACTGGGCCCTGGCGAAGAGTGGTTTGGGGTCTTCATGCAGGTCTACAACAACGGCGACACCTCGCAGCTGGCGGCAAGCCCTGTGAGCATGCGCATCACCGACACGCAGGGCACCGTTTATCGGCCGACGATCCTCGCCTCGACCAATCCTTTCGCCTTTCGCGCCGGTTTCGTGCCGGCCCACGGCCGGCTGCCGGAACTCAATACCGTCGCCGCCAATGGCGCCACGCAGGGTTCGCTGCTGCTCTACAAGGTCAAGCTCGTCTCGCTGGACAACAGGCCGCTGACGTTGCACCTCGTCGATCCGCTCGACCCCTCCAAGACCGCCTCCGCCGAGCTAGACGTCTAGCGCGAGTCGCGCGTCTGAGGACTCGCGCCGTTTTTGGGGACGCGCTTCTGCGGACTCGCGCGTCTAGTCGGAGGCGGAGGTGTGCAGCCCCGCCTCCAAGACTTCGCGCGCCACCGGCGCGGCGGTGTCGCCGCCGGCGCCGTCGCGGGGCAGCAGCACGCCTACGACGATACGCGGGTGAAGCGCGGGGGCGAAGGCCGCAAACCAGGCATCGGTGTTGTGCGGGTCATTGGCCGCGCAACCTTCGGCGACTTCTTCCCCCGCGCCTGCTTGCCTGCCGCTGCCGGCCAAATCGCCTTCGCCCGAGCCCGCCTCTGAGCTGCTCTTGCAGCTGCTCGGCATGCCCAGTTCGGCTGTGCCGGTCTTGCCGGCGACGGTGACGCCGGAGATGGCCGCGGAAGTGCCGGTGCCTTCGCGCACCACACCGATCATCAGGCGGCGCACGGTGCGGGCGACCGAGGCGCTCATCACGCGCACTCCGTGCACGGGCGTATGGACGCCTTCAAGCGTGAAGGTCGGTTGCGGACGACGGCCGTGATCGGCGATCGTGGCGGCCACGGTGGCCATTTGCAGCGCGGTGGCTTGCACCTCGCCCTGGCCGATGGCCGTCGAGCCCACATCCAGTTCGCCCTGTATCTGAGTGGCGGGAGGAATCGTGCTGCGCGGCGCGCCCGCCACGCCGGAGTCGTGGTTGAAGCCAAAGCGTTCGGCGGTGGCCACGAGGCGTGCGGCCCCAACCTTGACGCCCAGCGGGGCGAAGACAGAGTTACAAGAGACCGCGAAGGCCAACGCCAGCGAGCCCCCGCAGTCCTCGCCGTTAGCGTTGCTCAGCTTGACGCCGTCGAGCGTCGCGTAGGTGGCGTAGGGGAAGACGGTGGAGCTCTTTGCCACGCCGGCTTCCAGCGCTGCTGTGAGCGTGATCATCTTGAACGTCGACCCCGGCGGTTGCAGTTCTTCCAGGCCGATGCCCGCGAGCGCGAGGATCGCACCGGAGGCCGGTTCGATCGCGACGATGCCGCCGTACCGTGCGCCCAGCGCGAGCACCGCGGAGCGTTGCAGCGCGGGGGAGATGGTGGTGTGCACCGCCGGCGCCGCGCGCGGGCGCGCACGGGCCAGGAGGCGCTGGCCGGCATATAACTCCCCCCCAGCAGTGCCGCGCAGGCGGCTGTCCAAGGCGCGCTCCAGGGTCGCCGTGGTGCCCGAGTCGCTCGCCAAGATCGAGCCATCCCGCGCCAGCAGGGTCGCGCGCGGGGGCAAGGTGGTGGTGCGCGTCAGCTGCTCGCCGGGGCGCAGGGCGGGGAAGAGCAACGCGCGCGACCACACAATGCGCGTATTGGCCCCGTGCCCGATCAGCGGCAGCGTGAAGGTCTCAGACAGGGTCCCGAAGAGAGCTGTGTGCACGCGCACCGGCACGAGCAGGGACCCAGGTGCCTGCGGCTCCTCGCGTGGCTTGCCGGTCACCTCCACGCGCGTCGTTGTCGCCGTGCTCGACGCGTGGGCGTAGGCCGCGGCGAAGGCGCTCGCTGAGACTCCTCGTCGCGCGGCGGGGTCGATGTCGGCGTAGATCGCCGCGTAGTCGCCGCGCGCCCAGGCAGCCACGAAGTGGGACGCAAGCTTGTGGCTGAAGGGGGAGGAGGAGTGGGTCGCGCCTGCGATCAGCCCTGCCGTGAAGGCGACTGCCGCGAGGGCCATAACTGGGCGCGCGCGCCGCAGGCGTTGCCTGCGGATCTGGCGCCCAGCCGAGCTGCTCACCTCAAAGGGGCGGTAGAACATGGGTGATGACACGACTCGATTGGATCATCGTCGCATTCGTGGCCGTGATGGCCCTATTCGGTTTCCGGCGGGGCTTCATCGTGGGAGTGCTGTCAGTGGGCGGCTTCGCCCTTGGTGCATTCCTCGGAACTCGCCTCGGTCCTCTATTGCTGGGCCAAGGCTCCGCCTCGCCCTATGCGCCTGCCTTTGGCTTGGTGGGCGCGCTGGTGGCCGGCGCGATCCTCGCCGGAGGACTTGAGGGAGTGGGGTGGAGGCTGCGCCGCACGCTCGTCATTCCTGGGCTGGGGATGCTCGACGGCGCGCTGGGGGCGCTGCTGAGCGCAGCTGTGGGCCTTGCCATCGTATGGATCGTTGCGGCTGTCGCCGCGCAAGCCCCTGGCCAAACGCAGCTGCGTGCCGACGTGCAGCACTCGGCGATCCTGCGCGGACTCAATCAGGTCCTGCCCCCTTCGGGGCCGATCCTTGACGCGCTCGCGCGCCTGGATCCCTTGCCGGCGATTGCCGGCCCGTCACCTGATGTGGCCCCGCCGCTGCCCGCCGTCGCGCGCTCGCCGGGCGTGCGCGTGGCGTCCAAGAGCGTGGTGCGCGTGCTGGGCACCGCCTGTGGGCTGGCGATCGAGGGGTCGGGCTGGGTGGCCGCACCGGGTGAGGTGGTGACCAATGCACATGTTGTGGCCGGCGAGCAGGACACCACTGTTGAGGTTGGCGGACACTCGCCCAGCTTGCCCGCGCAGGTCATCGCCTTCGATCCCACCGACGACGTCGCCGTGCTGCGCGTGCCCGCGCTCGCTCTGCCCGCGCTCAGGCTCCGCTCGGACCCATCCTCGGGGCAGGCGGGGGCAATCCTGGGCTATCCCGAGAACGGCCCCTTCGCGGCTCGCGCCGGCCGTATCGGTGAGACGCAAAAGGTGCTCACCCAGGATGCCTACGGCAACGGGCCGGTCTCGCGTCTGTTGACGCCTCTGCGTGGCGTCGTGCGCCCCGGCAACTCCGGTGGGCCGCTGGTGGACTCCGGCGGCGGTGTCTTGACGACGGTCTTCGCCGGCATCACAGGGAGCGGCCCAGCCGGGGGTTATGGCGTGGCCAATGCCACCGTGGCCCATGTCTTGGCGGGAGCGCGCGAACCCGTCGACACAGGCGCCTGCGCCGGTTGAGCCGACCCAAGGCTTTACTCGTTCCCCTCCCAACCGCTACGCTGACCCGACATGGCCAAGACCCTCGTCATTGCTGAGAAGCCCTCCGTCGGCCGCGACCTCGCGCGCGTGCTGCCGGGTCCTTTCGCCAAGCACGAGGGCTGGCTGGAGGCGCCCGACTATGTGATCTCCTGGGCGGTAGGCCACCTCGTGCAGCTCGCCGAGCCCGACGAATACGACCCGGCCTACAAGCGCTGGCGCATGCCCGACCTGCCGATCGTGCCGGAGAAGTTCAAGCTCGTCGTGCGCGACGAGCGCTCGCGCAAGCAGATGTCGGTCGTCTCCGGGCAGCTGCGCCGCGATGACGTGGAGGAGGTCATCAACGCCTGCGACGCCGGCCGCGAGGGTGAGCTGATCTTCGCCTACCTGTTTGAGAAGGCCAAAGCCTCCAAGCCCGTCAAGCGTCTGTGGCTGAACTCGATGACGAGCGCCGCGATGAAGGACGCCTTCGCCTCGCTGCGACCTTCTGAGGAAATGGCGCTCTTGGAGCAGGCCGCGCGCTCGCGCTCGGAGGCCGATTGGATCGTGGGCATGAACGCCACGCGCGCTGCCACGATCCGCCTGCGCACCTCGTTTGACGGCGCCGTCTCGCTGGGGCGCGTGCAGACGCCCACGCTCGCCATCATCACTCGCCGCGAGGAGGAGATCAGGGCCTTCAAGCCCGAGCCCTATTGGTTGGTCGATGCGACCTTCGCCGCTGACCCCCTGGACGGCGAAGCCGCCGATGGCGAGCGCAAGTACGTGGGGCGCTTTCATGCCGGCGCCAAGCCGCGCATCGCCAGCGAGGAGGAGGCCGCCGCGATCGTCGCTGCCTGCCGGGGCAAGGTAGGCACGATCACCAAGCTTGAGAAGAAGGCGCAGCGCGAGAAAGCGCCGATGCTTTACGACCTCACCTCGCTGCAGCGCGATGCCAACACGCGCTATGGCTTCTCCGCGCGGCGCACGCTCGCGGCGGCGCAGCGCTTGTATGAGGAGCACAAGGCGCTCACCTATCCGCGTACGAACTCGCGCTACCTGACCACCGACATGATCCCCGAGATCAAGCCCACCGCGGAGCTTGTGGGGGGCCGCAAGGAGTACTCGCAGGCCGCTGCCTACGTGACGGGCCTGAAAGAGCTGCCGCTTGAGCGCGTCGTCAATGACAGCAAGGTCACCGACCACCACGCCATCATCCCCACCAACTCCGAGCACATGGTGGAACGCATGAGCGACGACGACAAGCGCGTCTATGACATGGTCGTCAGGCGCTTTCTCGCCATCTTTCACCCCGAAGCGGAGTTCGAGAACACGCGCGTGGAGACGACCGTCGAGACCCACGTCTTTCGTACCCGCGGCAAGCTGCTCGTGGTGCCCGGCTGGCGCGGCGTCTACGGCGAGACGCCGGCGGAGGCCAAGTCCGAGGGCGAGGACGATGAGGCCACCGACCAGCAGCTGCCCAAGCTGAACGACGGCGAGGACGTGCAGACGCGTGAGATCGAGAGCGCGCGTAAGGAAACCAAGCCGCCGCGGCGCTACAGCGACGCTTCGCTACTGGGCGCGATGGAGACCGCCGGCAAGCTCGTCGACGACGACGAGCTGCGCGAGGCCATGAAGGACTCCGGCATTGGCACCCCCGCCACGCGCGCCGCGATCATCGAGCGTCTGATCGCTGTCGGCTACGTCGAGCGCGACGGTCGCTCGCTGGTGGCCACCGAGAAGGGGCTCAACGTCGTGCGCTTGCTCGACGGCCACCCCTTGACCTCGCCGGAAATGACCGGCAACTGGGAGCACCGCCTGGGCAAGATCGAGCAGGGCCAGGATTCGCGCGAGAGCTTCATGCAGGACATCGCCGGCTTCGCCCGCGAGACCGTCCAAGACCTCGACTCCAAGCTCAAGGACATCCGCATCCCGCGCGCCAGTCTTGGCCCCTGTCCCGTATGCGGACATCCGATTATGGAGAACCGCAAGGGCTACTCCTGCTGGGCCCGCGAGGACCCCGGCTGTGGCTTTGTCATCTGGAAGGGCAAGGCCGGTAAGCAGTTGCCGGTGAGCACCGCTCGCGAGCTCATCAAGACCGGCTACACCGCTCGTCCCGTGACAGGTTTTCGCGGTCGCTCCGGGCGCTCTTTCCGGGCGCATTTGAATCTCGCTCAGACCGAGGATGGCAAGTGGCGCGTGGAGTTCAACGAGGCCTGGGCCAAGGAGGGCGCCAAGCCGCCCGACCATGAGACCGTCAAAGAGGCCGAGCCGGTGGCGGCGCAGAGCGCGGCGTAGGCGCCGCCAGTGTCGCTCCGCGGTCTGACCGACAGCGGCCAGGCGCTCGTTGCACGTGGCCGCGCACGCGGCGAGGCCGCCGCCCGCCGCGTGGAGGAGCTGCGCCCGCGCATCCCCGCGCTGGACGCCGCGATCGGAGCGGGCGAGCGCGACAGTCGCAGCGGTGGCAGCGTGCTCGCTGGAGCGCTTGCCTTCAGGCTGTTCGTGCCACTGCTGCCGTTCGCGTTGCTGCTGGTCGCGATTCTTGGCTACGCCACCACCGAAGACAAGCACGCGCCCGAGTCGATCTCGCACAGCGTGGGTGTCTCTGAAGCGGCTCTCACGACGATCGCCGACTCGGCCAAGCTCTCGGGCGGCGACCGCCTCGGCGTGATCGCCTTCGGTCTGTTCGCGCTGATCGTGGCGTCCCTGTCGGCTGTGCGGGCGCTGCGCGCGATTCACGCCCTGGCGTGGGGGCTTCCTCTGGGTCGTTTCCCGCGGGCGCTGCCCGCGGCGTTCGCGTTCATCGGCTGGGGGATGGTGTTCTTCGGGATCTGGGCGCTCGGCGGCTGGGCGCGCAAGTCGCTCGGGCCGGCGGGGATCCCGCTGACGATCGCGCTGCTCGGTGGCTTCTTCGCGCTGTGGGTGTTCGTCTCAAAGATGCTCCCGCACCCGCCTGGGCTCTCCTGGCGGGCATTCATTCCGGGCGCCGTCGTGGTGGCGGTCGGGATGGAGGGCATCCATCTCGCAACCGTCCTCTACATCTCGCACAAGGCCGAACAAGTGTCCGCGTCCTATGGCGCGCTGGGGATCTCGCTCGTATTGCTGCTGTGGCTCTACCTGCTTGGGCGTCTGATGGTCGCCTCGGCGTTTCTCAACGCCACGGTATGGGAGCGCCACACCCCTCAGGAGGCTCCTGACGGCAAGTGAGGGTGCGCTCAAACGCCGGCGGCCACGCGCCGGCGAGGACGGTCGCGCCGGCGGTGAGGGTTGAGGGGACTGCGCTCGCCGGGATCGCCGCCGCCGGGGATCGAGACGAGCGGACGGGAGATGCGCTGGCGCATCCAGCGCTCACAGTCCACGGCGGTCATCGCCGGGCTGTGCAGAAAGCCTTGCGAGAGGTCGCAGTTGTGAGTCACCAGCAGGTGCTCCTGCTGCTCGACTTCCACGCCCTCGGCCACCACCTGCAGGTCGAGCTCATGCGCCATTGCGATCACGAAGCCGATCACGGTCGCGGCGTGGGGGTCATGGATGACCTGCTCAACGAAGGAGCGGTCGATCTTGATCGTGTTCAGCGGGAACTGGATCACATAGCTGAGCGATGAGTACCCGGTGCCGAAGTCATCGATCGCCACCCGCACACCCAGCTGGCGCAGGCGCATGAGGATCGCGGTGCTGCTCACCGGGTCCGCGAACATGCTCTCCGTCAGCTCCAGCTCCAGCATGTGCGCCGGTATGCCCGTCTCGCGCAACGTGCGCGCAACGCAGCTGACCAGGTTCGGGGCGCTGAACTGACGCGCGGACAGGTTGACGGCCATGCGCACCGCCAGGCCGCCTTCGCGCCATGCCTGCGCCTGGCGGCACGCCTGTTCCAGCGCCCACTCGCCGACCTCCACGATCTGGCCTGTGCTCTCCGCGGTGGGGATGAAATCGAGCGGGGGGAGCAGGCCGTGCTGGGGGTGCTGCCAGCGAATCAGCGCCTCAACCGCGGCGACATCGCCGCTGCGCAGGTCCATCACCGGCTGGTAGTGCAACACAAGCTGGTCATGCTCCAGGGCCTGCACCAGGCCCTCGCAAAGTTCGAGGTGGCGCCCGATCACGCCTCGGGAATCGGCCCAGTTTCCGAAAACTGAAGTTTTTCCACTTTTCTTGGCCGGCCTATTGAGGAGGTTGTGTCGGGTGTGTGCGCCAGTATGGACAGCCATGGCGATCACGCTCATCACCGGCCCGGCGAATGCCGGCAAGGCCCGCGCTGTACTGGACGCTGTGCGGGCCGACGCGGCCGGCGAAGCGGAGCCGCTGCTGATCGTGCCCACGCTCGCCGACGTTGAGAGTTACCGCCGCGAGCTTGCCTGCGATGGGGTTGTCTGGGGAGTTCGCGTCGAGCGCTTTCAGGGGCTCCTGGCGGAGGTCGTACGACGCGCGGGCGTGCGCACGCCGCCGCTTACGCCGCTGCTGCGCGAGCGCGTGTTGGCGGCGGTGGCGGCGCGCACTTGCGCGATGCCCGAGCTGGCTGCGCGGCCTGGCTTTGTGCGTGCGCTCGCGCTGCTGGTGGGCGAGTTGGAGGTCGAGCGTGTCACGCCACAACGCCTGCACCGCGCGCTTGCGCTGTGGGCGGCCGCCGCTGGCACAAATGGGCATGAGCCCAGCGGCCGCGAGCCGCGCGCCGGGCAGCCGCGCGCCGAGCAGCTGCGCGCGGAGGAGTTGAGCGCTCGGGAGTTGCGCGGCGAGGAGCTGCGGGCCGAAGAGTTGCGCTCCGAGGAGCTGCGGGCCGAGGAGCTCAGCGCCCTCTTCAGCGGCTATCACGAGCTGCTGGGGGAGCTCGGACGCGCAGACCCCGATCAGCGCGTCACCGAGGCCCTGGATGCGCTGCGACGCTCGCCCGCGCTGTGGGGGGGCACGCCCGTGCACCTCTATGGCTTTGACGATCTCACGCGCTTGCAGCTGGACACGATCGAGACCCTCGGCCGGGTGGCCGATGCGCCGCTGAGCGTCTCACTCGCCTACGAGGCCGGGCGCGTGGCTTTCGCCGGCCGCGCCGGGACTTTTCAGACGCTGCTGCCGTGGGCTGCCGAGCACCGTGTTCTGCTCGCCCGCGCTGAGTACTACGCGCCGCTCGCGCGGGAGGGCCTGCATCGTCTTGAGCGGTTGCTGTTCGAGCCGCTGGAGCGGGAGGGGCGGTTGGTCGAGTTAGCGGCGAGGCAAGCGCAGCAGCAGCCGGACCCGGCCGGAGCGCTGCGCTTGCTTGAGGGCGGCTCGCCGCGCGCCGAGCTTGAGCTGGTGGCCGGTGAGATCCGCGCGCTGCTCGATGACGGGATGGCGCCGCGGGACATAGCTGTCGTGCACCGCTCTCCGGGCGCTGTCGCCGAGCTGCTCGCGGAAGTGCTTGAGGAGTTCGATGTTCCTTTCGCCTTGTCTCAGCGTCTGCCCTTCTGTCACACCTCGTTAGGTCATGCCTTGTGCGGATTGCTTGCCGCCGCCTTGGAGGAGCAACCTGGCCTCGCGGCAGCGGGGCGCCTGGAGGATCTCCTGGCCTGGCTGCGCGCTCCCGGTCTGCTTGCGCGTCCGGGGCTGGCTGACAAGCTGGAAGCCGATGCGCGGGGGAGAGGCATAGCGAGCGCCGTCGGCGCGAGGGAGCTGTGGGAATCCGAGCACTGGCCGCTGGACACGCTCGATCACGTCCGCGAAGCCTCCCAGCAGGGAACGCATGCGCTGATCGAGCGCATCCAGCGCGAGTTGCAGTGGCTCTTCAGCGCGCCTCGACGTGGGCAGGCGCAGGTGCTCGCGGGTCCTCAGCTTGAGGATGCACATGCGCTCAGCGCCGCCACGGGCATGCTGGCGGAGCTGGCCGACATCGCCAGCGCCGCGCCACGGCTCGCGCCCAGTCCCGGCGAGCTCTTGGCGATCCTGCGCGGGCTGGAGCTGGCGCCGCCGACGCCTGAAGATGGCGAGGAGCCCGGCGCCGTAGCGGTGCTCGATCCGCTTGCCTTGCGCGCTCGGCGCGTGCGCGCACTGTTTCTCTGCGGGCTGCAGGCCAACGTCTTTCCCGCTCCCGCCCATCCTCCGCCGTGGCTCTCCGAGGACGAGCGCCGCGGGCTGGCCGAAGCCTCCGGGCTGCGACTCGCACTGCCCGATTCCCCGCTTGCCGCCGAGCGCTATCTCTTCTATGCCGCCATCTCGCGGCCCGAGGAGCTGCTTGCGCTCAGCTGGCACTCCGCCGGGGATAACGGTGACTCCACCTTCCCTTCGCTCTTTCTTGAGGATGTCTGCGACCTTTTCCATGACGATCTACGCTCCCAGCGGGTGCTGCGGGCGGCCGGTGCGGCCGATTGGCCCGGTCCCGGTCGCGCTCCCGCGTCGTGGAGCGCGCGTGAGCTGGCGCTGGCTTCGCCGCCTCAGGACCCACCCGCTATGCAGCCTCTCCGGGACCAGCAGCTGCTGGCCGAGCTGCGCGAGGACAAGCTCTGGTCCGCCTCGGCGCTCAAAAACTGGATGGATTGCCCGGCGCGTTGGTTTGTCGAGAGCCTGCTGCGCGCCAAGGACATCGATCCCGATGCGGAGCCTCTGGCCCGCGGCGGGCTCGCTCACGCGGCGCTGAAGGATACGCTTGAGGGGCTGCGGCGCGACACCGGCTCGGCGCGGCTGACGCCCGCTCGCCTGGAGCAGGCCCGCACGTTGCTGCATCAGGCGCTCGCCCGGCACGCTCCTCACTTCCCGCTGTCGGTCTCGCCCGAGCGCATCCCCGGCGTGCGCCGGCGGCTGGAGGTCGACCTCGAACGCTATCTCGAATACGCCTGCGAGCAGGACTCGCCGCTTGAGCCCACCTATCTGGAGCTTGGCTTTGGCTTTGCCGAGGAAGAGAACGGCCTGCCCCCGCTCGATCTCGGTCAGGGCGTTCACGTGCGCGGCCGCATCGATCGCATTGACCTCAGCCCGCAAGGGCAGGCGGTTGTCTATGACTACAAGGGCGCCTATGCGCCGCCGCCGGACAAATGGCTTGCCGACGGTCACCTTCAGGCCGCCCTTTACATGCGCGTCGCCGAGCAGCTTCTGCATCATGAGGCCGTCGGCGGGTTCTACCAGCCGCTTGCCGGGCGCGACCTGCGCGCGCGGGGCGTGCTCACGGCCGACAGCGGCGTGACGCTCGACTGCGTGCGCGGCGATACGCGTACGGCGCAGGATGTCGAGGGATTGCTCGATGAAACGCTCGCGCTTGCGATTGAGGCCGTGCATCAGGCTGACGCCGGCTGCTTGCAGGCACGCCCAGGCAGCTGTGCTTTCGGTGACGGTCACTGCCTGTATCCCGCGATCTGTCGCTCGCAGCGATGAGCGCGCAGCTTGAAATCTTTCTCGCCGAGGCCGCGAGCGTCGAGCGCGTTCTCACCGACGAGCAGCAGCAGGCGATCGCGCGTCGCCAAGGCTCCTTGCTGCTCTCGGCCGGCGCCGGATCTGGCAAGACCTCCGTGCTGGTCGAGCGTTTCGTTCGCGCCGTGCTGGAGGATGGCATCGCACCATCGCGCATCCTCGCCATCACCTTCACCGAGCGCTCCGCCGGAGAGTTGGCCGAGCGTATCCGTGCCCGCTTTTTGGAGCTACACCAGCGCGAGTCCGCGCGCGACACCGAGGCTGCCTTTCTGGGCACCTTCCACGGCTTCTGCGCGCGCCTGCTGCGCGCCCACCCGCTGCTCGCCGGCCTGGACCCCGACTTCGTGATCCTCGATGAGGCCCACGCCGGGCGCCTGCGTCTCGATGCCTTCCGCGCCGCGCTCGCCGATTTCCTTGACCGCCGAGGGCAGGCGGCGGTGGATCTCGTCGCCGCCTTCACCGCCGATCGCCTGCGCGCGATGGTGCTCGACGTCCACGCGCAGCTTCGCAGCCAGGGTCATGCTCAGCCGGCTCTTCCCGTCCCGGCGGCTGACGGCGATGCAGGCGCCTTGGCGTGTGTGCTGATCGACTTCCTGCTGCAGGGGTTCTCCCGGCGTTACGCCAGCGCCAAGAGTCAGCGCGGCGCGCTCGACTTCGATGACCTTGAGCTCTTCGCCAGCGCGCTTCTGCACGAGCGCTCCGATGTTCGCTTTGCCTGGTCGCAGCGCTTTCAGCTGCTGATGGTCGATGAGTTCCAGGACACCAACCCCCGCCAGCTCGCCATCCTCAGCGCGCTGCAGCGCGAGAACCTTTTTACCGTCGGCGATGAGTTTCAGTCGATCTACGGCTTTCGCCACGCCGACGTCGGGCTCTTTCGCGCTCGCCGTGCCGAGCTGGCCGCGCGCGGAGCGAGCCTTGCGCTCACCTACAACTTTCGCAGCCACCCGCAGTTGCTCGCTGCCGTCAACGCCGTGTTTGCCACTCGCTTCGGCGCGGACCACATGCCGCTTTTGCCGGGTCGTCCCGAGACTCCGGGCGAAGCGTCGATCGAGCTTCTGCTGACCGACCAGCGCACGTGGAACGGGGGCTCGGAGGCGATCGATGTCGCGGGTCAACTGCCCCCGGCGCCGCGCTGGCGCCAGGCCGAGGCGCGCCTGCTGGCCCAGCGCGTGGGCGACATCGTCGCCGCCGGCGAGGCAGCTCCTGGGGAGATCGCCGTGCTGCTGCGTGCGCTTGGCGACTTGCCCCTCTACCAGCGCGCCCTGGAGGAGCGCGGACTGCGCACACTGGCGTCGGTCGGCAGCTTCTGGGGGCACCAGCAGGTTGGCGATTTGCTTGCCTACCTGCGCGCGCTTGCCAATCCGCTCGATGAGGTCGCGCTCTACAGCACCCTCGCCTCACCGCTCGTGGGACTCTCAAGCGATGCGCTGGCTCATCTCTCACTTGTCGCGCAGGCGACTCAGGGCAGCGTGTGGGAGACCCTGCACAGCGCCTCGGCGGAGCTTCAGCAGCGCTTGGAGCCGCGCGAGCACCAGCGCCTGACACGTTTCGCCGAGCTGTTCCTGGCCGAGCGCGCCCATGCTTCGCAGCACCCCATCGCCGAGCTTCTGCGGCGTGCGTTGGGCTTCACCGGCTACCAGCGGCACCTGCTCTCGCTGCCGTGGGGTGCGCGGCGTCTGGCCAACGTGCACAAGCTCTTGCGCCTCGCCCAGCGCTTCGAAGCCCAGGAGGGACGCGACCTCAGAGGCTTCCTCGACCACGTCGACCATCAGCTCGACGCGCTCGATCGCGCCGAGCCCGAGGCGCCCGTCAGCGACGGGCAGGACGCCGTGCTTCTGATGACCATTCACGCCGCCAAAGGTCTTGAGTTCCCGGTCGTCTGCCTCGCCGATCTCGGGCGCAAGCCGGGGGTCAATCGCTCGGACCTGCTGCTCGACGGCGATCGCATCGGCCTGCGCCTCGCTCAGCTCGACGGCTCTCCCGCCGTGCCCACCCTCGCCTACCAGGAGCTTCTGGACGAGCGCCGCCTGGCCGAATCGCTTGAGGAGCAGCGCATCGTCTACGTCGCTCTCACACGCGCCCGCCGGCGGCTGCTGCTCAGCGGCGGCGTCGACTTTGGCAGCTGGCCCGCCGATGTTCCCGGCGCCGCGCCGATCGCCTGGCTCGCTCCCGCGCTCGTGCCCGAGCTCGCGGCGCTTGTGCAGGACCCGGCGCTCGCGCAGGCACCGCGCCCGCCTGTCCAGGAGCTTGCGATCGAGGGCGCTCCCGGCGTGCGCCTGCGCTGCTTTTTCAACACCCCGGACAGCATCGGTGCTGTGCTGCGCCCTGAATCGCTGTCGGCCGGCAACGACAGCAAGACGTTCAACTCGCCTCTGCCATTGGTTGTCGAGTTTGAGCGCAGCACGCGGCCATCTCCCTCAAAAGAACCCCCGATCGCCCTCAGCTACACCGCTCTCTCCGAGCTTGAGCGCTGTGGCTATCGCTACTATCTGCAGCGCGTTCTGCGGCTTGCGGACCGGCACTCGGAGGGGCATGGGATCGACGGGCGGATGCGCGGGCGCATCGCGCACCGGCTGCTTCAGGAGCTCGACTTTGCCAAGCCGCGCGTACAGGAGCAGGATGTCGCGCGCGCCGCGCGTGAGCTGGGGAGCTCGCTTGAGGGTGAACAGGCGCGGGAGCTGGCCGAATTGATTCTGGCGCTGGCCGACACCGAGCTGGCTCAGCGACTTGCCGCGGCTCCTCGGCTGCACCGCGAGCATCCTTTCGCCTTCGCTTTGCCCCCGCTCGTCAGCGGCGTCTTTGACCTGCTCGTTCCCGGCGAGCGGGGGGATTGCCTGGTCGTCGACTACAAGAGCGATCGGGTTGCGGGCGATGAGGATCTGTCCGCGCTCGTCGCGCGCGACTATGGCGCTCAGCGCCTCATCTATGCGCTTGCTGCCTTGCAGCACGGTGCGCCGCGCGTTGAGGTTGTGCACTGGTTTCTCGCTCGTCCTGACGATTGGGTGAGCGCCGTCTTCACAGCCCAGGATCTGGAGGGACTGCTGCAGGAGCTGCGTGCTCGCGCCGCGCGCGCGCGGGAGCGAGGTTTTGCCGTCAGCCCACATCCACATCGCAATCTCTGCCTTACCTGTCCCGCACGCGGCACACTGTGTTCATGGGATGCCACCGCGACCTCGCGCGAGCACCCGCTCCCGTCCCTGTGAGGCCCTGCATATGAGCGCTCCCTCGGACGCCGAGCTCTTCGAGCGCGCGCGTACACATGGGGATCAGCATGCGCGCCAGCAGCTCATCGAGCGCTATCTGCCGCTCGCTCGACGTCTCGCACGACGCTATCAGCGCGCCGAGGAGCCGCTTGAGGATCTCGTGCAGGTCGCTTCGCTCGGGCTCGTCAAGGCTGTCGATCGCTTCGATCCGCAGCGGCCGGTCGTGTTCTCAAGCTACGCCGTGCCGACCATCCTCGGCGAGCTCAAGCGCCATTTCCGCGATCGCACCTGGTCGGTGCGTGTGCCGCGCGACCTTCAGGAGCTCGCCTTGCGCGTCGATCGCACCGTCACGCAGCTGTCCCTCAGCAGCGGCCGCTCGCCTTCGGTGGGGGAGATAGCGGCGGCTACCGAGCTGCCCCCCGAGCAGGTGCTTGAAGCGCTTGAGGCAGCTGCCGCCTATCGCGCCACCTCGCTGGACGCGCCTCGCTCCGCGCAGGGCGAGGAACCCGGTGACACCTTGGCCGACGGCATTGGCCATGACGACTTCGGTTTTCAGCGCGCCGAGGAGCGCGCCACGCTTGAGCCGCTGCTGGAGCGCATCTCCGCGCGCGAGCGCGTCGTGCTTGAACTGCGCTTTGGCGCCGACCTGACCCAGGCTGAAATCGGCGAACGCATCGGCGTCTCCCAGATGCAGGTCTCACGGCTCATCCGTCAAGCCTTGGCGCGGCTGCGAGCGGGCTTGCAGTAGATATTGCCGGCTTGACAACCGCCAAATTGCGGTAACACTGTTCCTATGCCCCGCTCAATGTGGATGGGTACGCTCACTTTCGGCCTCGTCAGCGTGCCCGTCAAGCTCTATTCCGCCGTCTCGCATCGCAGCGTGCACTTCCATCAGCTGCATCGCGCCGATCACGCACGCATCTACAACAAGCGCATCTGCCCGGTTGACGAACAGGAGGTCCCGTTCGAGGACATCGTCAAGGGCTTTGAAATCGCCCCTGAACGCTATGTCGTCATCGAGCCCGAGGAGTTCGCGGCGATTGAGCCTGCGTTCACGCGCACGATCGACATCGAGGACTTTGTCCAGTTCGAGGACATCGACCCGATCTACTTCGAACAGCCTTACATCGTGGTGCCCAACAAAGGCGGCGCCCGCTCCTACCGGCTGCTGCTGGAGTCCATGCGCGACACCGGCAAGGTCGCCATCGCCCGCGTGGTCTTGCGCTCGCGTGAGCGTCTGGTGGCGATCCGCCCCCGCGGGGAGTCCCTGCTGATGACCACCATGAACTTCGCCGATGAAATCGTCTCTCCTCAGGCGCTGCGGGAGCTGGAAGACGCTGAGAACACGCCGATCGCCGAGAAGGAGCTGGCCGTCGCGCGGCGACTGGTGGAGTCGATCTCGGAGTCCTTTGACATCACCAAGTACCACGACACCTACCGTGAGGCGCTGTTGGACCTGATCGACCGCAAGGCCTCCGGCGAGGACATCGTCGTCGAGCCTTCCACCCAGCGCGAGCCCACCGCCACCCCCGACCTCATGGGCGCGCTTGAGGCCAGTCTCGAAGAGGTGCGCAAGCGCCAGGGTGCGGACGGTGCGCCCGCGGCCAAAAAGAACGGGGCCAAGGCCACGAAAAAACCCACGCCGGCGAAGATTTCCACGGCGCCCAAGAAGCCTACGGCGGGTAAAACCCCCGCGGCGGCTAAAAGTCCAACGGCGAAGAAGCCTACGGCGGCGAAGAAGCCCGCCAAGGCTAAAAGCTGATCGCCAGCACCAGTTCCTCGGCGCCGCCGTCCTTCGCCGGCTCGACCCGCTGCTCGTCGGTCACTCGCTCCAGCACATTTCCCACTCCCGGCACCATCGCTGCCGCCAGCATCCCCTCCGCGCCGCGCTCTGTCAGCTCGCCGATGCGCACTTCTAGTTGATCCTTGCCTGCGTTCAAAGTCACGCTCAGGTGTCCATCGGCCACGTATCCCAGCCCGTGGGTGGTTATCTCTTCGCACGCCAGCAGCGCGTCGTCCAGGCGGTCCACCGGGCAATCCGCGCGCGCCAGCACCATCGACACCACGCGGCACAGCACGGGTCCCGCCAGCGGGCCCTTCGCAAGGCGCAACGACGCCGGGCCGCTCATCACGCCGCCATGCTCGCCAGCGAGAAAGTCATGCGCACCTCGGTCCGCTTCTGCGCGTCGTGGCCCAACTGCACCTTTTCCGCCAGCGAGGCGATCAGCGGCAGGCCCAGTCCCAGGCCTGGGCTGTCCGGACGAGGAGTGATGCCTTCGCCCTCATCGCGCACCACCACCGTCAGCTCCTCGCCCGCGAGCGTCGCCAGCACCTCAAGCGGACCCTCGCTGCCATCCGGGTAGGCATGAACCACAACGTTCGTACACGCCTCCGTCACCGCCAGGCGTATGTCCGACAGCGTCTGCGCGTCCACTTCCAGCACCTCGCCCAGAGCGCCCAGCGCGTGACGCACGATCGCCACGTTCTCCGGGCGCGCCGGCAGCAGCAGCGTGACGTCCGCCGCCTCGCGCACCGTCGGCATGGCCTCGCCCATCATCGCCACCCCATCTCCACCGCTGGGCTTTTCCTCATCACCGATGATGCTCCCCTGCCGAGGCGCTTTTCACACATCCATGACTCTCGGTCGATACCACTATTCGTCTCTTCCGACGGCTGTGGCTCACAAGCTTGCCTCTGGCAGCATACGGCAGCACCAGGATCCATAGTCCCCGACGTATTCCGGGGGGCCTGGCGATGCTACGCTTTCAGGCTCCGCCTCAGGTGCCCGCAGTTGCCCTACGGGCAGTCCCCCACCCGTACGGGAGAAGCACACCTCCCGGGAGCACTTCCATGACTCACCACAGCATTCAGCCCCCCACGGCCGTTGGCCTCTACGACCCCCGCTTCGAGCACGATGCCTGTGGCGTGGGCATGGTCGCGCGCCTGGACAACCAGGCCACCCACGAGGTCGTTGTGCGCGCCATCGAGGCCTTGAAGAATCTTGAGCACCGGGGTGCCTCCGGCGCCGACCCCAGCACCGGCGACGGGGCGGGGATTCTGATGCAGATGCCCGATGAGCTGCTGCGCCAGGTGGCCGGCTTTGAGCTGCCTGCGCCTGGGCGCTACGGCGTGCTGATGTGCTTCCTGCCCACCGACGACGGCGCCCGTGCCGGGCTTCAGGAGCTGCTGGAGCGGACCGTCCTCGCCGAGGGGCAGCGCCTGCTTGGCTGGCGCGATGTGCCCGTGCGTCCCGAGCACACCGGTCGTACCGCCGGCGCCTGCCGGCCTGTCATCCGCCAGCTCTTCGTGGAAGCCGCTGAGGCGGGGTCGGAGGCTTTCGATCAGGACGCTTTTGAGCGCAAGCTGTATGTGATCCGGCGCGTTTGCGAACTCGCCGACTCCGAGGGGCTGTACGTGACCTCCAGCTCCTCGCGCACGATCAACTACAAGGGCATGCTCATCAGCTACCAGCTGGGGGGCTTCTACCCCGATCTTGAGGACGAGCGCTGCAAGAGCGCGCTCGCGCTCGTGCACTCGCGCTTCTCCACCAACACGTTTCCTTCCTGGGAGCTGGCCCACCCGTATCGCGTCATCTGCCACAACGGCGAGATCAACACCGTCATGGGCAACATCAACTGGATGCGCGCCCGCGAGAGCGAGCTGGCCAGCGAGCTGTTCGGCGATGACCTGCGCAAGATCCTGCCTGTCGTCAGCCCTGGCAACTCCGACTCCGCGACCTTCGACAACGTGCTTGAGCTGCTGATGCTCGCCGGGCGCTCCCTGCCGCACGCCGCGATGATGATGATTCCCGAGGCGTACCGCAATCGCACCGATCTGCCCGATGAGCTCAAGGGCTTCTATGCCTTCCATGCTTGTCTGATGGAGCCTTGGGACGGGCCTGCCTCGGTTGCTTTCACCGATGGGCGCGTCGTCGGCGCCACGCTCGACCGCAATGGCCTGCGTCCGGGCAGGTGGGTCGAGACGACGGATGGGCATGTCGTGCTTGGCTCGGAGATCGGTCTGCTCGACATACCCGCGCACGAGATCAAGCGCCTCGGTCGCCTGCAGCCGGGCAAGCTCTTCCTCGTTGACTTGCAGGCGGGGCGGATCGTCGAGGACGGCGAGCTCAAGCGCGAGATTGCCACCCGCCGCCCTTACGGCGAGTGGTTCGTGCGCAACTCCGTGCACTTCGACGACCTGCCGCCTTCTGAGCAGGTCACCCTCTCCGATCAGCCTCTGCATACCCGCCAGCGTGCCTTCGGCTATTCCCAGGAGGATCTGCGCGTGCTCTTGACACCGATGGCCCGCGATGCGGCGGAGCCCGTGGGGTCGATGGGCAACGACCAGGCCCTGGCGGTGCTCTCCGACCAGGCGCCGCCGCTCTTCTCCTACTTCAAGCAGCTCTTCGCGCAGGTCACCAACCCGCCGATCGACCCGATCCGCGAGGAAATCGTCATGAGCCTCGCCACCAGCCTGGGCACCGAGCGCAATCTGTTTGACGAGACGCCTGAGCATGCTCACAAGCTGATTCTTTCTCAGCCGATCTTGCTCAACCGCGAGTTGGAGACGCTGCGGCATGTGTCCCACGATCTCTTCGTGGCGCGCACGATCGACATCACCTGGCCTGTCGCTTCCGGTGCGCAGGGAATGCAGCAGGCGCTTGACCGTGTCTGCGAACAGGTCCACGAGGCGATCGCCGACGGTGTCAACATCATCGTGCTCTCCGACCGGCGCCTGAACCGGCTGCTGGCGCCAATCCCGTCGCTGCTGGCTGTCTCCTCCGTGCACCATCATCTGGTGCGCGAAGGCACGCGCTTGCGCGCCGGCATCATCCTGGAGTCCGGCGAGCCCCGCGAGGTGCACCACTTCGCCACCTTGATTGGCTTTGGCGTCAGCGCCATCAATCCGTATCTGATGCTGGAGACCCTCGATGAGCTGGTCTACAAGGGGCTCATCGCGAGCGCGAGCGCCAGCGCCGGCGGTAACGGCGATAACGGTGGGCAGACGCTGCTCAGCGCCGAGGAGGCCGCGCAGAACGTCGTCAAGGCGATCGATAAGGGGCTCCTGAAGACGATCTCCAAGATGGGCATCTCCACCATCCAGTCCTATCGCGGCGCGCAGATCTTCGAGGCTGTGGGCCTTGACCGCGAGGTCATCGACCGGCACTTCACCGGCACCGCCTCGCGCATCGGCGGCGTCGGCCTGGAGGTGCTCGCCCAGGAGGCGCTGGAGCGCCACGCGCGTGCCTATCCGATCTCCGCTCCCGTTGACGATCTGCTGCCCGTCGGCGGTGTCTACGCCTGGCGTCGGGATGGCGAGCACCACATGTGGAACCCCGAGACCATCGCCTTGGTGCAGCACGCCGTCAGGGCCGCCAACGGCAACGTCGCCGCTGCCTTGCAGGGGGATGGGCAGGCGCTTGAGGAGGTACGCGACAGCTCTGCTTATGAGAAGTACCGTGAGTACGCACGCCAGGTCAACGAGGACGCCTCGCGCCGCGCCACGCTGCGCGGGCTCTTGAAGATCGGCACGCCGGAGCGAGCGCCCATTCCATTGCAGGACGTCGAGCCCGCCAGCGCGATCGTGCGCCGCTTCTGCACCGGCGCCATGAGCCTCGGCTCGATCTCACGCGAGGCCCACGAGACGCTTGCGATCGCCATGAACCGTCTCGGTGGACGCTCCAATACGGGCGAGGGTGGCGAGGACCCCACGCGCTTCACGCCCGACCCCAATGGCGACCGCCGCCGCTCGGCGATCAAGCAGGTTGCCTCCGGGCGCTTTGGCGTGACGATCCACTACCTCGTCAACTCCGATGAGCTGCAGATCAAGATGGCTCAGGGCGCCAAGCCGGGAGAGGGTGGGCAGTTGCCGGGGCACAAGGTGGACAAGTACATCGGCTCCATCCGCCACACCACCCCTGGCGTTGGTCTGATCTCGCCGCCGCCTCACCACGACATCTACTCGATCGAGGATCTCAAGCAGCTGATCTACGACCTGCGCTGCTCAAACCCTCAGGCCCAGGTGTCCGTCAAGCTCGTCTCGGAGGTCGGCGTGGGCACCGTCGCCGCCGGCGTCTCCAAGGCGAATGCCGATCGCGTCTTGATCGCAGGCCACGATGGGGGCACCGGCGCCTCGCCGCTCTCTTCCATCCAGTCCGCCGGCGTGCCATGGGAGATCGGTCTGGCCGAGACCCAGCAGACGCTGCTGCTCAATGAGTTGCGCTCGCGCATCGTCGTGCAGACCGACGGGCAGCTGAAGACCGGCCGCGATGTCGTCATCGCTGCGCTGCTCGGCGCGGACGAGATGGGCTTCTCAACTGCCCCGTTGATCGCGACCGGCTGCATCATGATGCGCGCCTGCCATCTCAACACCTGTCCCGTCGGTATCGCCACCCAGGACCCTGAGCTGCGCAAGCGCTTCAAGGGCACGCCCGAGCACGTCGTCAACTTCTTCTTCTTCGTCGCCGAGGAAGTGCGCGAGATCCTCGCCTCGCTCGGCCTGCGCTCACTCGATGAAGCGATTGGGCGGGTCGATCTGCTGGAAGCCGAGCAGGCGATCGGCCACTGGAAGGCCCGTGGCGTTGACCTCTCCCACATCCTGCGCCACATCAGCTTGGCGGACGACGCGCCGCGCCGGCGCGTGGAAACGCCTCCGGCCGTGCTTGAGGATGCGCTGGATTGGCAGCTCGTGGAGCGCTCGCAGGCGGTCATCAAGCGAGGCGATGCGGCGCGCGGCGAGGGGCGCATCCTCGAAGGCGTGCGCATCCAGCTTCCGATCCGCAACGTCAATCGCTGCGTCGGCGGCATCCTCTCAAGTCACATCGCGCGCGAGCACGGGGCGCAGGGCCTGCCCGAGGACTCCATCGTTGTGGACTTCGAGGGCTCCGCCGGGCAGAGCTTCGGCGGCTGGCTGGCGCCCGGCGTCACCTTCACCTTGTACGGAGATGCCAACGACTACACCGGCAAGGGGCTCTCCGGTGGCGTGCTCGCCGTGCGGCCTCGCGCTGGTATGGCCTCCGATTGGGTCGCGCAGGAGAACGTCATTGTCGGCAACACCTTGCTCTATGGCGCCACCTCCGGTCGCGCCTTCTTCCGCGGGCTTGCCGGCGAGCGCTTCGCCGTGCGCAACTCCGGGGCCAGCACGGTCGTTGAGGGTGTCGGCGATCACGGCTGCGAGTACATGACCGGCGGGCGGGTCGTCGTGTTGGGCAAGACCGGGCGCAACTTCGCCGCCGGCATGAGCGGCGGCGTGGCCTATATCCTCGATGAGGATGGCGACTTCGGCGAGCGCTGCAACATGGGCATGGTCGGCTTTGACGAGCTCTCCGCCGCTGACAGCGCCGAGCTGAAGGCGCTGATCGAAGAGCACGGGCGGCGCACCGGCTCGCCCGTGGCCGAGCGCGTGCTTGGCGACTTCGATGGGCTGCTTGGGCGGGGGGCCTTCGTCAAGGTCATGCCGCATGACTACAAGCGCGTCCTGCGCGAAACCGAAGAGGAAGAGGAGCAGACCGAGGGGGTGCCCGCCTGATGGGCAAGCTCGGTGGGTTCTTGCAGATCGAGCGCCACGGCTCACGCTACCGTGACGCTGCCGAGCGCGCGCACGACTATCGCGAGTTCGTCGCGCCCGCGCCCGAGGCGCAGCTGCGCGAGCAGGGGGGGCGCTGCATGGAATGCGGCGTGCCCTTCTGCCACAACGGCTGTCCGCTGGGCAACCTGATTCCCGACTGGAATGACCTGGTTTACCGCGATCGCTGGCAGGAGGCGATCGCACAACTGCACGCGACCAACAACTTCCCCGACTTCACCGGACGGCTCTGCCCCGCGCCGTGTGAAGCCGCCTGCGTGCTTGAGATCCGTGAGGGCGATGCCGTCACCATCAAGCAGATCGAGCACGCCATCATCGATCGCGCCTTCGCCGAGGGTTGGGTCGTGCCCCAGCCACCGCTGCGCGAGACCGGGCAGGCCGTGGCGGTTGTCGGCTCCGGGCCGGCCGGCATGGCCGCGGCTCAGCAGCTGCGTCGCGCCGGGCATCGCGTCACGCTGTACGAGCGCGATGAGGCCGCCGGCGGGCTCGTGCGCTTTGGCGTGCCGGACTTCAAGATCGAAAAGACCGTCGTGCAGCGGCGCGTCGAGCAGCTGCTCGCCGAGGGCGTTGAGCTCTGCTGCGGTGTTGATGTGGGGCACGATGTCAGCGTCGCCGAGCTGCGCGAGCGCTTTGACGCGGTCGTGCTCGCCACCGGCTCGCGCGTGCCGCGCGACCTGCCGGTGCCTGGGCGCGAGCTTGACGGCGTGCACTTCGCGATGGACTACCTCTATCAGCGCAACCGCTGGGCCGCTCGCGAGTTTGGACCCGCTCCCACCTGTGCTCAGCCGGCGGTGGACGCCGAGATCACCGCGAGGGACAAGAACGTCATCGTGATTGGCGGTGGCGACACCGGCGCGGACTGCGTCGGCAACGCGCTGCGCGAGGGGGCTCGCTCGATCGTGCAGCTTGAGCTCCTGCCCGAGCCTCCCCAGCAGCGCCCTGACGAGCGCACGCCCTGGCCGCTGTGGCCTTTGAAGTATCGCCTCAGCTACGCCATGGAGGAGGCCCGTCAGGCCGGCCTCGGCGAGCAGGATTACTCGGTCACCACCACGCATTTATCCGCTGACGCACGCGGTGCTGTCGCTGCCCTGCACATCGCCCAGGCGGCGCCCGAGCCGCCCTTCGGGCCGGTTGCGGGGAGCGAGCGCGAGCTGCCCGCGCAGCTCGTCCTGCTGGCGATGGGGTTCTTGCATCCCGAGCAGGGACTGCTCGATCAGCTGGGGGTCGAGAAGGACCCGCGCGGCAACGTCAAGGCCGTCTCGCCCTATACGACCTCCGTGCCCGGTGTCTTCGCCGCCGGCGATGCGCGTCGCGGGCAGTCCCTGATTGTCTGGGCGATCAACGAGGGGCGCCAGTGCGCGCGCATGGTCGATCGCTTTCTTGCCGGGCAGCGCGGGGCAGGCGAGGGCTCCTCGCGGGAAGATCAGGGTCGCGCCGGGCACGCCGATGCCGATGCGGGGCCTGAGGGCCCGCCGCAGCATGTGGGGCCTGGGATCGGCGCCAGCTAAGATCCCTCCGGGTCGATGTCCGCGCATTCCGCTAACGGCAGCTCCAGCTCCGCAGCCTTGCCAAAGGTCTGCGTCATTGGCGCGGGGTCCTCAGGAATCGCCGCGGTCAAGGCGCTGCGCGATCGCGGGATTCCCTTTGACTGCTTTGAGAAGTCCGATCGGGTTGGCGGGAATTGGGTGTTCGGCAACAAGAACGGGATGTCGGCGGCCTATCGCGATCTGTTCATCAACGTCTCGCGCGAGCGCATGCAGTACGTCGACTATCCGATGCCCGACTCGATCCCCGATTTCCCGCATCACACCCACATCGCGCGCTACTTCGACGATTACGTCGATCATTTCGACTTGCGCGAGTCGATCGAGTTCGAGACCGGGGTGCAGCACGCCTCGCGGCGTGCGGACGGGGTTTGGGAGATCGCGCTGGATACTGGGGAGACACGGGCCTATGACGCGCTGCTCGTAGCCAACGGCCATCACTGGGATCAGCGCTGGCCTGAACCCGCGTTCCCTGGCTCCGAGGACTTCGCGGGCGTGCAGATGCATGCCCACACCTACATCGACAACTCGATTTTTCTCGATAAGGACGTGGTGGTGCTGGGGATTGGCAACAGCGCCATGGATATCTCCGTGGAGAGCTCCTACGTGGCCCGCAACACCTATCTCGCGGCGCGCCAGGGAGCCTGGATCATCCCCAAGTACGTGTTCGGACGCCCGGTCGACCAGCTTCCCAACAATCCCCGCATACCTTTCAAGATCCGTCAGCGCATGATCCATCAGGTGATCAAGACCACCGCCGGCAATCCCGAGCGCTTTGGCCTGCCCAAGCCCAACCACAAGTTCGGCGAGGCTCATCCAACGGTCTCAGGGCGCATCCTCGATCGCATCGCGCACGGCACCATCCAGCCCAAGCCGAACATCGCTTCGCTTGAAGGCGAGCAGGTGCGCTTTGTCGATGGCAGCTCCGTGCACGCCGATGTCGTCGTCTACTGCACCGGCTACAAGATCACCTTTCCCTTCTTCGATGAGGACTTCATCAGCGCGCCCGAGAATCACATCGAGCTGTTTCAGCGCGTCTTTCATCCCGAGCTTGACAACGTCTTCTTCATTGGCCTCTTGCAGCCGCTGGGGGCGATCATGCCGCTGGCTGAGGCGCAGAGCGCGTGGGTTGGCGACTACCTGCGCGGCGAGTACTCGCTGCCCGATCCTGCGCAGCTGCGCAGGGCCATTCAGGCCGATCAGGCCGCCATGCGCAAGCGCTACATAACCTCCAAGCGTCATACCATTCAGGTTGACTACGACGACTACCTCTATGCGCTCGCCCAGGAGCGCCAGCAGGGCGCGCAGCGGGCGCGCGCACACGGGCTGGCGCTACCTGTAGAGCCGCGCGCATCGAGCGCAGTCAGAGCCTGAGCGTTCTGGAGACCGGCCGAGATGGAAACGCCGATCCGCGGATCAGGGGTTGGATACGCTGAGCGGCGAAATAGTCGCTAAGTTCATCTGGGATGTCTCGTTTCTGTCGTCATAGCCGCTTTATCGAGCGATGCCCGATCTGCCGTGACACCGTGCCCGGTCTGGCGCCTGCCAACAAGGGCTCCTCGCTGGCAGCTGGCTCCCGGCGCGCTTCGTCAAGCAGCTCCGCCGCGGCCCGCCGTCGCGCGCACACCGGTCGGCGCAATCTGCGCGTCTACAGCGACGGCACGCACCGCGGCGAGGATGACGGCTACCGCTGCGCGCTCGTGCCCGGCCTGCACAACTCCCAGGAAGCGCAGCACCTCGCCGAGGAGATCGCATTCTCATGTGCTCGCCTGTCGATTCTCGAAGACTCTCCCCCCGGCCTCTATGCGGAGGTTCGTCAGCAGGGCAGCTGGGAGCGGGCCACCTGGATGTGCTTTCTCATCGCCTATCTCTCTCCCTTGCAGGGAGACACTCCGTTCCTTGGTATCCGCAAGGCGCTGCGCTCCAGCGGTGGTGGCGACGTTCCCGACTGGCGCGAGCAGGCAGAGCTGCCCGACTTGCAGGATGTCCCGCTGGGACCTCGCACTTCGCATGACCCCGCGCGGGGCACGGACACGCTGCTGGCCTATCTGCAGTGGGCCGAGCGGGCCGGTTCGCAGGTGGGCGCCTTCTCCGGTGACCCCACCTGGAGCGAGGAGCGGCGCTTTGAGCGGCTGTTCGAGCGACTCGCGCTGCCGGGCCTCGGACGCATGGGGCGCTATGACCTGCTCGTCACCGTGGGGCGGCTGGGGCTGTATGAGATGCGGGCCGATTCTCTGCACTTTGCCGGTGGCGCCACGCAGGCCACCGACGATCTCGCCACGCTCACCGCCAAACGGCTGTTTGGCATCGGTGACCCGCTTGTCTTGGAGCGCCGTGCGCGAGCGCTTGCTGAAGGCTCCTCCGTGCCGCTGGACGCATTGGATCTCGCTTTCGCCAACTGGGGCGCTGCCGAGCGAGCCGCTCTAGGCATGCCTGCGGATGCGAGCGATGCGGTCGCGCTTGAGCGCGTGCACGATGCGCTTGATCTCTGAAGCTTGAGCGCGTGCACGATGCGCTTGATCTCTGAAGCTTGAGCCCGTGCACGATGCGCTTGACCTCTGGAGCATGAGCCCGTGCCGGTAGCGGCCCCCGAGCTCTGAAAAGTGACGTCCTCACGGGTCCTTACAGTGTCGCTGTCTGTCTTTCTACCTGGCCAGGCTGGCTGCGATGCCCCTCTGCTTCATCGAACCCCAAGACGCCATTCGAGTCATCGCCGAGTCCGTCGGACGTGAGGCACGTCGGCAACTCGTCGGCGAGGTCGTGCGCGCGTGGGTTGATGACATACCCGATCAGGAGCTCTCCGGGCACTACGCCAAGGCCATTGCCGGTCTTGACGACGACGATCTGCACCTGCTGGCGGCCTGGCATGCATCGCTTGAGGTCGGTCAGCCGATACCTAACACCGAATTCCTCGTGGGGGTCTTCCAGAGCCTCGGCGAGAATCGCCGCGAGGCCTTGAAGATCGCCGCCGGCTTTCGCGGCGAGGAGGCTTTCCAAGCTGGTGTCGCCGAGGATCAGGCGCTTGACACCGTTCTTCCCCGGCTTTCCCGCGAGCGCGCTATCGAGCTGGCCAACGAGTGCATCGAGCTTTATCTCTGGGATCGCATGGGCTGCGACAACTAGGATGCACGCTGAGCGGCGCCAGGCTGCGTCCTCAGTCGCTCGCGTGCTAAGCACGCCACGCTCCTTGCGTCCTTGCCTGACTTGCTCATCGAGCCTCCTAGGCGCAGGGCTACCAGGCGGCCGTTAGAATCGATATCGATGCCCACCGTTGACGATGTGATGGACGCACTGACCAACGTGATCGATCCCGAGCTCGGCCTGGACTTTGTCGAACTTGGACTGATCTACGGGGTTGAGGTCGATGGGGGAGACGTTAACGTCACCTTCACCCTCACCACTCCTGGCTGTCCGATCGGACCACAGGTCACCGAACAGATCGAGGAGTTCGTGGGCGAACTGGATGGAGTTGCGACGGTGGAGTCCGAGATGGTCTTCACGCCCCCCTGGTCGCCGGAGAAGATGAGTGAGGACGCCAAGTTCGCGCTTGGCTACTGATAGCGCTGCTGCTGGCTCTCGTAGTGCTTGGCGGCCGGGGGAAGGCGCTCGCGGCTCAGGTTGAGACGCTCCAGACGCCCCCTGACGACCCTGCTCTGACCCTGCCCGAGACCGCGCCTGGCACGCCGGCGGGCACGCCGCTTGAGTGGTGGGCAAAGCTTGAGAACTTTCCCCAGGCGTGGCGCATCACGCACGGCGATGGCGCCAAGGTGGGTGTGATCGATTCTGGCGTGGACGCCGCGCATCCCGACCTGGCGGGCAAGATCGCATACGCTAACGACCTCGACGGCGATCCCGGCGAAGGGTCGGCGATTGTCGATCGCTCCGGACACGGCACGCATGTCGCGGGCTTGGCCTGCGCAGTCACCAATAACGGCATCGGCCTCGCCGGGGCAGGCTATGACTGCCGTCTGCTGATCGAGAAGAGCGACCTCACGGAGACCAGCGTAAGCCGGGCCATCATCGACGCCACCAACCACGGCGCGCAAGCGATCAACATGAGCTTCGGCACCGAAGGCGCCGCGGCCGCGCCGCCGCAGTTGCGCGACGCGGTGCGCTACGCCTACCGCCATAACGTTGTCCTCGTCGCGGCTGCCGCGGATGAACCGATCACCAATCAAGGCGATCCCGCCGATGTGCTGCAGCCCCCTGGCACCGGGCCCAAGCTGGGCTCGGGGCTCGGTCTGACGGTCACCTCCGCCGACTTCGCCGGCGAGCGCTCTCCCTTCGCGGGGTACGGCAGTGAGGTGTCGATGGCCGCCTACGGCTCCTACGCCGGCGCGAGCGCCGAAGGCGGCCCACCCGGCATCCTCAGCACCTTTCCCGCCAACCCCACTTCGATCGAGAGCGGCATCCAGGCTGGCCTGCCGCCGTGCCTTGACTGTCGCACCACGCTGGCCGGCGACGATCGCTACGCCTACCTTGCGGGCACTTCGATGGCGGCTCCCCAAGTGACGGCGGTGGCGGCGATGATCCGCCAGCTGGCCCCCAATCTGAGTGCCGCTCAGATCATCGAGCTGCTTGAGTTGACGGCTCAGCGTCCGCTGGAGGGCGGCGGTTGGAACCCCGATTTGGGCTGGGGGATCCTCGACGCGGGCGCGGCGGTTTCGGCGGCGCAGGCGATGTCTCACCGCGTGCCAAGGCCACAAGCACGGCCAGCTCGTGGGCGATACTCGCACCGAAATGCTCGATGTCATGCAGGGCATCGAAGTCACCCAGCAAGCCGAAGTTCATCTGGCCGTTGTAGGACATGATCGCCACTGCCAGCGCGTGGTGCTCGGGCAGGAAGGCCACCGGGTAGGCCTCAAGCATCTTGCGTCCCAGCACGTACAGCGGGAACTGCGGTCCCGGCACGTTGGTGACGATCAGGTTGAACAGGCGTGTCGAGAAGTTCAATCGTGAGGCCTGCGCCAGGATCGTCGGCGGCGCGAAGTTCTGCGCGCCCGCGATCACCTCGGCGCCGAGCGCCTGCTTTGACTCCTTCAGGCCATCCATCGCCTCCTTCACGAAGCGCAGCCGCGCCAAGGGGTCGGAGATGTAGACCGGCAGCGGCCCGCGCATCACCACGATGCGATTGCCCAGCTCGTCGTGCTCGTCCTTGCCGCGCACCGACACCGGCACCAGCGCTCGTAGCTCAAGGCCCTCCGTGCGCACGCCGCGCTCGATCATGAAGCTGCGCAAGGCGCCGGTGACCGTCGCCAACACCACATCGTTGACCGTGCATCCGAAGGCGTTCTTCACCAGCTTGAAGTCCTCAAGCGAGCTGCCCACGCCGACGAACCGCCGATGCGGGCCGATGTCCACGTTCAGCGGGCTTGGCGGCGCGGGGTTCAAGCCGGCCCACACGATCTCGCCGACGCCCTCCGCCGCCTCGCGCGCGCTGGCCAAGGCACGGTCCGGATGCGTGAGGGCATCGAGCGTGTTGCCCACCAGCTCCAGGCCTGCCTTCGCGGCGCCGCGCAGCCCCGCCGCCAACAGCTCCACTGAGTTTGGCTCGCGGTGAGGTTGCCAGGGCTGTCCGTTGTGGCGCACCGGCGGCGGGTCGGGGGAGAGGTCGAACAGCACCGTTGCCAGATCGATGCCCGCGATGCCGTCGATCAGCGAGTGATGGGTCTTTGATATCAGCGCGAAGCGATCGTCCTCCAAGCCCTCGATCAGCCACATCTCCCACAGTGGCTTGGAGCGGTCCAGGCGCTGCGAGAAGATCCGTGCTGTGAGGCTTTGCAGCTGCTCCCACCCGCCGGGTGCCGGCAGTGCCGTGTGGCGCACGTGGTACTCCAAGCTGAAGCTTGGATCATCGACCCATACCGGGCGGCCGCTGTCGAGCGCCGTGTGTGCCAGCTTGTGGCGGTAGCGCGGCACCAGATGCAGCCGCCAGCGGATCTGTTCGAGAAATTCTTCGATTGACGGCGGCGGGCCTTCGAGGATCGTCAGCCCGCCCACGTGCATGTGCGAGTGCGCCCCCTCCTGGTGCAGGAAGGATGCGTCCACGGCTGTCAGACGGTCGAGATGGCGTGGGGGCATGGGAGAGAGTCCAGGCTAGTGAGGGAAGGTCCTGGCGTGAACCCCATAGAGCCTACAATGTGGGTGGTGAGCGAATCGGCAGCCGCGTCCCACATCGTTGAAAACACCGTGCAGCGGCTGCTGCTGGCTGCTCCGCGCGGCTACTGCGCGGGCGTGCACCGCGCGGTGCACGCGGTTGAACGCGCGCTTGAGATCCATGGGCCGCCCGTATACGTGCGCAAGGAGATCGTGCACAACAAAACCGTTGTCGCACAGCTGCGCCGGCAGGGCGCCATCTTTGTGGAGGAGGAGACCGACATCCCCCAGGGGGCGATCACGGTTTTCTCCGCACACGGCATTGCCCCCTCCGTGCGGGCCAACGCGCAGACCTTGCAGTTACGCACGATCGACGCCACCTGCCCGCTCGTCACCAAGGTCCACCGCGAGGCTCTGCACTTCGCACGCGACGGCTACACGATCGTGCTGATCGGCCACGAGGGGCACGAGGAGGTCGAAGGCACGATGGGCGAGGCGCCGGATCGCATCGTGCTCGTGCAGACCGAGCAGGACGTTGAGGAGCTGGTTGTCGAGGATCCAGAGCGCCTCGCCTACGTCACACAGACCACCCTCTCGGTGGAAGAAACCAGCGCGATCCTCGCGCGCTTAAAGCAGCGCTTCCCCAGCATCGTCGGTCCCCGCACCGACGACATCTGTTATGCCACAACCAATCGCCAGGCGGCTGTCAAAGAGCTGGCCAGCAAGTGCGAGCTGCTGCTTGTGATCGGCTCGCGCAACTCGTCTAACTCCGTGCGCCTGGTCGAGGTAGCCCGCGACTTCGGCGCGGAGTCCTATCTGATCGACAACAAGGATGAGGTACGCGAGGAGTGGCTTACCGGCAAGCGTGTCGTTGGCATCTCCTCCGGCGCCAGCGCACCTGAGTCTCTGGTGGAAGATCTCGTGGAGTTCTTCCGCGATCGCGGGGTGGATGATGTCTCCACGCTGCGCACCGTCCGCGAGGATGTCCGCTTCATGCTGCCCAAGGAGATCCGCGAGGCGGTCCCGGCCGGCACCTCTTAACGCCGGCTCCCACAGGCCTGCCTGTGCTGGACGCGGGTGGCTTGTCAAGCGCTCGCGTGTGTGTGCCAATCCCCATCTTCATGCGTACGCTCATCGTCTCCGACCTGCACCTCGGCAGCGCCACGCGCGTGGATGTCTTGCGCCATCTCGCGCCGCGCCGCGCTCTGCTTGAGGCGCTCGATGGGGTGGATCGTCTGGTGCTGCTGGGCGACGTGCTTGAGTTGCGCCACGGGCCTCGCAGGAGCGCCATGGCTGCCGCGCAGCCCTTCTTCGAAGCTTTGGGGGACGCCTTTGCGGGGCGCGAGATCGTGGTTCTTGCTGGCAACCACGATCACGCGCTCGTCGAGCCCTGGCTGGCGCGCCGCGGCGAGCACTCCTTGCCAGCTGCGCTGGAGGTCGAGCAGCGCTTCGGCGCCGCCGAAGCCTCGCCGATGCTGGCCACATTCGCCGACTGGGCCGCGCCCGCTCGGGTCTCGGCCGCCTATCCCGGTCTGTGGGTGCGCGAGGATGTCTATGCCACTCACGGGCACTACCTCGACTGCCATATGCGGATTCCCACCATGGAGCGGCTTGGCATCGGTGCGATCGGGCGTTTGCAGCGTCGCTCGCTCACAACGCTTGCCACCGTCGATGACTACGAGGCCGTCTCCAGCCCGATCTACGCCTGGATCGACGCGATGGCGCAGCAGTCACGCACCGGCGGCGCCCTCAATGGCCAGGGAACCGTGCGCGCCTGGCGCACCCTTGGCGGCGACCGTGACTATCGCCCCAATCGCCGCCGCATCATGTTGCGCAACCGCGCTCTGGCCAGCGGCTTTCCGCTCGTCGTCGCCGCGCTCAATCGTGCCGGGATCGGTCCGCTGCAGGCCGATATCTCCGGCCCTGCCCTGCGTCGCGCGGCCTTGAGCGCCATGGGCGAAGTCGTCACTCGCCTCGGTCTGGACGACGCCGGCGAGGGTCGCAGGGCCGGCGGGTCCCGCGAGGGCAGCGGGGCTGGCCGGGCTCGTGGGGCCGATGCGAGGGCTGCTCACGTCATCTTCGGTCACACTCACCGCACCGGGCCACTGCCCTCAGACCAGCAGCCGGAGTGGCGCGCGCCCGGCGGCGCTCAGCTGCACAACTGCGGTTGCTGGACCTATGACTCCTACTTCCTCGATGGGCAACCTGGTGAGAACCCCTACTGGCCTGGGGGCTCCGTGCTGGTCGAGGATCAGGGGCCGCCCGTGCTTCAGAGGCTGCTCTCCGAGCACTCGCGCGTCGAGCTCATGCCAGCCCTGGCGTGAAGCACGTCGCCAGGCAGCGCACGCCCGCGCCGATCTGAAGCTCAAGCACACCGGCGGTGTGACGCTGATGCTCAATCAGCGGGTACGCACCGGGGCCCATCACGTCGGGCCCATGGGTGCCGTTGACGCGTACAGTGCCTTCTCCGTCCAGCACGGCCCACACCCCGCCGGCCTCATAGGGGCCGCTGTAGGCGCCTTCGTGCGCATCGCTGGGCGGCGCCAGCGTTGCTCCTTCCACGTCCTCAGGGCGGATCGGTGTGACGAGCTCGCGCTCGACGCCCAGCAGCTCCTGGATCGCCCTCTCCGTCTCACCGTACGCGCCCTCGCCATAGTGGTAGTGCGCCAGCATCCCGCGCCCATCGAACAGGTACCGGGCCGGCCAGCCCCGATTCTCGTACACCTCCCACATCTCAAGCTCCGGGTCCACCAGCACGGGATACTCCACGCCCAGGCGCGCCACGGCCGCTCGCACCTCATCGCGCTCGCGCGCCGCGTCAAAGCCGGGGGAGTGGATGCCCACCACACGCAGCGTCGGGGTCTCCTCAGGCTCCTCCGAGGAGGGGGTCCCGTAGCGATCATGCCAAGCCTTCATATAGGGCAATGTGCGCAGCGAGTTGGGGCGACAGCAGTCCCAGAACTCCACCAGCACCGGATTGCCCAGCTGCTTGTCCATTCGCAGCGTCGCCACGTTCACCCATTTCAGGTGGGTCAGGAACGGCGGCGCGGCGATCGTATCTACAGGTGCGCGCATGACCGGACGCTCAATGATGTGCGGATAGCGGCGGTCATGCTGAGATCGAAACCGCTGCTACCAAGCAACGAGATGCCGGCAAGCCCAACCTGAGTTGGTGCTCCACGCGCCTGGCGGCATAGCTGCAATCTTCCCGCCTCGTGTCCACAGGCTCTCCCACGACCGCGGCGCTACCCGATGCTGCCGACCATCTCCAGCTGGATCAGACGATTGAGCTCGACCGCGTACTCCATCGGTAGCTCCTTGGTCACGGGCTCGATGAAGCCGTTGACGATCATCGCCGCCGCCTCGTCCTCGGTGAAGCCGCGCGAGCCCATGTAGAACAGCTGGTCGTCTGAGATGCGCCCCACCGTCGCCTCATGGGCGACCGTCACGTGCGGGTTCTGGATCTGGATGTCGGGCCACGTGTCGCTGCGCGATTCGCCGTCCATCATCAGGCCGTCGCACTGCACGCGCGCCTTGCTGCCCGCGCTGTTGTGGCCCATCCGCACCAGGCCGCGGTAGCCCATGATGCCGCCGTCCTTGCTGATCGACTTCGCCAGAATGTTCGAGGTCGTGTTAGGCGCCAGGTGCACCACCTTCGCGCCCGTGTCCTTGTGCACGCCCTTGCCGGCGACGCCGACGTTGAGGTGGTCTGCGCGCGCGCCCTCGCCCATCAGGAACGAGCCGGGGTAGAGCATCACGTACTTCGCGCCCATCGAGCCGCCCACCCACTCGACCGTGCCCTGTGCGTCCACGACCGCGCGCTTGGTGTTCAGGTTGTAGACGTCCTTGCTCCAGTTCTGCACCGTCGTGTAGCGCGCCTTTGCGCCCTCGTGCACGAAGATCTCGACGACCGCGCTGTGCATCGAGTTGACGCTATACGTCTGTGCCGTGCAGCCCTCGATGTAGTTCACCTCCGCACCCTCGTCCGCCACGATCAGCGTGTGCTCGAAGGTGCCCTCGCCCGCGCCCTCCATGCGGAAGTAAGACTGCAAGGGCAGGTCGCACTTCACGCCCTTGGGGATGTAGCAGAAGGCCCCACCCGACCAGACGGCTCCGTGGAGCGCGCTGAACTTGTTGTCCTGCGGCGGCACGCACTTGTTCATGAAGTACCTCTGCACCAACTCGGGGTACTCGGTGACAGCGGTGTCCATCGAGCAGAAGAGGATGCCCTGCTTGGCGTACTCCTCCTTCAGGCCCTCATACACCGGCTCCTGGCGCCACACGCCCACGACGCCAGCCAGGTGCTCGCGCTCGGCCTGGGGGATGCCCAGGTCCTCATAGGTCTGCTTCATCTCCGCCGGAACGTCGTCCCACGAGTCGAAGCGCCCCGCGGTGGGCGGCGAGTAGAGGACGAGGTCGTCGAGGTTCAGCCCGCTCAGATCCGGGCCCCACGTCGGGATCGGCTTGCGTTCGAAGATCTCTAGCGCCTTCACGCGCTTCTCCGCCATCCATGCCGGCTCGCCCTTGATCTTCGACAGCTCGCTGATCACCTCGCGCGAGATGCCCTGGCGCGCGCGCAACTGACCCTGCTCGTCCTCGACGATCGGGCTCGGCTTCGTGATCCTGGTGCTGTCTGTGGTGGCCATATCGCTCCTTGCCTTCAGCGGCGGTTGGAATCCCGTGCTCTGCACTAGGAATTGTATCGATGTGGGAGGAAGGGCCCGGTCCAGCGGCGATCCTGCGACCACCGTCAGCAGTGCTGACCGGGTTCTCCATCCGTACTCCCCCGTAGTCCTGCCCGTCCTTCATGTCCTGCGAGAGCGCCGTCGCGTCTACGAGGAGAGGAAGAGATTAGGACTTGACAATTATTTCCTGACGGTCTACAGTGGTCCTCTAATGGCGCTCGGAGCAAAGGGGCGCCGGACATAGGATCGGGTTGGGGCTGGGCTCTTGTTGCCGGCTTGCAGCGCATTCTTGGGTTTCTTGGGGAGAGGGGCCCGGATCGGCACTTATGAGGGAGATGTTGTTCGCGTGAACTGGTTTGCAACAGGCGTGACGGGAGTGGTTGCGGCTCCGGCTGGGGGTCCAACTAGATGCGTCAGCATCGCTGACGCATCTCTCTCTCTCTCTCTCTCTCTCTTGGCCCGGATCATTAGCTTCTAGGGCTCCCCGCCGCCGGTCTTCGGCGGCTGGATCCGGCCATGTGGGCCGGGTCGGTATCTCGCGTGCGCGTGGCGTGCGTCTTTCGTTGTCTTGTCGACGAGGGGCGTGCCCCTCCGTATTCGAGGAGGGGATGGTTCGATGAACGGTCGTAGATTCGCCTTGACCGGCCTGGTGACGTTGTGCGCGTTGGCGGGGCTGCTGGCGCTGAGCAGCGTTCCGGCGCTCGCGGGGAAGCGGTACCTGCCGGCTGGTTCCTTCGGCGGCGAAGGCGCTGGTGACGGGCAGTTCGTGGAACCGGCCGGGGTGGCTGTGAATGACTCAAGCGAACCGCTGGTGGAACCAGCGGCCGGCGACGTGTACGTGGTCGACAAGGGGCACAACCGCGTCGAGCGGTTCACCGCCGCGGGCGCGTATGTCTCTCAGTTCGACGGGAGCGCGACTCCGGCTGGGAGCTTCTCCGGACCGGAATTGATCGCGGTCGATGACTCTGCAAGCGCGCTCGATCCCGCCGTGTGGGATGTGTATGTCGGGGACAGCGGCCATAACGTGGTTGACAGGTTCAGCGCGAGCGGGGAATACCTGGGGCAGTTGACGGGGACTTGCGCGTCGGGGCCGTGCACGGGCGAAGAAGCGTTCGGCGAACTGCACGGGGTGGCGGTCGATCCCTCCGGCAACGTGTGGGTGTATCAGGGGGAAGGAAACGTCGATGAGTTCAGCAGCGCCGGTGTGTTTCTCAAGACGTTCAACACCGGGCGCGGCGCGCAACCCGCGATGGCAGTCGATTCCAGCGGCAACGTGTACGTGGTCTCGGGCGATGATCATGTCCTGAGGTTCGACTCGGCGACGGGCGAACAACTGGCCGAATTCGACCTCGGCGCGCTGGCTGTGGCGCTCGATCCCGCCTCGGGCAATCTGCTCGTCGACCGTGGCGCCGACATCGACCTGTTCGATCCTTCACCGAACAGCAACTCGACTCCGCTGCAGACGTTCACCGGCGCAGGTCTCGCGGAATCCCGTGGGATCGCGGCTGGCGCCGCCAGCAACGTCTACGCAAGCGACCGCAGCGGCGAGGACGTCCAGCTCTTCAACAGCGTTCTGGTGCCGGGCGCGAGCGCCGAAGCGGCTTCGCAGCTGAGCGAAACCAGCGAGACGTTGCACGGGACGGTCAACCCCGAAGGCGAAGAGGTCACCGCGTGCCGCTTCGAATACGCCATATACGGGACCGAAGCGGGCGTGTATCCGCATACGGCCAGCTGCGATCTGACGCCCGCCGAGATCGGCAGCGCCACGGCGGGCGTGCACGTCAGCGCTGAGCTCTCCGGGTTGCAGCGGGGCGCCACCTATCGCTTCCGGCTGGTCGCGGTCAACGCCAACGGCAGCGGTAACAGCAGCGATGAAACGTTCGTGATGCGCTCTCCCGGTGCACCGGGAGTGTCGCTCCCCGATGAACGAGCCTACGAGAAGGTGTCCGCGTTTGGGAACGGTGAGGTGTACGCGCCGGAATCGGATGCCTCCGCCGAAGTCGGGGACACGAAGACCGGGGCGCCGTTCCGGGCGGCGGCCGGTGGTGGTGCGATGGTGTACGCGGGTGGCCCTCCGGGTTCGGGTGTCGGCGGGAACGGCAACCAGATAAGCGGGTCTCCGATCGGCAACGAGTATCTGGCGAAACGGACCTCGGCGGGCTGGACGGCGGGCAACATCGAGCCGCCTCAGCCGCTGGAAGGTGGGTCGTTCGCGCAATACCAGGCTTTTTCGAGCGATCTCTCGCTGGGGTTCTTCAGCTCGACAGATCAGCCGCCGCTTGCCGGCGCGCCGGCCCACTGCAACGTGCTCTATGCGCGCAGCAGCAGTGATGGCGCCTTTGCCGCGTTGCTCACGGGGACGCTGACGCCTGGGAGTTGTGGCCATCCGTTGTTTGCCGGCGCCTCCGCGGATGGGTCGCGGTCTTTCTTTCAAAGTGAAGCTGCGTTGAGCCCTGGTGCGGTTGCGGCCCAAGGCTCCGAAACAGAATTCTGCTTATTTGACTGCAATCTGTATGAGTCGAGTGGTGGCGCGTTGAGCTTGGTGAATCTCCTGCCGGGCGGTGGCGTGGATGCGAACGCGACGTTCGGGAGCCCGTCAGACCCTCTCGAAGAACCCCAGCGTGACGTTCCTGACGTGAGTAACGCGATCTCGGCCGATGGGTCGCGCGTCTTCTGGACGGATGTGAGCTCCAATATTGTGTATATGCGGAAGGATGGGGCGAGCACCGTCCAGGTTTCCGCGGGCGCTGCGGAGTTCTGGACGGCGAGTGTGGACGGGCGGTTTGCGTTCTATACGGAAGGCGAAAAGCTGCTGCGGTTCGACGTCGAAAGCGGGACGCGGGTAGAGCTCGCGGGCGCCGGCGCCGGTGTCCAGGGGGTAGCGGGTGTCAGCGACGATGGCTCGTACGTGTACTTCGTCGCGGACGGCGCCCTCGCGTCGGGTGCCACATCCCAGACGTGTTCGGGTGAAGCAAGCGGCGGAGGCTGCAATCTGTACGTCCTGCACACGGGAGAATCCACGAGGCTCGTTGCGACGCTCGCACCTTCGGACAACCACGTTCCTGGGACCGAAAGGCACATTGGAGATTGGCAGCCGTATCTGGGATTTCGTACGGCGGAGGTGAGTCCCAATGGTCGTGGTATCGCTTTCAGCTCCATACGTCCGCTGACCGGCTATGACAACCGCCTGCAAAGGAGAGATAACACCATTAAAGCCATGCCCGAGGTGTTCGTGTATGAGTACGGCGGTGGCGGGGAGCTCTTCTGCGCTTCGTGTGACCCAACCGGCGCGCTTCCAAGCAAAAGCCCTGAACTCTCACTTGACTCGACCTATGCGATGGGAGGGTTTGATGTCCCCAGTTTGCAGAGCGCTTACATGCTGCGGTGGGTGTCTGAAGACGGTGCTCGTGTGTTCTTCGATACGGCGCAGCCGTTGGTGGCGCGGGACACGAACGGACGGGCGGATGTGTATGAGTGGGAGCGTCAGGATGCCGGTAGCTGCCGGCAGGCTGGTGGCTGCGTCTTCCTGCTCTCGGGCGGCTCCAGCAGCGATCAGTCGTTCTTCATGGATGCCGGCACGAGTGGGGATGACGTGTATTTCATGACGCGTGCTCAGCTCGTGCCGGAAGATCGCGACGGGACCTTCGATCTTTACGATGCGCGCGTGGATGGCGGTTTTTCGGGGGTCGCGGCGCCGGGTTGCACAGGCGCGGGTTGTCAGGATGTGCAGTCCGCGGCCGCGGCATCTGTAACGCCGTCGAGTGTGACGTTCAGCGGTGCCGGGAACCTGTCGCCGCCAGGACCGGCGGTCAGGTCGAAGCCGAAGGCCAAGCCCAGGCGGTGCGGGCGAGGTCTCGTCAGGAGGCATGGCAGGTGTGTGAGAAAAGCGAAAGCAAAGACGACGGCGAAGGGGTCCGGTAAGCGTGCGAAGAGGGGGAGGAAGTGATGATTGGGCGATCCCATCGTCAGGTCTGGATGGCGGTTCTAGCCGCTGTAGTGGCCGTGAGTACAGGAGGTGTGCTGAATGCTCCGGCTTGGGCTGCGAGTGGTGGTGTGGGCTGGGAGGCCGTCTCGCGTGCCACTCCGACGAATCTGGCGCCGGGTCACAACGGCACTATCGAGGTGGATGTCTTCAATGTCGGCGCTGCGTCGAGCAGCGGTCCGATCACTGTTACCGATACGCTGCCGCCGGGTGTGAGGGCGACGGACGCAGGCGAGTTGTTGGGTCATGGTTTCCCAGAAGAACCGCGTATCGGGCACTCGCGGTGGAATTGCTCTGGGAGCACCGTCGTGACGTGCACCAGCGACCCGCTTGGGTTGCCTGCGTTCGTGGGGGGTGGTGGGCTGCCCTGGTTTGACGGGGAAGCGTCCAGTGAATTTGGCCCCAATCTAACGCCGATAATCGGAATAGCGGTGCATGTCGAAGAAGGCGTGTCCGGCACCGGAGTCAATCGCGTGACGGTCACGGGCGGCGGCGCTGCGGGCCTCGCAAGCAGTGCCGACTCAATTACCGTTAGTTCGACCCCGGCTGGCTACGGGGCGGTGGGATGGGACGGCTGGCTGAGCAACGCTGATGGATCGCTCGCCACCCAAGCCGGGTCACACCCCTACGCGATGACGTTCAACATCAACCTACCGCTCGCGATGCGCGAAGGAGAACGAGTCGCGGCGGACGGCAAGGAAGTGCGGGATATCGCGGTGAGCCTGCCGCCGGGTCTCACCGGAGACCCGAGCGCGGTTGCGCAGTGCACACTTCAGCAGCTGGAGCGCGAACGGTGTCCCGCGGACAGTCAGGTGGGCTTAGCGTGGGCTGAAGAAACGGGGTACAGTATCGCGTTGAAGTTCCTGATCTACAATATGGTTCCTCCCGCTGGGGTGCCGGCGGAGTTCGGCTTCAGCGCGTTCGGGATCAACAACCTGCTCGATGCGACGATCCGCTCGGGCAGCGACTACGGCGTCACCACGCACGCCAACAACGTTCTGCAGTCCGCCGTCTCACATGTGATGGTGAGTTTGTGGGGTGTGCCTGGGGATGCGAGCCACAAGCCGTGGCGCACAGCCCAGGAACCGGGCTGCACTGAAAAGATCGAAAAGGAGGACGCAGAAGCAAATCCCACCTGGTGCAAGCCGCCTGGTGGTACGGCGAAGGCGTTCCTGACGGCGCCGGTGGCGTGTGGGGCGCCGCAGGCGTTCTCGATCTTCACGCGCTCCTGGCAGGACGCGAACGTGACCTCCGAAGCTAGCTTCCTCGCGCACGACAGCAACGAAAACCCGACAGGTTTCACCGGCTGCGAACGTCTGGCGTTCAGCCCGTCGTTCACGGCGGCGCCGGATACGAGCAGAGCCGATACCCCGGCGGGGTTGACGACCGATGTGGCGTTCGACCTCGAAGGCCTCAGTGACCCTCAGGGGACCGCGCCCTCGGATCTGAAGGACGCGACGGTGACGTTGCCCGCAGGGCTGGTCGTCAACCCAGGGCAGGCCACGGGCCTCGTGGCGTGCCAGGAAACCGAAGCGTCGCTGCGCGTGAAGCCCAACGGCGAAGAAAATAACCCTGCCGCCGCATGCCCCGCGGCGTCGCGGATCGGCACGGCGAGGGTGAAGACGCCGCTGCTCGAAGCGGACTTGGAAAGGGAACTGGAAGGCGGCGTGTATGTGCTGCAGTCAAACCCGCCGGACATCAGGCTGCTTGTCGCGGCCTCCGCGGACGGCGTGAACATCAAGCAGGTCGGGACCGTGCACCTCGATGAAGCCACGGGCCGCCTGACGGCGACGTTCAAGAACATCCCGCAGCAGCCCGTGAGCGACATCAAGCTGTCGTTCAACGGCGGCCCACAGGCCGCGCTCATCACCCCGCGCGCGTGTGGGACGTACACCACGTCGAGCGATCTGGCGCCGTGGAGCGCTCCTGTCACGCCGGATGCGACCCTGTCCTCGCAGTTCGCGGTCAGCGAAGGCGTCGACGGCGGCGCTTGCCCGCATGGGGAACCGTTCGCGCCGTCGATGGTCGGGGGGATGCTGAACAACCAGGCCGGCGCCTTCAGCCCGCTCAGTGTCACGCTGTCCCGTCAGGACACAGAACAGGACGGGAGCAGCGTGTCCGTGACGGCTCCTCCCGGCTTGCTGGCGATGCTCAAGAGCGTCGAACGGTGTGGTGAACCGCAGGCCAACCAGGGCGCCTGTGGCCCGAACAGCCTGATCGGGCATACCACGGTCGCAGTCGGCGCCGGCCCCGACCCGTTCGTGGTGCAGGGTGGCCGGGTATATCTCACAGGCCCGTACAGGGGCGCCCCGTTCGGTCTGTCCGTGGTGGTCCCGGCAGTCGCGGGGCCGTTTGATCTGGGGAACGTCGTGGTTCGCGCGGCGATCTACATCGACCGGCATACCGCGCAGCCGACGATCGTGAGCGATCCCTTGCCCACGATCCTTGATGGTGTGCCGTTGCAGGTGCAGAAGATCAACGTGACCGTCGACCGGGAAGGGTTCATGTTCAACCCCACCAACTGCGAAGCGCTCGCGGTGACGGGGACCGTGACAAGCACCCACGGCGCCACGGCGCCGGTGTCGAGTCGTTTCCAGGCGGCGAACTGCGCAAACCTCGCGTTCAAACCCACGTTCAAGGTCTCAACGCAGGCCAAGACGAGCAAGAAGAACGGCGCCAGCCTGGATGTGAAGGTCGGCTACCCCAGGGGCGCGTACCCAGGGGGGCAGAGCCAGGCGAACATCCGCTCGGTCGCGGTTACGCTGCCCAAGGCGTTGCCCTCGCGTTTGACGACGATTCAGCAGGCCTGCCCGGAAGCGGCGTTCAACGCGAACCCCGCAGCGTGCCCCGCCGGTTCGGCGATCGGGACGGCTACCGCCAGCACCCCGGTGCTGACGAACCCGGTCACGGGACCCGCCTACCTCGTCTCCCACGGCGGGTCCGCGTTCCCCGACCTCGTGCTGATCCTCCAGGGCGAAGGCGTCACCCTGGAACTCGTCGGCAGCATCAACATCAAGAAGCAGGTCACGAGCAGCGCGTTCAACGCGGTGCCCGACGCACCCATCAGCACCTTCGAGCTCAAGCTACCCGAGGGTCCGCACTCCGGGCTCGCCGCGGTGCTTCCGGCGAAGGCGAAGGGCAGCCTGTGCGGCACGAGCCTCACGATGCCCACCACGATCGCCGGGCAGAACGGAGCACAGGTCAAACAGAACACCAAGATCGCCGTGACCGGCTGCGCGAAGGCCAAGCCCAAGAGGAAGGCCAAGCCCAAGAGGAAGGCCAAGCACACCCGCGCAGGCGGCAAGCCGCATCCGAAGTCCGGGAAGAGGAAGTGATGGCGGTTGTCGCGACAGTGAGCGGCTCTCGTGGATCCGGCCGGGCGCGTCGTGGAGCGTCCGGTGGCACGGCGCGTCACGCTTCCCAGGGCGCCGGGGCGGGGCAGGAGCGGGTCTCGGCGATCCAGCGCTCGCGCATGATCGTCGCGCTCGTCGAGGTCGTGGCCGACCGTGGGGTGGGGCAGGCCTCGGTCGCGCACATCGTCGCGCGGGCAGGGGTCTCGCGGCGGACGTTCTACGAACTCTTCGAGGATCGCGAGGACTGCTTCCTCGTGGCCTTCGATCACGCGCTCGCCCGGGTGAGGGAGACCGTGGTGCCCGCGTATGAGTCTGAAGAAGGCTGGCGCGAGCGGATCAGGGCGGGGCTTGCGGAGCTGCTGCGCTTCCTGGATGAGGAGCCGGGGCTGGGCGGGCTGCTCGTCGTGGACTCACTCTCCGCCGGGCCGCGCGCGCTGGAGCGCCGCGAGCGGGTGCTCGAGGCGCTGATTGCCGCCGTCGATCAGGGGCGCGATGAGGGCAAGGCCGCCCGGGAGCGCCCCCCGCTCGCCGCCGAGGGGGTCGTCTGCGCCGTCTTCAGCGTCGTGCACGCGCGCATGCTCAGGCTGCATGCTTCGGGGGTCAGGGGCGCCGGCAAGGGAGGCGAGGCGCCGTTCCTCGGCCTGCTCAACCAGCTCATGGGGATGATCGTCATGCCCTATTTTGGAACCGCCGCCGCCAAGCGCGAGCTCACGCGGCCCGCGCCCGCCTCGCGTGCTCTCAGGCGCGCCACGGTGGACCCCCTGCGCGACCTCGACATGCGGCTCACCTATCGCACCATCAGGGTGCTGGTCGCCATCGCGGAAACGCCCGGCGCCAGCAATCGGCGCATCGCCGACGCCGCCGGAGTGTCCGATCAGGGACAGATCTCCAAACTCCTCACGCGCCTGGAGCATCTCGGGCTCATCCGGAACGTGGGGGAGGGGCCCGCCAAGGGCGAGCCCAACTCGTGGACCCTCACTGCCACCGGCGTCGAGGTCGAGCGCGCCATTCGCGCGGAGGCCGGCAACGGCGCCTGACGGTCCGGACTCGCCCACCTCAACGGCAGGCGGCGCCCTCAGGCGCTCGGCTCAGCTCACGTCGGCCAGGCGCCGTCGCCCGTCACCGCGCCGCGCACCGCCTTCAGGTTCAACAACGCGCACTTGCGCCGCGTCGCGCTCACCGGGATGCCCAGCAGCTCGATCATCCAGTCAGCGCCCAGATCCTGCACCTCGCTCAACGGCATGCCCTGCAGCTCCTCGCTCGCGATGGACGCCGCCGCCTGGCTGATCGCGCAGCCGTGCCCGTGGAAGCGCAGCTCCTCGATCGCTCCATCCTTCACGCGGATATGCACGCCCAGCTCATCGCCGCACAGCGGGTTGTGCTCCAGGGCCTCCAGGTCGTGGGGGTCCAGCTCGCCGAAATTGCGTGGGCGCTTGTAGTGGTCCAGGATGTAATCGCGGTACAGGTCGTCCATCGGGGTGTCTCGCTCAGGGGCTCACTTTGTTCAGGCGGCTCAGGCCGAAGATCGCGCGACCCGCCTGCAGCGCCTCGATCAGGGCGTCCACGTCGGAGGGCGTGTTGTAGATGCCCACGCTCGCTCGCGCCGTCGCGCTCAGGCCCAGGCAGCGCATCAGCGGCTGCGCGCAATGGTGGCCCGCGCGGATGCACACGCCGCCGCGGTCTGCCAGCTCCGCCACGTCATGCGGGTGCATGCCCTCGATCGCAAAGGACGCCAGGCCGCCGCGCTGTGTTGCGTCGGGGGGCCCAACCACCCGCAGGCCATCGATCTCGTTCAGGCGGCTCAGCAGGTAGGAGGTCAGCTCGCGCTCGTGCGCGCGCACGCGCTCCATGCCCAGCGCCGACAGGTACTCCACTGCCGCGCCCAGGCCCACCGCCTCCGCCACCGGGGGGGTGCCCGCCTCGAACTTGTAGGGCAGCTCGTTCCACGTGGCATTCTGGAAGTCCACCGAGGCGATCATGTCCCCTCCCGTCAGGAACGGCGGCATCTCCTCCAGCAGCTCGCGGCGGCCGTGCAGCACGCCGATGCCCGTCGGACCCAGCGCCTTGTGGCCCGTCCACGCGTAGAAGTCCGCGCCCACCGCGCTTATGTCCACCGGCATGTGCGGGACTGCCTGCGCTCCGTCCACCAGCGACACGGCCCCCGCGGCGCGGACCTTGGCGGTCATCTCCGCGACGGGGTTGATCGTGCCCAGCACGTTTGAGACATGCGTGAAGGCCACGAGGCGCACGTCGCCTCGTTCAAGCTCCCTGTCGAGCTGCGCCGGGTCGAGCAGGCCGTGCTGGTCCACGTCCAGATAGCGCAGCTGTGCACCCTTCTCCCGGCACAGCACCTGCCAAGGCACGATGTTCGCGTGGTGCTCCATCGTCGTGATCAGCACCGCGTCACCCGTGCCGATGTTCGTGCGACCCCAGGCATAGGCGACGAGGTTGATCGCCTCGGTGACGTTCTTCGTGAAGATAGTCGTTGCCGGGTCCGCGCCCGTGAACCGCGCGACCTTGCGGTGCGCCTCGTCGTAGGCGGCGTCGGCCTCCTGCGCCAGCGCGTAAACCCCGCGGTGCACATTCGCGTTGTGCTTGGCCAGGTGGTCGGCCACGGCATCGATCACCACCTGAGGCTTCTGCGAGGTCGCGGCCGTGTCCAGGTAGATCAGCGGACGCCCGTCCCACTTGCGACTGAGGATCGGGAAGTCGGCTCGCAGGCCAAGGTCACCGACGAGCGCGCTGCCGGCTACGGGCGCGCTGTCAGCTGCGAGGGCGTTGTCACCGGCTGGACGCATACTCCTGAATGTCCTCGCTCGCCCGCGCCAGCTTCGCCGCCACCTTCGCGCGCACCAGCTCTTCCAGAGGCTCGTCCTGCAGCTCGCTCAGCAGCGGCTCGAAGAAGCCCTCCACGATCACCCGCACCGCGCTTGCGCGGTCAAGGCCGCGGGTCTGCATGTAGAAGATCAGCGCCTCGTCCAGCTCGCCCACGGTGCCGCCGTGCGAGGCCGACACGTCGTCGGCGCTCACCAGCACGCTCGGGATCGCGTCGATGCGAGCCTTGGGCGAGAGCATCAAGGAGTGGATCTGCAGGTAGGTGTGAGTCTGCTGGGCGCCAGGGTCGATCTGGATCAGGCCCTCGAAGCTCGCGCGGCTCGATCCGGTGGCCGCCCCGCGCCAGTGCACGTCACCGCCGCTGGGGCCGGTCTCGTGCAGGTCCACCGCGAACACGTCCAAGAGCTCGTGAGCCTCCGCGAAGAACAGGCCGCGGAAGGCCATGTCGCCACCCGGCTCGCTCACCACGAGCTCCAGATGATCGCGCGTCAGGTGTCCGCCGACGAGCGCAGGCAGCCAGTGGCAGTAGGCGTCGCGGCCCACCTCCACGACGCGCGTGGAGGCGTCGAACACTTCGCCCGTGCCCCAGTCCTGCACCTGGGCCAGGCGGCAGCGGGCGCCGTCGTGCAGGTACATCTCGAAGGCTCCGGCATGCAGCGCCTGTCTGTCCCCCGGGGCCTCCTCGCTGTCACGTTCAGCTGCGTGGCCCTCGTCGAAGTCCGGGGCCAGGTCGTACTCGTGCAGCTTGAAGTCGCTGCCGCGCTCGCCGATCACGAGCGTGCGCGCGTACATCGTCGCGCCGGGGCCGTCCAAGGCGTAGACGACCTCGAAAGGGTGCTCCACCACGACGCCCGCCGGCACGCGCAGAAAGGCTCCGCCGCTCCAGAGCGCCGCGTTCGCGGCCTCCAGCTTGTGGCGGTCGCTGGTCAGGCGCTTGCTGTAGTGGCGCTCGAAGAGGTCCTTGTGGGTCTCCGCGGCCTCCTCCAAGGGACACAGGACCACGCCCTGCGCCTCAAGCGCCGGGTCGAGCTCGACATGGACCACCGAGCCCTCGCACTGGACGATCCTGCCCGCGCGCTCGCGCTCGGGGAGCGTCTCGCCAACGATCTGGGGCAGCTGGCCCTGGGGGTGGTGGCGCACCTCCAGGCGCTCCAGGTTGAGCTCCTGGAAGCTCGTCGTCCAGAAGCCCGAGCGGCGCCACACAGGCAGCTCGCTGGACTCATACGTGGACAGGGCCTGCTCGCGCAGCGCCGCCAGGGGCTTGCCCTGGCCGCCCGCACCTGCTCCCGCAAGGGCCGTGTAAAGCGTCGTCTCGCGATGCCGGCCTGGCTTCGTCGCCACCGCCGTCGCGCCCTCGGCGCCGGACACCTGCCCGTTGCCGGCCACGGGTCCGTTGGCGTTCCCGTCCTCAGACACTGGCGCCGAACTCCTGGCGGATCTCGTCGTAGCCTTCGCGCTCCAGGCGTTCCACCAGCTCCACGCCGCCGCTCAGCACGATGCGCCCGTCGAGCATGATGTGCACGAACTGAGGCTCGATGTAGTGCAGGATGCGCTGGTAGTGGGTGATGATCAGCGCCCCCAGGCCCTGCTCGGAGTGCAGCTTGGCCACCCCCTCGGCGACGGTGCGCAGGGCGTCGATGTCAAGGCCAGAGTCGGTCTCGTCCAAAATGGCCACGTCGGGCTTGAGCATCGCCATCTGCAGAATCTCCGCGCGCTTCTTCTCACCGCCGCTGAAGCCGTCGTTGAGGTGGCGCGAGGTGAACGAGCGGTCCACGTCCAGGAGGTCGATCGCGTGCTGGAGCTCGGTGCGAAACTCCTTCACCTGAATCGGCTCGGGGCGCTTGGCGTTGATGGCCATGCGCAGGAAGTTCGCCACCGAGACCCCCGGGATCGCGACGGGGTACTGGAATGCCAGGAACAGGCCCGCCTTCGCGCGCTCGTGAGGATCCGCTTCGGTGATGTCCTCGCCCTTGAAGAGAATGCTGCCCTCGGTGATCTCATAGGAAGGGTGGCCCAACAGGGTGTTCGCGAGGGTGCTCTTGCCCGAGCCGTTGGGGCCCATCAGGGCATGGATCTGGCCCTTCTCGATGCTCAGGTTCACGCCTTTGAGGATCTCGCGATCCTCGGTGCGGACGTGCAGGTCGGTTATCTGGAGGTCTGCCGGCATTTCGCTTTCTCAGGCTCCTGTCGTCATTGGTTCGGTTTTTGCCCCAGGCGCTTTCGCGGCGTTCGCAACGGTGGCGTTCGCGGCCAGCGCCGGGAGCGGCCGGGATGCCGAGGACACGGAGGATGCGGAGGATGCCGGGAGCGCTGGGGCCGCCGCACCGGCCACGAGCTCGGCCAAGGAGGTCTGCGCGAGGGTGCTAACGATCGAGCCCCTCACGCGGGTCCACAGCAGCTTCGTCGGGCACACGTGCGCCGGATCGGACTCCCGCGAGCACACCACCTCACCGTTTGCTCCCAAGGAGATGCACTCGATCGGGGCGATCGAGCCCTCCAAGGCCTCGACCACCTCGGCCATCGTGATCTCCTGCGCGGGGCGCGCCAGCATGTAGCCGCCGCGCGCGCCCCTGCGACTGTCGATCAGACCGGCCTTGCGCAGACGCGCGACCAGATGCTCCAGGTAGGCCAAAGGCAGGCCGTCGTGCTCGGCGATCTCCGCCAAAGGGACCACCGGGTCAAGGCCATCGCCCTCGGTCAAGGCCGCCCGGCGGGCCAGAGCGACCATCACGCGCACGCCGTACTCGGCCTTCGTCGAGAACATCATCGTTTGATCTGGGAATTGTCGATGGGCCCGGCTCGCCGCCTGCGGCGGCTGCGCCACCCTCTAATACCTACCACGGGGGTAGGGTATAGCAGGACGGCGCAGGGCGGCCCATGGCAAATGCCACGCGCCGCCCAGGCGCTGCGAGTGGGTCAGCGCCGCCCTGAGGCTGCAAGCGGATCTACTTGACCAGGAAGCGGCCCTGCATCCAAGGGTGGATCGCGCAGATGAAGAACAGGGTCGTGCCGGGGGCGGCGGTGACCTTGAACGTGACCTGGCTGCCATGACCCTTGGGGCCGATGACGATCGAATCGCCGGGCGTGTCAAAACCGGCGCCGCCCAGATTCACCAGCGGGATCGGCGGAGGACCCGAGGTGGGGGGCCCTTCCGGGTTCACGCCATGTGACTTGGCGATTTCGCCGCACACCGAGCAGTTTTCGATCTGGGCGAGACTGTGAGGTACCTGCGACTGCTTCACGATCGACAGCGTGTGCTCGTCATCGGAAGCGTTCGTCAACGTCACCGTCGCGCCCGAGCGCAGGGGGACCGTCCCGGCAACGAAGTGCACGCTGTCCTTGATGAAACCGTTAGTCTTGAACGACGGGCCGCCCTTGATCGTGATCTTCGCCTTCGCCGGGCCTTTGCCCTTCCCGGCCGCGCCGAGAGCTGAGCCCGCGAGGGCCAGCAGTGCCGCGAGCAGCACGATCGGTACGAGCGCGCGTCGCGAGTTTGATAGCTGCATGAGCTGCCTCCTATGGCCACACCGCCGGCGGCAGGTGCGTCCGTTGAGTCCCAATGGGGGTATGCGGGAGCAAGCCTCTCTCCCGACCTGCGTAGCCTACTCTGCGGCCTAGATCGCGAGAGACTCGTGACCACAGCTCGCTCGCTGCTCGCGTGCCCATGCCAGTTGTGGGATCTGGCGCGGCGACGGCCGCCTTGGCTGGAAAGGCGAGCGGAGGAGGCGCATGGCGTAGGCTGGCCGCCATGGACCCCTTCTCGCTGGAGGGCCGCACGGCCCTCGTGACCGGAGCCTCCCGAGGCATCGGAGCCGGCATCGCCCTGGCGCTCGACCGCGCCGGCGCCCGCATGGCGCTCGCGGCTCGCTCGTGCGCGGCGCTCAAGGCCACTGCGGCCGAGCTTAGGCAGGAGCCGCTCCTGCTCGAAGGGGACCTCGCCGACCCCGACGTGCCCGCCCGGCTCGCCCGCGAGGCCCGCGAGCATCTGGGAGGCAGCGTGGATGTGCTCGTCAACAACGCCGCCATCGGCGCCCGCCTGCCGATCGAGGAGCTCGACGGAGCGCTCGTCGACGAGCTGTACGCGGTCAACGTGCGTGCGCCGCTGCTGCTCATCTCCGAGCTCGTCCCCGCGATGCGCGAGCGCGGGCGAGGATCGATCGTCAACCTCTCCTCCGTCTCGGGCCTCCTGGGCACACCCCACAGGGCCGCGTATGCCGCGACCAAGGGAGCGATCGACGCCGCCACCCGTTCGCTCGCGATCGATCTGGGGCCTGCGGGCATACGCGTCAACGCTGTCGCCCCTGGGGTCGTCGACACCGACCTGTGGGCCAAGAACAAGGCGATCCCAGGGGTGGTCGAGCAGGTCGAGCAGCAGACGCCGCTGCGTCGCTGGTCGGTCCCGAGGGACATCGCCGACGTCGTCGTGTTCCTCGCCTCCGACGCCGCTCGCTTCCTCACCGGCGAAACCCTGGGGGTCGACGGAGGCTTGGGCAAGACGCTTGCCCTGTATTCAGGGGCGATCTAGCCGGGCCGAGCGCCGGCGCGATCTTCCGCATCCAGCCCCACGCGCCCCGCAGCCGGCGCCGGCGATCTAGCCGCGCACCAGGTAGGGCACCCCCTCGACCATCGACGCCGAGTGCGGCGACAGTGAGTCCACGTTGACCGTCTTGAGGATCCAGCGTGTGCGCAAGGCGTCCTCGTCGGTGATGTTGACCAGTTCCTTGGCATGCACGCAGTGGTTGTTGCAGGTGATCACGAAGTCTCCGGGCCCCACGTTGACGCCGCGCTTGATCCTGTGGATGGTCGTCACGACGGTGTCGACGATGGCCTGGGCCTCCTCGTCGAGGCCCGTGGTCCGGCCCTCGAACAGGCGCAGGTTGACGTCGCCCGATACGAGCGGGTGGGAGTTGGCCTCGCCCACCTTCACCGCTCCGGTGAGGATCGTGAGGTCATCCCAAGGGGTCATGAAGCGCCCTTCGCGGGCGATCGCGACCTGCTCCTCGTCGAGCGCCTCGATGATCTCCTTGTTGCTCGCGAAGGTCGTCAGCACGAGGTTCGCCGGATTCGAGCGCATGCCGAGCATGTACACATAGTCCGGGCGTACGAAGTGATTGGCGAGATCCTTATGGAAGCAGATCTCACGCAGTGCCTTCTGCGACTGCGTGTGGGCCAGCGAGCGCTTGGGGTAGATGTCCTGGAAGACGTCCCCGTTGTTGACGTTCAGATAGCCGATCCCCGGCGTGCCCACCAGTTCGGCCCACAGCACCAGGAAGCCCTCGGCGACGAAGGTCGTCTTCATCGTGTACTTCGAGAGCACGGGCTCCTCGTAGTCGAAGATCGGCACGTCGCGGTCGTGTGGCGCGTTCGCGAGGTAGCCCACCGGGTGATCGGCGGGCGATGCCGCACGGCGCAGGTCCGCGTACTCGCGCAGCTGCTCGGGGATGCTTTCCGAGCCTGCCAGCCGCGAGATCTGCTGGCAGAAGCCCTGGTAGTGACGGTAAGGGTTGGCGTCGATCGAGAGCAGGGCGTCGAACAGGTTGTCCCGTTCGCTGTCGCTGAGCGTCACCTCAGGCTCGATCATCTCGGTGGTCGCCGGTGTGGGGATGGATGTGGTGGTGGCCATCAGTCTCTCCTTGATTCGATAGTTGCGCTCATCGCTGCATCGAGATGAGCGGGGGTTTCTCATGCGGGTGGACTTCCTTGAGCCTGCGCGCCGCGAGCGTCTCGCCGACCTCCACCGGCGTACGCCCGGAGGTCTCCGCCTCGGCCAGGATGTCGCTCACGGTGTCGCCGATCGCGCGCAGCCTCATCTGCAACCGCTCCTGCGACCATCCATCCCTGACGGCTCGCACCTGGATCACGCCACCCGCGCTGGCCAAGAAGTCCGGCACGTGGGCGATCCCCGCGGCGCTGAGCGCCGCGGCCGCCCCGAGGTCGGCGAGGATGTTGTTGGCCGCTCCCGCCACCACGCGGCAGCGCAGGCGCGGCACGATCTCGCTCGATATCACCCCGCCGATCGCGCACGGGGCCAGCACGTCGCAGTCGCTTTCGATCGCCTCGGCCGGGTCGATCTGCTCGGCGCCCAGCTCGCGCGCGAGCCGCGTGGCGCGGTCGGGGTCGATGTCGCTGACGCACACGCGCGCCCCGTCCGCCGCGAGCAGCCGCGCGAGCCTCGCGCCGACCTTGCCCGCGCCCTGCACACACACGCTCACGGGTCTGCGCTTTGATGCGCTCGCGCTCGGTGCTCTTGTGTCCTCCAGGCCGGTATGTCGGACAGTCGCCCATAGCGCGGCGTGCAGCCCGGTGGCCGTCGATATCGAGGTGTCGGTGTCCCCGCCGAGGACGTCCACGCCCTCTGCGCCGACCAGCGTGAGATCCTCGTTGCCCGTGCCGACATCGCTTGCGGGGATGTAGCGCCCGCACAGCTCCTCCTTCACGAGCCTGCCGAAAGCCCGCATGACCTCTTCCCTGCTGGTTGCCTCATCGCTCCAGGCGATGACCGCCTTGCCTCCGCCATAGCCCGTCTCGGCGAGGGTGTTCTTGAGGGTCATCGCGCGGGCCAAGCGGCGGCAGTCGGCGATTGCGGCGGCCTGGCTCGGATACCGCCGCAGGCGAATCCCGCCCAGCGCTGGCCCCAAGGCAGTGCTATCGATGACGATCACGGCCCTCAACCCGCTGGACCTCTCGTGAGCGACGATCATGCGCTCGGCGTCCCACTCGCCGGCGGCGAGAGCGCTCCCGGCCACGACCGTGCGATTCGTGTCCGACGTGCCGCCGCTGGCTGCGATCGATGCCGGCGCGCTCATCTCAGGCCGCGCTCTCGCTGGGCACGTTCTCGGCGACGATCGCTTCCAGGTCGATGGCGCTCAGCTCCTTCTTGCCGTCCGCCACCTCCTTGAAGCGAGCGAAGGCGCGGTTCAAGGCGCTGCCGTCAAGCTCGTGGCCGAGGTCTTCAAGCGCTGCGCGCAGCGCGTGCCGACCGGAGTGCTTGCCCAGCACGATCCTGTTCGTGTCAAGGCCCACCGAGCAGGCGTCCATGATCTGGTAGGTGGAGCGCTCCTTGAGCACGCCATCCTGGTGCACGCCCGACTCGTGGGCGAAGGCGTTGCGTCCCACGATCGCCTTGTTGGGCTGCACGGGGAAGCCCGTCAGGCGGGCCACGAGGCGGCTCGTGCGCGTCAGCTCGGTGGTGTCGGCGCCGGTGTGCACGCCCAGGCGATCCGCGCGCGTGTGCAGGAGCATCACGAGCTCCTCGAGCGAGGCGTTGCCGGCGCGCTCGCCGATGCCGTTGATCGCGCACTCCACCTGCCGCGCGCCCGCCTGCACCGCGGCGAGCGAGTTCGCCACCGCCAGCCCGAGGTCGTCGTGGCAGTGGGCCGAGAGCACCACCCGGTGCAGCCCCGGCACGAGCACATAGAGGCGATGGAGGAACTCGCCGTACTCGTCCGGGGTGGCGTAGCCGACGGTGTCGGGGATGTTGATCGTGGTGGCGCCCTCCGCCAAGACGATGTCGATCACTTCGGCGACGAACTCGATGTCCGAGCGGGTGGCGTCCATCGGTGAGAACTCCACGTCCTCGCCGAGGCTCTTGGCCTGGGCGACCGAGGCGCGCGCCAGGCCGCGCACATCCTCGCGGGTGGCCTTGAGCTGATGCTCCATGTGGATGGCGGAGGTCGAGAGGAAGATGTGGATGCGAGGCCGCGCTGCGTCCTTGATCGCCTCCCAGGCCCGATCGATGTCGGTCACGTGCGCTCGCGCGATGGCGCAGATCGACGGGTTTGAGTGACTCAGCTCTTCCCGGGCGATCGCCCGGACGGCCTCGAAGTCGCCGGGGGAGGCGACCGGGTAGCCGGCCTCGATGACGTCCACGCCGAGTCGGTCGAGCTGGCGCGCGATCTCGAGCTTTTCCTCGGTGTTCAGCGAGATGCCCGGAGACTGCTCGCCGTCGCGCAGGGTGGTGTCGAATATCGCGACACGGTCTCGCTCGGCAAGACGGTCTCGCTCCTGTAGAACCTGGCTCATCTTGCTCCCCCTGTCTGTATGGGAATGGCGTGGAACACCCCTGTCACCTGCTCACCATCTGCCGCGCTCGGCCGCGCGGACTCCGAGGACCGCCCACACCGCCACGGCCACGAGCAGCGCCGCGCAGAGGAGGAAGCCCTTGCCGACGCTCTGGTTCCCACCCGCCAGGAGAGAGCGGGAAGCCTCGACGACATAGCTCATCGGATTCACCTTCACGACCGACCCCAGCCAGCCCGGCAGGAGCGCGGCCGGGACGTAGACGGGGGTCAGGAACAGCACTACGAGGATCGGGGTGTACATGAACGGCCCGCTCGCGGTGGCCCTGAAGCGCATGGCGATCCCGCAAGCCCACAGGGAGGCGCTCGCTGCGACCAGCACGACCAGCGCCGCGAGGCCCGCCACCTGGGCGAGGCCGACGTTTGTGCGCATTCCGCCGAGCAGGGCTACCACCGTCAGCACCGCCACCGCGATCAGCGAGCGAATCACGGCCACGACCATGTACCCCGCGATGATCGGGGCACGCTTGCGCGTCGCCAGGAACAGGCGGGGGGCAAAGCCGATCTCGAAGTCACGGGCCGTCGAGTAGCCGGTGAAGATGCCGCCGAAGGCGGCGGCCTGCACGATCACGAAGCCATACACGAAGGCCGTGTAGCCCTCGGGGTAGGTGAACCCGTTCAGGTGATAAAGCGGCGAAAGCGCGCCGGAGAAGGCCGCCAGGAAGATGAGCGGGAAGAGCAGCGTGATGAGGAAGAACGGCGGGCTCAGGATCCATGCCCGCGTTCCGCGCAAGCCGATGCCCCAGGCGACCTGCCCGGCGCTGGCCCTCACGGTGTCACAACCATGCGCCGCATCCCCTTCAGCGACAGGGCGGAGGTGAGTAGCAGCACGGCCGCCGCCACCCCTGCCCCGAGCGCCAGTTCGCCGAGGTCGCCGTCGCCGATGAAGAGGCTGCGCACCGCGTCGAGCATGTAGGTCGCGGGGTTGGCTTCGGCGACGTCACGAAACCAGGTGACGTCGATCAGGCTCAACGGCATCAGGGCCGAGGAGAGCATCACGAACACGAAGAAGATCGGGAACAGGCTCTGCACCGCCTCCCCCGAGCGGGTGCGCACCGCGAGCAGGATGCCGACCCCCGCGAAGGCCATGTTGAAGAGGATCGACAGCGCGATCAGCGCGATGACCCCGCCGACACCTGCGGCCACATGCGCGCCGCCCACCCGCGCCGCGGCGATGAAGAACACGGCCTCGACTGCCCCTGCCAGGGCCACGCCGGCCAGGCGGGCGTCGAGCACGGTCAGCATCGATACGGGGGCGAGGGCAATGCGCTTGATGAAGCCGCTCTCGATGTCGGCCGCCATGCGGCTTGCGCAGGCGATCCCAGAGAAGAGGGCGCCCTGTAGGAAGGTGAGTGCGATCGCGAAGCTCGTCACGTTCTTCGTCGGGAAGCCCGGGACCCCCAGGATCGCGTGCAAGGCCTTGACGTTGATCGCCAGGATGATCAAGGGGAAGACGATTGGCAGGATCAGCGCATCGCCGCCCCGGGCGGTGCTGCGGATGGCCCTCATCGCCAGATCGCGGAACTGGGCCAGGCGTGCCGGGCGTCTGCGCGGCAGCGCCCCGGGGGTGGGTACGGCTACGGCGCTCATCGCGGCGGGCCTTCCCCCACGCGCGCGGAGTGGCTTTCCGCGCTCGGGGCGCTGCTACCTGCGCTGGTGGCGCCGCCATCCGCGGTCATGGCCTCGTCCTCCGCGCGCAGCGTGCGCCCCGTCTCGGCGAAGAAGACGTCATCGAGAGTGGGGGCGTGCACGTCGAGGCTGTGCACGTCGATGCCCGCGGAGTCGAGCGCTCGCACCACGCTCGCGAGATCCGCCCCGTCGTGGGCGAGCCGGCAGCGAACGACGCCGTCGGCGCTGCCGCGGGTGTCCCCGAAGGCGCTCAGCACCCGCGTGGCCTCCGGGGCGTCGGCCGCGCCAGGCTTGACGATGATGCTGCGATCGCCGATGCGCTCCTTCAGCTCGCGCGGGGAGCCCTGCGCGACGATGTGCCCGTGGTCGACGATCGCGACGCGATCGGCCAGCTCGTCGGCCTCCTCCAGATACTGGGTGGTCAGGAAGATGGCAACGTCCTCCTGCTTGGCCAGGCGGCGCACCTCCTCCCAGATCGCTGCGCGGCTGTGAGGGTCCAGGCCAGTCGTGGGCTCGTCGAGGAACAGCACCTCGGGCCTGTGCACGAGCGCGAGCGCGAGGTCCAGGCGCCGCCGCATGCCGCCCGAGTAGGTGCGCGTGCGACGGTCGGCAGCCTCAAGCAGGTCCACTCTGGCGATCAGGTCCCTGGCCCGGGCCTTGGCTTCCTTGCCGTCGAGACCATGCAAGGTGCACTGGAGCCGCATGTGATCCCAGGCGCTCATCAGGGGGTCGAGCGCCACTTCCTGCAAGGCGACGCCGATACGCATGCGCACCTCACCCGGTTCGGCGATCACGTCGTGGCCCGCCACCGACGCCTGACCGCTCGTGGGGGGCAGCAGTGTCACGAGCATCTCGACGGTCGTGGTCTTGCCCGAGCCGTTGGGGCCGAGCAGCCCGAAGATCTCGCCGGGGCGCACTTCGAGGTCGATCCCGTTCACGGCCTTGATGGCACCCTGATACTCCTTGACGAGCCCTGAGGCCACGATTCCCCCGGAGCCTGCGGCCTCCTGGCTGTGAGTCACATTCGCTTCGGCGCTCGCCATGACCGATGTCTCATACATGGGCCATGTCCCCTGCTAGGCCGCGGCGGCCCTGAGGATCGCGGTGTAGTCCTCCACCAGCTCTCCTACCTTGGCAGCCTCGAACAGGACCTTGCGGTAGCGGCAGTCAATGACGAGGCCGTCGGCGAAGTCGTAGGCGTAGAGCATCATCTGATAGCGGACATCGATGGGCAGGTCGTTGGCGATCGTGGCCCCCGTCTGAGGCCCCAGCGTCTGGCGGCCCATGCCCATCTTCGAGAAGAAAACATTCGTGATGGCGAAGCGATGAGGCTCACGCTCGAGCTCGAGGTCCTCCATCATGCGATCGAGCTGGTAGCGCTGGTGCGTGACGGCGCCGATCAGCTGCTCGTGGGTGGCCGCGACGACATCGGCCAGCTCCCAGTCGCGCTGAAAGCGCAGGCGGATGGGGACGAGGTTAATGAACATGCCGATGACGTCCTTGATGTCCTTGCGGTCCCTGCCGGCCAAGGGCGTGCCAACGATCAGATCGCGCTCGCCGGTGCGGCGGCGCAGCGTCAGGAAGAAGGCTCCGAGCAGCCACGCCGAGAGACTGAAGCGGCTCGTCTTCGCCAGCTCCCGCAGCGAGACAGAGAGCTCGGTGGGAAGGACGGTAAGGTGACTCGCGCCCTTGGTGTCATCGCCACAGGCCAGCTCTTCATCGACGGGCAGGGTCACGGGCAGCTCGCCATCGAGCTCCTTCAGCCAGTAGCGCCTGAAGTCGCTAAGCAGCTCTCCCGCCTCGACCTCGTTCATCCAGGCCGCGTAGTCGCGATAGCGCACTGGCGGGGTGGGCAGCCGCACAGGCGCGGTCACCCTCGCCGCATGACCGTACGCGGCGGCCAGCTGCTCGCGCAGCTCCATCAGCGACCAGCCGTCGGCGACCATGTGGTGAAGCGTGAGGATCATCTGGGAGGAGCCGGGGCCGGCCCGCACGAGGGCCACGCGCGCGGTGGGGCCATTGGCCAGGTCAAAGACGCTGCTGGCCTCCGCGGCAGCGATCTTGGCGGTCGCCGTCACCTGCTCCTCGGCGGGCAGCTCGCTGAGATCGTGCTCGGCGATCGGGACGCCGACAATGGGGAGGATGCGCTGCCTGAGCTCCCCATTGGCTTCGGGGAAGATCGTGCGCAGGGATTCGTGGACGTCCCATACGCGGCTCACCGCGTCCTCCAGCGCCTGGACGTCGCCGCCGTCGGGCAAGGCCAGGCGTACCGAGAGGTTGCCCCAGGTCTTCGAGCGATCGATGAGATAGTCGGCCGCCCAGCGTCTCTGGATCGGCCCGAGCGGGTAGCTGCCCATCTCTGCGTCGGCGATGCGGGGAATCTCGCCGCGAATCAAATCGCTCAGCGGCGAGCGCTTCACCGCGGCCCCCCGGGCAGCGGCGGGCTCACCCCCTCGGCGCCGCTCGATCTCCGCGCTGAGCAGCCTCGCGGTGGGGAAGCGGTAGATGTCCGCAGGGGTGACCGCGGCCCCGTGCTCGGCGGCCGCGGCGGCAAGCTCGACGGCGTTCAGCGAATCTCCGCCCAGGGCGAGGAAATCGTCGTCCGGGGAGACGCTTTCAATGCCAAGGATCTCGGAGATTGCCGAGACGAGCATGGCCTGGGTGCTCTCAACGATGGTCTGGGTGCCCTCCGCGCCTGAAGACGCCGCCCGCGTGAGCCTGCCGGCGTTGCCCGCATTGCCCAGGGACCTGGCCTGCACGACAAATTCCCCGTTCAGGTAGGCGTCGCGGGTCGGCCGCCGACGGATCTTGCCGCTGCTCGTCTTCAGGCTCGTGCCTCGCTCGATGAGCACCAACTCTCCCAGGGTCAGGCCGTGCTCGCGGGCGACGGCCTCGCGGGCCTGGGCCGCTATCTGCTCGATGTCCGCCACGTCGATCGCGGCTGTGGTCTCGGCGACGGCGACGATGCCGGGGGCCTCGCCTGAAACGCCGCCTGAAGCGTCGTCAGGGGCATCGCCTGAAGTGTCGTCTGGGGCGCCGCCGGTATGTGCCTCAAAGACCGCGATGCAGCCGGGTCGCAGGCCGGCATCGGCCTGGCTCAACGTGTTCTCAATGTCGTGGGGATAGTAGTTCTGCCCGCGCACGATAATTACGTCCTTGAGACGGCCGGTGACAAAAAGTTCACCATTACGGCAGAGGCCCAGATCCCCGGTGCGCAGGAATGTGCCTCGATCGGGTTCGTCGCCCAAGGTCGCCTGGAAGACCTCCTCGCTTTCCTGGCCGCCGCTCCAGTATCCGCGCGAGACGCTAGGTCCCTGAAACCAGATTTCACCAACCTCTCCTTCCTCGCAAGGTCTCGTGGTGGCCGGGTCGACGACAAGCGCCAAGCCATTGTCGGAAGGCACGCCCGAAGATACGATCTCACTTGGTCGTGACTGGCCGGGGGCCTGGAGGTTGGCCGTCTTCACCCCTGCGCCGGCCCGGGTTCCAGTGACCATCAGCGTGGCCTCCGCCAGGCCGTAGCAAGGCATGAAACCGCTGGCACGGAAACCCGCCGGGGCAAAGCGCTCGGTGAAGCGCTGCATGGTCGCGGGCTGCACGGGCTCGGCCCCGTTGATGACAATGCGCCAGGATGTGAGATCGAGATTCGCAATCCGGGCATCGGTAGCCTTGCGCGTGCAGAAGTCATAGGCGAAGTTGGGAGCCGCGGAGAATGTGCCCTGGTAGCGAGTGATTGCGTCGAGCCATAACAGAGGGTCGGCCAAGAAGGACAAAGGAGACATGAGCGTCGTCTCGGCGCCTTCGACGATCGGTGTGAAAATGCCTCCGATCAGGCCCATGTCGTGATATGGAGGCAGCCAGAAGACACCGCGATCGGCGACGGTCCCGTCGGAGTGGGCGACGATCGCTTCGACGTTCGCGAGGATGTTGAGGTGGCTCAGCATCACGCCACGAGGGTTACCGGTCGAGCCGGAGGTGTACTGCAGGAGCGCAATGTCATCCGGGGCGCCACTGCGGGACTCAAGCGCGCCGTGGGTGTCAAAAGAGCCGCCAGACTCCGATATGTCACCGGACTCGGAGTCATCCGCAAAAGGGGCCAAGGTGTCGATGGTCAAGGTGCTGGCACCCGCGCTGCTTGCCAGGTCCACGATCCCTGAGATTCGGCAGAGGTCGCTCAGAAGCTCTGTCGTCAGGATCGCCCTTGGCGTACTGTCTTCAAAGAGGAGCCGCAGTCGCTCATCCACTCCGTTGGTCATCGGCGGATAGGCGGGTACGGCGATCAGGCCTGCATAGAGACAGCCGAACAGCGCCGCCACATAATCCGGTCCGGGTGGGCATAGGAGCAGGACTCTGTCACCTGCGTCGGCCACGGTCATCAGGTGCAAGGCGAGCTGGGCCGACTTGCGATCCAGCTCCGCGAAGGTCAGCTCAGTTACATCCGACTCCGCCGGCGAGACGCCGCCGGGCTCGATGAATCTCATCGCGACATGATCCGGCCGGATCTCGGCCTGACCGGCGAGCAGCTGCGCAAGCGTCACTGCACGGCGTGGGGTGGCGGTCGGTGTCATCTTTCATTCCTCGCGCATCGGTCGGACGGTGGGCAGGTAACGAGCTCCGTGTGAAGTAACTTGCATATCTTCGGATGGTCCTAAAGCCAGAGAGGTGCAATCGATCCAGTTCTTGCCAACGGAGGCCAGGCAGCGATGACCTCACCGCCGGCAGGCAGCAGCGGCCGCGCTCATGCTTTCGTCAGGCATCGACCCTCCTGGGTTCCCCATGTCGGTGGCAAACGGCAGCGTCGCCGACTGTGAGGCGAATGTCAATATCCGGCACGGACTGGTTTAACGCAAATAGCGGGAAAAATGTCCGGCGCTGTCCCTTCGGACTCTGCGGCGAGTGTCAGTGAGCCGAATGCTCAGGCATGACTACCCTGCCTGCAACCGCCGCACATCGTGCGCGAGGCCCTCAGGCGTGAGCTGTTCGACCCCGAACAGGACTCGCTCACGCCCGCGAGAGTCGATCAAGAGCACGATGGCGGAGCGGTCGAAGGCGGCTCGCCCCGCGCTGAGCGGCCTCACCCGATAGGCGCGCCAGACGCGCCGCAGCTGAGCCAAGGTGCCGGTCAGGTACTCCAGGCGCCCGCTCAGCGATGCCGCCGCAAGAAAGGCGCCCACGCGCGCACGAGTATCCGCGGTGGGGTCGGCGCTGATGGCAAGCACGGGGACAGGGCGGCCAAGGTCATCGAGAGCGCCGCGGATCTGCTGGGCGATCAAGGGGCTCGACCCGGTTACGGTCGCTGCCAGGAAGGTCAGGATCACCACCTGCCCGCGGTAGTCGCTCAACGCTATGCGCCCGCCGCGCTGGTCCTTCAATGCGAAGGCGGGTGCGGGCACCCCCGTGGGGAGCGCCGCGCCGTAGAAGGACCCGGAAGGGGAGAGGTTCGAGGACGAGGAAGAGGAGGGGAGGGAGGGGCCGCGCGGCGAGTCCCCCGATGTGTTGCCGAGGGTCAAGGCCAGCCCTAGTCCTAGCGCGATCAGTGCCGCGGCCACGAAAGGCGCTCTGGGGACGCGCCTCATGAGGCCGGCATCGGCGTTGGCGTCAACGTTGTGGTCGGCATTAACGCCGGCGCCCCATGCTCGTGGCGCGGCCTTCGCTCAATTGCTCTCAGGGACCGGCGGGCGGGCGTCCTCGGCCGCGGCGATGAGTTCGACAGGGGTGATGGCGAGGGCATTGGCGATCTTCCGAAGAGTCGGCCACGCCGGGTTGGTCACCCCTCGTTCGATGCGCGACAGGGTGGCGATCGTGACCTCCGCCTGGAACGCTAGTGCTTCTTGAGTGATCCCACGCTCTACACGCAGGCGCTTGATGGCCCGGGCCAGGGTTTGGTCTGAGGCGGTCATCCTGCCCGAGAATGCTTGAAGGCTGGTCATGGGGTCCAGAGATGAAACTGCTCGACGCAAACTGCGGGTTCTTTGTGCGGCGGCACTTGCGCGCCCACAGTTATGAGGTGTATTTGAATACTTCTGTATCACAGACGATTGTCCTCCGAGGGGTTATGAGATTAACGAGACAAAGGATGGTGCGGCGGCCATGACAACGATCAGCGTTTGCTTGCCCGAGGAGCAGGCCCGAGCGCTCAAGGCGCTCGCGGTGGCGACGGACCAGTCGGCGTCGGCGGTGATGCGAAGCGCGATGGACGACTACATCGACAAGCACCGCGCGCTGAGAGCCTCGCAGCGGCGCCGCGGGCGTGCCGGCGAGCGCGCCTGGGAGGTGTTTGACCTGCTCGCTCACCCAGGCTCGACCACGTGAGCCAAGGCGCTATACTTTGTGAAGTTCCCATGAAAGCCGACCGAGGTTTAGGAGTTTTGAGATGAGCCCGTCCGGTGCGGAGCTTCTCCGCCAGGTGAAGAGCCAGATCGAGGAGATCGATCCAGGTGTCGTGCACGAGCTGATCGGCGAGGGCATCGCGCTGATCGACGTGCGCGAGGTCGAGGAGTTCGCCGCGGGGCACATACCCGGCTCCAAGCACGTGCCCAAGAGCTACTTGGAGACGCGCATCGAGGCCGCCGTGCCCGATCGTGACGCCCACGTCGTCCTGTACTGCCAGTCGGGCAACCGCTCGGCCTGGGCGGCGCGCACGCTGGTCGAGGACCTGGGCTACACCGACGTGGCCTCGATGACCGGCGGCATCACGCTGTGGAAGGATCGCGGCTATGAGGTAGAGGTGCCGCGCGCGCTCAGCGCCGAGCAGCGCGAGCGCTACTCGCGACACCTGCTGATGCCCGAGGTCGGCGTTGAGGGCCAGGTCAAGCTGCTCGACGCCAAGGTGCTGCTGCTGGGCGCCGGGGGCCTTGGCTCGCCGACCGCGCTCTATCTGGCCGCCGCCGGGGTGGGGACGCTCGGGATCGTCGACGACGATGAGGTCGACCTATCCAACCTGCAGCGCCAGGTGATCCACTCCACGGCGCGCATCGGCATCCCCAAGGTGGATAGCGCCGAGGAGACGATCCACGCGCTCAACCCCGACGTGCAGGTGGTCAAGTACCCCTTCCGCCTGAACGCCGAGAACATCATGGACACCATCACCGGCTGGGACATCATCGTCGACGGCGTCGATAACTTCCCCACGCGCTATCTGCTCAACGATGCCAGCGTGCGCCTGCGGATCCCCGTGGTATCGGCCTCGATTCTCGGCTTCGACGGGCAGCTTTCGATCTTCAAGCCCTATGACGGACCCTGCTATCGCTGCCTCTTCCCGCAGCCGCCGCCGGCCGAGCTGGCGCCCTCCTGCGGGGCTAACGGGGTGCTCGGTGTGCTGCCGGGCACCATGGGGCTGTTGCAGGCCACCGAGGTCGTCAAGCTGATCCTCGGCATCGGCGATCCCGCGATCGGGCGCCTGCTGCTGTACGACGCGCTGGCCGCCACGCTCAGCGAGGTCAAGGTGCGCCGCGACCCCGACTGCCCGATCTGCTCGCGCCCGCCCGATGCCATCTCCGATCAGGAGATGGGAGTGTTCCCGGACTACGAGGCGTTCTGCGCCGCGGCCGGGTAGTCTCCGCGACCGATATGGCCACCATCAAGATTCCCCCGGTCCTGCGCGCCTCCGTGGGCGGCGAGCGTGAGGTCAGCGCCTCCGGCGCCAACGTCGGCGAGATCTTGCGCGATCTGGCTTCGAGTCATCCCGCCACCGAGAGCCAGCTGTTCTCGGCCGAGGGGCAGCTCAATCGCTACGTCAACGTCTATCTCAACGACGAGGACGTGCGCGTGCTCGAAGGGCTCCAGACTGCCGTCGGCGAGAGCGACACGTTGGTTATCTTGCCGGCCATGGCCGGCGGCTAGGCGGCCGCTGAGCGGCGCGCTACGGCGTCCTCCCTCGCTCATGTGCTGAGCACACTTCGCTCGGTGCGTCCTTGTATCGCTTGCTCATCGACCACCTAGACTCGATGGGCGGGCATAGCGTCCAAGTTCTCGCCCAGGACTAAATGTTTTGGCTGCTTGAACGATCACGTGGGCATGCCTTCGAACGCTGCTCGCCTATCCAACCTCGCCCGCAAGGGGCTCATGCTGCTCGTGTTTGGCGCCTTCGCCTCCGCGCCGATCGCACCGGCCGCCGCAAACTCCGGTCCCGAGGGACCTGAATACTCCCTGTCGATCGTTGAGGGCGAGAGCACGCAGCCTGAATACGGCATCGTTCATACCAGCGCGCACGTGCATCCCAGCGCTTCGCTGGCCGTCTCGATCATGCGCGGTGGCATCGTCATAGCGCGCGACCCCGGCCAGGACAACGTCTGGCTCTCGCAGGTGCCGCAGGTGGGCGACATCGTCACGATGGAATCGCCGATCGGCAGCGTTGTCGGCTCGGTCATCTATGACGGCCTGCCCTCGATCGACCCCACCGTGTGTGCGGGCTCAATCAACTTCTCCGGCCAGCGCTCGGCTGGGCAGACCGTTGAAGGCGGCTTCTACTCGCTCGCGCTTTACACCAACCCCTACAGCCACGAAACCAGCCAGCGCCGCACGAGCTCCGGCCCGGCACAGGTGACGGTGCTCTCCGGCAGCGCCTACGCCGGCAACTTCCTCGCGCCGCTCGCGCTCGGTCAGACCGTGTGGGCCACCGAGTCGCTGCAGACGCCGCTGGCCGGTGGCGCCACCTTCACCTACTCCAGCGAGAACGACCGTCCTGTGGGAGCGTGCCCGGCGCCTCCGCCGCCCCCGCCTGCTCCGCCGGCGCCGCCCGCGCTGCAGGGCGCGCTAGCGCGGCTGCTGCATACCACCATTCACAAGCTCCTCACCTCCGGCTGGCTCACCCACGTCACGATCAACCAGCCCGGCACGGTCGTCCAGGATCTTTACCAGCAGGGCGGTACTCTGCCGGCGTTCGCTTCCGCCAAGCATGCCCGTCATAAGCGCAAGCCTCCTCCGGCGCTGCTGCTTGCCAGAGGCTCCGCCAAGGCCAGCACGCCCGGCACCGTCTCGATCGTTCTGCACGTCACCTCCAAGGGGCGCCGCAAGCTCAAGCACGCCAAGCGTATGAAGGCGGTGCTTGTCACCACCTTGGTCAGCACCGCCGGCGCCAAGCTCACGCTCGGGGAGCGCCCCGTAACGCTGCACCGCTGAAAGCTCATGCGCGCACACGTTGCGCTCACGCTGCTCTCCGCTGTCCTCTGGTTGCAGCCTCCGGGCGTCTTGCCCCAGCCTTCCCGCAGCGGGCCCGACGGTCCGCCGCGGCCCTTCGGCTTCCAGCCCCCCTCAGGTCTCGCCCCGCCGCATACCGCTCGCGCGATCGTGCGCGCTCAGGATCGCGCTTTGCTGCGTGGACCCTTCCCCGACAACGGGCTCGTGCGCGGCGTCTCCGATGGCACGCTGCTGCTCAGCGAACACGCCGCCGTCCGTGAGCTTGCCTTCAAACGCATCGGCGCGGCCGGGGCCACGGTCGTGCGTATCCCGGTCAACTGGCGCGACATCGCGCCGGCTTCGCCGCCCGCCGGGTTTCAGGCCAGCGATCCAAGCAGCCCTGGCTATGACTTCGCACGCATCGACGCCGCCGTGAGCGATGCGGTGGCGGCTCATCTTGAGCCTCTGCTGGTCGTCTCCCACGCGCCTGCCTTTGCCGAAGCTCCCCACCGTTGGGCCTTCGCTTACCCCGGCAGCTGGGCGCCTGACCCTGCCGCGCTGCACGATTTCGCGGTGGCCCTCGCCCGCCGCTATGACGGCAGCTTCGCCGATCCGCTCGTGCCGGGTGCTCTCTTGCCGCGAGTACGGCTGTTGCAGGCCTGGAACGAGCCCAACCTGCCGCGCTATCTGGAGCCTCAATGGGTTGTCCAAGGGCGACACTGGAGCGCCTTCTCGCCGCTGCTCTACCGGCAGATGCTCAATTCCTTCTACGCCGGCGTGAAGTCCGTCGAGCCCGCGGACACCGTGGTCGCCGCCGGTCTGGCTCCCACCGGAGACCCCGCCGGCGTCGGGCGTATGGCGCCGCTGCCGTTCCTGCGCTCCACGCTCTGTCTGGAGCGGGCCGCGCGATGCGCACAGCCCGCGCGCTTTGATGTCCTTGCCTTTCACCCTCTGTCTGTCGCGAACCCCGACCTGCCCGCTCCCTCCGCGCTTGACGTCTCGATCTCCGATGCCGCCAAGATCACCGCGCTGCTGCGCCGCGCTGAGCGTCTGCATACCGTGCGGCCGGCCGGCGCCAAGCCGGTGTGGGTCACCGAGCTCAACTGGCAAAGCGCACCACAGTCGCCCGGCGGTGTGCCTGCGCGCTTGCAGGCGCGGTGGGTCTCGCGCGCCCTGCATCGCCTCTGGGTTGCTGGCATCCAGCTCGTTGACTGGCAGTTCCTGATCGACCCCTATCCCGCCCTGCGGCTCGCCGACCCAACGGGGGCCACGCTGGAACTCGCTCGCCCCGCGGGTCTGTATCTGCCCGGCGCCGGCGGCGATCCCGCCCTTGCTCGTCCCAAAGCCTTTCTGACCGGCTTCGCCTTGCCCTTTGACCCGCTGCGCGTGGATCGCGCGCGGGTCCGTGTCTGGGCGCTGCTCACTCGCGCTGGCGAGCCCGTGCGCTTGCAGCGCCGCTGGCGCTCGGGTCGCTGGCTCACCGTCGCGCGCTTGCACGCGGACGGGCACGGGGTGCTCAACGTGCTTGTGGCCCTGCGCGGCGCCATGCACCTACGCCTGTGCCTGCGCGGCGGGGCGCTCAGCTCGGCCGTGGCGAGCGTGGGCTGGCGCTGAGTCAGACTGTCGCGTGGGCGGGCTCGGCGGGGGCTTTCTCGCCCGCCGCCGGCACATGGCTCATCGCATGCTCGGCCAATGCTGTGATCGTCAGGCTGGGATTGACGCCTACGTTGGCTGGAATCGCCGAGCCGTCGCAGACCATCAGGTTCTCGTAGCCGAACACGCGCTGGCGGGCGTCGACCACGCCGCGCGAGGGGTCGCTGCCGATCACCGCGCCGCCCAGGATGTGGGCGGTCGTGGGAATGTTGAACAGCGCCTCAGTCATCGCGCTCTGGGCGATGCCGCCCGTGCGCTTAGCCAGCCACTCAGCCGCTTCATTGGCGACTGGTATGAAGGTGGGGATCGGGCGCTCGGGGTCCTGTTCGGTGCGCAGCCACAAGCTGCCAAACGGGCCCTGCCTGGGGCGCAGCGCCATCGCGTTGTCGAGTGTCTGCATCACCAGCAGGATGATCGTGCGCCGCGACCAGTGCTTGGCGAACAGCACCTGCATCAGGCGCTTGGGGTGCAGGATCATCTGTGCCAGCAGCTTCAGCGGGCGCGTCAGACGTGTGCCGTCGCCCACCATCAGCGTGTACAGCGCGCGCATCGAGTCGCCATCGTGGCCGTAGCTGACCGTCTCGATGTGCGTGTGCGGGTCCGGGTAGATGCTTGAGGTGATCGCCACGCGCCTGGTCAGGTCATCCGGGTAGTCCTCGGGGACCGTCACCGTCAGGATCGCCTCGCTGTTGGTCCGCACCAGCTCCCCGAGGCGATTGGAGATCGCCGGCAGCGAGCCCTTCAGGCGACAGCGCTGCAGCAGCGTGTTCGTGCCCAGCGGCCCGGCCGCGAAAACCACGCCGCGCGCGCGCTGGACCTGCCGGTCCTTGCGCAGCCACGAGCCCGAGCGCACGCTTTCGACTTCATAACCGTCGCTGCCGTCGCCTCTGCCCATCGGGCGCACGTCGAGCACCATGCGTTCGGGCATCACCTTCGCGCCGCGGCGTTCCGCCAGATACAGGTAGTTCTTCACCAGCGTGTTCTTCGCGCCGTGGGGGCAGCCGACCATGCAGCGCCCGCACAGCTGGCAGCCCGTGCGCTCCGGGCCCTCGCCGTCGAAGAAGGGGTCCGGGACGGTCTTGCCTGGCTCGCCGAAGAAGATCCCCACCGGCGTCTTCTGGTAGGTGTCAGAGACGCCCAGCTGCTCGCCGAACTCGCGCAGCAGCTGGTCCGCCGGGTCATCGTGAGGGTTCTGCACCACGCCCAGCATCCGCTGCGCTTCGCTGTAGTGGGGGGCCAGCTCCCGCTCCCAATCGGTCATCGCCGACCACTGTTCGTCCTCAAAGAAGGCTTTAGGTGGCACGTACAGCGTGTTGGCATAGCCCAGGCTGCCGCCGCCCACGCCGCAGCCGGAGACAACTGAGACGTCCCTGAAGGTCGTCAGGCGGAAGATGCCCTTCATGCCCAGCTTGGGGCGCCAAAAGTAGCGGCGAAAGTCGCTCGTGGACTTCGGGAACTCATCGTCGGCAAAGCGCCTGCCGCACTCCAGCACGCCCACCTCGTAGCCCTTCTCGGACAGCCGCAGGGCCGACACGCTGCCGCCGAAGCCGCTGCCGATGACCAGCCAGTCGTAGTCGTAGCCGTCCGTCATAGTGCCCACGGGCATGTTACTGGCTGGCGAGCCAGGGTATTGAAGAAGTGGTTTGCAATGCGCTCACAGACCCCGCTATATTCTGTGAAGTAATGGCCGTTGAACGCTTGGGGAACAAGCCGTGCGGGGGTCGCTATGGCGACGTGGTGCAGTCGATCGGCAACACGCCGCTCGTGGAGCTGCCACGCCTTTCGCCCAAGCCGGGTGTGCGCATCTGGGCCAAGCTTGAGTCGCGCAACCCCACCGGATCGGTCAAGGATCGCGTCGCCAAGGCGCTGATCGAGGACGCCGAGGAGAAGGGGGCGATCGCCCCCGGCCAGACCATTCTTGAGCCCACATCCGGCAACACCGGCATCTCGCTGGCGATGATCTGCTCGCGTCGCGGTTATCGCCTGAAGGTCGTGATGCCCGAGAACGTCACGCCCGAGCGCACACAGCTGCTGCAGATGTACGGCGCGGAGATCGTCTACTCCGAGGGATCTCTGGGCTCCAATGGGGCCGTTGAGAAGGCGCTTGAGATGGCCCATGCCGACGCCTCCTACTACATGCCCTACCAGTACGGCAACCCCGCCAACCCTGAAGCTCACTACAACGGCACGGCGCTTGAGATCCTCGAGGAGCTCGATGAGGTCTCCGCTTTCGTCGCCGGCCTTGGCACCGGCGGCACGCTGATGGGCAACGGGCGGCGCTTCAAGGAGACATTCGGCGATAACTGCAAGATCGTCGCCGCCGAGCCGATGCAGGGCGAGCCTGTTCAGGGCCTGCGCTCGCTCGATGATGGCTTCATCCCGCCGATCATCGACCTCGGTCTGCTCGACCGCAAGATCTTCGTCACCAACAGCGATGCCATCCTCTGGACGCGCAAGCTGCTCGATGAGGAGTGCATCTTCGCTGGTGTCTCCTCCGGAGCGATCGCGCGGGTCGCGGTGCGCATCGCCGGCGAGCTCGATGAGGGTAACGTCGTCTTCATCGTCGCCGACGACGGCTGGAAGTACTTATCGAGCGGCATCTACACCAGGCCCGTCGAGGAGATCGAGAACCTCGACTCCACCGTCTGGTGGTGAGCAGTGGTCATCTCCCGCGAGCTGCTGGACGAGGTCATCGAGCACGCGCTGGCCGATCCCGCCAATGAGGTTTGCGGCGTGCTCTCGGTTGCGCCGGGTCCGCCTGCGCAGGCCATTCGCTCCTACCGCGCCACCAACATCCACCACAGCCCTTTGAAGTTCGAGATCGACTCGCTTGAACTACTGGAGCTGTGGCAGACCATCGAGGGGGAGGGGTTTGAGATGGGAGCGGTCTATCACTCGCACGTGCGCTCCGCCCCCTATCCCTCTCAGACCGACATCAACTTTGCCGCCAGCTGGCCTGGGGTCGAGTGGATCATCGTCGGTCTCGGCAACGGTGAGCCCGAGGTCTGCTCGTATCTGATCGTTGGCTCCGAGGTCACCGAAGTGCCGCTTGAGATCGTGGCCAGAGCATGAAGCTCGTCAAGGTCGCCAAGATCGTGGCGCGCACATGAAGCTCGTCAAGGTTGCCTATGCGCAGCATCTGCCCGAGGCCGAACTGATCCAGAGCTTCCTGCGCGATGAAGGCATCCCCTGCATGGCGCGTCGCGCCGCGGGCTTTGATGTGCCTGACTTTCTTGCCGCGGGACCGCGCGAAATCCTGGTCGCCGCTGAGAACGAGGAGTGGGCGCGGCGCGTGCTGGACGGGTGGCGGCCACCCGGCGATGACGATGGCGGGCCTCCTGGGGGCGAGGAGGTCGCTAAACCAGCGCCGGCTGAGCAGCTTCACGAGTGAGCGCCTCGATTTCTTCCGAGGCACGCTCGAACTCCCCATCGGAAAGCACCGGTGTGCCCTCGAACGGCAGTTCTCGCGTCAGCTCCACCCATGAGTGGCAGCCCGCGTAGTCGTCCTTTACCTTCACCGTCACCGGACGCGGAATCCGGTACGTGCGCAGCAGCAGCACGTGCAGCGGATGGCGGCGCTTCCACGCCAGGCGCTTCTCCGCATAGTCGGTCGTCCACACGTAGAACGGCGACAGCGCGTCTACGCAGCGGGGGTCCGTGATAGTGAAGTGGTTGGCGACTTCCGCCCACGCGCGAATCCGCACGCGGTCGGGCTGTTGCACCGAGCCGCCTGCCAGTGCATGGAGCGTTGGCTCGCCATCGCTCCACACGCCCTCCTCCAGCGCGCGCCTCAGCTCCGGCTGATGGGATTCGCGCACCAGGTCGTTGCGCTGATGGTCGAACGTCGGATACAGGAAAAAGCGTTCGTGCTCAAGCGCGAAATGCTTATCCGTCTCGCGGATGCCGCCCTTGCGCAGGGTCAGCAACTGCTCGCCTTCGGCGAGGGCGCGGACGGTGACCGCCCATTCCTTTAGAGCAATTGGCATGGCTTAATTAGGACAGCAGAAAACAGGGGGATTGCGACTTCATGACCTGCCGCTCCACCAGGAATGGGGCAGCGGGCTCCCCTTAAAGATACGAAATCCGAGCGAAAATCCCAAATCCCCTGCAAATCAGGGGTTTTTTGGAGCGACCGCGGCTCAAACGGCTGCGTTTGTGGTGTTTCTGAAGGGGCTACAGACGCCGGCCTGCCAGGCCCTCCGCGGCCTCGATCAGCGCCGCATAGTCCTGCTCGCCGTGACCGCGCCCGACCGCGGCTGTCAAGAGGCCTCGCGCGTGCGCTGCCGCCGGAAACGGCACGCCCGCTGCCTGCGCTTCCTCCAAGCACAGCCTCACGTCCTTCAGCATGTGCGCCGTCTTGAACAGCGGGCTGTAGTCGTGATCGCGCATCGCGCCTGCCTTCAACGTCAGCTGTGCCGATGCGCCTGAGCCCGCCGCCACCACCTGCTCAAGCGCGTCCAGGTCCACGCCTGTCGCCCTTGCCACCAGCAGCGCCTCCGCCAGCGCCGCCGCGTTCGCCGCGCCGAGCGAGTTGTTGATCAGCTTCAGCATCTCGCCCTGGCCCAACTCTCCGACCTGTACGACCAGGGTGCCCATCGTTTCCAACAGCGTCTGCACGCGCTCGAAATCGCGCTGCTCGCCGCCGGCCATAATCGTCAAGGTGGCCGCCTCCGCGCGTGGGGAGGAGCCGGTTACCGGAGCATCCATCATCGCCACGCCTCGCTGCGCCAGCGTTGCGCCGATGCGACGCGTGTCCTCAGGGGCGATCGTTGACATATCGACGCACAGCAGGCCCTCTCTTGCCGCCTCGATCACGCCGTGCTCGCCCAGCAGCACCGATGACACCTGCGCGCCATCGACCACCATGCTCACCACCACATCGCTGCGTTGCGCCACCTGCGCCGGGGTCGCGGCTGCCACGGCGCCGTGCTCGGCTGCCCAGCGCTCTGCCTTGCCCGCCGTGTGGGTCCACACCGTCAGCTCGTAGCCGGCCTTGCGGATATTCGCTGCCATCCGCGAGCCCATGATCCCCAGGCCTAAAAAGCCGATCCGTTCCGCGGGGGTCGCGATCTCCTCACTCATGTCCAAATCCTCCTCCACCTGGGGTTTCGATGCGCAGTCGCTCGCCTTGTCTAAGCGTGCCTGTGAACTTGGCCGGCAAACCATGGCCCTCAAGCAGGTTGCGCCCCGGCTTGCCTGGGCGGCCTCCGGCCGCGCCTGGCGGTCCATGCCGGCGGCGCTCCGTTATCAATGACATCTCCATCTCGCGCAGGGCTTCGAGCTCGCGTATCACGCCATCTCCGCCTCGCCACCTGCCCTGCCCGCCTGAGCCTCGCCGCAGCGCATACTCGATCACGCGCAGCGGGAACGCTCGCTCCAGCGCCTCGATTGGCGTATTCAGCGTATTGCTCATCGCCACGTGCACCGCGCTTGGGCCATCCGCATCTGCGCATGCTCCCTGGCCGCCGCCCAATGTCTCGTAGTAGCTGAAACGCTCATCGCCCAGCGTCAGGTTGTTCATCGTGCCCTGGCCCACCGCCCGGCCAAACGCCTCCAACACCACATCCGCCACGCGTGAGCTTGTCTCCACGTTGCCCGCCACGACCGCGGCGCCTGCTCGCGCGTTCAGCAGCGAGCCCTCAGGGGCCAGCACCTCGATCGGGCGGTATGCGCCGGCGCACGGGGGGATGTCGGGGTCCGTCAACACCCTCACCGCGAAATAGCACGCGCTGCGCGTCACCGCCAATGGGCAGTTCAGGTTGCCCGCCTGCTGCTCCGCGCTGCCGCTGAAGTCAAGTGTCAATCGCTCGCCGCGCACTGTGGCTCGCACGCGTACGGGAATGTCCCCGGTTGTTGCCTCCAACACATCCGTGGCTTCATAGACGCCGTCCGTCATCGCTGCCAGGCAGGTCCGCGTGCGGCGCTCCGCGTAGTCCAGCACGGCGTCGGTTGCCTGCTGCAAGCGCTCGGCGCCCACTCGCTGGGCAAGCTCCAGCAGCCGCTTCGCGCCGATGCGGTTCGCCGCCACCTGCGCTCGCAGATCCGCGCGTCGCTCGGCCGGCTGGCGCATGCGCGCCACAATCTCTTCGATCGTCTGCTCGCTCAACGGTTGTGGTGAGATCACCACTCCCTCTTCTGACAGCGTGCTGCTGTCCGCCGGCATCGACCCTGGGATACGCCCGCCTACATCCGCGTGATGTGCCCGGCTTGCCGCGAAGCCCACCAGGGTGCCGGTGGCGAGGATCGGCGTTATGACGGTGATGTCCGGCAGATGCGTGCCGCCTTTGAAGGGATCGTTCAGGATCCACGAGCGGCCTTCGCTGTGGTCCTCGTGCAGCACCGCCTGCACCGCCGCCGGCATCGCGCCGAGGTGGACAGGTATGTGCTCTGCCTGCATCGTCATCTCGCCCCTGGCGTCAAACAGGGCAGTCGAGGCGTCACGGCGCTCCTTGATGTTGGCCGAGTGCGCGGAGCGGATCAGCACCGCTCCCATCTCCTCGCAGGCGGCGCGCAGGGCACCCACGATCACCTGTAGCTCGATTGCGTCTAGCACTGCAGCAGCACCGTGCCCTGCGCGTCCACTTCGCCCTGCCAGCCCGGTGGGACCCACAGCGTCGCCTGCTCCAGGGCGCAGATCGTCGGTCCTTTCACCTCTGTTCCTGCAGGGAGGTCGCCGCGCAGGCATTGTGCCTCGATCGTGCTCCCTGCGAAGACCACGGCGCGCGTTTCCCGCCTGGGCTCGCTGTCCGCGGCGCTGCCCAGCTCGATCTCGGGTGCCTCGCCCCAACCTGAGACCCTGATCGTCACGAGCTCCACCTCGGCGTCCTCATCGCGATAGCCATAGCGCTCTTCATGCGTCTCCGCGAAGCGCTTGCGCAAGAGGTCTGCCTCAACGGGAGCGCTTGAGTCCTGATTGACACCCAGCTCGAAGGACTGGCCGGCGTAACGCATCTCATATACAACGCGGCCGCGTGCCTGCGCCCGCACCTGCGCCAGCAGCGCATCGCGCTCGCTGCGCACCGCTTCGCTGCTGAGCGCCTCGCCGCTCAGCATCACCGTCCGCGCCGCGTCTCGCCGCGGTGAGGCGGCCGCGAGGCCCAGCGCGCACAGCACGCCCGAGGCGCGCGGGCACAATATGCGTCGCATGCCCAACTCGCGCGCCAGCGCCGCCGCGTGCAGCGGACCCGCGCCGCCAAAGGGCATCAGCGCCATCTCACGCGGGTCCACGCCGCGCTGCACTGTCATCACGCGCAGCGCCCGTGCCATCTCCGCCTCTGCCACCCGCACGATGCCCTCTGCGCATGCCGGCGTGCTCAGGTTCAGTGGCCTGGCCAGCTTGGCGACCGCGCGCTCGGCTGCCTCGTGGTCGAGCTCGATGTCACCTGCCAGCGGGATGTCCTTGAGCAGGCGGCCCAGGAGGAGGTTTGCGTCGGTGACCGTGGGCTCCGTTCCACCGCGTCCGTAGCACGCCGGACCGGGCACGGCGCCTGCTGAGCGCGGGCCTACGCGCAGCGCTCCGCCCGCGTCACGCCAGGCGATTGAGCCGCCGCCCGCGCCCACCGTGTGGATGTCAAGCGCCGGCAATGCCAGTGGCCGGCCGGCCACGGTGCGCTGTGCTGTCTCTGCCACCTCGCCTTGCTCGATCACGCACACATCGCACGATGTCCCGCCCATGTCGAAGCACACCACGTCCTGCTCGCCGGCTCTGCTTGCCAGCAGCAGCGCGCCGCCGACGCCGCCCGCTGGGCCTGAGAGCACCGTCAGCGCCGCGTGTTCGCCCGCGCGCCGCGCCTCCATCAGGCCGCCAGAGGACTGCATGATCTCTGGCTCGGGCAGGGCCATGGCTTTGGCTTTCGCCGACAGCCGCTCGACGTAACCCTTCAGCAATGGCGAGAGCGCCGCGTCCACCTCTGTTGTCGCTGCTCGCTCGTACTCGCGGAACGTGCCCACCAGCTCGCTTGAGAGCGACACGTGCGCCGTGGGCATGCGCGCTTTGATCAATGCTCCCAGGATGCGCTCGTGCTCCGCGTTGGCGTAGGAGTGCAGCAGCACCACCGCTACGGCCTGCGGATTGGCGCTTGCCACGCGCTCGATCAGCTCGTCCGCCGCTTGCGGGTCCAACGGCTGCCATATGCCTTCAGGTCCCATCCGCTCTGGCGCTCCGAAACGCAGCTCAGGCGGCGAGAGCGGCTCGGGGCCGCGCTCGCACAGCCGGTACAGATGCGGTCTTGCCTGACGACCCAACTCGATCACGTCCGTCACGCCCTGCGTGGCGATCAGCGCTGTGCTGGCCACCTTGCCCTCCAGCAGCGCGTTTGTCGCCACCGTCATTCCGTGCGCCAGTCGCCGCACTTCGCCGGGCTGCGCGCTCGCGCGGGCGAGCACCGCCTCGATGACCGCCAACACGCCCTCTGACTGGTCCTGTGGCGTGCTTGGCACCTTCGCCGTGTGCACATCGCCGGCTGGCGTCACCGCCACGGCATCCGTGAAGGTCCCGCCTACGTCGACTCCCAGGAGCATGCTTGGAGCCTACGCGCCCCGCCTGGGCCGATGCCGAGCGCGGGGCGTGTGCATGCTCGCTCTCTAGGCGGCCAGTCGGTCCTCCGTGTCGGCCAGATGCTGGTGGGAGGGGCAGTATCCGTTGTGTGGCAGTGGCACTCGCTGGCACGCCGCACCCTTGCGGGTGGTGGCGCGGCACATCGGCTGCTTGCCGCTGACCGCGGCGTAGCCCTCCAATGGGTTTTCCGCCATGTACTGCTGGGCCAGGCCCATGTAGCAGTAGACCACCTGATACACGCGCTCCTGCGCATTCATCGGGAAGTACCCGCGGATGTCGTAGAACAGGCTCTTTTCCGGCTTTGCGAAGTAGTAGCGGTCGGTTGCCAGCCGCTCGATTGCCGCCTCGCAGGCGTGCAATACGTGCTCGTGGTTGCTTCTGGGAGCGTCGATTTGGGGAGCTAGCTCCCTGTAGATGGCGCGACTGAACTGGTACATGGCGACCCCCTCGCCTCCTTCATTTTCGACCAAGGTTTTGGTACGCACCTCCGCCGATCTCAAGGACTCCATTTGTCTCTGAGACCTTCCTGCTCCCCTAACACGCCATGTGTGCAAAAGGACCGTTGTCCCCACACGTCATGTTCTCCCCTGTGCATAGCATCCTCGCCTACCTAAGGCGCGCGTTAAGCCTTGGTTAATTCAATCCCATGTTTGCCAGCTGGCCTCGCCCGCCGCGTCGATCGTCACGTGGCGGCGGTCAAGCCTCGCGTCGAGCTCGGGGCGATCGGTGCGGTGGTGCGCGCCGCGGCTCTCCGCCCGCTCCAGGGCGCACAGCGCGATCAGGCGCGCCAATGGATGCTCGTCCTCGCGCAGGCGCCGCAGGCCCTCTGGGCAGCGATCGATGCCTGCGTCCTGCCACAGGGCCGTGCGCGTCGTCTCGCCTGCCACCGGCGGGGGTGGCAGGGCGCGTAGGGCCTTGAGTTCTGCTGCTTGTGCGGGTTTGGGGGCCGGCTCCTGCAGCGCTGCGCGCGCTGCCCGCCGGCCCCACACAAAGCACTCGCTCAGCGAGTTCGACGCCAATCGATTCGCTCCGTGCAGGCCCGTGCACGATGCCTCGCCGATCGCATATAGGCCTGCAACCGTCGAGCGCCCTTGCAGATCGCTCACCACGCCGCCCATCATGTAATGCGCCGCGGGGGCTACCGGCACCAGTTCGCGCGTGGGATCAAGCCCGGCCTCGCGTAGAGCGCCGACCACGTTCGGGAACAGGGCAGGATCGATCTTGCGCATGTCAAGGCCCACCGAGCTTGCGCTCGTCTGCGTCAGTCGTGCCTGAATAGCGCGCGAAACCTCGTCTCGTGGCGCCAGCTCGTCCACGAAGCGCTCACCTCGCGCATCGTGCAGCGTCGCTCCCTCACCGCGGATCGCCTCCGTCACGAGAAAGCCCTCGCGGCCCTTGACGCCGATCACCGCCGTTGGATGGAACTGCATCAGCTCCAGATCGGCCAGCTGCGCGCCCGCTCGCTGCGCCAGCAGCAGGCCCACGCCCTGCGAGCCCGGCGGATTCGTTGTGCGCGCCCACATTGCAGCCGCGCCGCCCGTTGAGAGCACCACGCCTCGTGCGCTCAGCACCCGGCCGTCCTCGCATGCCACGCCGCGGCAGCGCTCTTCGTGCATCCACAACGCTCTTGCTCTTGTGTTCTCCAGCACCGCGATGCGCCGGTCCGCCACCACCAGCGCCGAGAGCTGGCGCAATAGGCGCCGGCCCGTCGCGCTTCCCCCCGCGTGCACCACTCGTCGTACCGAGTGGCCTCCCTCCAGCCCCAGCGCCAGCTGGCCTTGGCGGTCTGCGTCAAAGCGCATTCCCAGCGCCTGCAGGTCATGCACGCACTCCGGTGCTTCTGCCACGAGGATCTCCGCCGCGGAGCGGCGTACCGCTCCGCGGCCGGCGCGTTCGGTGTCTTTCAGATGCAGCTCCATGCTGTCGTCCGCCGCCAGCGCCGCCGCCAGGCCGCCCTGTGCCCAATAGCTCGCTGTCTGCGCCAGCGGCGCCGCGGAGATCAAGGCCACCTGGGCGCCCTCGCGGGCCGCGCATAGCGCCGCGTACAGTCCCGCCGCGCCCGCTCCTACCACGGCCACGTCGACCTCCCTGTGCGCTTTGCTCACTTCTTCTGGTGCGGCAGCAGAATCGAGGGAATCGTCACGCCGGGAGGGGCCGTGATCGTGCGGCCCTGGGGGGTGGTCACCGTGCTCGCGCCCTGGGTCGTTGTTCGGCCCTGGGTCGTTGTTCGCGGTGCCGTGGCCGTGCCGGGGTTGGCCGTCCCCGGAGTCTTTGTCGCTGCTCCTGGCGTGGTGTTGCCGGGCGTGAGGGCGCCGGGGACCGTAGTGCCGGGGGCAGTGCCGCCGGGCGTCGCGCCGGGCGTCGGTGTGGTCGGGATGGTGGCCCCTGGTGTGCTTGTGCCTGGCGTGGTGGCTCCAGGCGTGGTGGTTCCTGGCGTGGTGGCTCCCGGCGTCGTCGGCGTGAGGCTTGTGGCTGTCACCGTGCGCGTGATCGTCGTTGCCGCGGTGCTCCCAGACCCTCCGGCCAGCGACACCAGCGCGGCCGCCAGCACACCTAGGCCCAGCACGATAATTAGGCCCAGCAGCACCAGCGGTGCCCGCCAGCTCGGTGTTGAGGCCAGACGTGTGCGTGCCGCTGCTCCGCAGCGTAGGCACCACTCCTGCTCGCCTTGCAACGGCGAACCGCACAGGGGACAGCCCTCGACTGGCCGCGGAGTTGCGCCGGCCTGTCCACCAGGCCCCTGGGGGGCGGACGCCACGCTCACGCCCGGCGAGACTCTCCGCTTGGTGGATCGCCAGGACGCACTATTCGCGTTGGCGGCTCCACGATCTCTGTTGGTTCGTCCACGTCGTGGGGCGGGGGCGGGGAGATCGGCACCACCGGCGCGCCCTGCGGTCGCGGGATCGCTGTCGGTGGAGGTGGGGGCGATGAATTGGAGTGCGGCGTGGCTGCGGGGGGCGTTGTCGTTGCAGGCGCGCTTGATGGAGGCATGGCCGTTGCAGGCGTAGCTGCTGAGCCCGGCGTCGGCGAGGTCTGTGCGGTCTGAGGCTGTGTGGGCTGAGGCTGTGCCTGGGCTCCAACGGGCGCCGCTACCGGGTTTGCCGCGATCGGTCGCTCCGCGCTACCTATCGAGAATCCGCAGTGGGGACAGAAGCGATCCTCGCTGCCATGGATCGCCGCACAACGGGGACATGCCGTTACGCCTGCCTCGCGCAGCACTGTCACGCCGCGGTGCTCATGCAACGCATCTTCGATCGCTCTCAGCTCGGAGTCGATGCGGCCGAGCGTCGCCAGCTTGCCCTCCAGCAGGTCTTTGCGCTCTTGGCCCAAGCGGTGCATCTCGAACACCAAGCCGCCCAGGTCCCGATACGCCAGCTCGCGCGTCTTGCGCAGGAATCGCAGGCGGCGGCGCAGGCCGCCTCGCTCCAGGAAGCCTGGGTCTGAAGGGACGGCTGGGGTCTCTGTGCCTGCCGGGGTGTCCACGCCTGTTGGGGCGTCCCCGCCTGTTGGGGTTGCCACGCTTGTTGGGGTGTCCACGGGCATGGGCTGCTGCCCGGCTGGCGCCGGGGCTGCCCCAGGTGTGCTCGTCACCGGCTGTTGCGGAACTCCTACCGGACTAGACCCAGGCGTGCTGTGGGCAGACTTGCTCTCTTCCACCACGAATCATGCTACCCGCCTTTAGAGGGTGGCGTAGCGGCCGGGTGGCCGCGAGCCGGGCCCCTCGCTCTCTCGGTCAGGGTGGCGTAGCGGCCGGATGGCCGCGAGCCGGGCCCCTCGCTCTTCGGTCAGGTCTGTAACGCGCGCCATGCCGCCGCTACACGTCGCGCCATCCGCTCAGCTGAGAACGGCTCGACGCGCTGACGGCCGGCTACGCGCGGGTCCTCATGGTGCAAGAGGGGCTCTAGGGCAGCCTGCCATATGGCGAGGTCAAACGGGGCACACAGGGTGCCGGCCAAGCCCGCGAGGACCTCAGGGTGCACGCCCACAGGAGTGGCCAGCACCGGTACATCGCACGCCAATGCCTCCAGCACAGCCAGGCCGAAACCCTCGCGTTCGCTGGGCAGGATCACCGCGTTGGCGGCGTTTATCAAAAGCGGCACCCGCGTGGGATCGATGCCCCCCAGCGTGAGCAGCGAAGTTTTCTTGGCGAGAGCCTGCGCGCGATCGAAGCGCTTGCTCGTGCGCGCCGGGTCCGCGGGGAACAGCAGATGAGGGGTGTCTGGGTCGAGGCCCAACTCGGTGCGCGCCTGTGCGCGCGGGATGGGACGGAATCGCCCGACGTCCACTCCGCACGGCAGCACCATCGCACGCCTGCGCGCTCTCGCGCCTGGGATATCGGCTGCCAGGGGCGCTGAGGCAGCGGCCACCAGGTCCATCAGGGGGAGCACCGCGCGCGTGGCCGTGCGTGTGCGCGGGTGGTGTATGTCGCTGCCGTGCAGCGTCAGAGCGCGGGCTTTGGCATGCACGGTCAGCGCCGGCCAGGCGCTCAGGCCGAAGTGGGCGTGCACCACGTCCAGCCGCTCGCCTCGATAGCGCTTGCGCAGATCTCGCGCCGCCTTTGACAGGGCCCTGGCGCCAGGAGGGAACTCGTACAGCTCTATCTCCATGTCCGTCAGCTCCGGCAGGGCGCGCAGAGCGCCTACCTGGTCGCGCACGAACCGTCCACGCTCTGGATGGTCCGCGTCCGGGAGCATGTTTGACACCACCACCGCGCGCAGCATCCGCGGACCGTAGCGCTCTGGAATGATGGGCTGCATGGCGAGCCCTCTATCGAGCCCTGGTTCATCCTCGCCTCGGGCCGGCGTTGAGCACCGCGCGCGGCCCATCGGCGTGTTTGACTCTGGAGTGGGTGGGCTCACCGTGTTGCACGAGCTGCTCGTACGGCTTCCCCACGAGGATTTTCTATACCTCGGCGATACCGCTCGCTTTCCTTACGGCGAACGCCGACCGGAGGAGATCGAGCGCTTTTCGGCCGAGATCGCAGAGGAGCTGTTGCGACGTGGGGCCAAGCTTTTGGTTGTGGCATGCAACTCGGCGACCTCCGCTGCGCTGCCCAGCTTGAACAAGCGCATGATGCAGACCACGCTCGGTCTCGATGTCCTGGGTGTTGTGCGGCCCGAGGCGTTGCGCGCCGTCGCCACCACGCGCTCCGGACGTATTGGCCTGCTGGCGACGCCCACCACGGTCGCCAGCCGCGCGTATGAGCAAGCAGTGCTTGCGATCGATCCGCACGTCACACTGCACGCCGTGCCTTGTCCTGGTCTGGCCGCGATCATTCAGGCCGGGGAGCAGTTCGACGAGCGTGCTGTTGAGACCGTGCGCGCAGCATGTGCGCCGCTGCGTCAGGCCGACTGCGACACCGTGATTCTTGGCTGCACCCACTACCCGCTGATTCAGCCGATGTTGCAGCGCATGCTCGGGCCGGCGGTAACGCTGGTGAGCTCGGGCGCGGCCTTGGCCCGGCAGGTGGAGCATGCGCTCAGCACCCGTGACCTGCGCAATTCGCAGGTTGGAGAGGGTGACTACCGTTTTCTGTGCACCGGCGACCCGGAGGCCTTTCATGAGTTGGGAACACGCTTTCTGCAGATGCCGCTGGGGACGGTCGAGCAGGTGACTCTTGCCGGGGTCGAGGTGTTGGCATGAGCGCTGAACGCAGCTACGGGCGCGGCGCCGGCGGATTGCGTCCCACCACGATCGAGCCAGGGTTCGTCAGACCGGCTACCGGGTCCGCGCTCATTTCGGTGGGGGAGACCAAGGTGATCTGCACTGCCTCTGCGCAGGAGTCCGTGCCACGCTGGATGGCCGGCAAGGGGCGCGGCTGGGTCACTGCCGAGTACGGCATGCTGCCCGCCTCCACAGGGGATCGCAAGCAGCGTGACATCAGCAAAGGGCGTCTGGATGGGCGCTCGGTCGAGATCCAGCGCCTGATCGGGCGCTCGCTGCGCGGGGTCATCGACTTCGAGGCGCTGGGAGAGCGCACGATCTACCTCGACTGCGATGTGTTGCAGGCCGATGGGGGGACCCGCTGCGCCTCCATCACCGGCGCCTATGTGGCGCTGGCGCTTGCCTGCGAGCGCCTGCGCACGGAGGGGCGGCTGGAGCGCTCGCCGCTTACCGGGTCCGTGGCGGCCGTATCTTGCGGGATGGTTGATGGGCGCGCGCTCCTGGACCTCGACTACTCTGAGGACTCCACCGCCGAGGTCGACGCCAATGTCGTGATGACGGGGGAGGGGGGGCTGATCGAGGTGCAGGCGACGGCCGAGCGTACCCCGCTCTCGCGGGCGCATCTGGATGAGCTGCTGGTATTGGCTGCCGCGGGGATCGAGGAGCTGCGCGGGTTGCAGGAGCAGGCGGTCGCAGGGGCAGGGGGCGCCGGAGCCGGGGGCGCGTCCGCTAGGGCCGCAGGCGCGTGAGTAACGCTGGGCATCGATGAAACTGCTGCTCGCGACGCACAACGAGCACAAGCGCCGCGAGTTCGCCCGGCTGCTTATCGGGCACGAGGTGCTGGGGCTGTCGGAGGAGGTGCGGTTGCCCCCGGAGGACGGGGAGACGTTCGCCGAGAACGCGCTTGGCAAGGCGCGGGCGGCTGCGCTTGAGAGCGGAGGCGTTGCGATTGCCGATGACTCGGGGATCGAGGCGGCTGCGCTGGGGGGTGCGCCTGGGGTGCGCTCGGCCCGCTATGCCGGCGAGCACGCCTCCGATGAGGAGAACCTGCGGAAGTTGCTGCGCGAGGCGCCGGCGGGGAGCAGGTTGGAATACGTCTGCGCGATTGCCTATGTGGACCCCGTGGCAGGAGTTGAGCGCGTCTTCGAGGAGCGCTGCGCCGGGCGGCTGGCCACCGAGGTGCGGGGGCAGAAAGGGTTCGGTTATGACCCCGCGTTCCTCCCTGACGACGGACCGGCGGGATTGACCATAGCCGAGTTGAGCGACGCGCAAAAGGACGCCATCAGCCATCGAGGGCGCGCGGCGCGAGGGTTGCTGGAGTGGCTAGAAAAGATTGATCGCGGCTGATGCTCCGACGGCGAGCGATAGCGCCGCATAGCCGGTGTAGCCCTCCAGCGCCACCAGAATGGCGGTCATTAGCGCGACCACTACCGTGGCGATCCAGGCTCCGCGTTCGAGCGTCATCGGCACCTATTGTGGCGGTCCTGGGCAGGATTCGTCATCCCGAGGCAAACCTTGGCTGAGACCGGTGTACACCGTCCGCGGGCAGTGTTAGCTTTTTGGATGGGGTCGGTATACATGAACGGAACGAGGAGGACGAAGTGACGAAGTCCGAGTTGGTCGATCAGGTCGCCGACCGCGCCGAGCTGACCAGGCAGGATGCCGCGCGTGCCGTAGAGGCCGTCCTGGCTACAGTTGAGGACGCTTTGCGACGGGGCAGCGAGATCACCTTGTCGGGGTTCGGCAAGTTCCACGTGGGCGAGCGCGGCGCTCGTCAAGGAGTCAATCCCCGTACCGGTGAGCGCATCCAGATCGCCGCCACGCGTATTCCTCGCTTTACAGCCGGCAGCGGTCTGAAGAGCGCAGTCAAGGGGCGTTGATCGGCGCTTTTGGCGACACCCTTGCCACGCGTGTGGCCGAGCGCGAGTCGCAGATTGTGCTTGGTCTCGACCCCGATCCGGCGGCGCTTTGGCCAGGGGGACTTGAGGGCGAGGATGCACAGGTGCCGCCGGTGCAGCGTGCCGGCGTTGCGCTGCTCGGGCATTGCCTGGCGCTGATCGATGCCGTCGCGCCCGCGTGCGTTGCGGTCAAGCTGCAGCTCGCCCGTTTCGAGCTGCTGGGAGCTACCGGGCAGACGATCCTGAGCGCCGTGGCGGCTCACGCGCGCGAGGTGGGCCTGCTGGTGATCGCCGACGGCAAGCGCGGCGATATAGATGTCACCGCGCAGGCTTATGCCGATTCGCTGCTCGGTGGGCTCGACACGCCTTTTGGGCATGTGCCCGGTCTCGGGGCGGACATGTTCACCGTCAATCCGCTCATGGGTCGCGATGCCGTCGAGCCCTTTGTGGCGGCGGCGCGTGCCGCAGGTGCCGGCGTGCTGGTGCTTGTGCGCACTTCTAACCCCGGCGCCGCCGACGTCGAGGATCTTGAGCTTGCCGGGGGCGGGACGGTTTGGGAGCGCCTCGCGGGGCTCGTGGATGATTTGGGGCGAGCGCAGGGGAGTGGGGATAGTGAGCGGGGCGGGGACGGGGACGTTGGTCTGGGGGAGAGCGGACTCAGCGATGTCGGCGCTGTTGTCGGCGCCACGGTGCCCGAGCATCTTGCGCGCGCCCGTCAGCTCATGCCCAATGCCGTATTCCTGCTTCCCGGCGTTGGCGCTCAGGGGGGTCGTGTGGAGGATCTCGCTCCCGCGTTCGCTCCCGGCCGCGCCGCCGGTCTGATCACCGCCTCGCGCTCGATTGCTGGCGCATACCTAGTTGCCGGAGGCGAGCCGGCGGCCGCTGCGCGTGCCGAGGCTGAGCGTCTGCGCGCGCTGGCATGGGACTTGTCCCTGTAGCGCTGTCTGCTTCCGCTACCCTCTGCCGTGGCTCTTGGACGCTGTCTGGCGCCTGCGAACCGGGAAGGCGGATGTGAGAACGGGATGATCATCACGGTGACCCTGAATGCGGCGATCGACAAGTCGCTGTCGGTCCCCAACTTCCGCCTCGGACGGCGCCACCGCACGGTGGAGCAGCGCACCATGGCGGGCGGCAAGGGCGTCAACATCGCCCGCGCGCTCAAGGCGCTTGGGCAGCCTGTCATCGCCACCGGTTTGGCCGGCGGGGCCACCGGTACGCGCATCGTTGAAGAGCTGACCGCCGAATCGATCCTCAACGACTTTGTGCGCATCCGCGAGGAGTCGCGCACCAATACCTCTGTGCTCGACCCCACCACTGGCCAGCAGACCGAGATAAACGAGCGCGGGCCCTCCGTCTCCGAGCACGAGGTCGAGCTGTTCCGCGACAAGCTGCTCTATCTCGCCCGTGGCGCCGCGATCGTAGTTTTCGCCGGCTCTCTGCCGCGCGGTGTCGATCCCGACATCTACGCCACCCTCATCCGCGAACTGCAGCGCACCGGTGTCACCACCATGATCGATGCCGACGGCGACCCTCTGCACCAATCCGTCAGGGCTGAACCGGATGTCGTCTCACCCAACGTGCTTGAGGCTGAGGAGCTTGTCGGACATGAGTTCAACGACGACGCCGAACGCTCGCTGGCGGTGCGTGAGATCGTTGCGCTCGGCGCGCGCGAGGCGATCATGACGCTGCCCGACGGTTGCTTCGCGCAGGTGCTTATCGATGGTCAGCCGCAGTTGCGCCGCGCGCGCGTTGAGCTGCGCGAGCCAGTGGCCAAGCGAGGCTCAGGCGACGCTTTCCTCGCGGGATACGTTGCCGCGCGATACAGCGACAGCTCGCCTGACGAGTGCCTGCGCTTTGGCGTGGCCTGCGGTGCGGAGTCGACCGGTCGCCTTGGCGCTGGCCTGATCGATCCGCGCGAGGTCAGGCGGCTTGCCGGCGACGTGCAGCTCAGCGCCATCGAGCTGCCCGCCGAAGTGAGCTGACGCCAGTCGGCTGGATCGGGGCTCAGCTGGATTGCGGGTTTTGAGTCAGAAACGTCCAGCGTCAGGTGTCGCTCAGCGGCTACTTGTCGAGTAGGCTGACCGACCGATGCCGACAAACCCAACTGCCTCCTTCCTCGCTGCCATTGCTACGGCGATCTTGATTGCCGGTTGCGGTGGCAGCTCCACTGCCACGCAGTCTGCCGGCGTCTCCTCGCTGACCACGACCTCCAGTGTCGCGCCGTCTTCGAGCACCTCCACTTCGGCATCGAATACCACCACCGCGCCCGCTACAACCTCCACCTCGACGTCGCATAGCTCACAGTCGACGCGGTCCCAGCACGTCAAACCAGCTACCGCGGGCGGCACCGCGCCCAATAGCGCTGCCAAGACGCAGCTCGGGAAGATCGCCGTTGCCAGTGCCGCCTTCCCGCATGGTGGCAAGATCCCCGTCCGCTACACCTGCGATGGGGGCAACGTCTCGCCTCCGCTGCAGTGGGGCAAGCTGCCTGCCGGCACTTCTCAGCTGCTCGTGCTTGCCCTCAGTCTCACGGCTGGGTCTCAGGGCGCCATTCGCTGGGCGGTCGGGGGCATCAACCCCGGTTCCGGCGGCTTCGCCGCGGGTCAGCTGCCACCTGGCGCTGTTGTCGGGCGCAGCAGCGATGGTCACGTCGGCTGGGCCGGGATCTGTCCTACAGGCGGCAAGCCGCAGGCCATAATCATGCTCGTCTATGCCTTGAAGCGCCCGCTCAATCTTGCTGCCGGCTTTGATCCTCGCACCGTCCAGAGTCAGCTTCGCGGCAACACCTTGGGCTCAGGCATCGTCTACGGCGCGTACAAGCGATCTTAGCTCTTACAAGCGGTCTTAGCGGTCAGCCGGCTGGGCTCGTGCAGCCCTTCGACCGTATTTCAGCCTCCGGCGACATCACGGCGCAGGAATACAAGGTAGGCGGCGAACAACGCCGGCACCGCGTACAGCGCGCAGACCCATAGCGAGTGCCAGATGGGCGCCCAATCGGTTGGAGTGCGCAGCAGGCCATGCCAGTTCTCGTACTGTTCGGTCAGCATGTAGGGCTTGATGGCTTCCAGACCTGGGATCTGGGCGACGATAAACAGCACGATCGTGAAGCCCACCGTGCCGACCACGGCGGCCGCGCTGTTGCGTGTGGCGGTAGACATGAGCACGCCTACGCCGACGACTGTAAGCAGTGGGATCAGGTAGGAGGCGTTGGCGGCGAACACCAGCAGCAGACCTTCCGGAGCAGAGACCACCGTTCCGGAGTAGGTCACTACGTGGTTAAAGCCCCATGAGATGACACCGCCGATCGTTGCCACCGCCGCTGACAGGAAGACCGCGAGCGTGGCATATGTGATCGCCGCCAGCGTCTTCGCGGCAAACACCTGGCCGCGGTTGACCGAGCGCGTGAGAATCGTCTTCAGCGTGCCGTTGCCATCCTCAGCCGCGACGATGTCCCCGGCCACCAGCGAGGCGGCGAGGGGCAGCATGAAGACCGATAGGAAAAGCAGCATCAGCACCGGCGTGGCCAGGCCGGACTGGGTGATCTGCGAGGCAAAGATGTTGTCCCCGTGATCGGGGCGCTGGCGCAGGTTCTGAAAGATGATGAAGAACAGCGGCAGGATCACCACCAGGCCCAGTCCCAGATAGGTGCGCTTCTGTGAGATGAGCTTGCGCAGCTCCCAGCGGTAGGCCGTCAACGTCATGTTGAGCTTGAGCCTTCGGTCAAAGAGAAGAAAAGATCCTCAAGGGTCGCCAGCTCTGGGGTCAGCGCGAGGATCGCGATGCCCTCGCGTCCGAGCGCCAGCGACAGCTCGCCCACATCGCGCTCGTCGGCCTGCAGTCGCACATAGCCATCGACCGCCGAGGCTTCCTCAATGCCCGCCTGTGCGCGGGCCAAGGTCACAGCTCTCGGGTCGTCGCTGGTACGCAGCCGGTAGCCCGCCCCGCCCTGCCGTCGCAGGTCGCTCAAGGCGCCCTCGTAGACCACGCGTCCTTTGTCTACGATCGCTACCCGATCGCAAAGTTCCTGCACCTCGGGGAGCTGGTGGCTTGAGAGCAGCACCGTGATCCCTTCGCTCGCCAGACGGCGGATCAGCTCGCGCATGTCACGCATGCCAGCCGGATCAAGGCCCGTGGCCGGCTCGTCCAGGATCAACAGGCGCGGACGGCGCAGCAGCGCCGCGGCGATGCCCAGGCGCTGGCGCATGCCATGGGAGTAGCCGCCGACCTTGTGCTTGGCGCGCGGCGCCAGATCGACGACCTCCAAGACCTCGTTGATGCGCTCCTTGGCGCCTGCGCCGTCGAGCGCTGCCAGCAGTTCCAGGTTCTTGCGACCTGTCAGGTACGGGTAGAAGCGAGGCGCCTCGACGAAGCCTGCCACGCCCTCCAGTGCCGCCGCGCCACGGCGCAGCGGGTCGCGTCCGAACAGTTCCACCGTGCCCTCCGTGGGCGTGATCAGACCCAGGGCCATGCGCAGGGTTGTCGTCTTGCCCGCCCCATTTGGGCCCAGGAAGCCATACACGTCGCCCGTGCGCACGTTCAGATCGATGTGATCGACGGCCAGCACCTCCTTGTAGCGCTTGACCAAGCCCCGGGCCGTCACGGGCTGTGCCTCTGCGGCGCTCGCGTCTGCTCGTGGAGTGGACGTCGAGGAGGTGGGCGTCGGGGACCGACGTGCCGAGGAAGCGGGCAGGGTCTCAGAGGCCGCCGGCGCGGCGTCGCTCACGATTACAGGCCTCGCGCGAACGCCTCGATGGCGCCCGGCGTCACCGAGCCCACCAACAGGTATCTGACACCGTTGCGCTCGAAGCTCAGCAACGTGCCTAACGCAGTGGGCAGCTCGCTGGCTGTGGCTCCGTTGATGTCGGTCTGCGGCAGTCCTTCCGGCAGGGAGACCGTGGGCTTGCCATCAGCGCTCTTGGCCTGGCCTTCGATCACCCTGATCGCGTCCAGGCCTTCCCCGTGGGTGCTCAGCTTGGGAGCGCTGCCGTCGTGCTCAGGCTGGCCCGCGGAGGAGGATTCGTTCTTGCTGGGGGGCGTGATTTCCTTCAGCTGGGCGTCCGCGGGCGGCGTGAAATTGAATGTCGAGCTGTCCACCGGGCCGTAGGAGACTTCCGTTGCAGCCAGTTCGATCACCGGGGAGGAGCTGGTGGTCGAGAAGATCGCCGCGCGCAGGGGCACGCCATGGACCGCATCCCAGGAGAGCTCCGCGCCGCCGATCAGCCCGCCGTTACGAGCGGGGGAGATGCGCACCGTGTAGGCCGGCTGTCCCGCTACGTCGGTCGGTGTGGCGCCGGAGAAGGTTGCGTTAGGCGCCGCGTGGGCGATTGCTTCCTGGATTTCCTGCACCGTGGGGATGGCATGGTGCTGGGCCGGGCCTGAGTCTGAGCGGTCCTGTCCTTCAGTGGAGCTCTGCTGCGGGGTGTAGCGGTACAGCGTGTTGGATGAGGCGTCGTACAGCGAGACCGTGTGTCCGTCGTACAGCAGCTGGCTATCGCCATTTTCGGACTGCAACTCCAGGCGCGTCCTGCCGTCGGCGGCGATCCACAGGCGCCCGGAGGCGCCGGAGAGCAGCGGGCTTGAGGCCAGCTGACTGCTCGCGCCGCTGCCGCTGGCCAAGTTGGCGCCTTCCACCAAATGATTGGTGAACTGGATCCTTGCGCTCACGCCGGCGACCTTGGGGGCCGCGAGCGCGTCGTGCACGGCTTCCGGGAGAGGCTTGGGGGGCGGCGTGGGGCCTGAGCCGACGGCCATCGCCAACGCCGTGATGCCGATGCCGATGGCTACCACAAGGCCACATAGCAGCAGCAGGCGCGAGAGGGGGAGGCGGCGCAGGATGTTCATCGGGGGCTCATTTCTTCGGAAGATCCACCCTCAGGCTAGCGCGCCGGATGAAGGCAGCCTCAAGGGACCTTAAGCGGGGCGCTCATCTTCACACCGAAGCAGGCTCTCATCTTCACATCGAAGCAGGCTCTCCTCTTCACATCGAAGCAGGCTCTCCTCTTCACATCGAAGCAGGCTCTCATCTTCACATCGAAGCAGGCTCTCCTCTTCACATCGAAGCAGGCTCTCCTCTTCACACCGAAGCAGGCTCTCATCTTCACATCGAAGCAGGCTCTCCTCTTCACACCGAAGCAGGCTCTCATCTTCACATCGGACAGGCTCTCGTCTCGGCGGCATGCAGGTGGGATCTCTTTCTGTTCCGCCCTCAGGTATCTTCCCGGCGCACATGGTCATTGGCGTTGTTCTCTTCTGGGTCCTCGTTGGCCTGACGGTGTTCTTCCTGGCAATGCGCGGCGGGCCGCGGGGGGCCCGTAATTCGCTGCACACCGACTCGAAGGCTGGGCGTCGTCTGGTGACCGCTGGGGTGGTCCTGCTGTTTGCCTTTGGGCTGGTCGTGCCCGCGCTCGTGCTGGCCTTCAACGGAGACAACAAGGCCAGCGTGGGCGTCGGCGGCGTGCATCTCAACGCCGAGCAGCAGCACGGGCGCGAGCTTTTCGCAGAGTCTTGTGCCACCTGTCACACACTTGCCGGCACCAACGCCGTCGGGCGCATCGGCCCCAACCTCGACGTGCGCCTGGGCAGCTCCATCCCCACTGAAGCCGGACGTAAGGCGCTCGTGCTCAACGCCATCGCCGAAGGCCGCGCGCGTGGGCTCGGACAGATGCCCGCGCTGCTCTATCAGGGACACGACGCCGAAGCTGTCGCCGATTTCCTGGCCGCTGTCGCCGGTCACTAGCGCGTTCTTCGCAAACAGCGCAATCGCTGGAATCTGCCGCCGCATGCGTCGTTAGCATCGTCATCGATGGCAATGCGAGCCGAGGCCCGTGCTTGGTGGGCCGAAGTCGAGGATGTCAACATGCGCGAGCGCATCGAGCGCCGCCGGGTGGCTGCCGAACGTGTGGCGCCGCGGCGCCGCCGGCCACTGCGCAGACCTGTCGAGCGCGTCGGTGGACGTCCCGATCGGGTCGCCGGCTGGGCCGTTGCGCTGGGGTGCCTGCTGCTGCTCGTGGCTGTCGCGAGCGGCCACGGATAGAGGACCCGCGCCCGCGGCCTCTTTGGCCAACCGTCGATACCGGCGCGCAGGCCCATCCACTACGCTCAGCGCCAGATGGCCGACCTGCCGAAGACCGTCGCGGACGTCAAGGCGCTCGTGGAGGAGCGCGATATCCGCTTTATCCGCTTCTGGTTCACCGACGTGCTGGGCCAGCTGAAGTCCTTCTCGATCAACTCGCTGGAACTGGACGACGCTTTTGAGGCAGGTATGGGGTTTGATGGCTCCTCGATCACCGGCTTCAACGCGATCGAGGAGTCCGACATGATCGCCATGCCCGATCCCAGCACCTTCGCCGTGCTGCCTTGGCGCCCTGAGGAGCAGGGGGTCGGGCGCATGTTCTGCGACATCATCACGCCGGAGCGCACTCCTTACGAGGGCGATCCCCGGCATGTGCTGCGCCGCGCGCTGGAGCGCGCGCACTCGATGGGCTTTGACACCTTCAACGTCGGGCCTGAGCTTGAGTACTTCCTGTTCCGCGACAGCCGCTCCACCGAGGTGCTTGACCGCGGCGGCTACTTCGACCTGACCACGCTGGATGCCGGCTCAGATGTGCGCCGCGAGACGGTGCTCGCGCTTGAGCAGCTGGGCATCCACGTGGAGTACACCCACCACGAGGTCGGGCCCAGCCAGCACGAGATCGACATGCGCTACTCCGACGCCTTGAAAATGGCCGATGACTGCATGACCTACCGCATCACCGTCAAGGAGTACGCCATGAAGTACGGCTGGCACGCCACCTTCATGCCCAAGCCGCTGTTCGGCGAGAACGGCTCCGGGATGCATACCCACCAGTCGCTCTTCTCCGAGGGAAAGAACGCCTTCTATGACCCTGAGGACCAGTATTTCCTCTCCGATGTCGGCAAGGCCTTCATCGCCGGGCAGCTCAAGCATGCGCGGGAGATCTGCTCGATCTTCGCGCAGTGGGTCAACTCCTACAAGCGTCTCGTGCCCGGCTTTGAGGCGCCTGTGTATGTCGCCTGGTCGCGGCGCAACCGCTCGGCGCTTGTGCGCGTGCCGCTCTATCACCCCGGCAGGGAGAAGGCCACGCGCATGGAGCTGCGCTGCCCCGACCCTGCCTGCAATCCGTATTTGACCTTTGCCGTGCTTCTGCAGGCCGGCCTGGAGGGCATCGAGAAGGGCTATGAGCTGCCCGAGCCGATGGAGAAGAATCTCTACCATCTCTCCGGCGAGGAGCGCCGTCGGCTGGGCGTTGAGCAGTTGCCCGAGACCCTCGGTGAGGCGATCGAAATCACCGCCGAGTCAGAGCTTGTGTTGCGCACCCTCGGCGAGCACATGTTCAACCGCTATGTCGAGATCAAGCGCCAGGAGTGGGAGGACTACCGCGTGCAGGTCACGCAGTGGGAGCTCGATCGCTACCTGTCGGTGCTGTAGGCGCCGCGGGCACCGCACAGGCGATCCACTGCGCCGGGAACAGATACAGCTGCATTGCCTGCAGCAGATGGCCGAAGGATGTGGGGTGGCGCGGCGCGATCTCGTGCAGCAAGCGCAGCACCCCCACCGCCTGGTGTTCGTAGTCAAGCTCGCCTGTGACTCGCGCCAAGCGCAGCAGGCCCAGCGCTGCCGCGGATGCGCCCGAGGGGATCGGAGAGTCCTCCAGGTCCTTGCGCCTTGAGATCAGCGCCTCGTGGTCTGAGGCTGTCGAGAAGAAGCCGCCATGCCGCGCGTCGGCGAAGCGCGCGATCGTCTCATTGGCCATGCTGCGCGCCTCGCTCAGCCAGCGCTCCTCGCAGGTCGCTTCAAACAGCGTCAGCAGCGCTTCCAGCAGAAACGCGTGATCCTCCAGATAGGCGCCCAGGCGCGCTTGGCCCTCGCTGTAGGTGCGTAACAAGCGGCCCTGCTCATCGCGCAGCTCGCGCAGGATGAACTCCGCGCAGCGCACCGCTGCTGTGAGGTACTTCTGGCCGTCTGCCGCGCTCAGCACGGCGCCCGCGTCCGCCAGCGCGGAGATCGCCAGCGCGTTCCAGGACGTCAGGCGCTTGTCGTCAAGACCGGGTGTCGTGCGCTGCCGGCGGGCCTGGAGCAGGAGCGCACGAATGCGCTCCTGTGTTGGCTGCGGCGGGCGTGGACCGCGATCCTCAAGCACGTTCAAGCCCGGCTGCGGGTGATGAGGGTCTACGAAGTTGCCCTCCTGTGTGGCGCCCAGCCAGCGGATCGCCGCCTGCGCATCGTCGCCCAGCAACTCCGTGAGCTCCGCCACCGTCCACACATAGTGCGTGCCCTCCACGCCGTCTGAGTCGGCATCCAGCGCCGAGTAAAAGCCGCCCTCGGGACCCTGCATCTCGCGCAGCATCCAGTCCAGCGTGTCGCGGCACACACGCGCCAGCTCCGGGTCGTCTGACAGCCGGTATCCGTGCAGGTAGGCGCGCGCCAGCAGCGCGTTGTCGTACAGCATCTTCTCGAAATGGGGCACCGTCCAGGTCGCGTCCACCGCATAGCGGTGAAAGCCGCCGCCCACCTGGTCGTGAATGCCGCCTGAGGCCATCGCCCGCAATGTGAACAGCGCCATCTGCGCCTCGGGGCCGGTGGGCTCCTCTTCGCTGTCGGCCTTCGTGAGCGCGCGCGCGAGCAGGAACTCCAGCACCGGGGCCTGCGGGAACTTCGGCGCGGCGCCGAAGCCGCCCTGAACCGAGTCGAATGACTGGCGCAGCTGCTGCACCGCGTCATCCAGAGCGCCAGCCTGGATCGGCTCGTGCGACGGTGTCAGCAGCGCGCCCCCGCCCAGCCGCTCGCGCAGCTGCTCGCCTCCCGCGCGGATCTCATCCTTGCGCTCGCGCCACGTCTCCGCGATCGCCTGCAGCACCTGTGTCCATGCCGGCATGCCTGGGCGCTCCTGTGGCGGGAAGTACGTTCCGCCGTAAAAGGGGATCTGCTCGGGCGTCAGGAATACGTTCAGCGGCCACCCGCCGTGGCCCGTCATGCCCTGGACCGCCTCCATATACAGCGCGTCTATATCGGGGCGCTCCTCGCGGTCCACCTTCACGCACACAAACTCCTCGTTCATCACCGCCGCCACACGTGGGTCCTCGAAGGACTCATGCTCCATCACATGGCACCAATGGCACGAGGAGTAGCCGATCGAGACCAGCAGCGGCACATCTCGCTCGCGCGCCTGTGTCAGGGCCTCAGGACCCCATGGCAGCCAGTCGACTGGATTCTCGGCGTGCTGGCGCAGGTACGGGGAGGTCTCCGCGGCGAGGGCGTTGGGCACGCCTTCAGCGTAGCCGCGCCAGGCCCGGCGAGGGGAATGACAGCGTCGCTGCCGGCCATTCGCCGGTGCTCGCCCGCGAGAGCTTGACTTTGCTCACTGCCACGCTGAAGCGCTTGCCACCGAGCTCGCCGCTGACGTGCTTGCCCGAGCTCACCCTCACCGTGCCGCGCGCCGCGGCTGAGCCGCCGACCGATACCGTCGCTGCCTGCAGGCGCCCGTCCTTGACGGGGAAGGTGCCGCTCAGCTCCACTCCTGGCACGAACGAGAGGCGATGCAGCAGCACCGCGCCGTTTCGCAGGCGCGCATAGCCTCCGCGCAGGCCGCCAAAACTGGAGCCGCTGGGGAGGGCCTGGTTGGCCTGCAGCGTCGCGCCGATCACCTGGCGATTGAGGTCGAGGATTGTGTCGAGCACTGCCGTCACCGTGCGCCCCGCCGTGCCTGGCACGCCTGGCGCCGGGAGCACGGAGTCCAGATGCGTGGGCGTGATCGGCGTGGGGGAGAAGATGTTGCCGGTGGGCGCGCAGACCTGCACCGGCTGGCCGCTGAAGAAAGCCTTGATCGCCAGCTGTGCGCAGCCGCTGAAGTCGGTTCCCAGCACCGAGTGGCCGGTGTAAGGGACCACCAGCAGCTGCGCGTCGGGGATCGTTGCCGCCACCTTGCGCGCGCCGCTCGTCGGGGTGCGCAGGTCCTGTGCGCCTGAGAGGATCAAGGTGGGCACATTGGGCGGCGGGCCTAGGACCGGGGGCGGTGGGGCGACGTCGGGCCAATCCACGCAGCCGGGGATCGTGCCGGCTTCCAGTGCCACGCTGGCGTCGAAGGGGTAAAAGGCTGAGCTGGGCAGCGCTCGCAGCGCCGCGGCGGCCTCCGCTTCGCGCGCGGCGGGCGGATCGCTGCGGCCCCATGGGAAGGGCGCCTCTTCGCAGATCGTCGTCGCATTCAGCGCCGTGTCGATGCCCTCGCTCGCTTCTGTGGGCGGGCGCGTGGTAACGGTGGGTATCAATCCCTCCGCCAGCAGCGTCAGGCGCACCAGTGGGCTGGCGTCGCCCCTCAGCGCTGAGCGCACGGCCGCGGGCAACAGCGCGCGCAAAGCGGGGTTCAGATCGCCTGCTTGCAGTACGCCCAATAGATCGCTCTCTGAGGCGCTCAGCACGTGGCGCCGGCCCGCGCCGTCGTACACCGCGGCGCGCAGCGGGTGCTTGTGCAGGATCGCGGCCAGGTGCGCGATGTCTGCCAGCGGCGTTGCGGTGATGCCGCGACAGGCATCTTCGCTGCACAGCTCTGCCAGCACCGGGTCCATCGCCTGCAGCGTCGCCAGCGAGAGCGGATCGGGGCCATCCGTCGGCTCCACCGAGTCCAGCACCAGCTCAGACACGTTCTGGGGGTAGCGCGCGGCATACTCCAGTGCCACCTTCGTGCCATAGCTGACCCCATACAGCACGAGCTTTTCGTAGCCCATCGCCTGGCGCACCGCCTCGATGTCTTCCACCGAGGTCTGCGTCGTGTATTGACCGCGCGCTGGGCCGAGCTGCAGTGCACAGCGTTCAAACAGCTTGCCCACCGTGGCGATACCAGCCGCGCCGGCGCTGCTGCTCAGCGCCGGGCAGGTCAACGGCGCCGACTGGCCTGTGCCGCGCTGGTCGAACACCACCAGGTCGCGCGTGCCCAGCGCCGGCGACAGCGCCTTGGCGAGAAAGCCGGCCAGCGGCAGCGCCGCCTGGCCAGGCCCGCCCGCCAGCGCCACCACGGCTTCCGTGCTCGGCGCGCCACCCGCCTGCATCCGCTCCACCTTCAACGCCAGCGTGCCTGGCACCGCGCCGCTGCGGTCAACCGGCACCGTCACGGTGGTGCAGCCGAAGCCCTGATTATCCGTGCAGGGCGTGAAACTGAGCGCCGAGGAGCCGGCTGATTGGGCGGGTGAGCCTGCCAACAGCAGCACGGGCAGCAGAGCCCCCAGGACCCAGGTGGTGACTCGCCCGCGCATCAGAGCCGACAATAGCGTCACTCGCGTCAGCGCTGGGGTTGATGTGAACGTGATGGCCACCCAAGGTTCCCGTCAGCGAGCGATGAGTGCCCAGCCGTAGGGTGCCATGCGCCGCGGCGGAGCCGCCGATGCGCAGATCGATCCTTTCGCCTTTGACTGTTCCCGAGATGGTCACGCCTGGCACGAACGAATAGTTGTGGAAGGTGTAGGAGTGTCCGTCAAAGTCCGCCCATCCAGAGCGCAGTCCTCCGCTGCGCAGGCTTGGCAGGCTGCGCAATGAGCTGCCGCCGAGCAGCGGTTGCAGCTGATATGTCAACTGGCTCAGGTAGTCGTGCAGCGTCAACACCACAGCCTCAAGCGTTTGCCCCGACTTGCCCGCGTTGCCGTGCGCGCTCGGCACCTGCCCCAAGCGCAGCGGCGGCAGTGGTGGCGGGTGCAGGATCGCCGGCGGCGGCGCTGCGGGGCATGGCTTCACGGCGCGCTTGGCGAATAACGCCTTCAGGGCGTTGCCGGCGCAGGCTGTGGGCTCATCGCCCAGCACCGAGTGGCCGGTGTAGGGAACCACCAAGAGGTTCGCGTCGGGGATCGCTGCCGCGACTTCCCGCGCATTCGCGGTCGGCGTCCGCAGGTCGTCCATACCGCTCAGGATCAGTGTGGGCACATCGGGCAGCGGCGCCTGAATGAGCGGCGGAAAAGGAGTCGTGAAGGGCCACGAGGCGCATTCTTCAAGTGAGCTGAAGGCGAGCATGGTGGCGGGTGTGAAGGGCGCGCTGGCGGCGTGGCCCAGCGCCCTGATTCGCTGGATCGCTTCGGCCAGGCGCTTGTGCGGGCTGGCGGCGCGATTCCAAGGGAACTGCTGCTCTTCGCAGGTCGTGGCGTAATACAGCGGCGTGTCATCGTCTTCGCCGCCGTCTCCTTCGGCGCTTGAGGCATCCACCAGCAGGCGTGCCATCGGTGCGGTATCGCCGTTTGCCGCCGCCCGTATGTAGGGGATGAATTCGGCGCGCACACGCGGCGAGAAGTCGCTCGCCACCAGAATGCCCAGCAGAGAGTTGGCGTTGAATCGCGTCTTGTGTGGGTGGCCGTGGCCATCGAGCACGGTGGCGCTCAGTGAGCCCCCGTGCATCTTGCGCACCACCTTGGCCAGGTCCTTGACCGGTTCATGGGTGATGTGCGCGCACAGGCGATCCACGCACAGCTGGCGCAGGATGCGCGGCACCGCCGCGAACGTGGCCCGTTGCAGAGGGTCCGGGCCATCCGGTGGCACGACCGAGTCCAGCACCAGCGCTTCTACGTGTTCGGGATAGGTCTGCGCGTACTCCTCGGCCACCTTCGTGCCGTAGGAAGTGCCGTACAGCACGAGCTTTTCATAGCCGCCTGCCACCCGGATCGCCTCGATATCGGCGACCGTATCCGCGCTCGTGTAGAAGCGGCGCGCCGGCCCCAGCTGGTTGGCGCAGGCTGCCGTCAATGCGCCTGAGGAGTTGTAAATGCTGGGGTTTTCAAAGGCATGACACGACAGCGGGTTCGACAAGCCGATGCCGCGCTGGTCGAACACGATCAGATCGCGCGTCGCCGCGATCGAGCCCAGCGTTTCGGCGAAGCCTTCGGCAAATGGCAGCGCCGGCTGCCCCGGACCACCGGCCAGCGCCACGATCGCGCTGTGCGCTTCGCCCACCGCCGCGCGGTGACGGCGCACGGCCAGCGTCAATGTGCCCGCTGTCGCGCCTGTCGGGTCCAGCGGGACCGTCACGTGGCCGCAGGCGAAGTCGTTGCTGTTGGCGCACGGCTTGAAGGCGATCTGCGCGCCCGCGGGCAGCGCCGAGGTGAGCAACGTGACGCTGCTCATCAACAAGGCGAGGGCGAGTGTCCTGGCTACATATCGCATCAATTGGAATCTATTCCATCCTGCTGGGACTATGTGTAGGGTCCTCGCGATGGGCCTTGCTCGCCAGACTCTCAGCGCCGCTGGGGCGCCGCCAGCGATCGGTCCTTACAGCCATGCTGTGCGCGCCGGCGATCTGCTGTTCTGCTCAGGGCAGATCCCGCTCGATCCCGACGGCGGCGGACTGGTGGGGAGGACCGCCGCTGAGCAGGCTCAGCGCTGCATGGAGAACCTGCAGGCCGTGTGCGAGGCCGCAGGCGTCACGCTCGCGCGCGCCGTGCGACTCACCATCTACCTGACCGATCTGGCGGCCTTCGCTGAGGTCAATGAGGTCTACGGCTCCTTCTTCGCCGCCGATCCGCCCGCGCGTGTGACTGTCGGTGTCGCCGCGCTGCCCAAGGGCGCGCTGGTCGAGATCGATGCCATCGTGGCGCTCTGATCGGCCCGCAGCAACGCTCGCCTGACCTTCCCGCTCGCCGTCTTGGGCAGTTCCGCCACGAACTCCATCACCCTGGGGTACTTGTACGGGGCCGTCTCGCGCTTGCAATACTCTTGCAGCTCCGTGACAAGCGCCGCCGAGGGGCTATGGCCGTCGCGCAGCACCACGACTGCCTTCACCACCGCCCCCCGCTCCTCATCGGGGGTCGAGACGGCCGCCGCTTCTGCCACCGCCGGGTGCGATACCAGCGCGCTCTCCACCTCGAATGGTCCGATGCGGTATCCCGCTGAGACGATCACGTCGTCGTTGCGGCCCTCAAAGCGCAAGAAGCCCTGCTCGTCTTCGCTGACGACATCGCCCGTGCGCCAAACCTCCTCGCGCGCGCGATCCTGCACGACCCATTGTCCGTCCTCATCGCGCCGTGCGCCCTCGCCGAGGTAGCCGAGGAAGAACGTCGGCACGCTGGCCGGCGCCACGACCAGCTCACCTGCGTCGATCCATACCTTGGTGCCTGGCAGCGCCTTGCCCATCGAGCCCGCGCGGATCGGCTCACGCAGTGGCGCTCCTGTGAGCTGGCCCGTCTCCGTCTGGCCATAGCCGTCACGGATCGATAGGCCGGTCGCCTCCTGCCACACCTTCAGCACCTCGGGGTTCAGCGCCTCGCCCGCCGCCACCAGACCACGCAGGTCCGGCAATCTCCGGGGCTCCGCGCGCTTGGCGATCACGCGGTACTCCGTAGGAGCCATGCACAGCACGTTCACTCGCTCACGCGCCAACAGCTCCAGGCGCTCATCGGGGTCAAAGCGTTCGTCGTGCAGCAGCGCCGTCGCCCCTCGCAGCCAGGGTGCGATGAACACGTTGCGCGCGCTCTTGCTCCAGCCGCTGGCCGCCGTGCACCACACCACATCGCCCGCGCGCGCGTCGAGCCAGTGCTCTGCCTGGATTCGCTGGCCCAGCAAGTAGCGCTGGCCATGCACCACGCCCTTGGGCTCACCCGCGGTGCCGCTTGTGAACGCGATCAAGCACGGGTCCTCCGCGTCCAGCTCCACACTCTGGGCGGGCTCGGCCGCGAACAGGCTCTCATCGGGCACGTTCAACACCGGGCAGCTCGGCGCCGCCGCACTCAGCTCCGCCGCGTCGCGCTCGTCCACCAGCACCAACGCGGGGGCGGCTGCCTGCAGGCGCAGGCGCAGATCCTTCGCTCGCAGCTGCTCGGTGCATGGCAAGACCACCGCGCCAATACGGAAACACGCCATCATCGCCAGCACCCACTCGGGGCGGTTGCCGATCACCGTCATCACCACATCGCCTCTGCGCACGCCTCGCTGGGTCAACGTGCCTGCCAGGCTTGCGCTGCGCTCCTGGACCTCGCCGAAGCTCCACTCCCGGCGGCTGCCGTCGCGCGCCAGCTCCACCAAAGCCCGCTTCTCGCCGGGGAGGCGATCGATCACGTCGCGCGCGAAGTTCACGCCGGTATTCTCCCTGCTAACGCTGAAATCGACATTGGAGCTCCCCAAGCATGGCTGTAGCCACTTCCCCTTTCGAGCAGTCCGACGAGCAGAAGGCCATCGTCGAGATGGTCCGGCAGTTCGCTGACGAGCAGATCATCCCCAACGCCGAGCACTACGACGGCAAGGACGAGTACCCCGAGCCGATCGTTGAGCAGATGAAGGAGCTGGGGCTCTTCGGCATCACGATTCCCGAGGAGTACGGTGGCCTGGGGCTCGATCTCACGACCTACTGCATGGTTGTCGAGGAGCTCTCGCGGGGCTGGATCTCGATCTCCGGGGTCATCAACACGCACTTCATCGGCTCCTATCTGCTGATGAAGTACGGCTCTGACGAGCAGCGCCAGAAGTACCTGCCGCGCATGGCCACGGGCGAGATTCGCGCCGCCTTCTCGCTCTCTGAGCCCGAGCTGGGCTCCGATGTGCAGGCCATTAAGACCTCCGCCAAAAAGGTCGAGGATGGGGCGTGGGAGATCAATGGGCAGAAGATGTGGGTCACCAACGGGCTCATGTCATCGCTCGTCTTCGTGCTCGTCAAGACCGATCCCGAGGCCCAGCCCAAGCACAAGGGCTTCACCTGCTTCATCGCCGAGAAGGAGCCCGGCGTGGCGGAGAACACCGGCGAATACGCGGGACTGATCGTGCCGCCCAAGATCAAGAAGATGGGCTACAAGGGCGTCGAGTCCACCGAGTTGGTGTTCGATGGCTACAAGTGTCCGGCCGAGAACGTGCTCGGCGGCGAGGCCGCGGGGCTGCACAGGGGCTTTGCGCAGATGATGGACGCGCTTGAGGTCGGTCGCGCCAACGTCGCCGCGCGTGGCGTCGGTCTTGCGCAGCGCTCGCTTGAGCTGGCCTTGCGCTACTCGCAGGAGCGCAAGACCTTCGGCAAGCCGATCTCCGAGCACCAGGCGATTCAGTTCAAGCTCGCCGACATGGCCACGCAGGTCGATGCCGCGCGCATGCTCACGCGCCGCGCCGCGCAGATGAAGGACGCCGGTCAGCGCTCGGATCTTGAGGCCGGTATGGCCAAGCTGTTTGCCTCTGAGGCCGCGCTCTTCTGCGCCACCGAATGCCTGCGTATCCACGGCGGCTACGGGTACTCCAAGGAGTATGAGATCGAGCGCATCTATCGTGACGCTCCGCTCTTGCTGATCGGCGAGGGAACCTCGGAGATTCAGCGCATGGTTATCGGGCGCAAGCTCTTGCAGCGACATAAGATCTAGACTCACGCCGGGGATCAACGGGAGGAGGGAATGAGATGGCCGAGGATGCCAAGGCATTGATTGAGCTCGCCGTGCGCCGGTTCCTCAAAGAGGTGCCTGCGCTTGAGCCGCTCAAGCTCGTCGTCGGCATCGAATTGCGCGGGCGTGGCGACGTCCAGCACTTCCGGCTTGAGATGCCCGGCATCAAGGTCACCAAGGGCGCGGCCGCCGACGCGCGCATGCGCGTTGAAATGCGCCGCGAGTTCTTCAACGTCATGGCCAAGGAAGCCAAGGTGCCCGATTGGATTGAGGCCTTTACCTACGGGCAGGCCAAGGCGTCTGGGCCCGAGCAGTTCGTCAAGCTGATCGCCAACGTCGTGGAACGTCAGCAGGAGCGCCAGCGGGCCAGACGAGCCAAGCCGCACGCCTCCTAGACGCCCGTTGAGCGGCGCTAAGCGGCGTCCTCAGTCGCTCGCGTGCTGACTGAGCACGCCACGCTCCTTGCGTCCTTGCCTAGCTTGCCCAACGGGCGTCTAGGCTCTCAGTGATAAGCGGTGATCTGCTGCGCCAAGAATGCCAGAGAGGCCAGCAGGAAGAAGCACATCACGTACAGGGAGAAATTCTCGTTTTTCATAGCGGCTCTTTTGAAAGATAGCGCTCGCTGCGGCTACGCGAGCACCGCATCGCCGTCGTACAGCTTGATGACCTTCACCGCGCCCGGCGCTGCGTCCAGGCACAGGCGGCACAGCACGCACTCATCGAGGTTCTTCTCCACGATCTCAAGCTTGCCGCCGTCCGCCGTGGCAAAGATGTCCACGGGGCATGCGTCCGTGAGCTTGGTGGCCAATGCGGGGTCGGCGGCCGTCTGATCGTCCACCTCTACCGCTATGAACGTCGCGTCTTTTCTCACGCCGCGCTCCTCTGCGCAATCTTGTCGCCGATGAGACTGGGGATGTCCTCGATGCGCTCAGCCACCGTTATGCCGGCCTGCGCCAGGCGCGCGATCTTCTCCGAGGCGGTGTCCTCCTTGCCTTCCACGATCGTGCCAGCATGACCGAAGCTCATGCCTGGCATCTCATCCATGAAGCGGCCTGCCATGAAGGCCACGATCGGCAGTCTTGAGTTGTTCTCCGTCACCCACTTCGCCAGCTCGGCCTCCATCCGGCCGCCTGGCTCGGTATAGATCACGATGCCCTGCGTCTGCTCATCTGCCTCGAATAGGGGCATCAGCTCCGCGTAGCTCTGGCCGATGATCGCGTCACCGCCGATTGAGACGGCTGTGGACTGACCCAGGCCGGCCGCGCTCAGGGTCGAGGACATCTCTGTGGTCATGCCTCCGCTGCGCGAGATCACGCCGATCGGGCCGGGGGTGTAGGCCTGTGCGGCGTTGCGCGCCGGGCCGCCGATACCACCCATCTTGATCACGTCGGGCACGATGATGCCCAGGCAGTTCGGGCCGATGATGCGGGCGCCTCTCAGGGTTGCCAGCTCCACCATCTGCGCGACATCGCGGCGGGGAATGCGCTCCGTCACGATCACGATCAGCTTCACGCCGTTCTCGATCGCCTCAAAGACAGCGTCCTTGGTGAAGGCGGGGGGGACCGTCACGACTGAGCCGTCGATCGGCGCCCCATGGTGAGCCACCGCCTGGGCGACCGTGTCGAATACAGGCACGCCGTGGACTTCGCGGCCCAGGCGGCCGGGGGTCACGCCGCCGACGACCTTTGCGCCCGCGCCGTAGTCCAAGCACTCGCGCGTCAGGTTCACGGCCTCGCGGCCTGTGATGCCCTGCACGATGAAGGTTGTGTCCGCGTCGATCAGGATGCTCATCAGGCTGCTGCTGCTCCCTGAATTCTCTCGACGGCTCGGCGAGCCGCCTCGTTGAGCGACACGCTGCGATCCGCGTACTCCACGCCGTACTTCTTGAGGATCTTGAAGCCCTCCTCCTCCCACGCGCCTGGGATCCTGAAGATCGCGATCTTCTCCGCCGGGTCGTGGCCCAGCTCCAGGCAGGCCTTGATGACGCCGCGCGCCACGATGTCCACGCGCGTGTTGGACACGATCGACATCATCACGGCGATCTTGTCCACGCCGGGCTTCTGCAGCACCAGCTTGGCCAGGCCGCAGGCCTTGGACACCGAGGGGTTGCCGCCGATCTCGCAGTAGTTGGCCGGCTGCCCGCCGTGCGCTCTGACCGCGTCGAACAGCGTCAGCGAGCCGCCGCCGGCGCCGATCACGAGCCCGAGGTTGCCATCGAACTCCGTCACGTTGCCCGCCACGCCGCGGTGGTCCTGTGAGTCCACCGCCTCGCCCGCCAGCTCAAACGGTGTCGCCTCGCGCGCCTGGCGCGTCTCCTCATCGCCTACGCCCAGGTCTTTCAACAGTTTCTTATGGCGCCCGCGTGCCTCGTTCTCGATGTCCATATGCGCGTCCAGCGCCACGAACGAGCCGTCCTTGAGGCGGCCCAGTGGATTGATCTCCGCCAGCGTCATGTCGTTCTCCACGAACAGCTTCGCCAGGCGCGCCACAATCGGCGTGAGCTTGTTCAGCGCTGAGCCGCTGACGCCCGTGGAGGCAATCGCCTCCTTGGCCTCGAAGTCGCCGAAGGGCAGGATGTTTGAGAAGTGCTTGCGGCCGACCTTGTCGGGCTGCTCCTGCGCCACCTGCTCGATATCGATGCCGCCGACGGGGGAGAAGATCATCACCGGCTGCTTGCGTGTGCCGTCCCAGACGACGCCCGCGTAGTACTCCTGCTCGACCTCCGCCTTGGGGTCCACCAGGACCCCGCGCGGCATGTGGCCGTTGATCTCCAGCGCCAGGATGTCGCGTGCGTAGGCTTCGGCTTCCTCGGGGGTGTCCGCGAACTTCACGCCGCCCGCCTTCATGCGCCCGCCCGTCAGCACCTGGGACTTGATGACTGTGGGACCGCCAATCCGCTGCGCGATTGTGCGCGCCTCGGCGGGGTCGGTCGTGAAGCCGAAGTCGGTGACTGGGATGCCTGCGCGCTTGACAACCTCGCGCGCCTCGTACTCGAAGAATCTCATTTCGGCGCGGAACCCTACACGCTCAGCAGTCGGCGAGGGCTCGCAGTGCCCCGCAGATCTCCTGCTGAATCTCTGTCGGGGTGCTGAATGTCTTCTACCCGAGCAATGTAAATGTCGGATGCTGGAGCGCAGTCGTGCTACCGGCGGCATTCCTGGCCGCCAGCGTGAGCTGGTAGCTGCCCGCAGGCAGCTTGCGGGCGCCGTCAAGGATGCCTTCGAAGCTGATGCGATTGGCGCCGGCATGGCCTGTGAGGGTGACGGCGCCAGATACAGGGGGATGGCGCGTGCAGCGACGGGAGTGGTGGCGCTTAGCGGAGATGGCGAGGCAGCTGTGCCCGTTGAGCTGGCCGGGCTGGGCGCGCTGGAAGCTGAGGATCACGGTTGCGGCCGTGGAGAGTCTGAAGGAGATCGTGGTCGCTGTGGGGGTCGCCGGCTTGCGGCGATGTGAATGGCTCGCGAGCTTCGCGGCGTGCTTGCCGCGGCGGAAACGGGCGGGACTCAGCTTGAGCGCGCTGAGAACCGGGCCGGCCTCGGCCGCGGCGGAGGAGGCGGAGGGCGCGCCGCCGGGCACGGAGGAGGAGGTGGTGAAGGTCACGGCACCACCGCTGCCAGTGCCTTGAGAGCTGGCCGCGAGCAGCGTGACGGTGTAGGTAGTGCTCGGCGCCAGCCCCCGTCGCGGTCGCGGAGACCGGGAGGGGCGCGATGCCCGCGCCGAGCTGCTGAGCGCAGGGGAATGCCGCGACGCCGGCAGGGGCAGGGGAGATGTTGAAGGCGCAGCTGATCACCTGCCACGCGTCGGGGTTCACGCTGCCGCCGAGAGCCGCGGTCGTAGCTGTGACAGCGCTCGGCGCTTCGGTGAGGACCGCCGGCGGGGCGGGCGTCCAGCTGAACGTCACCGACGGCTGGGCGCCTTCCGCGGTGGGCGTCAGCGAGAAGGCCGAGACGCCCGGTGCCCCGGCAGGGACTCCTGAAGCGCCTCCGCCGCCGCCGCCACCCCCGCCGTTGTAGAAAGTGAGGCTCGGACCGCTGCCCGTCACGCTGCCATTGCCCCCGCCGCCGCCTCCACCGCCGTAGAGGCCGCCGCCTCCGCCTCCGCCGCCGCCACCCTGGGCGTTGCCGCCACTGCCCCCAAGGCCGAGCTGGCCTTTCTGGGCGCAGCCTTCGCCTTCTGGCGGGACGCAGGCGGCCGACGGCGTGCCCGCCGCTCCGCCCGCGGCGGGGGTGCCTCGTAAGCCTCCGCTGCCGCCGGCGTCGGCCTGTGAGTCGCTTTTGCCGGCGTAGCCGGAGAGGTCGGCGGGACCACCGTTGCCGGCTTCCGCGACGGGCTCTCCGATGCCTCCTCCGCCGCCGCCTCCAGCGGCCACCAACAGCCGCGAGGCCGGCGATGGGCGGCCGGAGCATTCGCTTGGGGCTGCGCCTGCCGCGCAGATACGCACGTCCGAGGCGCCCCCTCCGCCTCCGCCGCCAGGCGCGCCTGTGAGGATGAAGATGCGATTGCCGCCGTTAGCGCCGCCTCCGTAGCCGCCGCGCCCTTCTTCGCCCGCGCCGACGTTGGTGCCCTGTCCGTTGCCCGCCACCTCGGCGTACAGCGTCTCGCCGGGGGACACGGCGAGCGTGGCTGTGACCGTCGCGCCGCTGCCGCCTGGTATTGCTCCGTTGCCTGCGCCGCCATTGCCTCCTACAGCCGTCACTTGGACGCTGCTCACGCCGGGCGGAACCACGAACTGCTGCTCACCGGTTGTCGTGAACGATTGTGAAACCGGGGTCGCGCCAGCGGCTGGCACCGGAAGACCGAGCGCGAGCGCACCGAGCGACGCTACGCAGATGCGACGTCCGTGCTTCATCCGCTTGGTATCGGCAGCAGGCAGGCCGGGCGTGAACTACACGCCGGCCGGCTCGAACCCGTAAGCCTCCGCCAGCTCCGGGTCCTTGCGGGCGAGCATCTCCGCGAGGCTCACCATCACCTGGCACTGCTTCCAGGTCGCGTCGTCCTGCATCTTGCCGTCGATCATGTGCACGCCGCGGCCGTCGGGGATCGCCTCGATCACCTTCTTGGCGAAGGCCACCTCCGCGGGGTCCGGCGAGTACACGCGCTTGGCGATCGCGATCTGCGCCGGGTGCAGCGACCAGGCGCCGACGCAGCCCAGCAGGAAGGAGGCACGGAACTGCGTTTCGCAGCCCTCCTCGTCCTTGATGTCGCCGTAGGGGCCGTAGAAGGGCAGTGCGCCCACCGCCGTGCAGGCGTCGACCATGCGCGCGATCGAGTAGTGCCAGGGGTCCTGCTGGTAGCTGGGCCTTGGCGCCTCGGGGTTATCCGGGTCGGGGTCGGCGATCGTGCGGTAGCCGGGGTGTCCGCCGCCCACGCGCGTGGTCTTCATGCGCCGCGAGGCAGCCAGGTCGGCGGGGCCAAAGCTCATACCCTGGATACGCGGGCTGGCCGCGGCGATCTCCTCCAGGTTGGCCACGCCGAGCGATGTCTCAAGGATCGCGTGCAGCAGGATCGGGCGCTCAAGGCCCGCCTTGGCCTCCAGCTGCGCCAGCAGGCGATCGACGTAGTGGATGTCCTCGGCGCCCTCCACCTTGGGCACCATGATGACCTCAAGCCTGTCTCCGATCTCGCTCACCAGCTCGGTGATGTCATCGAGCACCCACGGGGAGGCCAGCTCATTCACGCGCGTCCACAGGGCGGTGTCCCCGAGATCCATTTCGCGTCCCACCTTGATCAGCCCGGCGCGCGCGGCCAGCTTGTTTTCGACCGGGACCGCGTCCTCCAGGTTGCCCAGCAGGATGTCCACCTTGGGCGCGATGTCGGGCACCTTGGCGACCATCTTCTCGTTGGAGAAGTCGAGGAAGTGGATCATCCGGGACGGCTTGAAGGGGATCTCGCGCGCCGGCTCCGGGGCACCGATCGCAAGGGGCTTGAAGAAGTTTCGTGGATTGCGCATAGGCTTGATCCTATATTGACTTTGCCTTGAGCGATGATTCAGCGCCTTAGATCAAGCAAACCAGGAGAGTGCATTGAGTACCGAGACGACTACCTTCGAGACCGAGCAGGCCGCGCGTGAGGCAAGCGGCGCCCACCCCTACGGGCGCTACCTGGAGGAGTTCGAGGTCGGCGCCGTCTACAAGCATTGGCCCGCCAAGACCGTCACCGAGTCAGACGATCACCTGTTCTGCCTCATCACCATGAACCACCACCCGCTGCACCTCAACGACGTCTACGCCGCTCGCTCTCAGCAGGGCCGCAACGTCGTCGTGGGGCCGCTGGTCTACTCGCTGGCGCTCGGTATGTCGGTCAGTGACGTCTCGGGCAAGGCCATCGCCAATCTCGCCACCGAAGAGCTCAAGCACCCCAACCCCGTCTTCCATGGCGACACGCTGTTTTGCGAGTCTGAGGTGCTGGAGAAGCGCGAGTCCCAGTCAAAGCCTGACAGGGGCACCGTCAGGGTCCATACGCGCGTGCTCAACCAGGACGGCGTGCTCGTCGCCGAGTTCAAGCGACTGGTGCTGGTGCCGCGCAGGGACCCCGCGACCGCCTAGGAGGGTCCCACCCACGACCGGTCCCACCCACGACCGAGTCGGTCCGGTACCCTCTTTAGATCGCCTGTACCGCGATGCGAGCCAGCATCGCGTGCGTCGCGGGCAGGGATGAACCCGCGACGCGTTCCCGGCGAGTACCCCCACAGCGATCACCGAGGAGCCGCATACACGTCATGGAGACCACCGCAACCGCCACCGCCAATACCGAGAACAAGCGCCTGCTGAGCTGGGTCGAGGAGACCGCGGCTCTGACCGAACCGCAGGAGATTCACTGGTGCGACGGCTCCGCCCAGGAGTACGAGAGCCTTTGCCAGGCCTTGGTGGACGCCGGCACCTTCCGCAAGCTCTCTGACGCTAAGCGCCCCAACTCCTACCTGGCGCTCTCAGACCCCGGCGATGTGGCACGCGTGGAGGACCGCACCTTTATCTGCTCGGCCACCGAGGCCGACGCCGGCCCCACCAACAACTGGCGCGAGCCGGGCGAGATGCGCGAGTTGCTGGGCGATCTCTTCCAAGGCTCGATGCGCGGTCGCACGATGTACGTGGTGCCTTTCTCAATGGGGCCGCTTGGCTCTGACAAGAGCCAGATCGGCGTGCAGCTGACCGATTCGGCCTACGTCGCCGTGAGCATGCGCATCATGACTCGCATGGGCCAGGGGGCGCTCGACACGCTTGGCGAGGAAGGCGAGTTCGTGCCTTGCCTGCACTCCGTTGGGATGCCGCTCGACACCGATCCCGCTCATCCCGCCCCCGGCCATCCCACGCAGGACGTCTCCTGGCCTTGCAACGCCGATAACAAGTACATCGTGCACTTCCCCGAGAGCCGCGAGATCTGGTCTTTCGGGTCCGGTTATGGCGGCAACGCGCTGCTGGGTAAGAAGTGTTTGGCACTGCGCATCGCCTCCGTGATGGCCCGCGATGAGGGCTGGATGGCCGAGCACATGCTGATCCTCAAGCTGATCTCGCCTGAGGGTGAGACCAAGTACATCGCCGCGGCTTTCCCCAGCGCCTGTGGCAAGACCAACCTGGCGATGCTCATTCCCACGCTTGAGGGCTGGACCGTCGAGACGATCGGCGATGACATCGCCTGGATGAAGTTCGGCGAGGACGGCCAGCTGTACGCCATCAATCCCGAGGCGGGTTTCTTTGGCGTGGCTCCCGGCACTGGCGAGCAGACCAACCCCAATGCCATCCGCACCATCGCCAGCAACTCGATCTTCACCAACTGCGCTCTCACTGACGACGGCGATGTGTGGTGGGAGGGCCTCACGCCCGATGCGCCCGCGCATCTCGTGGACTGGCATGGCGAGGACTGGACCCCGGCCTCGGGGGCCTCGGCCGCGCATCCCAACGCGCGCTTCACCGCTCCCGCCGCTCAGGACCCCGCGATTGCTCCCGAGTGGCAGGATCCGGCGGGGGTTCCGATCGACGCGATGCTCTTCGGTGGGCGCCGCTCGACCGTTGTGCCGCTGGTGACCGAGGCGCTCAGCTGGGAGCACGGCGTGTTCCTCGGCTCGATCATGAGCTCGGAGAAGACCGCTGCCGCCGCCGGCAAAGTCGGTGAGCTGCGCTTCGATCCCTTTGCCATGCTGCCTTTCTGTGGCTACAACATGGCTGACTACTTCGCTCATTGGTTGCAGATCGGACGCCGTCCGGGCGCCAAGCTGCCGAAGATCTTCTACGTCAACTGGTTCCGTAAAGGCGAGGATGGCCGCTTTCTGTGGCCTGGCTTTGGCGACAATTCGCGCGTGCTGGCCTGGGTGTTCGCCCGCTGTGGCGGCCACGGCGCCGGCCGCGAGACGCCGATCGGCGTCGTTCCGCCTGAGGGCGTCGAGGGCATCGACACGCGCGGCGTGGACGTCTCACCGGAGGCCATCGCCGAGCTCTTGCGCGTTGATAACGCCGAGTGGCGCGGGCAGCTTACGCACTTCCACGAGCACTTCGCGAAGTTCGACAACCTGCCGCAGGAGCTGCACGATCAGCTCAAAGCGCTGGAGCAGCGCCTCGCCTGATTGGGTACGCCCCAATAAGGGCCGTTGAGCAAGCGAGGCAAGGACGCAGCGAGCGTGGCGTGCTTTAGCACGCGAGCGAGCGAGGACGCAGCATCGCGCCGCTCAACGGCCCTTATTCGTGGCCGTGGGACTCGGCGGCTGCGGCCGGCGGACGTGACTCCTCCGCCAGCGAGGTGATCGTCAGGGCGCCGCGCGCCGCGGATTCGAGCACCTCGGTGGCCTCCTCCAGCGAACGCGCATACAGCTCGACCAGCAGGTGCACGATGATGCGTGCGTCGTCTTCGTGCTTGTGGAAGCGCACGTGCGTGAAGAACTCGCGCACGCCGTGGTCGCCGAAAGCGGCATAGGAGAGGGCGTCTCCGGCCTCAGGCCCTGAGCAGCTCTCAACGTCCTCGGAGTCCACTGCCACGGTGCACGAGGCCACCCATGGGGTGCCTGCGATCATTCGTTCCCAGCGGTCCTCGATCGGCTCCACACGCCCGTTGGAAAAGCCCAAATGGGGCTGGTCGTGCATGCAGTCAAGGCACTGCACTACTGCCTCCTGCAACTCGTCCACCACTTCTGAGCGCTCGCCCGTCTCCGGGTCGATCTTGTGAATGCCCTCGTAGTGCACCTGCACCTCCAGGTCCTGGGACCAGCAGCGGTAACAGCGCAGCCAACTATGGGCGATCAACTCTGGTGTGGAACCCTCCATTGGGTCCATTGTATGCGCCGTGGAGGCTTGTCCTTTATTGGGTGTGCCCACTGGCGCGAACGGGGCGCCCGTGGGCGCCCCGTTCGCTGCCGTCAGATACCGCTTGGCGCTACCTTGCGCTCTAGTGCCTGTGGTGCTTCTTGTGCTTGGCCTTCTTGCCCTTGAGCGTCAGGTTGTAGACGTGCGTGCTCGGTGCGCCGCCCTTGTCCGAGCGGTAGCTCAAGGTCGCCAGCACGTGCAGGCTGTGTCCCTTGTGCAGCGCCTTGACCACCTTGGACGAGGGCTTGACGGTGAGCGTGAGCGGCACGCCTGGGGTGCCGCGGCCTGACGCCGCGCCAATCACATAGGTGCGTGGCAGACAGCGGCCGTTGATCTTGACGGTGCCCTTCTTGCACTTCTTCGCCGTGTGCTTTCTGGCCACCGAGGCCGTGGGCACGGTTACCGTGAGCGTGCCCGTGCCGGGATCGTTGGGCACATAGGTGATCGTGACCGAGCCGTCGCCGTTGACCTTGACGGACTTGACCGTGACCGTGCTGTTCGGCGGCAGCGGCACCGGCGGCGCCGGCACGAATGTCACCTGGGCGGTGCCCGTGGGGTCGGAAGGCGCCAGCGATCCGGTGTTGCCCAGGTCGAGGAACATCGATACGAGGTCCACGCCTGGGTTGGTGCCCACGTAGTGGATCGAAGCGATGCCCTGGGCGTTGGTGTTGATCACGCCGCTCTGCGGGTTGGCTCCGCTGATCGTGTAGCGCAGCGGCAGATTCGCGTAGGGCTGGCCGGCGATGTTGGTCGCCTTGACGTTGATCGTGGCCGTCGCGCCCTGCGGCAGTCCCTGCGCGGTGGGGCTGATCTGCAGACCGGAGGGAATCGTCGTGAAATTGACGATCGCGTACTTCTGATCCTTGCCCGCTTCAAGGCCGTGGCCTTCGCTGTAGTTCGTATCCCACGCCACCCCGGCGCCGTTGTCCCAGTCGGTTGGGCTGACGCTGTCGGGGAAGGCCGCGGGCGCGTTGGCCGAGCTCTGAACATCGTGCCAGATGCCGCCTGTGCCTTCTTCGGTCGTGGCCCAGTAGTCCTCGGCGAAGCTCGACCACGCCGGCACGGGGGAACCATCGAGGCCCGTGAGTTCCTCCTGGAAACCGCCGAGCACGCCCGAGGTCTGGTTCTGGCCGCCCACGAAGCGCGGTGGGCCGGCGAGGAATACCCCTGTGCCGTGATCGTCACCGTTGACGAACAGGTCCCCGGCGTAAATCGCGCGATAGTAGATGGTCTTGTTGGCGTCGGGGTCCGCGTGCCCGCCGCTTGTGGGCAGCGTGTCGGTGACGTTCTTGACGTCGTAATAGGCGGTGAAGAAGGGATTGCCTGTCACGTACGTCGAGGTCTGAGTGATCTGCAGCACCGCGTTCTTACCAGTTGCGCTGGCATTTTCGGTGGAGTCGGTGACGTCGTAGATCGTCACGAGCTTGAAGGGGTCTGCTGCCGTGCCGCTGCCCGTGACAGGGCCGTTGGACACGGGGACGTACTGAGTGTCGATGAACGGGCCGGCGTTGCCGTCGAAGCCGAACACGACTCCGGCATTCCCTTCGCCGCGCAGGTCGCTCGGCTGAGGGTTAAGGCCGCTGCTCGGAGAGCTTGGGGTGGCAATGAAGAAGCCGCAGTCGGCTGTGGGGCTGAAGAAGGAGCTTGCGCCACCGCCTGGATAGAAGTTGCCCGCCGTTTCTCCTCGCACCAGATAGCTGGTCTGGCACTGGCCGAGTTCATCCACGTAGACACTGAGCGGGTTGCCGCCGAAGGTGATGGGCGCTGCCGCCGCGCCTGCCGCGAACACCCCGAGCATGGCAATGCCGAGCGCGACCGCCAGCAGACTCCTGAGCTTGATCATCTACAACTACCTCCTCGTGCCCGCGGACTCACCGGGGATGGCTCGGGCACTGATGGTTTTGACTTCAAGGACCTCGACAGGCTAGCCGGTCGAGCAGCCGGATCGGTTGTTGTGGACAGATTGGTAACGGAGAGCTAACCGAAGGTGAACGAATAGCCCGATATCCCCGGCGCCAGCCGCAGGGTCAGGCGGTGCTGTTCGTTGCGCGGCAGCGACACCAGCGAGTAGAGGCGTTCGCCGGTGACCGTCACCTCGCCGTTATGCACGTCGGCGCCGGCCAGCGCCGGGGGGATTGGGCGGCCGTCGAGCAGCACCTGCATCTGCCGCGGACGATGCCCGGCGGAGCTCAGCACCATATAGACGTCCTTGGCCTGCACCTCGGCGTCGATGCTCGCGCCGGAGACGGCCGTGGCGGGCTGGCCGGCAATCTTCCAGCTGCCGCCGTAAGCGAATTCATTGAGCGCCAGGTTCCCCGGCACAGAGCTGCCGTAATCGTGCAGGCCCGACACTGGGCCGTTGATCCATCCCTGCGCTCGCGCCGTGCCGAGGTAGGTCTCAGGAGTGGCTTCGCTGCTGGGCGTGATCGCGTCCTTGGGGTGGCTCATCGTGCCCACGCTGTCGCCGGCTTCGGCCAGCAGCGCGCGGATCGCGGACTCCGTCTTGTCGTAGTCACCCTCACCGATCGCCACATAGCGAACCTGACCAGAGGAATCGATCAGATAGTCAGCGGGCCATGACTGGTTACCGTAAGCGTTCCAGGTGCCGTATTCGTTGTCCTGCACCACGGGGTAGCGGATGCCGAAGCGTGAAATGGCATTGGCGACGTTGGAGGCATCGTGCTCGAAGGCGAACTCCGGCGTGTGCACGCCGACGATCGTCAGGCCATGCGGGGCGTAGGTTGCGTTCCAGGCTTTCAGGTAAGGCAGCGTGCGCAGACAGTTGATGCAGGTATAGGTCCAGAAGTCGATCAGCACCACATGACCTCGTAACCCCTTCATCGTCAGCGGCCGATTGCCTGGGGTGTTGAACCAGTCCTCGGTTTCTCTGAACTCCGGCGCCGGGCCGAGGTCGGGCAGCTGCTGCGCTGCTGCCAACAGGGTCGCCTGGCTGGCGCCGTGCGCCACCGCTGGTGTGCTGGAGGAGGCCAAGAACTTCTGTCGATGGCCGCTGACATCGGCGAGCCGACTCTGAACCGCGTGTGAGCTCTCAAGCGAAGCCGTGAGGTTGACGTTGGGGATGTGCTGGGCGATGTACTGGTCGAAGCGCACATCGACGTTGGTGAGGATCGCTACCGCCGTGATGACCATAACCGCGCCGAGCGTGCGCTGCAGGGCCGGACCGCGGCCGGCGGCGCGCACGCGGTCAAACAGGGTGCGCCCTCCAAGCGCCAAGGCCAGCAGCACCAGGGCAGAGCCGGTGGCGTAGGCGATCGCCACCGCCACGCTGCGCCCACTCGCGGCGCTCACGGAGATGACCGCCGCGAGGATTGGGCCGGCGCAGGGGGTGTAGACGAAGCCGAGCGCCGCGCCCACCATCAGGCCCGAGGCGAAGCCGTCCCCGCTCGTGCGCGGACCGAGGGCCGCCAAGCGCGAGAGACGTGCCTCCAAGCGGTCGCCGAGCGCGGGCACCATCAGCGCTGTCCCCGCGCCCAGCAGCACCAGCACGGCCAGCAGGCGCAGCGGGTCCGAGCCCAGGCCGACGCCGCCGACCACCTTGGCGATCCCGACGATCGTGACCGTGAACGTCACGCTCAACCCGAGCACCACGCCGAGCGGGCGCCGTCTGCCACCTGCCCCGGCGCTTGCCAGCAGGGCCGGCAACACCGGCAGCACGCACGGTGACAGCGCGGTTCCGGCGCCAGCCAGCAGGGCGAAGAGGAGCAGCACGATCATGTCCTATCCAGCCTAATTACGTCGTAGCCCGCGCGCGACGATTGGCTACGCGATGCCGATACGCAGAGTGGCCTCGAAGTCCGTCTTGGGGATCGGGCCAAGGCAGGGCGAGGTCGCGCCCGCGGCGCGATAGCGCTCAAGGCCGGCGTGCACCGCCGACTCATCGCCGACCGCCGTGAGCTGTTCCAGGAAGTTCGGCGAAATGGCGGCCTGCATCGCTGCGAAGTCGCCCGCGGCGGCGTCGAAAGCCTCGATGTCGGCGTCAAAACCCGAGCGTTCCAGCATCGCGCGGTAGAAGGGCAGGCCGAAGTAGGGGAGCAGGTCGCGGCGCATCGCCGCGAATGCTTCCGCGCTGTCCTGTACGAGCGCGGAGGGGACGGCGGGCACGATGTCAAAGCCCTCCAGCGTCAGCCCTGCGCGTTCACGTCCTGCGGTCACCTCGGGTATCACCACGTCCTTGATGTACTGCGGCGAGCACAGCCACAGCAGCACCCCGTCGCCGATCTCGCCTGCCAGGCGCAGCATCGCGGGGGACAGGGCGGCGATGTAGATCGGCAGCGCCGGGCGCGGGTCCAGGCCGCCGAGGTGAAAACTGGTGCTCCACTTCTCGCCCGCAGGGGGGCCCTCGCCGCGCAGGATCGCGCGCACGATCGAGGCGTATTCGCGCATCTCCTTGACGGGGCGGTCGATGCTCTGTCCATGCCAGCTCTCCACCACCACGCGGTGGGAGACCCCGAGGCCGAGCGTCAGCCGTCCGCCTGAGAGCTCATCGATCGTGGCGGCCGTCTGTCCCATCGTCGCGGGTGTGCGCGTGTAGATCGGCACCACGCCCGTGCCTACGCGAATGCGCTCGGTCGCCAGCGCGTATGCCGTCAGGACCGTCAGCGACTCGCGGCCTGCGATGTGCGTTACGTAGACCGTCTCATAGCCCAGGGACTCCGCCAGCTTGACGCGCTCGATGGCGCTGTCCAGCTGGCGTGCCGCGGGGATAAAGCAGCCGGTGGCCATCGGCGGACAGCATAGGGGAGTCGGACGTCAGTCAGCGCTTGAGCAGCACATAGACCAAGCTGAGCGCGAAGCCGATCTGTCCGAACGCCAGCGCTGTGCCCAGATTGGCCGCACCCAGCGCGCCGGCCAGGGCGCTTGCAAGCACGAAGGCGCCCAGCATGATCGATAGATCGCGCGTCATGACCGCGCTGACCTCTGGCAGCAATCGCTCACCATCTGTCTCGGGCTCACCGGCCCATCCTCCTCTCCAAAAGCTCTACAAGCGCAGCTTCGCTGCAGCCGCGGTCCTGTTCGGCCAGCCAGCTTCGCGCTGCCGTGCGCCCGCCGAGCGCGCGCAGGCCGCGCTCGCCGTGCTCGTTGGCGAAGTCTGTGAGCGCGCCGCCGCGGCGCGCGCGCAGCCGCCGCTCGCTCAGGTCGAGGTTGGCGCGGTGCACTCCCAGCGCTTGCACCAATTCCTCGACGCCGCTCGGGGGGGGCAGCGAGGACACGGCGATGACCGGCGTGCTGCGTGAGCCCAGTGAGCGCAGCGCCGCGCTCAGATCGCGGCGTGCGCTGATCGCCACCTGGCCGAGGTCGGCCTTTGTGACTACCAGCACGTCGGGGATCTCCATGATGCCCGACTTCAGGAACTGCAGCGCGTCGCCGCTGCCCGGCTGCACGACCACCGCCACCGTGTCCGCGACATCCGCGATATCGGTCTCGGCCTGGCCCACGCCGACCGTCTCGATCACGACCACGTCGAAGGCGGCTGCCAGCGCCTGGGCGGCTGCGCGCGTGCCCCAGGCAAGACCTCCCAGGCGCTCGCCGGCGGCGGTCGAGCGGATGAACACGCCGCGGTCGGCGGGGTCGAAGTCGATGCGCGCGCGGTCGCCCAGCAGCGAGCCGCCCGACTGACGCGAGCTGGGGTCCACCGCGAGCATCGCCACGCTTTCCTCTTGTGCTCGCCATGCGTGCAGAAGGGCTGAGAGCAGTGTGGACTTGCCCGCTCCGGGGGGTCCGGTGATGCCGACGATGTGGCCGGGGGCCTCCTGGTTCAATGCGGCCGGTGAGACCTCGTGCAGCAGGGCCGCCGCCTGCTCACGGTCGGCTGCCGTGGTGCTCTCCAGCAGGTTGAGCGTCGCGGGCGCGGCGCTCAGATCGCGCTTGCGCAGGCGCGCGCCCAGCGCGGCCCCTTGGTCGCTCACGCCGCGGCGGGGATGCCCGCGCCCACCAGCTCCACGATGTCGCGCATGATGCGGGTGATGTCGAAGTCCTTGGGGGTGTATACGGCGGCCACGCCGGCCTGCTTCAGCGGGGCCACGTCCTGCTCGGGGATAATGCCGCCGACGACCACCGGCACGTCGACTCCGGCCTCGTGCAACGCGTCGATTACCGCCGGGATCAGCTCGCGGTGCGAGCCGGAGAGGATCGACAGGCCAATCACGTGCACGCCCTCCTGCAGCGCCGACGCGGCGATCTGCGAGGGGGTCAGGCGGATGCCCTCATAGACGACGTCCATGCCCGCGTCGCGTGCGCGCACCGCGATCTGCTCGGCGCCGTTGGAGTGGCCGTCGAGGCCTGGCTTGCCTACCAGAATCTTGGGACGGCGCCCGAGCTGCTCCTGCAGGCGCGCCACCTCCTCGCGCAGCTCGGCCAGGTCCTGGTCGCCGGCCGGGGCGCTTGCGGCCTCGCCTACGCCTGTGGGCGCGCGATAGCTGCCGAAGACCTCGCGCAGTGTCTGTGACCACTCGCCCGTGGTCGCGCCCGCGCGAGCCGCGGCGATCGTGGGGAGCATCAGGTTCTCGTGGGGGTCGTCTGAGCGCGCCACACGCGCCAGCTCGGCCAGGGCGCTGTCGACGGCTGACTGGTCGCGCTCGGAGCGCCAGCGCCGCACAGCCTCGATCGCCTCGGCCTCCACCGCGTGGTCCACGACGAGAATGCCGCCCTCGGCGTCGTCGGTGAGCGGGGAGGGCTCGGTCTCCGTGAAGCGGTTCTGGCCGACCACCACCTGCTCGCCCGACTCGATGCGGCGCAGGCGCTCGCGGTGGGAATCCACGAGGGCCGCCTTCATGTAGGGGACCGCTTCGACGGCTCCGCCGTGCTCGGCCACGACTGCCATCTCCGCGCGCGCGCCTTCCAGCAGCTCCGCCACGAGGCCTTCCATCACCTTCGAGCCCGCGAAGATGTCGGGGTACTCGAGGATGTCCGTTTCGTACGCCATCACCTGCTGGATGCGCAGCGACCACTGCTGATCCCACGGGCGCGGCAGGCCCAGCGCCTCGTTCCAAGCCGGCAGCTGGATCGCGCGCGCGCGGGCGTCGCGTCCCAACGTCACCGCCAGTGTCTCCAACACGATGCGCTGCACGTTGTTCTCCGGCTGTGCCTCCGTCAGGCCCAGCGAGTTGACCTGCACGCCGTAGCGGAAGCGCAGCTGGCGCTGATCGTGCACGCCATAGCGCTCGCGTCCCAGCTCTTCCCACAGAATGCCCATCGCGCGCAGCTTCGCGTGCTCCTCGATGAAGCGCACACCCGCGTTGACGAAGAACGAGATGCGGCCGAACACCTGGCCCATCAGCTCTTCTGAGCTGTGGGCGGGTGAGGCATCGATTCGCTCGCGCGCGGCGTCCAGCACCGCGATCGCGTTGCTCATCGCGTAGGCGATCTCCTGCACCGGCGTTGCGCCCGCCTCCTGCAGGTGGTAGCTACAGATGTTGATCGGGTTCCACTTCGGCACGTGCTCGACCGTGTAGGCGATCATGTCCGCGATCAGCCGCATCGAGGGCGCCGGGGGGAAGGCATAGGTGCCGCGCGCCAGGAACTCCTTGATGATGTCGTTCTGAGTTGTGCCCTGCAGCTGCTCTTGGGGCACGTCGTGCTCCTCGGCGGCCACGATATACAGCGCCAGCAGCCATGCCGCAGTCGCGTTGATCGTCATTGAGGTGTTCATCTCGCCGAGCGGGATGCCCTGCATCAGCGTCGCCATGTCGCCGCGATGGGACACCGGCACGCCGACCTTGCCCACCTCGCCGCGCGCCAGCTCATCGTCGGGGTCATAGCCGGTCTGCGTGGGCAGATCAAAGGCCACCGACAGGCCCGTCTGGCCCTTCGCCAGGTTGCCTCGGTACAGCTCGTTGGACGCCTTCGCCGTCGAGTGTCCCGCGTAGGTGCGCATCATCCAAGGGCGCTCGCGTTCGGGCAGGCGTGGGCTGTGCTCGCCGCTCATACCTCAATTGTACGTCTGCGCTCTATCCTGGCGCGGTATGCCGCAGACAATCGAGCTTCCGCGCACCGATGGACCCGGCACTGGCATGGATGGTTCCTGGCGGGTGATCGTGCGCAATGACGACCACAACACCTTCGATCACGTGGCTCGTACGCTCGCCAAGTTCATCCCCGGCGTCACGCTTGAGCGCGGGCATGAGATCGCCAACCAGATCCACAGCTCAGGGCAGGCGATCGTCTACACCGGCCACAAGGAGCCGGCCGAGCACTATTGGGATCAGCTCAAGGGCGCCGGGCTGACGATGGCGCCGCTTGAGCGCTGCTGAGCTAGCTGGCCGTGGGAGTGAGGGTGGCGCCGTTGGAGTACGACTGGCCCAGGCCACCGGCGGCCGTCTGGTCCCACCAGCCATATAGCACCGGCACCTGAAACCAGCTTGAGTGGCGGGCGCGGAAGTCGACCATCTCCGGTCCCTCCCAGTAGCGCTCCCAGTCCAGTGCATTCTCGAAGGCCACGAACTGATGGATCTTGTAGCGATCGTCGCGTGCGCGGTAGACCGCATAGGAGGTGGCCCCGTAGCGCAGCGACACCGCCGCGATCTCGTTGATCGCCTCCTCCAAGCCGTCGCCGCGAAAGCCCGTGGCGTACCACGGGATTAGGACCGTGCCGTTGGCCGGGAAGAAGGAGCCCGAGCCGGCCATCTAAGCCCCCACCTCTGCGTGGATCGCGCCCGGACCGTCGGCGGTCTTGCCCTGGCCCTCTGAGTCGGCGCCGACGAGGATCGAGATCTTGCCCAGGTGCTTGTTTTCGAGCATCAGCTGATGTGCTTCGGCGACGCCCTCGAAGCCGAGCGTTCGCCACAGCACCGGGCGGATCTGGCCGCTCTCGATCAGCTCGTTGGCCTTCATGCACTCATACGCGTTGGCGAAGTGCGAGCCGAGGATCTCCTTCTGCTTCATCCACAGGTAGCGCACGTCGAAGTCGAGGTTGAAGCCGGTCGTCCCGGCGCAGATCACGACCTTGCCGAAGGGCTTGACCGTGAACACCGACGTCGGGAAGGTGGCCTGGCCGACGTGCTCAAAGACGATGTCGGGAGCGTCGCCGAGGATCTGCTTCACGCGCTTTGAGAATTCGCGCGAGACGCCAAAGCGGGCCTTGTCCTCCTCGGGGGTCTCCTTGCCGGTGCGCATCATCCCGGAGAACTCCGCGCGGTCGATGTAGTCCACCGCGCCCAGGCGCTTGACCAGCTCGCCCTTCTCGGCGCTTGAGACCACGCCTACGCAGTGCGCGCCCGCAGCTGCGCAGAGCTGTGTTGCGAACACGCCCAGTCCGCCCGCGGCGCCCCAGATCAGCACGTTCGCGCCCGCCTGGATCTTGCAGCGCGTGATCAGCATGCGGTAGGCGGTGAAGTACACGAGTCCGTAGGAAGCCGCCTCCTCCCAGTTCAGCGCCTTGGGCTTGGGCAGCAGCTGCTGTGCCTGGACCTTCGTGAACTGCGCGAAGGAGCCCCACGTCGTCTCATAGCCCCAGATCTTCTGCGACGGAGCTGCCATCGGATCGAGGCCGTGCACCTCGGGGTCCTCGTAGGAGGCCTGGTTGCAGTGCACCACGACCTCGTCGCCCGGCTTCCAGCGGGTGACGCCTGCGCCGACCTTCCACACCACGCCTGAGGCGTCCGAGCCGCCGATGTGGTGGCCGTACTCGGGGTGATCGCCGTACTTCATCACTGACACCGGCTTGCCCAGCGCTGCCCACACGTTGTTGTAATTGACCCCTGCGGCCATCACGCGCACGATCACCTCGAACGCGCCTGGCTCAGGCACTTCGATCTCCTCGACCTGGAAGGCGTCCTTTGGTTCGCCCTGGCGCTCCTCGCGGATCACCCAAGCGGCCATCGTCTTGGGCAGCTCGCCCGGCTCGGTGCTTACCTCTGATACCTGCTGCAAGTCGATTGCCACGGTGTCGTTGACCTCGCGTATGTCGTCGGGTTAGGTGTGTCTGGCAATCCTATCGGTGGGCCCTCAGACGTGCACGGCCTCAGTGTCGGAGTGTGCGGCTTGGGACCTCACACGTGCACGGCCTCGGCGCCAGCAGGCTCGGATGCGGCCGCGGCCTGCCCCGCGCGCTCTCGCGCGCCCGCCAGACGGGGGGAGACCATCACCCAGGCCAGCAGCGCGCCCAGCAGCGCCACTGAAGCGCCCACACGCAGACCTGTCTGTAGCGCGTAGACGTAGGCAATGTGCGTGGCTTCAAGCGCCTTTGCCGGCAGCCCTGGCAAAACCGCGCCTGAGCCCAGGCTTGCGGTCAGGTGCGCGCGCTGCGCCGAGGAGGCCATCGGCAGCAGCTGGTCGATCTTCGAGCCGCCCAGGCTGCTCACGAGCGCGCCTGTGATCGCCACGCCGAACGTGCCACCCACCATGCGATTCTGCGAGAGGATGCCCGAGGCCACGCCGGCCTTGGTCTGCTCCACCGAGTTCATCGCCGCTGTGCTCATCGGCGACATCGTCAGGCCGATGCCCACGCCCATCAGCATGAAGCCCGGCAGCAGCGCCATGTAGCCGCTTGAGACCGTGATGTGCGAGAGCCAGAAAAGCGCCCCGGAGATGAGCACCAGGCCGAGCGTCATCAGCGGCCTCGGTCCCACGCGGTCGGCCAAGCGTCCCGCCAGCGGACCCATCACGATTACCAGCAACGTCGAGGGCAGAAAGCGAACGCCGGCCTGCAGCGGCGTGTAGCCGCGGATGTTCTGCATGTACAGCGCGAGGAAGAAGAACATCGCGAGCATCGCAAAGCTGACGATGAAGGCCACCGCGTTGGCGCCCAGGAAGGTGCGGGCGCGGAAGAAGCTGAAGTCGACCATCGGCACGCGGCGGCGCAGCTCGATCTGCACGAAGCTCGTCAAGCCTACGATCGCGATTGCGAACAGGGCGATGATGCGCGCCGAGTCCCAGTGCCAGCTGTTTCCCTCCACCAGCGCCAGCACCAATGCCGCGAGGCTGACGGTGAGCGTCAGCACGCCGGGGATGTCGACCGTCCGCTCAACCGTCTCGTCGCGCGACTCGCGCACCGCGAACAGGGCGACGATGATCGCGCCCACGGCGACGGGTAGGTTGAGGAAGAAGATCGACTGCCAGCTGACGGTTTCCACCAGCAGGCCGCCGAGCACCGGGCCAATCGCCAGGGCCATCGCCGAGACGCCTGCCCACGTGCCGATTGCCTTGCCGCGCTCCTGCGGAGGGAAGGCGTTGGTGATGATCGACAGCGTCATCGGCATCATCAATGCCGAGCCGCTGCCCTGAATCGCCCTCCACACCACCAGCCATGTGTCGTTGGGCGAGAAGCCGATCGCGCCGCTTGCCGTCGCGAAGATGACCACGCCGATCAGGAAGATCCGGCGGCGGCCGAAGATGTCGCCCAGGCGCCCGCCTGTGACCAGTAGCACCGCGAAGGTCAGCGTGTAAGCGTTGACCGTCCACTCCAGCGTGGAAGTCGTCGCGTCCAGGCTGCGCTGGATCGAGGGCAGCGCCACATTTACGACCGTGTTGTCGAGCATGATCATGAACAGCGCGAAGCACATCGCGCCGAGGGCCCACCAGCGGCGGTTGTCCTCGTTCATTCTCATCGCAGCGATTCTCTCGGTCATGATGCGGCTCCTTTCTCTGGCGGCGGCAACTGCGAAATCTCGCTTCGGCTGGGGCGCAGCGCCGCCAGCTCCGGACGATCGGCGAGGATCAGCTCCAGCGCCTTGGCGAGCGCCTGGGACTCCTCGTCGGTGAGCGATGTCAAGAACTCCTGCATGCCGATCAGGCGTGCCTCGTTGAGCGTGCTGGTCACGGTGCGCCCGGCGTCGGTCAGGCAGATGCGCTTCATGCGCCGGTCTTCGCGGTCTTCGTAGCGGTCTACGAAGCCTCGCTCGTACAGGCCGTCAACGGCTCGGCTCATCGCGGGGAGGGAAACCTTCATTGCCTCCGCCAGTCCCTTGACTGAGGGCTCGCTTGAGTCGATATCCATAGTGCACAGCGCCTTGATCTGCGTAAAGGAGAGATCGAGCTCGGCGATTGCGTTGAACGCTCCTACGTTTGAGGTTCGCATCAGGAAGCTCGCCAGGGCGAACATGTCGCGGATCAGGGTCTCGCGGGTCGCCCGTGGGGGGGCCGTCTGCATGGGGGTCTGCGCGGACTGCTCGGTCAAGGAAGTTGCTTGCACGCATGCAAGCATAGCTGCCTACGCAATCATTGCGTGTGTGAGATAGATCACACAAAGAGGTGCCCAGGGGCCGGATCGCTCAACCCGCGAACGGCAACTCGACGACCGATGCGTCGGCGTCGTGCTCGCCCACGCTTACCGTGGCGCCCGGCTCCGCCTCGCGGCGCACCAAAGCCAGGGCGATTGGTCCCAGCGTAGGGGAGAGGGTCACGCTGCTCAGCTGCCCCACCGTGCGCTCGCCCAGGTGCAACTCCTCACCGGGCTCGGCGGGAACGGACAGACGCAGGCCACGCAGGTGGCGATTGGGCTTGCCCCGGTAGTGGAGGCGCGCCACCGTCTCCTGGCCGACGTAGCAGCCCTTGGTGAAGCTCACCGCGCGCTCGTTCAGCCCCGCCTCCTGGGGGATCGTCGTCTCATCGATATCCACGCCGTAGCGGGGGCGGCCGCGCTCAATACGCACGATCTCAGCGGCCTGTTCGCTAACTGTCCGTGCGCCTGCCTGCAGCAGCGCGTCGTGCACGGCGTCGTGATCGCTCGACTCGCAGAGGACATCTACCCCGTTTGCATCAGTGGCTATTAAGCGCGCCGGCCGGCCGGCGATCTCGGATGAGATGTGTGTGTGCTCGGCCCCTGCGATGGCGCCTACCTCGATTGCGGCTGCCTTAGCCGCCACCTCGCGGCTGCGCGGGCCTATCAACGAGAACAGGCCATGCTCCAGCGTGCGCTTGTGCAGCTCCACGTCGTAGCCCACCTTGAAGCGGCGGATCATGTCGAACAGCGCCTGCAAGGCCACGCGCTCGGTGTCCAGCAACAGTTCGCTCGGCGCTCCCTCCGAGTTCTCGCCGACCGCCAGAATGCGCAGGTCTCCAAGCATCTTGCCCTTATGGGTCAGGAAGGCCGCGTAGCGGCCTTCGCCCGGATGCAGATCGGCCAGCTCGTTGGTGACCTGGCCGTTGAGGAAATCCACCGCACCGGCGCCCGTCAGCGCCAGCTTGCCGCGCTCCGAGCGGTCCACCAGCCCGCAAGCGTCGCTGAGGATGCCGTGCTCCTCATGAAGGACATCTGTATCGATGGTGGCCATCGATTCGAGCATAGCCACGGCCGTTGGAGGGCTGGACGCGGCGAGTGGATTTCCCAGGGCTCGGAGGGATAGGCTTCATGCCGTGGGCCTGGCCGATACTTTCCAGCAGATCATCGACTCCCTACCCCAGGACTGGACAGATCTGGAGTTCGACCTGCGCATCGCCGATGAGTCGCGCTATGTAGATGCCGCGATCTACCTGGCCACCTGCAACGCCCAGCCTTACTCGCACCACGACTGGCACTGGCGTGTGCTGGTTGCCCACAACTTCGGCCATGCCGCCGCGGCGCCCACCGTGCATTGCGCGCTCCAGCTGCTCGATGACGCCGGCATCGAGGGGGAGATGGTCGTGCGCGAGCTGCGCGAGGGACGGGTGGAGGTCACGCAGATGTGGGGACGGCCGCATTCGCTGCGCGACGAGTTCGCTCGCCTGCGTGCGCAGTAGGACGCGGCTGGGCGAGCAGGAGCGACGGCGATGGCGCGAGTGCTGGCTCTGGTTCCGGATCTGCTCTTCGGCTCGCGTGTGCAGGGGCAGTTGACGGCGGCTGGGCATGAGGTGGAGTTGGTTGGGGAGGCATCACGGGCGCGCGAGCGCTTGGTGGATGCCGATGTGCTCGTGGTCGACCTCACCGATCCCGATCTGGACGGTGCGGCGTTTGTGCGCGAACTGATTGATGAGGGCGTGCTACGAGCGACGAGCACCTTGGGTTTCTACGCCCATGTTGATCCTGCTGTACGCGAACGCGCCTTGGCGGCCGGCTTCGATCAGGTGGTTCCTCGTTCGCGCATGGCGCGCGAGGGGGCCGAGCTGGTCAACGCGCTCAGCCTTCGGAGTTAGAGCGGGGCGCGCGGCGAGGGCACTCACCCTGGCGTCGTCGCAACCGGATCGTCGCCGTGCTCGATCCGCCGTGCCTCGCGCGGGTCGAGCGGGATCAGGGCGCCGTTGGGCACCCGATCCGCCAGCGTCGCCCCGTGTTCGAGGTGCAGCGACAGGGCAAGTCGGATGACCCCCCCATGACAGACGACCAGCGCTGGGGCCTCGGCGCGCCGGATGTCATAGATCGCGGCGGCTACGCGCACGCCCTGCTGGGCGAATGACTCGCCGCCGGGGAAGGCGAACATCGGGTCGCCATCGATGAACCTGACGAACTCCTCGGGCGTCTCCGCCTGGATTTCGCTGAATAGGCGGTCGGTCCAGTCGCCTGCGTCGGTCTCCATCAGACGCGCATCCTCACGCGGTTCCAGGCCGATGCGCCTGGCTACCGCGTCGGCCGTTTCGCGTGCGCGCAGCAGTGGGCTGCACCACAGCGCCGCGAACTCGTGCGGGGCCGCGCGCTTGGCTAATTCCTGCGCCTGGCCGCGGCCTGTCTCGTCCAACGGCACCGGCAGCTGTCCCTGGAAGCGGCCCTCAAGGTTGTACGCCGTCTGGCCATGGCGGGCCAGGTAGACGCGAGGGGGAGCTGCCATGGCCGCCCAGGATAGTGGCCGCGCTGCTCCGACATGGCCGCACTGTCCCGACAGCGACCTGCCTCGCCTGCTCGGGGGGTGCCTGCTCGGGGGTGCCTGCTCGGGGGTGCCCGCCCGGGGGTGCCCGCCCGGTCCTACCCCCACGGGCGTCCGCCCCCGGGCGGCGCCTCCCGGGCGTAGCCTCCCCGCAGGCACCGCCACTCCGACAGCGCCACTGCCCTCGCGCCC